>Ga0256407_10001334_pt1 | contig 52604 bp, 41 predicted proteins | sample RumenRJG_04DNA_FD_193489 | JGI IMG/M metagenome (GOLD analysis project Ga0256407, IMG submission 193489) | Bovine rumen microbial communities from Lethbridge, Alberta, Canada - RJG_04 | ecosystem: Host-associated > Mammals > Digestive system > Stomach > Rumen | place: Canada: Alberta... | reverse complement strand
CGTCCGCCACTAGGTTTTAACAATCCTCTGCCGAAGCTTCGGAAGCGTTAAAACCCCGTTCGACTTGCATGTGTTAGGCACGCCGCCAGCGTTCATCCTGAGCCAGGATCGAACTCTCGAATAATGTGAAAAACAACGAGTCAAGGTCTTCGCATTATGTGCTCGCACATATATGCGACAGACTTTGACGAGTGTCCATCAACGAGCAGCTTCGCTGCGAGTATGATGGGTCCGGTGTCGCTGCGTTAGCAGCAGCCGGACTTTTTCGTCTTGAAAGTTTCTCCCGGTCAAAATCTTCGCCGACTAATTTCTTAATCGCGTTTATTAACCGAATTTCTTTCTCTGAAAACTGTAGCGTCCATATGGGACGTTACCTACACACTCGTTTTCGCCGCAGGCGAATTAATTGCGAGTGCTCCTTTTTATCTAGGAATTTTCAGGGTTGCATTGCTGTTTGTTTGTCAAGGTGCTCCGCCAGATCCTTCGGATCTAAACGGCTTAGCGCATTTATTATTGCGCTGATCGAAGCATATTCTTAAATGCTTCGAACGGAGAAGGAGAGATTTGAACTCTCGCGCCGCTATTAACGACCTGCACCCTTTCCAGGGGTGTCCCTTCAGCCTCTTGGGTACTTCTCCAATCTGCCTGAATCGTAGAACCGCGATAGTATAAACGCAGTTCCTGTAATTGCGGTTCTCCCGATTTTCATCTGATTAACAGATGAGCGGAGAGGATGGGATTCGAACCCATGTGGCGTTGCCGCCAAACGGTTTTCAAGACCGCCTCGTTATGACCACTTCGATACCTCTCCAAAAGCCCATAACCGAGTGTTTATGGCAATATTAACGCGCCGCTTGATGAGTGGCGCGATATGTATAATATCAAAACTGTCTATCCCTGTCAACAACTATTTTTTTATGATTTCACCAGCTCACCAGTTTACCAGTTTATCTCAAGGGCATCCTTTGGTTTTTCCACTCTTTCATCGGATACGATCCTCGCATTTTTCACCTTTATCACTCTGTCTGCGATCTCTGCGCAGAAGCTGTTATGGGTGACCATGACCACGGTTTTTCCCTCTTTATGGCTTATATCCTGCAGAAGCTTCAGTATCTCCCTTCCGGTATTGGTATCCAGAGCCCCAGTCGGTTCATCACAAAGAAGCAGCCTCGGATTCTTCGCTATGGCTCTTGCAATCGATATTCTCTGCTGTTCGCCGCCTGAAAGCTGCGATGGAAAATGATGCATTCTCTCTTCAAGCCCTACCTTTTTTATTGCTTCTTCGGGGCGCATCACCTCAATATCACCTTTATTCCAGACAGACCTTTTCAGGGAATTTGCCCTGACATCCCTCATCAGAGCCACATTTTCATAGGCGGTAAGCGTCGGGATAAGGTTATAGAACTGAAAGACCACACCCACATTCCAGGCTCTGTAATCCGTCAGCTCGTTATCGTTATAATCCGCGATGTTCTCCCCATCAAATAAGAGCTCCCCTTCCGTAGGGGAATCCATTCCTCCAAGCAGATTTAAGAGAGTACTCTTTCCTGCGCCGGAGGGGCCGAGAATAACGGCAAATTCACCTTCATTAAGATCCAGGCTTATATCTTCCACCGCAAAAAAGCTGCGCTCCCCCATGGTATATGAACGGCTTATGTGTTTTAGTTCAATTAAGGACATATCTCGCTCTTTCTCCCACCGAATCATCTGTAACGGCATCGGTTATAATAATGTCGCCTTTGGAAATGCCTGTCTTTATTTCCACCTGATCCTTCGTTTTGATACCGGCAGTAACATACTTTTTTGCCACCCTTCCGTTTTCAACTATATAACAGTAATCACCGCCGTCATCGCTGTAAAAGGCTTCAACAGGGATCACAAGCGTGTCTTCCGATGTTTCCGTGAAAATAGTCACATCCGCTTCCATACCAATAATAGCCGCCTCTCCGGCATCCGGAACCGAAACCTCCACCTCAATCCTGCTCTTATCCGATGAGTCCTCGGTTGCCAGAGAGTTGATCTTAGTCACTTCCCCCTCATACATCCTCCCGCCTATTTCCGTAACCGCCTTCTGTCCCAGGCAGACATCAGCGATATCGTACCTGCTGATATCCGTTCTGCACACCACATTCTCGGTCGTTTCCAGAGTGAAAAGAGGCATCCCTTCCGTTACATAGGCACCGTCATGCACGTTAAGCTCCGTTACTATTCCTGAAAAATCCGCATAAACCCCTTTTTCCGCCTTTACGAGCTTTTCAGCTATCTCTTTTTCTTCTTCCCGGTTAAGATCCGTATTTTTCTTCAGAGCTTCCTTTTCGTCATCATTCATTATCATTTTTTCATAGGCAGCCTTTCTTTCCTTTTCTTCGGACCAGTTTCTGACTATATCCTCCATAACGTTATTCACGTCATTAAGCGCTGCATTCTCCCCGGGTGTAGCCGCACCTTCGCCTGTGACATACAGTCCTTTCTTTAGCTCACACAGCTCTTCATTCAGCCTGTCTATTTTCTTCTGGGCTTTCTTTATGTCCTTCACATTCTTTTCGCTGTAATCGTCCTCTTCCTTCGTTCCGTATCCGGTCGCCTTGTTTTTCTTATGCCGGCTTTCCTCTATCTCCCTCTCTTTTTCCGCAATCTCTTTATTTACGGAATCAATCTCGCATTGCAGGGCGTAGCTCCGTGCGAATTCCTCTTCGGTGATCTCATTATTCTTTTCCCTGTACATCCAGTAAAGTGCTGCGTATGCCTCGTCTTTATTCTTCGCATCCCTGTATTTGGATGCATTACTGTCACTTTCCTTAACCTTTCCGCTATAGTCAAGCTCAGCCTGTGCTGTTTTGATCTCCGCTTCCGTAAGCATCCGCTTTAATTCTTTTTCGTCGTACTTTATAACGCTGTCACCCCTTTTTATCCTGTCACCGTTTTTTACGGATACTGCTTCTATCGGAGCCGTAACCGATGCATAATAGATCTTATCCTCTGCCCCGTGTATCTTTCCGGTCTCCTTTATTTGTCCCGATATTTCAGAAACGCCGGCTTCAACAGCCATGTAGCTCTCACCGAGATTCATGGCATACACCGCCGATCCCATTATTAGTGCTGTTATTGCACAAATAGCGGTGATTCTTACTGCTTTACTGTTATTCATCATTCTATCCCCTTTAATGCTTCAACCATATCTATATCCTTAACCCTTGCAGACAGGAAAAAGCTCACTGCCGCAGAGAGGATGACCGTACCGAGTATTGAATAAATATACGATGGCATAAATATGACCGCCCGGTAGTCCATGGCTTCCGGCATATCCGCCATGATCTCATGTAGAAGGAGCCTTCCGAAGGGTATCCCCAGTATCACCCCTGCAATTGTGATCCACAGGTTCTGCAGCTCAAATATCCCCCTTATCTTTCCCGTACTGAAGCCCAGCACCTTTAGGGTAGCCATCTCCCTCGACTTTTCAACTAAAGAAAGAACTCCCTGATTATATAGGACCACCACACCGAGAATGACGGCAGCGCTTATGAATACTCCCATCATCATATACATCATCTCCTTCATCTGATCCATGGATCTCATCATCTCCTTTGTATCCTGAACCCCGGTTATCAGATCGTCGTCCTTAAGGTCACGCACCGATTCCATATTTGTTAATATCATCAAAGGCTTAAAATCATACTCGTGTTCTTCATAGATATCCCGGAACATGGTTATCCCCTGGGTTGCCGGGTTCGCGTATATCTGTAGTACCCTGTCCTTCTGCCATTTATCGTCGCCCGTAAGATGCCATCTTACGAAATCGCCTTTCCCTACCCCAAGTAAGCCTGCCATTTTTGCTGACATCGCTATGCCCTTCCCCGTAAGGAACTGATGCTCAAAGGAATCCCCCTGGAAATTCATAAGGCTGCCTCTTTCGATCACAGTCACATTGCCGCTTTTCCTGACTCCCCCGGCCTCAAAATCAGCACCGGTAACCTCCATCATCTGGCCCTTATATTTACAGGCGTATTCGTATGTCTCATCATAGCCGGCATCCTCTTTCATTATTATCTGATAACCTGCAGTATTCAGTTCTCCGTACATCCAGTCTGTAATGAACTCAATGGAATCGAGACATCCGAAGGCGGTAAGCATAAGCATAGTGCATCCAGCCACTCCGACTACTCCCATACCCGTTCTCACTTTGTTCCTTCTTATATCCCTGAAGTTCCACTGGGTGGCGAACTTAAGGGAAAGCCACAGTCTGCTCTTTTCAAACCAGGATGGTTTTATAAGCTTCGGGGCTTCCGGCTTCAATGTCTCAGCCGGAGGAGGTGACAGCTCCTTCCTGCAGGACAGGAAGCTTACGAGGGATGATACGGCTACGGATGCTGTGATGATAAATATGCCTGAAAAAGTAAGTCTCCCCTTTGCACCGGGCAGCAGGTATGTGTTCCTCATCATATTCAGAACCAGATCAACAATATACCTGTATCCCGCCACCGCTCCGAGAACACTGCCAAAAAGGCTTAAGAAGAAACCGTAGGAAATATAGTGAAGGGTAATAACCCGCTTTGAAAAACCGAGAGCCTTCAGTGTCCCTATCTCGGTTCTCTGTCTTTTCGTAAGTCTGGTCATGGTCGTAATGATCCCAAGGACGGAAATGATCATAAACACAACGGGAAACATAAGGGACATACCTTTATGCTGTTCCATTTCAGCCCTGAAGGTCTGATAGCTCAGATTGTCGTCCTTATCCAGGACAGCCAGGTTTTCATTATCCAGCACATCCTTTATCTTCAAATCCAGGATATTCCTAAGCTCCTTCTCGCTCCGGCTCAAAGCTTTCCGGTTATCAATACCGTCCACATCAAGCAGGAGCTCGTTATAATAGGCGTCCTCACCGGGATATTCCGACTCATCCATCCACGCTGCCCCGTAAAAACCGTAATCCGGCATCATCGAGGCAGTATCCCCTAAAAAATAAACATATTCGGGATGCCTTACCTTTCCTCTCAGTACTGCATCGAATTCTTTACCCTCATACTTGAATTTAACCGTATCTCCCAGGTTGATGCCGTTTTTATCCGCGAAATTATAGTCAAGCCAGACACCCTTCTCTCCGGGAACAAAGGCCTCACCGCTTACAGGTGAGAGACGTGAAATCTCATTACCGTCCAGAAAGTTAAGATACATATCCGCTTCCCTGTCGGGAAGCAGAGCTTTCCCCTTAACCGAGATCCTCCGCTCCGCCTTTTTTACGCCCTCTATGTCCATAACCTTCCTCTCATCATCGGGTGAAAAATTTTTTCCCTGCACCCATATGTCAGAAAGGTTGCATTCCGTATAAAATGCATCCTCGGCTGCCGTGAATCCGGCCACCTCCGAATCCATTCCCACGAATACAAAGAGTCCGAGAAATGACATTATGAAGATTGAAAAAAACTGGACCTTATTCTTCAGAAGGTTCCTCAGCATGTTTCTGAGCAGCAAGATCTCTCCTTTAACTCCGTTAGTCTTATCTAACCAGAAGTTTTATTTTTACCCCGCGTTATAGCGGGGTCTGTCTTTATATACCGAATAATGCTTTCCAGGCCGGAAGATAGAATTTCTCAAGGGTTTTGGCATAATGCAAGGCTTCTCTTCTGGAAAAATCATGTATCACAGCCTGGATAACGGCCTCTATATAAGCCGTGACAAGGAGATGTAATTCCTTTTTATCCACCTTGCTTACTCTTATCCCCTTTTTCTTCAGCCCTTCCACATATCTCAGGGTCGCTTTTTCTTCGAGCTCTGCCACCTCATGGGTAAAATTCCCGTATCTGGTTCCCTGGGATCTGCAGACGATAAGCTTCACCTCATTATAATGATCGTAAATAAATTCCATCGACCTCAGTATCTCATTGTGACCGCTCCAGATCTTTTCTGAACCCTCTGTCATAAGTCCCTCTGAGTAGTCACTCTCAATCTTATGATAAAGTGACATGAACTCCTCAATGACCGGATCCACAAGAGCAGCAAACATTTCCTCTTTTCCGGGAAAATGCTTATACAGTCCGGAAGCGCTCATTCCCGATAAGGATGCTATCCTTCTCATCGAAGCATCCTGAAAGCCGTATTCAAGGAACTCCCTGAACGCAGCTTCAATGATCTTTTCATGATTTCCGCTCTTATCTCTTGGCATTGAAGGGCTCCTCAAAAAAATAGCGAACAGTGTACTCTAACATCCTGGTTAGAATACACCGTTCGCTTAAATCTGTCAAGCTTTTTTATATCTCGCTAAGATCTGTCACTGTCGAGAAGCGGAGTCAGGCTGTACAAGCCCGAGGCGATTGTTGATGTATTATGTAAAAGCGCTGATGAGGCGGGACTTAGAATGCCTCCAACCCCAAGCAGAATAAGCATCCCGTTGAATCCAATGATAAACCTGTAGTTTGCTCTTATCCTGTTCATCATGGCATCGGAGATCCTCTTCAGGGTCACCAGCTCATACAGCTCATCGGCAGAAATGGTGATATCGGCTATCTCCCTTGCAATGGCAGCTCCGTCACTTATGGCTATTCCTGCATCAGCTTCCGAAAGTGCAGGTGTGTCATTGATCCCGTCTCCGACCATTATTACTTTTCTGCCTGCTTCGTGCTCTCTCTTTATGAATCCGGCCTTATCCCCGGGAAGCACCTCCGCATGGAATTCATCAATATTAAGCTCTGATGCTATGCGTTCCGCCGTGTCCTTATTATCCCCGGTCATCATGCATATTTTGCTGATACCTAGTCCATGAAGAAGGTCGATAACCTCCGCCGCCTCCTTCCTTAAAGGATCAGAAATACATATGACGGCCTTCAGTATCCTGTCTATGGCCAGATACAGATGGGAATAGCTGGCATCCAGTCTTTGAAGACCTGCCCTGTCTTCTTCGGAAACAATACATTCCTCATCCTCAAACACGAAATGATAGCTTCCTATTATCACTTTTTCCCCGTCGATCTCACTGGCAATACCGTGCGCCACCACATATTCGATCCGGCTATGCATCTCATCATGAAGGAGATCTCTTCTCTCCGCTTCCTTTACAACGGCATTTGCCATAGAATGAGGATAATGCTCCTCAAGGCAGGCTGCTATGCGGAGCATTTCATTTTCATCCGCGCCGTTAAAGGTAACGATTTTCTCGACTCTCGGCCGGGCCTTTGTCAGGGTTCCGGTCTTATCAAATACTATCGTACCTGCATTTGAAACAGCCTCCAGGAATTTGCCGCCCTTAACGCTTATATTGTGGGTCCCCGCCTCCTTAATGGCGGATAATACAGTAAGCGGCATTGAGAGCTTTAATGCACAGGAAAAATCTACCATAAGGAAGGATATCGCCCTGGAAACATTACGGGTAAGGAGATATGTGATACCTGTACCCAGAAGTGCGTAAGGCACAAGGGAATCCGCCAGATGGAATGCTCTTTGTTCCGATTCGGATTTCAGTTTCCCGGATTCCTCTATCATTCTGACTATCTGGTCGTACTTACCCTTTCCGGCAGTACTCTTTACCTCTATAACACATTCTCCCTCTTCCACCACCGTTCCGGCATATACATAGCCTCCGGGCTGCTTCACAACGGGAACCGATTCACCGGTCATGGATGACTGGTTCACGGATATTTCTCCCGATACCACCTTTCCGTCCAGCGGAATGATATTGGAAGTATGTACAACGATCCTATCCCCTTCACAGACCGACTTCACATTGGTAAGAACTTCACCGTCAGGAGTCTTTAGCCAAACCCTGTCAACATTAAGAGACAGGGCACCCGCCAGATCGTTTACCGATTTCTTATGTGTCCACTCCTCAAGGATCTCACCCGCATCCAAAAGGAACATGACAGAACCTGCGGTATAAAAATCACCTCTTAAGAGAGACACCCCTATGGCAATGGCATCCAGGACGCTGACCTCCACCCTGCCCCTAAGGATACTTTTCATTCCCTTAAGGACAAACCTAAGGCTTTTAATAACCGACCACCCGAAACGCACCCTGTCAGGCAGAAAAATGATCTGCATTGCCCGGGAAAGACAGGTAAAAAGAAGCTTTTCCCTGTATTTCCGGTTAAGAGCCCTTCCGCTGTTTTCCGGCACCAGGCTTAAAGCTTCGGGATCGTCGAAGCTGAATTCCCGAAGCGCACTCAGCACTGCTTCCCTGCAGGAAGCAATATCTTCGGCCTTAATAAATACCATACCGGTACGGTCATTTACAGAAACACTGTTTACAGACAATCTGTCCCTTAAGTAATACTCAAGCGTGTCTGCCTCTGCCTCCGTAATCCTTGCCAGAGCAACGTGCAGCCTTATGGAATGTCTGGATTCATGCTCAATTGTATATCTCATATAAGATAAAACTCCCGATATTACTTACGCCTCAGCCGGCTGTTCTTCTGTACCCGCGCTGACCTTTTCTTCATACTGCTTCACAAGCTCTCTCGCTTCCTCAAGCTTTCTCCGGTCCTCTTCCGCATATCTTTTTTCATTGATATCGCTGGCATCCTCATAAATATCCCGGCAGTTGTCCTTCAGGGTTTCCGCTGTGTTCATAACGGCATCCCTTCCCCTTAATACTGCAGCCGTACAATGTGTATAGACCTTCTTGGCATCCTTACTCTTCAGAACGGCTATTCCTGCTGTGCCGAAAAGTACTCCTCCCGCAAAGCAGGCCACCCTCTTCCATCCGAAGTCACAAAAAAACATTTCTTTTCCTCCTTTTTCAGTTATCAAACCGGAAACAAGACTACTGTTACAGGCGTTTATTCACGTTTATCCTGTTTAAAAACTTTAACTCGGGATAAGACGGATTAAATCCCCAATAAACGCCGAAAACCGTGAACGGATGAACCCGTCACGGCTTTCTGAAATCTGTTAACCTGCATTATAAATCATTTTCAAAAACAAAGCAACACATTTTCAATAAAAGAATCAACCTCCCCTGAATCTCTCCTGAAGATGCGTTTATCCCGAATTGTACCAGAGTTTATACATTACATCACCGGGAGATTTGTTATAATAGCAGCATGTCTACGAATACATTTAAGGGATTTAAGAGGGGAATCAATCTCGGAGGCTGGATTTCCCAGTTTGACAAATATGACGAGGGGCATTTCAAAAGCTTCATAAAGGAATCCGACATTGAGAATATCCGTTCCTTAGGCTTTGACCATGTCAGGGTTCCGGTGGATTACAATGTTCTGGAGGACGAGGACGGAAATGTCAGACCTGAAGGCTTCGGATATCTCCGTACCTGCCGGCAATGGTGCGAACAATACCGGCTTAATATGATAATCGACCTTCACGAGTGCTATGGCTATTCCTTTGATCCGTTGAAAAAGGATATGGACAGGAAGAAGTTCTTCTATGACAAGACTCTGCAGGAACGATTCCTGGAGCTTTGGAAAAGGATTGCCTCCGACTTTGCTGAATATCCCGACACTGTGGCCTTTGAGCCCCTGAATGAGGTTGTGCTTAAAGAGGTTGCAGACGCCTGGAATAACCTTCTTGGCAGATATATTGAGGTAATAAGGAGTATTTCTCCCAAAAGCTATATTGTTGCAGGCGGAGTCTGCTACAATAATGTTTTAAGCGTACCCCTGCTTGATATCCCGTATGATGACCGGACAGTCTACAATTTCCATTGCTATGAGCCTATGATCTTTACCCATCAGGGTGCATACTGGATGGAAGGTATGCCCGCCGATTTCCGGATAGGTTATCCGAAAACACTGGAGGAATACAGAAAAGCAGTCAGGGAGCTTCCCGTTGATCTTGGCGGTGCCATATTTATAGACGGGATCAGGGAAATCGGGGAGGATTTCTTTGAAGACATATTTACCCCGGCTCTTGAGAAATCAGAGAAGGACAATGTGCCGCTGTACTGCGGTGAATTCGGAGTCATAGATCTTGCCGGCAGGGAAGACTGCAGAAGATGGCTTGCAGACATTGAACGGGCCTTTGACAAGCATAAGATCGGCCACGCACAGTGGAACTACAAGGAAAAGGACTTCGGGATCGTATCTTAATGATCCCCGGACTTTAACAAAGCTTCAGCTATCACCAGATCCCCGGGTCTGGTGATTTTTATATTACAGTAAATATCCTCCACAAGATAGGAATCAACATCCTCAAACATCTTAATCACCATGGTGTCATCAGTAATGTTTACCCCGGCAGCTTTCAGGCGTTCTCTTCCGTCATGCAGCTTTTCGTAGGCAGATCTCGCCAGACCGTATTCAAATACCTGGGGAGTTTCCATAAGCCACACCTTATCACGGTCCGGTGTGGATGATATGAAACGGTTTCCATCCTCGATCTTCACGGTATCCCTGGCAGGTGATGCTGCCACAGCCGCCCTGTACTTCTCCACATAATGCTGGCATCTGTCCAGGATATACTGGGATACGAGCGGTCTCGCGCCATCATGGATATAGACGTAGTCACAGCCGTTTGAAGCGAGGAGCCCGTTATAAACCGAATCAAAGCGTTCCCTTCCTCCGGCAACTATCCTGTTAACCTTATTAAGACCGTACTTAATCACTATTTCTCTTCTGCAGTAGTCCTCATCTCCCTCACTGCACACGAGAATCACATTATCAATGAAGGACTCTTCAAAAGCCTTCAGGGAATAATAGATCATAGGCTTTCCGCAAAGCTCCATATACTGCTTCGGAACAGACCCTCCCATTCTGAGTCCCCTGCCGCCGGCCAGCACTATAGCATCGGTTTTCATTATTCCCTCCTCCTGAAATCTGTCAATCCGGGCAAAGCTCCAGATCCGCCACTCCGTTTAGCGACAGACTGCTGAATTCACCCTTAATAAACTTATAATAGCCCGCAGATGCGATCATAGCCCCGTTATCCGTACACAAAACCGGAGAAGGCACAAAAAAATCCACTCCGCGGCTAAGGCATTCCTTCTCTACCTCCGACCTGAAAAGGGAATTGGAGGCCACACCCCCGGCGATGGCAAAACGCTTATCTCCGAAATTATCAAGAGCTTTGGCGGCATTAGCGACAAGAACATCCACAACCGCCTTCTGGAAGGACGCCGCAACATCAGCTGCAATGATCTTTTCACCCTTCATTTCACAGGTGTTCAGATAATTCAATACTGCACTTTTGAGGCCGCTGAAGGAAAAATCATATTCACTTAAGCCATGACCCCTGGGAAAGCTTACTGCTTCAGGATTCCCTTCCCTTGCAGCCAGGTCTATCTTCGGTCCCCCGGGGTATCCAAGGCCTATAACCCTCGCTATCTTGTCAAAGGCTTCCCCCGCAGCATCATCCATTGTCCTGCCTATAAGCTCATATTCACCGTAATCCCTGACCCTTACAAGATGAGTATGCCCGCCGGAAACAACCAGGCAGAGAAAGGCCGGCTCCAGCTCTTTATTTTCAATATATACAGCGCAGATATGCCCTTCTATATGATTGACCCCTATAAGCGGAAGGGAAAGGGCGTAGGCGTAAGCTTTGGCAAAGGATACGCCGGTGAGTAACGGCCCGATAAGCCCCGGTCCGTATGTGACTGCAACGGCATCAAGTCCGGAGGAGCTCACCCCTGCTTCCTTTAATGCCCGGATACCACCTGGTTTATCCTTTCAATATGCTTCCTGGATGCGATCTCGGGGACAACCCCGCCGTAAAGGGTATGAATATCAATCTGGGATGAGATGACATTTGACAGAACCTCTCTGCCGTTTTTTACTACAGCTGCCGCAGTTTCATCGCAGGAACTCTCTATACCAAGTATAAGTACATCCTTCATTGATCCACACCCGGAACCTTTATCTCAACTGTGGGTATTTCCACAGTTGGCTTCTCTATCACGACCTCCGGAGTCTCTGCTCCTTCAGCCTCTCCGGCAGGTGCAGGCGTACCTTCGGCTGATTTATAGCCGGCAGCTGCATCATCTGCCTTGTTCCCGGCAGGCACATCTGCTGCTTCCTTCTTTGGAGAAGCGGTCTGCTGCTGCGGCGACGGTTGCTGCTGTTCCACCGAAGTACTCTGCCATCCAAGTATCTTCCATCTCCCGTCCCCGTCACGCCTAAGGAGGAAATGCTCGGGATCGCTGTATGAAACGGATCCCTTCTGCATTGTATAGGTACAGTAAAGAGAAGCCACCTCTCCAATATCAAGCTTTGAATAGATAACCTCCGACGAAGGGGAAACGGTGAAGCTGACTATCCTTCTGTTATCTTTTATAAAGCCTGCCACGGTGGATTTCAGGCTCGCGAGATACTGCTCGTCTGTCTGCTGAGCCTTGAGCTCATCATCAAAGAGAGCCCTGGACTGCTTCGCTATCTCTTCGATCTCCTTATCGGTATTTGACGGATCATACATGCACTGACTGAGCTCCGCATAATACCTTACAACAGCCTTCGGTGTCTGGGGATAATTAATTGAGAGATCACGCTGTATGGTTGCCTCCGTAGCGGAAAGCTTCGTCATACTGTCATCCCTTTTCCCGTTTGCAACAAAATAAAATACCGCCAGAAAGACCACGAGAACGGCAAACATTATTAAAATGAACCTTCCCCTGGCACTATTCTTCATCACTGTTAAACTTTAGCTCCGTCATCATTCCGTCTCTGCCCGCATAGCTTTCCGGGAAGATCTTCCTCGCATTTCCGATGAATTCCTTCGGGTTGATAAGGGACGGCGAATAATGCGTAAGCCAGAGCTTATCCACGCCGGCATCACGTGCAAGGGATGCTGCCTCGGAAAAGGTCATATGCTTATGATCCTTCGCCTTCTCTTTTTTTTCATCTTCGCCGTACATTCCTTCACATATGAAAAGATCCGAACCGGCGGCATATTTCACTATATTCTCACATGGTCTGGTATCGGTGGCATAGGTGACCTTTAGTCCCTTTCGCGCTTCTCCCATGACCATTCCGGGCGAAAAGGATCTTCCGTCAGGAAGTCTCACATCCTCGCCATTCTGCAGTACCTTCCAGTACTTAACCGGGATATCAAGCTCATGTGCCCTTACCGGATTAAACTTACCCTTTCTGTCAATCTCAAAGGAATAACCGTAGCAGCTTATATTATGCCTTACCTTGAAGGCCTTAACCCTCACACCCTCATAGGTGAAGGCAGAATTGTCCTGAAACTCCATAAGCTTTATCTCAAACGGAAGCTCAGGCGCAACAATAAGAAGAGCACTCACAACCTTTGTAAGTCCTTTCGGACCTGCGATCAGCAGAGGCTCCGTCCTTTCGGCATTCCCCATGGTGAGAAGAAAGCCGGGAAGTCCGCTTATATGATCCGCATGAAAATGGGTAAAAAGCATAAGCCCGACGCTCTTTGGGCTCCAGCCTGTTTTTTTCAGTGCTACCTGGGTTCCTTCCCCGCAGTCTGTAAGTATGCTGTTTCCGTTATATCTGATCATCAGGGCCGAGAGATAGCGCTTCGGAAGCGGCATCATCCCCCCCGAACCCAGGAGACACACATCAAGCATTGCTTTCCTTCATATTTCTCCTCCACATAATAAGGGCATCGTCCTTAGGATCCTCATAAAATGAAGGTCTGATACCCTCCGGAATAAACCCGAGCTTCTCATACAGTCTGATAGCCGGGGTGTTTTTCGATCTGACCTCCAGAGTGAAATCCCTTACCCCCTGCTCCAGGCCATGCTCCATCAGTCTTTTCAGCATTGTTTCCGCTATGCCTTTACGGCGCATTTCGGGAATAATGCAAACATTGGTAATATCTGCTTCCCCACAGAGATCCCTGTATCCGCAGGCTCCTATTATCTTTTTTTTCTCATCCTCTGCTACAAGGTAATAAGCGTACTCTATGGCAGTTGTTTCAATAAAATCATTTTTTGTCCAGGCATTTTTGCCGAAAATCTCACTCTCTATTACCGAAAGCTCTTCTGCATCTTCCTTTTTTAATCTCCTGATAGTAAACGTCATACGTAAAGTGAATGTCCTCCGGCAGAGAGTTCTCTTAATGTCCCGTTTTCCTCCGCAAGAGCCTTCTCCTTTTCTGCCTGTGAGAGCTTGATATAATCCGGCCTGAAGCTCTCCGCATCGGTATAGATGCCCTTTTCGTATAGTTTAACAGCCAATGCTCCGACCGCACCCGCCCTCTGCATGGATAAATGCGGTGGTGCCGTAAGAAAAGGGACATGTAATGTATCTCTCAGATCCTCTTCAAAGGAGTATACCCCGTCACCGGTAAAAACAGCTATCCTTCCAAATGAATTGACCCTGTCGAGAAGGGAGTCAAGGGAAAGGGCGCTCTGGGGCATAAGCTCGAAAAGCTCCTCATCTTTGTACTCGTATATGGCGGCATATACATTCCTTCGTCTGGCATCCATCATGGGAACAACCAGGGCTCCGGGACAGAATATATTATAAGCCAGCGCTCCCAGCGTAGGTACGGGTATCACCGGAATATCCAGAGCCATTGCAAGACCCTTTACCGTTGCGCAGCCGATACGGAGCCCCGTGAAGGATCCCGGCCCCTTTGAAACCGCCAGTGCATCAACATCCTTCAGACTGAGGCCGCATTTTTTCAGCATATCGTCAACCAGAGGCATAAGTGTTTCCGAGTGGGTAAGCTTTATGCTGACCGTAAACTCGGCTGTCATTCTGCCATCTGAGATCAAGGCACAGGATACGGGAAGTGCCGATGAATCAATGGAAAGAACAGTCATTTATCTCTATCTCTCTAAAATCAAATCCCTTTCCGGGATCCTTTTTTATCTTTACACGTATGCAGGACTCCGGCAAAAGAGCGTCAATAAGCTCTGCCCACTCCACAAGGCTGACACCCTCCCCGTAGAAACAGTCCTCGAAACCTATCTCATCCATTTCCGAAATATCACCTATCCTGTAAACATCGAAATGGTAAAGCGGCAGTCTTCCGTCCCGGTATATCTTCAAAATATTGAAGGTAGGGGATGTTATCTCCCTTTTAATGCCGAGTCCGGCGGCAAGACCCTTGGTAAATACGGTCTTTCCGGTACCAAGATCTCCGCTAAGGGCGATTATGCTTCCCTTCTCTATACTCTTTCCCATCCTTTCCCCAAGGGAAAAGGTTTCTTCGGGACTGCAGGTCTCAAATTTAGGCATACTTGATGACATTATATAAAATTCAGGGTGGTTTGTAAAATCATAAAGTTGTATACAAAGAGAAAGCAAAGAGAAAGATCCTTCGCTGACGCTCAGGATGACAGGAGCAAAATGCTCAGGATCACAAGTGCGAAGCAAAGGATCACATGTGCGAAGCAAAGGATCACATGTGCGAAGCAAAGGATCACATGTGCGAAGCAAAGGATCACAGGTGCGTAATGCTCTGTATGTCATGAGCGGAACGAAGGATCTTTCCGGTTTCAAGGAATACATTAAATATAGATTATTGATTTTCATCAGAAAATCAATAATCGTGATTGACTAGGTCTCGCCGAAAGCGAGGGCGTACTCCGCGGAACGCGGAGTTTATGCGGACAATTACCGATTTCGTCCGCATAAAGTCATGGCTTTTTATCTTTACACCTTATCTGTACCCATGTAAGATGGGTGAAAGCGGTTTATAAACCAGGACTGTTATTATAAGAGAGCATATCCCCTTAATGAATGTAAACGGAAGATTGAACATAATAAGGCAGTCAAGAAGTGTATTCACATTGGGGTTTATCGCCTTATATGCCCCGATTATGGCTTCCATAGGCATAAATGCGGTATAAACAGGATAGACTATAAAGTAATTGCTGGGAACGCTTATAAGCGCCATTACCACTGCTCCCGCAAGAGCACCCACAAGAGCTCCCTTTTTATTATGGAGTTTTTTGTAGATCAGACCGGCAATAAATACATACACCGCTCCCAGGATAAAATTGGAAAGCTCTCCTACTCCGCCCGACTGGGTATTAAAGAGATGGATAAGGTTCTTTATAAGGCAGACTGCCACACCGGATAAGGGACCGTAAGCAAAGGATGCGATAAGTGCCGGAAGCTCAGAAAAGTCCATCTTTATAAAGCCCGGTATAAGAGGAACCGGGAACTCCAGAAACATCAGCACATACGCAACGGCGCCAAGCATTGCCGTGCCGCAAAGCTTCCTTATCCTTGATCCGTAAACCACATTTCTGCCGTCCAGTGCTTCATTTAAGCTGCTCATTGTTTTCTCCTCCTTACTACAGCCGTCAGGTATCAACGGCCCGATCGCAGTGGAAATCCCCGAAGAAAAAGCCCTGAAAGCATAAACTTTCAGGGCAAAAAGACATTATCATCTTCTTCTCTCATCCAGACTGTACTGTCGGCTCCGGAATCACACCGGATCATGCACTGACGCAGGTAGCTATCACACATACGCGCCTCGCTCGCGGGCTATACCGCCGGTCAGGGAATTTCGCCCCGCCCCGAAGAATTTCCGTTTATTTATTTATTAACCGTCCACTACTTTACCACAGTGAATGGAAAAAGGCAAGCTTATACATCCTTTATTGAGAAGCTTATCCTTCCCATCTTATCCTTGCCCATGCACTTAACCTTCACATGGTCTCCGAGAGTCAGAACATCCTCTACGTGTGCAATCCGGCGGTGGGCAATACGGCTTATATGAACCATACCCTCCTTACCGGGAGCGAATTCGATGAAGGCACCGAAATCCTTGATGGAAACAACGTCTCCCTCGTAAACCTCGCCCTCCTTGAAGTCGGTCACGATGGTATTCACATAATTGAGCGCTTTCTGCATTCCCGCTTCATCCTCACCGCAGATGGAAACGGAGCCGTCATCATCGATATCAACCTGCACGCCGCAGCGCTTGATGATCTCGTTGATGGTCTTTCCTCTCTGTCCCACAACGTCTCCGATGCACTCGGGATCGATCTTTGTAAGAATGATCTTCGGAGCATACTTGCCCACATGGTCTCTGGGCTCGGCAATAGCGGGAGTCATGATCTCATTCATGATGTATTCCCTCGCCTCGTGGCACTGTCTGATAGCCTGCTCAACGATAGGACGGGTAAGGCCATGAATCTTTATATCCATCTGTATCGCGGTAATACCGTCATGTGTTCCCGCAACCTTGAAGTCCATATCACCAAAGAAGTCCTCAAGTCCCTGAATATCGGTGAGAACGATGTAATCGTCATCGTTATCCGGATTTGTGACAAGTCCGCAGCTTATTCCCGCAACCTGCTTTTTGATCGGCACACCTGCAGCCATAAGTGCCATACAGGAAGCACAGATGCTGGCCTGTGATGTGGAGCCGTTTGACTCAAAGGTCTCGGACACCGCACGGATCGCATAGGGGAATTCCTCCGGTGAAGGAAGAACAGGTATCAATGCTCTCTCTGCAAGAGCCCCGTGTCCGATCTCTCTTCTTCCCGGTCCGCGGCTTACCTTGGTCTCACCTACGGAGTATGAAGGGAAGTTGTACTGGTGTATATATCTCTTCTCGGTAATATTGCTGTCCATACCATCAACCCTCTGCTTCTCGGAAAGAGGTGCGAGGGTAACGATATCGCAGATCTGGGTCTGACCCCTTGTAAACATTGCAGAGCCATGAACTCTCGGAATAAGATCGATCTCGGCTGCAAGGGGACGTATTTCCTTAATGTCCCTGCCGTCAGGTCTCTTATGATCCTTTAATATCATCTTCCTGACAGTCTTCTTCTGATACTGGTAAACGGCCTCTCCGATAAGAGGAGCCCATTCCTCATTATCCTTAAGTGCTTCCTCAACGCGCTCCTGGAGGGCAGAAACCGCAGCCTCACGGGCCTGCTTATCGTCATTAAAGGTAGCCTTCTCCATTTCCTCGGGAGGAGCTATTTCCTTTATCTTCTCAAATAATGCCTCGGGAATAGCCTGTGAAATGTATTCTGACTTCTGCTTTCCAACCTCTGACTGTATCTTCTTGAAGAACTCGATTATCCGTAAATTCTCATCATGGCAGAGATAGATTGCTTCCAGCATCTTCTCGTCGCTGATCTCATTTGCACCTGCCTCGATCATGATAACCTTCTGTCCCACGGATGCTACGGTCAGACGAAGATCCCCGGTATCCCATTCCTTCTGGGAAGGATTCACGATGAAGCGTCCGTCTATAAGGCCCATCTGTGTCATGGCACAGGGGCCGTCGAAGGGGATATCCGATATGGTGGTCGCAAGAGCACAGCCGAGCATAGCCGTGATCTCGGGGCGGCACTCCTTGTCAACACTCATTACCAGAGCATCAAGGGTTACATCATTACGGTAGTCCTTCGGAAACAGGGGGCGCATGGGTCTGTCAATAACGCGGCTGGTAAGCACTGCATTTTCCGAAGCCTTGCCTTCCCTCTTATTAAAACCGCCGGGCATACGGCCCACGGCATAAAACTTCTCCTCATACTCCACAGACAGCGGGAAGAAATCTATCCCGTCCCTCGGTGCCTTGGAAGCAGTAGCGGTACAGAGTACCGTGGTATCTCCGTAATGCATAAGCGCACAGCCGTTGGCCTGTGCTCCCACCCTTCCTATATCGATGCTAAGGGTCTTGCCGCCGATCTCAATTGAATACGTTTTGTAATCTGACATTTTACTTTCCTTTCTTCTTCTCTGCTTACTTTTATTCTGCACGCGGATACGAAATCACCTGAATTTAGTCTGTATTTTTCTTCTCATTCCGCGGTTTTCACATAGCAAGATGCCCGGGACCGCTGATTTGTGAACATTCCGGCAGTCCCGGGGCATCCGGTTATTTTCTGAGTCCCAGCTTCTCAACTATGGCTCTGTAACGCTCGATATCCTTACGCTTGAGATAGCTCAAAAGACCTCTTCTCTTACCAACCATCTTCAAAAGACCTCTCCTTGAATGGTGGTCGTGGCTGTTGATCTTCAGGTGCTCTGTAAGCTCCCTTATCCTCTCGGTGAGGATCGCTACCTGCACTTCCGGCGAACCGGTGTCGCCTGCCTGCTTACCGTACTTCTCCACAAGCTCGGCTTTCTTTTCCTTTGTGATCATTTTTTCTCCTTCCGGCAAAATTATGATGCCTGTTTAGTATTATACTGTCTTCCCGTAACCGAGTCCGGGTCAGGAGTACCCGAAACCCAGCAAGGGTCACACACGAAAGCAAATATATCATTTCCTGCAAGTACCTGTCAAGGCCTTTCCCTTAATCCAACACTCTTCGTACCACTGCAGGCTTTCTGTAATATGCATTATCAATTCGTATTCCTGTTCGTCTGGAGTGGGCATTCACGATCTGGCCTCCGCCAATGTATATCCCCACATGCCCTATTCTGCCGCCACGGGCATAGAAGAACAGGTCTCCGGGCTGTGCCTCCGACGGCGAGATCTTTTTGCCGACCGTGGACTGAGCCGCGCTGGTTCTCGGAAGATAAACATTGTACTTTCTGAAGATACTCTGCACATAACCGGAGCAGTCGGCTCCCTTTGTGAGGCTGGTACCTCCCCATACATAACGGTTTCCGATAAACTGCTTCGCATAGTTTACAAGGCTTACCCTTACGTCCGAAACACCCTCGCCGTACTTAAGCTCCTTCATGCTCTGGGCCTTATCAAGCTGCTCGGCAATGGATACAAACTCCGAGCTTATCCAGCCCTCATCCTCATCGATCTCGATCTTAAGCCATTCCGAATCCTTATCCCCCTCGGTAACCACATATTCCTCATCTATCGGAACCATGGTGACCACTGCAGAATCTGTGGAAGGCTCCTCACGGACAAAGAGAGTTGTGGTCTTAATAGTAGCCACAAGGGTTATCTCCTCCTCCGCTATTTCCTTTGCCTTCTCTCCCGTATAGAGGAACTCGGTTTTACAGTACCCTTCAACCTTACCCGATTTGATATGTGCCCAGTTTCCGGAAACATCCAGCATCTCGCAGGCTGCGTGCTTTGTCATCTTGCCCACCAGCTCCGAATCCTCATCCGGAGCCTCTCTGATATTCAGATGGTCATTAACGTTGGCAATACCAAGATTCGTATATCCCGCGATGGTACCGTCATTATCGGCATCCACACCGCTTACATCGGAAGAAACGCTGTTATACTCCGCAGCGGCAGCACCGGCAGACAAAACCTCCTCCGAATGCTCCGAAATATCCCAGGTGGTGAAATAGGTGGCGATGTCATCAAGAACAGCTCCCGCTCCGGCAGACACAATGCTCAAGTTCTCTGCCCGGACTGTCGTTGGAAACAAAAACAGAATATAAATGCACGAAGCAATAAAAGCCGCAAAAAAGCAGCCCGGAAAAATTCTATAATTAATCTTCAAATCTATATACATAAGTAAAAAATCCGTTTACAAAATCCCACCGGAGAAATCCACTCCCCCTCTCCCCAATGCCGTTAAGTTAAGCATTTTGTCATCCTGAGCGCCAGCGAAGGATCTTTTCTTCCGTAGAGGAAGATTCTTCGGGCTTCGCCCTCAGAATGACACTAACTTAACGCCATTGCCCTCTCCCCCTCTGTGAGATGCGCGGTTTTGGCACGTCTCTGTTCCACCCTCAGGTTCCGATGAGTGGCAGTTCCTGAGAGGGTTGTCCAAAACGCCGGTCAGGTACGTCTGTTCCTTCCTCAGGCTCCGGAGAGTGACAGTTCCTGAGAGGGTTGTCCAAAACGCCGGTCCTTACGCTGCGTTCTTTGCAGCGTTAGTACCGCTGCGTTTTGGCCCAAAGCGGGAGCGTCCCTCGAAGGAACTGCCGCTCTCCGGAACCGTCCGGTGTATCACAAAAGACCGTCCGGTGTATCAAAGATCACACCTCACGCCTTCGCCGACGCCTGCATAACCGGCGTATTCTCACGCTCGGAATCCTTAATGGCAAAGGCAATATTGGTCGCATGATCAGCAACCCTCTCAAGACCCGAAATGATATCGGAATAGATCATTCCGGCCTCGGGGGAACATTCATTACGTTCAAGCCTGGCAACATGCGCATTCTGCAGCTCTCTTTCCTTGCGGTCGATCCGGTCTTCAAGGGTTATGATATCCTTCATATGCTTGTCATCATCCTTGGAGAACATTTCTATCGAATAGTGCACGATCATATTGACCATATCAAGAAGCTCTCCCATTTCCTTCTGTGCAACAAGGGTGAAAGACGCATTCTTTTCTATTCTTTCCTTTGCCATATCCGCAACATTTTCGGCATGATCACCGATACGCTCGATATCATTTACCACATGGAAAAGAGCACCGATCTGACGGAGGTCGTCCACCGGAAGGTTAACCTGGTTGATCTTAACAAGGTAATTGGTAATGGAGTGATTAAGGAAATCTATATTTTTTTCCACTTCATAGACCTTAGCTATTTCTTCCTCGTCTAAGGTGATAAGGGCATTCATGGCGCGGTTCAGGTTCTCGCTGGCGAGATTGGCCATACGGTCAAGCTCCTTTATCGCATCAACAACCGCGGTAGCGGGTGAAAAGATCACATTGGAGCCGATATACTGAAGCTCGTACTGGGTCCTGTAGCCCACCTTTTCCTTGGCATCTCCGGATCTCGGAACGATCATATAGGTCATATCCACGATCTGCTTTGTGAATGGCAGGAGGACGATAACCTGGAAGATCTTAAAGGTGGTGTGTGCATTAGCTATTATACGTCCCGGGTTGTCGCCGGATATGGTGTGCAGGAACGAAAGAATAACGGGTTCCGCGAAAAGCAGTATAAAGAAAACGATAATTGTTCCGATTATATTAAAGATCAGATGAATAAGAGAAGCCCTCTTTGCGTCCCTTGTTCCCGCAAGACCTGCAAGAAGTGCCGGCATACAGGCTCCGATATTACACCCGAGAATGATATACATACAGATATCAAGACCAATAAGATCCTGATTTGCCATCAAAAGGAGAATAGACACGGTGACGGAAGAGCTCTGGATAAGAGATGTAAGTACAGCCCCCACAACGATACCAAGCACCGGATTCTGGAGACTCATAAGTATATCCGTAACCGCCTTCACATCCTTAAGTGAGGACATAGCGCTGGACATCTGGGAAAGACCCAGGAAAAGAACTCCGAAGCCCGTTACTATTTCGGCGATCTTTTTAACCATGGCATTTTTACTGAACATGGTACAGAGTGCGCCGCCAAGGAGAAATACCGGAGCTGCCTTTGACAGATTAAAGGAAACAAGCTGGGAGGTGACCGTGGTACCGATATTGGCACCGAGAACCGGACCCGCAGCCTGATAAAGTGTCATAAGCCCGGAATTTACAAATGATACGATCATTACGGTGCAGGCGCTGGACGACTGGATAACCGCAGTAAAAATAAGACCTATGAACATTCCCTGGACTCTGGTTCTTGTAAGTGTCTCAAGGATATTTCTGAGCTTCGCACCTGCTGCCCGCTCAATACTGTCCCCCATAACCTTCATTCCATACAGGAACAGTCCAAGGCCGCCCATCATCGGCAAAATAATCGATACTCCCAAATCAACCTCCGTTATCAACACTCTTTCCGGCAAAATATTCCCTGCCACAAAGCATATCGTTATGCATTGTCTTTTTCAGTGTTTCCATACTGTCAAACTTCATTTCCTTTCTGTGGAAATGCAGAAGCTCAACCCTGATGTTTTCCCCGTAAAGATCATCATCAAAATCATAGAGAAAGGTCTCGGCATTTACTCTTCCCGAATCCTGAACCGTAGGCTTTATCCCGATATTCGTAATACTCCTGAGCCTGTCGGAGCCCAGAACAGTCTCCGAAAAATATACCCCGAACGGGGGAAGGAGCTTACTCGCCTCAGGAATGATATTAACAGTCGGCATATCCAGAACCCTGCTTCCGAGCTTCTTCCCGTAGGTCACCTTCCCTGAAATACTGTAGGGACGGTCAAGAAGGGCTTTGACAGTTTCCATATCCCCTGCCTTCAGCCTGTCACGGACCAGGGTGGAACTGACGGTTTCGTCCTTAAACCTGACCTTTTCCACGACCATCACATCGTAACGTCCGGATGACATTTCCCTTAAAGAATCAATATTCCCCTCTCCACCCTTACCGAAGCTCATATCCGGTCCGGCAGAGATGAATCGGGCATTGAGTCCCCGAACTAGAATACGGTTTACAAAATCCTCAGCCGGGATATTAACGGTATCCTCCCTCAAGGGATATTCGAGAAGATAATCTATCCCCCACTCACTAACAGCTTCCTCTCTCTCATAGTCAGTAGTCAGAAGCTCCGCCCTTTCACCGGAAAAATAGGCGCTGAAGGGTTTATCAAAGGTAAAGATAAGGGTCTTTAACTTAAGCTCCTGTCCTCTGCTTTTCAGGCTCTCAATGAGGCGCCTGTGTCCCAGATGTATCCCGTCGAACTTTCCGATGGCGATGGCTGTTCCCGGCTTTTCTGTTCCTTCGGATCTGAAAAAAGCCTCATATTCATCAATACCGTGAAATACTATCATAATCTGATCCCGGTCATAAAAACATCTTTACCGGCTTCGCCTGTCCGTTTTTTACGGAATAGACGGCCGCGAAAGCACCGTCCGAAGTATGAACCCTGTATTCCCCGTTCTTTAAGGACTCCGGTACGAAAAAAGTATTTCCGTTTTTTAATAAGCCTTCGCTCTTTCCCCTGACCGTAATTGACGGATGGGAGGAAAATACAGACTCCGTGCTCTTAATATAGCCTTCTATTTTCCCTTCAAGGACAAGCTTTTCCACCTGCTTTAATCTGAGCGCTTCATCAATCGTGTACTCTGAGACCCTGGTTCTTTCAAGGCTTTCCATGGCTGCGCCTATCCCAAGCTTTTCCCCGGCATCCCTTATTAGGGAGCGGATATAAGTACCCTTTCCGCATGAAACATCAAATGCCACAAAGGGATAAGCATAGCTTTTTATCACTATTTCCCTGATTTCAACGGTGCAGGGCTTACGCTCTACGGTAATACCCTCTCTTGCGAGCTCATAAAGCTTCTTCCCGTTTACCTTCTTTGCCGAATACATGGGCGGTATCTGCTCATATTTTCCCTTAAATGACAAAAAAGCATCTTTTACGGCTTCAATACCGGGTTCCGAGCCTTCGGGAACAACCTTCTCCGACAGCACCTTCCCGGTCATATCCTCCGTATCCGTAGTGACACCGAGCCTGGCAACCGCAGAATACTCTTTATCCCTTTCCGTTAAAAGACCAACGGTCTTTGTGGCTTTTCCGAGGCACACCGGCAGAACCCCCGTAGCTTCCGGATCCAGTGTTCCGCTGTGTCCTATCTTTTTCATCCTGAGTATCCCTCTTAAGACAGAAACCACATCATTGCTGGTATATCCCTTTTCCTTATTGATGATCAGTATCCCGTCGTAAGACATAGATAAGGCCCTCAGGAATCCATAAGCTGTTTTTCTATTTCAGCCGAGATATTATTAAGGATATCGTGATAGGTCCCGCTCATTGAGAAGCCTGCGGCCTTTTTGTGGCCTCCGCCCCCGAATTTTTTTGCGATATCCGCAACATTAAGCCTGTTGCTCGCCCTCATTGAGACCTTGTATAATAGCTGCTCATGGGAGCTTTCGTACATGAATATCGCGCAGTCAACGCCCTTTGTTTTGTAGAGCTGGTTTGCTATCCCGTCGAAATCCTTTCCGCCAACACCGTAAAACTCCATAGTCTTATGGTCGATCACGGAGGCTATGCAGTGACCATCCATAAAGAGTATACTTTCCATTATGGCCCGGCCCATGATCTGATTCTGGACATAGGTCTTTTCGTAGTAGCTCTTATTGATGATCTCGGTAAAGTCAAAGCCGAACTCGATAAGCTGCCCCACTATCTCAAGGGTATGGCGTGAGGTATTGGAATACTGCAGTATTCCGGTATCATGAATGATACCCGTATAAATACAAACGGCAATGTCCTTATCCAGCTTATCCTTATCAATCAGGTCAAAAACAAGCTCGGATGTAGAGCTCGCATCCGGAAATATATGGGAATGATTCCCGAAGCCTGCATTGCTGATATGATGGTCTATGCACGCCGTGTCCCGGGCCGCTTCAAAAAACCTTGCTGCATCACCCAGCCTGTCCATATCCCCGAGATCAAGGGCGATAAAAAGGTCATACACCTTATCCGGGAGTTCCTTATCAAGCACGGTGATCTCGTTATATCCCTTCATGTAAGCATAGATATCCTGAGGCTCTTCGAGATAGAGCGTTACCTCCTTTTCGGGATATACCTTTTTTATATAATTATATAATGCGAGGGTAGAACCCACCGCATCACCGTCAGGCCTTACGTGGCCCGCCAGTGCAACGGATTCTGCCCCCTTAAGTACTTCATCAAGCTTAAACATCTTCTTCTCCCCGCATTGCGCGGCTTTCTTCATCATGCTTCATTACGTCATCGATCTTCTTTGACATATCAACGCCGTATGCAATGGAGCTGTCCATTAAAAAAACAATCTCCGGTGTGTTTCTTAAGTTTACAATCCGGGCAAGCTCCCTTCTCACAAAGCCCTTTGCGGAATCAAGCCCCTCTTTTGTTGCATCCCTGTCCTTCTCATCTCCGAGAACACTTATATACACCTTGCAGGTCTTCAGATCCGGAGCCACAAAAACATCGGTAACAGAAGTAAAGGGACTGACTCTCGGATCCTTCACCTCCCGGATTATGGAGGAAAGCGCCCTCTGTACCTCACCGTTTATTCTGTTGTTCTTTGCAGAGTTTTTTCTCACTTTCTTTCAACCTCTACCATCTTGTAACATTCAACGGTATCAAGCTCCTTAAGGTCATTAAAGTCCTCGAATACAAGACCGCATTCGTAGCCTTCCCTGACCTCCTTGACATCATCCTTAAATCTCTTTAAGGATGCAAGCTTTCCTTCGTGTATCAGCTCACCGTCCCTTGTGATCCGGACGCTGCAGCCTCTTTCAACAATTCCGTCGGTCACATAAGATCCCGCGATATTACCGATCTGACTTGCCTTAAAGATCTGACGGATCTCCACGTGTCCGATAATCTTTTCTTCAAATACAGGTGCCAGCATGCCCTTCATTGCAAGCTCCATATCGTCTATTGCCTGATAGATGACCTTATAGAGCCTGATATCCACTTCCTCCTGCTCTGCACTCTGCTTAGCCATATTGTCCGCTTTGACGTTAAAGCCGATTATAATGGCATTTGATGCGCTGGCAAGGATCACATCGGATTCACTTATAGCTCCGACTCCGGAATGGATGACCTTCAGGGCAACCTCTTCATTTGAAAGCTTGAGAAGCGAAGTCTTCAGTGCTTCCACAGAGCCCTGTACATCCGCCTTTATGATAACATTGAATTCTTTTAAGTCGCCCTCCTTGATCTGTGAATACAGGTCATCAAGGGACATCCTGGTCTTCGTATCCCGTAAGAGCTCATTCTTCTGCTGAGCCTTAAAGGTGTCTGCGAAATTCTTGGCTTCCTTGTCGGACTCAGGAGATACGAAGATCTCTCCTGCTTCGGGAACGTCATCCAGACCCAGTATTTCGGCGGGTGTGGAGGGCGTAGCCTCTTTTATCCTCCGTCCGTTTTCGTCAAGCATGGCTCTGACTCTGCCGTGACAGGCTCCAACCGCGATGAAATCACCGACATGAAGTGTCCCCTTCTGGACCAGGATACTTGCAACCGGGCCCCTGCCCTTGTCAAGGCGGGCTTCAAGCACAAGGCCTCTTGCCTTTCTGTCCGGATTTGCCTTAAGCTCCAGAACGTCAGCAGTGAGAAGTATCATTTCAAGAAGCTGGTCAATTCCCTCTCCGGTCTTTGCGGAAACCGGAACATACACCGTTGAGCCACCCCAGTCCTCGGGAATAAGCTCATACTCGGATAATTCCTGCTTAACTCTCTCAATATTTGCACTGGGCTTATCTATCTTATTAACCGCAACGATTATCTCAACTCCGGCAGCCTTCGCGTGGTTTATAGCTTCCACGGTCTGTGGCATAACTCCATCGTCTGCAGCTACTACAAGTACAGCAATATCGGTAGAGCTGGCACCTCTCATTCTCATGGCCGTAAAGGCTTCATGACCCGGTGTGTCCAGAAAGGTTATCTTCTGCCCCTGTATCTTTACCATATAGGCACCGATAGCCTGGGTAATACCGCCGGATTCCTTTTCCGTAACCCTTGTGGCACGTATCTTGTCAAGCAGTGATGTCTTACCATGGTCAACGTGACCCATTACGCAGACAACAGGAGGACGCTTTATGAATGTTGATGCATCCTCTTCCTCTTCCTTCAGAAGCTCCGCAATGACATCCACCTTCTTCTCATGCTCACAGAGAATGTCAAAATCAGCTGCGATATTCTCGGCTTCCTCGTAGCTCACTTCAGAATTCAGTGTCACGACCTGACCTGTAAGGAAAAGCTTCTTTATGATCTGCGAGGCCTGTATCTTCATATGATCCGCAAGATCACGAATGGTAACGGTCTCAGGTATCACGATAACCTTGATTTCTTCCTCAACGGGCTTCGGAGCCGGCTGAGGCTTTCTGAATCCATGGGGATTGAACTTCTTCCCTGCCTTCTCCTCCATGCTTGCCTCTAGTACTGCGTCCTTCCTTCTCCTGGCTTCGGACTGCCTTCTCCTGTCGGCATCGGATCTTCTTCCCTGTCCTCCTTTTTCCGGAGCCGCCCCCTGAGGGCCTCCCGTAGCGCTTCCCCGGCCCTGCGGGTTCTTTCCGTAGGCACCCGGTCTTTCATTTCTTGAACCAGGGAAAGGCCTAGAGCCGTTAATCCCAGCAGTACGATAATTCTGTTGAGGAGCTTTTCCGTTTTTGTTTCCTTCCTGAATGCCATTATTAACGCCTCTCCTCACTCCCGGAGTCTGAGCAGCTCCTGAGCGCATACGATCATAAACATTTCCGTAGATCTTCCTCGGTCCTACAGATGCTGCAGGCTGGGTGCTCTGCTCTGCTTTTTCCGGAGCCTTAGGTGCCTCCTCCCGTGTAACGGTCTCTTCACGGGTCTCCAGAATCTTTACTTCCTCCTCCTTTTCCTTAGGAGGGAGCTTTATGCCTTCAAAAGCATCGGGACTGGCAACCTCGGTATGCTTAAAGGTCTTCTTTACCGTTTTTTCCGGATCCTCTATCTTTCCGCCGCTTATCCTGTATACCTGGCGTCCTGCATTTGATCTGCTGTTCCCGCTTACACTGTTCCTGTTGTTCGTGGCAAAAATTATATGCTTCTTTTTCGGAGGAGCATTCTTTACGGGAGCCTTCGGTTTTTCCTGAGTCTTGTCCTTTGTACCCCCGGCAGCCTGGGCCGGCTTTGCCGCATCCTTCTCCGGCTTTATAGAAGCACCGGCACCTGAAGCCTTCTCGGCAACCTTTTCTTTCTTTGTCTCTGCCGCCTTTCCTTCCGTATTTCCCGGATCATTCTTTTTCTCTTTTCCGGAGGCGTCAAACCTTACACGGACCATAGAGGCTTCTTCATCACTGATCTTATTCATATGGCTCGTTACATTAATGCCCTTGCCGTTCAGGAATTCAATGACATCTTTATTGGAAACATCTATCCCCTTTTCCTTTAATTCCTTTGTTAGCTTTAATATCTGAATACTTCCCATATCCTGTCGATGCCACTCCTTTCTTACACCAAACGAACAGCCGGAATATCAATTCTTCATAATGCCCGGTTTACCGGGCGTCACCTGCGGCTTTGCAAATGACTGTTACTCATTCAAAAGTTTATAAATAGAACTTCCAAGTCCCTCATCGGTAACTGCGGCAACTGTACGGCTCGGCTTTCCGAGGTGCCGTCCCAGCTCCTCCCTTGATCCCAATGAAACAAAAGGAACACCATAATACGTGCATTTATCATTAAAGGTCTTTTTACTTCTGTCAGAGGCCTCATGGCTTACTATAACCAAAAATGCGGTACCGTTTCTGATGCTTTGAAGCACCGTATCCTCTCCGCTTACTGTTTTCCCTGCTCTAGTCGCCATCCCCAGAAGGGACAATGCCTTTTCTTCCTTCAAGCTCAGAAATCTCCCTGAAAACCCGTTCCTTGTCCTCTGTCTTTATCTTTGCCCTAAAGGATCTCTCGAGGGCATTCTTCCTGTATGAGCGTTCTACGCAGGACGGTTCCCTGCAGATATAAGCGCCCCTTCCTTCGGCATATCCCGTTTTGTCAAGGGAGACAATCCCCTCTCTGTTCCGGACGATCCTTATAAGCTTACTCTTTTCAATAATCTGTCCGCAGCTCACACATTTCCTGCAGACTTCCCTACCCTTATTCAATGCGCTGATTAATTATCTCTCCTCCTGTCATCCTGAGCCCTCTACTACTGTCATCCTGAGCCCTCTACTACTGTCATCCTGAGCCCTCTACTACTGTCATCCTGAGCCCTCTTCCTGTCATCCTGAGCCCTATCATCCTGTCATCCCGAGCCCTCTACTACTGTCATCCTGAGCGTCAGCGAAGGATCTTTTGCACTTATTGAAGCTTCTTCACTCTGCCGTCTCTTTGTCAGAAGAGTCCTCTTCATCCGGGGCCTCCTCTTCATTCAGAGCTGCCTCTTCATCCGGCGCTTCCTCTTCATTCAGAGCTGCATCTTCATCCGGCGCTTCCTCTTCATTCAGAGCACCATCTTCAACCGGAGCTTCTTCAGAGTATTCACCCTCTTCCTCATATTCCTCGGGTCCGATGTAATTTCCGTCCTCATCATAATACTCCTCATCATATTCGCCCTCTTCATCGACGAGATAATCCTCCATACGGAAGCCGGGAGCATCCTTTGCCTGTGTCTCGGACTTGATGTCGATCTTGAAGCCTGTGAGCCTTGCGGCGAGGCGGGCATTCTGTCCTTCCTTACCGATAGCGAGACTCAGCTGATAATCAGGAACCACTACCTTTGCGGTCTTCTCGTCCCCGTCAACTATGGCAGAAACAACCTTCGCAGGAGAGAGGGCATTCTCTATAAATATAGCCGGATTTTCGTCCCAGTTAATGATATCTATCTTTTCTCCGCCAAGCTCGTCTACAACCGCATTTACCCTGGTGCCGTTAAGTCCCACGCAGGCACCTACAGCATCCACATCAGGGTTATTGCTGTATACCGCGATCTTTGTGCGGCTTCCGGCCTCTCTGGAAATACCCATTATCTCCACGGTACCGTCCGCCACCTCATTAACCTCTTTCTCAAAGAGCTTCTTTACAAGCTCGGGATGCGTTCTTGATACCAGTATCCTCGGTCCCTTTGTGGTGTTCTTTACCTCCAGTACGTAGACCTTTACCCTGTCATGGATATTCAGGAATTCTCCCCTTACCTGCTCTCCTTCCGAAAGGAAGGCATCGGCCTTACCGAGATTTATGCTGATATTGCGTCCGATGTATCTCTGGACGGTTCCGCTTACGATATCATGCTCACGCTGTGAGAACTCGTTAAATACAGAGTTTCTCTCCTCTTCACGGATCTTCTGGAGTATCACGTTCTTTGCATTCTGTGTGGCGATACGGCCGAATTCCTTACTCTTTAATTCTACCTTGACCGTGTCGCCGATATTTGCCTCCGGATCGATAGCCATGGCATCATCCGTACTTATCTCAATAACCGGATCGGTGACCTCTTCCACAACGGTTTTTTCTGCATAAAGGAAATAATTGCAGGTCTCTCTGTCGATCTCGCAATGAACATTTTCGCTCCGTCCGCCGAAATTATTCTTGCAGGCTGTGAGAAGCGAATTCTCTATCGCCTCGAAAAGAGTTTCACGGTTTATCCCCTTTTCTTTTTCAAGAAGGGTAAGTGCCTGCAGGAGCTCTGTATTAATCCCGTTATTCTCCTGAACTTCTTCCTTTTTCTTTTTCATTTTTCTTCTCCTGATAGTTTAATATATGTATATGTGATTAAATGAATTTCCAAACCCGGCAATTCTAATCTGTCTTACAGGGCATTTCCTGTCTTGCAGAGCATTTCCTGTCATACAGGGCATTTCCTGTCTTGCAGGGCATTTCCTGTCATACAGGGCATTTCCTGTCTTGCAGGGCATTTCCTGTCATGCAGGGCATTTCCTGTCATCCTGAGCGAAGCGAAGGATCTTACTCTTCTGTCATAAACCCCGGCGATGATATCTCCATAGTATACGCATCCTTGATATAATCCTCTTTATCAAGTATCTTGCTGACCCTGCGGCTCACAAGGACACAGTCGTCAATGGTGATCCCGCCTTCCTTATCTATGTATGCTCTAAGGTAATAATTTCCGTTTTCCTTAACGTACTCGGTCTTTATGAGTGTGAAGCCGTTTTCGTCCGTCACGGGCCTGACGAGCTCCGCAAATCTTTCGGCAATCTGTGTTTCAGTCATCCAGCACCTCTGTCAGAGTATCTGTTCCTGATATTAACCCGTCAGATACCTTCACAGTAAAAGAGTGGGCTTTTGAAAGCCCACTCACAAGTTACGCTGATAATATATCACCAGGATTTTGGTGCGTCAAGTGACAGTCCAAAAAAAGTACTTGATTTTTTTCAATTATACGTGTATGATTCTCTTTGCGTGGCTCGTTGGTCAAGAGGTTAAGACGCTGCCCTCTCACGGCAGAATCACCGGTTCGATTCCGATACGAGCTACTAGGTTGAAGGTCCCGAAAGCCTGTATTTAAGCGGTTTTCGGGATTTTTCAATGCTCGAAATAGAATAAAAGACGCAGAAATACTTTACTTAAACAAGTGAACGTCGTATTAAAAAAAAATTTTAAAATTTTTTCTGATAAGCTTTCGATTTACATAAATCTATAATCATTCACCTCAGATCAAGACTCTTCGAGATATAGTACTTATATCCCAGTTCCCTGCAGCGATCCTGGATCTTCTTTTTTAATCGTCCTTTTTTCGTGTATTCCAGAAGAAAGACCTCTTTACCCTGTTTTTTTACTGCTTCCGTATAGGCGAGGTAGTAATCACGGTCTTCTTCACTGCTTTCCTTGAACTTATTCCTGTCATAATCTTTAATAGCAGTGAAAACGGTCTCCTGATTTACTCCGTCGAGTATCATCTCTACGGCTCCGCCTTTTTCCAGGTATTCCATGACAAAGGCATCACCGCCGTTAATTATCACGTCCCCCTTTTCTTTCAGGCCTCTGAGAATGGTTTCTACTCCGTCATAAATAGTCTCCCTGTGATACTGATAATATACATCGATATTGTCCACGAAATATCCATCTACACCGGTATCCTTTATCTTCTCAGAAAGATCCTTCAGGATAAAATCCTGCCACTTTGAACTTGAAACATCCACCCATCTTTCATCGGGCCAGTTATCGTATTTGCCAAATGTTATATCAAGATATTCGTTGTAATAATCCCTGTAATTCTCAACAGCCCCGACATTAATATAGCTGTAAACCCTGTGTCCCCGCTCTTTAAGTGTCTGAATATCATCCTTGTCAAAGCCATTCTGTACATCCAGAACTATGGTCTCATATTTTCTGAACTTTCTCATGGCTTTCTTACCGGCATTCACACCAAGGAAAACTCCATAATCATATTTTATCGGATCCTTTCCGACAGCGGGATAAGCCTGCACATTAAGACACAAAAACACCACTGAAAGTAATATTACGGAAATAATTGCCACAAAGATTTTTTTCTTATGAAATCCCACTTGTATCCTCATTTTCTCCTGTAAAATATAAATGCCCTGACCAGGCTGCCGGAATCAAACCGGCCGCCCGATCCGGGACGAGAGAACCACATTATGTTTTATGAATAATTGAAATATTCATGTTCTGTTGTTGACCGGTCCGCTGAAATACAGTGAGTGTAACTGCCTGTGCCGGAAATACTGTCTGAATTTCTCTTTATTCAGGTAACATCCGATCAGAACCCGGTCTTTCTTTTCCGTTACGTGCTTTATACGGCTCCTGCCCATCATGATGTCCGTTTCCATCTTGTCATCCATCCTGAAGGAATCCTTGAACTGGAAATGAAGATCATCATCCTCGTGGATCCTTGCCACGAAGGGAGCATCCTTTGGAGCTTCAAAACATATGCCATACTCGGAAATATTCCGTACAATGCAGCGAATTTCCTTGTTTTCCGAAGCCTCATATATATTGGCGGATATATTGGTATCCAGTCTTGTGAATAGTCTTTTGTTTACCATCATTCCTTCCTTAAATTCCTTAAACTTAACCCTCGATAAATGTCCTGTTTTACCACATCCATTGCAGGTAAATGCAATAAATCCATATAAATCAGAACCACAAGCAGCGATCACCTCTATATCTTTACTGCTACATATTGGACACAATACCACTTTATTATCTTCATAATCAGAAAAAGCCGATATCCATCTTGTAGGATCTAAATCCAGATCAAGCTCTTTACCCATAGCCCCAACCTTTTCTCACTTAAAATCCCCGGATACCTCCAAAAATACAATTCTCCGTTAGGCATTCAGCAGCTATAGAATTACCTCTTTTTTCATAAATGATATCGTTCCCACACTTGGGACACTTTACTATAGCATCAGGATGATCCATTTTATACAGTAACTCATTCTTTTCATCTTCTGTATAATTTCTATGCGATGATGTGTCTTTTTGGGGCATGCTCACTCACTTCCTTGCACTGCTCCAAATAATGATAGTAGCTATCCTTGGTCTCCTGGGGAGCGTCGTCACGGATAATAAACTTACCATCTTTTACATAATACCACTCATCATTCGACTCCCAGAATGTATCATATTTACGCATCATAGCGGCTCTTTAATCTCCTTCTTCTGCCTCCACAAAGGTTTATATTTCCTCTTTCTGACCAGATAGAAATTTTTCATCTATCATTATTGTCGCATGCGGCGTCCAGGGAAATCTGTCATTATTCTCCGTTTTAATAGCCTGTCGTAACCCTAAAAGATCCGCAGGATTCATATCAGGAGCCGCATAAAGAACTCTTCCTTCGGCAAACAATCCTATATAGCTGATGTGGACCGGTATCGGAGAGAACTGTTTGGCCAACTCATTCATTTCATTTACAACATCCGCTTCCTTATCCAATGAAAAACAACCAAGACTAATATGAAACGGAAGGCCGGGGGTCTGCACTCCGCAAAACCCTTCTGCCATATTGTCTCCTTATCATTTCGGTTTATTAAGTGGACCACTAACCCCGTCCCCCAGGCTCATCGAAGTATCCAAGACCCTTCAGGCCTTTTAAGAAGCTTTCGATATATTCGCCGGAGATCATCGGCCAGAAGAATCCAAGGCGGTAACACACCTGAAGCGTATAAGTCCGATCCATTGAAAGCAGAACCCGCTCCCTCGTTCCTTCACCTTTTTTGTAGGCTATGAGACTTGTCATGAGCGATGCCTTGCGAGGGTTATTATTGGCTGTTTTGAAGGCTTCTTCAAATTCCTCCTGCTCCACATATTTCACATTAAGGCCCATCCTGTTCATCTGTCGGAAAACATTTGCCATGGAATTATACTGATCGGTGATAACATGGAACAACATACAGTCGTCGCAGGTTGAAGCCAGCATTACGGATGCCTTTGCCACCATATCAATGGGAGAGAATTCCACGTTTCTGTTCATAGCCTCATAGGAAGCACAGCCAAGCGCTGCGAATGCGCGAAGTCTGCCCATCGCGGAATTGGATTCAAAATTCATCTGGAATTCCCCATCGCTCTGCCTTGCCGAAAGATTGCCATAACGCAGGATCTTGGCCCTGAGTCCCTTATCGGCGACAGCTTCCAGTACAGCGCGTTCTGCCAGGAACTTGGCGTGTACGTACTGATTGGAAAGATCCTGCCCGAAATAGAGCACCCGTTCATCCGGCGTAAAATCCTTGGTCTGATCGTCCGTGTAGCCCACCTCAATGACACTCATCGTGGAGGTCTGAATCATCATCGCTTTATTCTTCAGGCAGAAATCGATGACATTTTTCGCTCCGCCCAGATTGATATCCTCAATGATATTGTCATGGGCAAAATGCTTGACTGTAGCGGCGCAATTGATGACCGTATCGATACCGGCACCATCGAGCTGATCAAAGGACTCCCTGTCCGTCACATCTCCCTCGCATACGAAGAGCCTGTCACCGATCAGATCACGGCAGCTTTTGTTGAAATAGAAGTACATATAGGAAAGGAGCCTGCTTGTTGCCTCTCTGCCATGCGATGACCGTACAAGACAGTATACACGGCTGTCAGTATTTTCCAGGAGCTCATGCAGAACGTGGGTCCCCAGAAATCCTGTGGCACCCGTCAGAAGAACATTTCCAAGAGACCGTCTCTTTCCGTTAAGGAAGCTTTTTAGGTTGTTTCGCTTAAGGAGCTCATTTATCTTTGTGTAGTCATAATCCCTGATCACGTCATCCGAAGCATTCGCAGCGTCTTTATCCTCCGCTTCAAAGAGTAATGCCAGCTTTCTCGGAGTGGGATTTGCAAATACATCGCCAAAGACGATGGTGTATCCCTTCTTTGCCGCCTCGATCACGACCTGCGTGACCAGAAGGCTTGTCCCGCCAAGCTCGAAGAAGTCCTCGGTAGCAAGCACATTCTCCACTCCAAGAAGCTCTGAGAATATCCCACAGAAATCCTTTTCCGCCTTTGACCTTGCCGTATCGCCTTCGGCACGGAACAGTTCAGGTATCGGCAGATTTTTAAGATCCAGCTTTCCGTTGGGAGTATAAGGCATCTCATCAAGCTGCATATAAGCTGTCGGCACCATATACTGTGTAAGAGTCTTTGACAGCGCTTCCTTAAGCTCCTTTATATCCACCTTTTTCTCATTGGTAAACCATGCGCAAAGGTGCTCGATATTGTTGATCTTTTCGATCTTTACAGCCACTACCTTCATTCCGGGGAAGGATGACAGCACGGTCTCGACCTCTCCCAGCTCTATACGAAGGCCTCTCAGCTTGATCTGGTTATCTTTTCTTCCGATTATCTCGAGATATCCGTTCTTAAGCCAGCGTCCGTAATCTCCGGATTTGTAGACCCTCTCGCCGTTGAAGTTTATGAATTTCTCATTTGTCTGCTCGTTAAGATTATTGTAGCCCAGGCCAACGCCCCAGCCTCCTATGTATATCTCTCCGATCACGCCCACAGGAAGCTCATTACCATCGGTATCAACTACATATTCGGTGACACCGGGCGTAGGCTTTCCTACTGTGATGATATCCTCGCCGGTCAAATCGTGCTCATTGCAGGAGATGGTTATCTCTGAAGGACCGTAGATATTCATGGGGTGAGGTACAAGCTCTTTAAGCTTTACCATCAGCTTCTCTGAATACTTCTCACCTCCGCAGATCACCAGCTTTCCGTATTCTTTCAGCGCGTCGCAAAATTCCTGCGAATTAAGGAGCGTGTATATCCTTGAAGGAGTACCGCTTATACAATTTGTCTTTGTCTCAGTCATCCTCTTTGCAAGAAGCGAAGCATCATTGCACTCGGCTTCATTGGCAAGATAAAGGGTAAGCCCATTGGAAAGAGCCAGCGAGTATTCCATTACGGATATGTCAAATGACAGCGTGGTAATTGAGCAGTACACCGAGCATTCATTCACCAGAGTGTTTACCATTTCTTTGCCCGGCATATCCGCAACATAATGAGCCATACCCTCGTGACTGAGCATCACACCTTTGGGACGCCCGGTTGAGCCTGAGGTATAGATCATATAAGATATATTCTTCTTATCAAGTGCAGCATGAGGCTTTGTATCATCCGTTTCCAGAAGCAGTTCCTCTATATCAACCGCATTCTTGCCTTCAAAGCGGGAAAGCATGTCGGCGGTGGTGATCACAAACTGTGCATCGGAATCCTCTATCACAAGATTTACCCTCTCTGTCGGATAGGCCGGATCAAAAGGAATATAACCAAGTCCCGCCTTGCTGGCACCAAAGAAGGCAAAGAGCGCCTTTGCTGTTCGAGGCAGAAGGACAAGCGCCCTTCCTCCCACAGCAGCTCCACGCTTGATCAGGGCATTTGCAACCCTGTCGGTTATGCTGTCAAACTCAGCATAGGTAAAGGTACCGTCCGTTGCTATAACAGCCGTTCGCTCAGGATGCAGTGCTGCCTGCCGTTCCATTCCGCCGAAGAAGAAGGTGTCCTCACTTACCTCTTTTTCCTCCTTCACGGTATAGAAATCTTTAAGGAGCTTTCTTTCATCCTCGTTAAGCAGCGATACCTTTCTTAATACGGCATCGCCATTCTCCGAAAAGCGCGCAAGGACAGTATCATAGTAGCGCCCTATATTTTTCACAAGATCTTCGGAATACAGGGCGTCATCATATACGAGTTCAAGGACCGGTCCTGTTTCATCGTCCATAATACGGGCAAACAGCGGGAATTTTGTGATATCGGAGGAAACAGCCGTGATCTCGGAAAGTCCGGGGATATCAGGAGTCCCTATGATACCGCGCTGATAAGCATACATCAGTTCCACGCCATAGCCCCATCTGTCCGCCACCTTCGCAAAGGGATAGTCCTCATGAGCAATGGCAGCCTTAAGGCCTTCACCGGTCTTTACAATATACTCATCTACCGTTCCGGGAATAAGCGAAGATGCTATGGGCAAGGTGTTTACAAACATGCCGTAGGTTTCAAGGAAACGTACATCCCCTCGTCCCGATGAGATAGTTGATATGAAAACATTGTCAGAGCTTGTAAGCCTGGCTGTAACATAGCAGAGTGTTGCCAAAAATACCGCCGCTTCAGACGCTCCCGTTCTGTGGCATACCTTATCGACAATATCCTGCTTGATCGGTGTCCTTATGATTGCAGACCGTCCCTGATCATCAGTCTTTACAAGATCGGGTGCGATACCTGTAGGTGCGTCAAGATCTTCAAAGAGTTTCGCGAAATATTCGTCATATTCCGCCTTTTTCGATAGGATCTCATTCTGCTCACTGACGAACTCTGAGTAAAATGCCTTCTCATCGTGCGGTGCTTTTCCCGAAAGCACATCGCAAAGTTCCTCCAAAAACAGATTGAAAGAGAAGCCGTCAAAGATCAGATGGTGGAAATCGATATACAACCAGCAGGCAGTTTCAGTCTGTATCAGTGAAAAATTATATAGTGGACCGCGATTCAGATGGAAGGTAAAGATATAATCCTTCTTATACGCCGCGAACTCTTCATCCGTCATCTCAAACACATTAAGACGGAAGTCGTCTTCATCATTTGGAACCGCCATGATCTGATCATCCACAGTTTCAAAGTGTATATTAAGAGACGGATGTGCCTTCAGTATTCTGCCGATCGCATCCTCAAGGTTCTTTGCCGAAGTCCCTTTTTCAAATTTCAGCCATGCCGGAATATTGTACACCGTGCTTTCCGGATTCTTCGCACATTCCATGTATATACCGAGCTGAGCTGCGCTGATGGGATATTTCGATTCCTTTAGTCTTTCCTCTTTTGTATCCACTGTGGAAGCAACCGCTTTTTTGTCCGAACCTTCATTCATAAGACTGAGAAGTATCTCATTTTCCAGATCGAGAAGAGACATTGTCCGGAACTTTTCGTTTGGAATATTGACATTAAAGCGCTTAAAGAGAAAGGCTGAGAGGCGTATGAAGCCAATACTTGAAAGCCCCTCGTAAGTCAGCGGCTCTTCAAAGTCGATATTGTCGTTGCCTGTGATCTTTAATAGTTCCTGTCTAAGCTCTGTCTCCAGGACATTGTCAGCACTGCGCACAGTCTTTGCCTCTTCCTTGTGTTCGCTTCGTATCTCGGGAAGAGCCTTTCTGTTCACCTTACCATTCTGGTTAAGAGGGATACTGTCAATCTGCATGATCGCCTCAGGCACCATATATGCGGGCTTTCGTTCAGCTATAAAGCTGCGCATGGTATCGATATCAATCTTCCCTTCCCCAACGACCCAGGCGCAGAGATACTTTCCGCCTGAGGGCGCATCGAGGGCCTGAACCGTAGCATCACTGACACCGGTGAATTCCCGGATCACAGCCTCCACTTCCTTAAGTTCGATGCGGAAGCCCCTGATCTTGACCTGTCCGTCTGAACGACCGATAAAATCGATGCTTCCGTTTCGCATCCACCGAACCACATCGCCGGTTCTGTATACCCTGTTGTAATCAGGCTCATCGGAAAAAGGATTTGTGATAAAGACTTCTGCATTCTTTTCGGGACGGTTGATATATCCCCGTCCTACCTGAAGTCCGCTGATCCAAAGTTCTCCCGGAACATCCGGAGGCATGAGACGTCCCTGTTTGTCCACTACATAGAACCTGGTGTTGTCAAGGGGTCCTCCGATAGGCACACGCGCCTGATAAAGCCGCGTTACCGGGAAATGAGTTACCAGGATCGTACACTCTGAGGGACCATAGCAATTATACAGAGTAAAGCTCTTTTCCTGCGGCGGCAGGGGCGCAAGTGCCTCGCCGGCAGCAATGAGCACCTTGAGCATATTTCCGCTGTAAAACTCCGCAAACTGTCTGGCCACCTGGGTAGTCATAAAGCTGTGTGTTACCCCATTCTCATCAAAGTATTCCTGAACCTTCGCAAGATCGAGTCTTATCTCCTCCGGGACTACAACAACGGCTGCGCCCGTAATAAGCGCAGGATACATGTCCATCATACAGCAATCAAAGCCGTAACTTGCATAAGCAGAGGATCTGGACTCGCTTGTAAGTTCAAAATTCCTTATATACCAGTTGCAGAAATTTGAAAGGTTAGAGTGCAGAAGAGCCACTCCTTTGGGCACTCCGGTAGAGCCGGAGGTATACAGCAGTATAAAGCCGTCCTGCGGCTTGGGGCCACTTTCAATGAGCTCTTTTCTTTCAACATCGGCTATATCCGGCAAAGCATCGATCTCATCCAGACATAGCAGTTTTCCCGAATATCCCGGCACCCTGTCAAGGAGTGATCGGTCGGCTATCAGGCATGCTGCGTCGGCATCCTTTATCATGAACTCGAGACGCTCAGCCGGATATGAGGGATCAAGGGGCTGGTATGCCGCCCCTGCTTTAAGGACACCAATTGAGGCGATCGCCATATATTCAGAGCGAGGGATCAGAACCGATACCGCATCCCCCTTTCCGACGCCGGCTTTCTTAAGAAAGACAGCTATCCTGTCGGATATGTCATCCACTTGTCGATAGGTATAATGCTTGTCTTGGAATATTACTGCGATCCTGTCCGGGGTTTGCTTAACCTGTCTTCTGAAACAGGTCACTATATCCGTGATCTCATGAGCGCATTCAGTATCGTTGAAGCCATCCAGAATCTCTGCCGTCTTCTCGTTCATCAGCTTCACATCATCAAGGCCGGCTCTGACCGTGAATTCCATAAGCACCTGCTGATAAACATTAATGAATCCGCGGATAAAATCATCGGTATACAAAGACTTCCTATAATTGCAGTAACAGGTGAGCTTATCTCCCACAGGATAAACATAAAACTCTATACCGGCCTTGGCTTCGGAAAGTTCAAGTTCCTCCTGCTCACAGGGCGACCCTAAGAATTCATTCCTGCTTTCTGAAAGAAGCCCCTGATAGACAAAGAGCACATCTGCACGTATGTTAAGTTCCCTGGATATCTCCTCAAAGGAATAAGCATCATATATAAGGCTGTCCCTGAGCTGGCAGCTGACCTCGTCTAAAAGATCGCGTACGCTCTTTTCCGTGATATGACACAGCACCGGATAGGTCCTTACAAACATTGAAACACTCTCTGCAAAACGAGGGTCGTTTCGTCCGTTGTTTACCGTCGTATAGACCGCATCCTCACGTGCGCAGTACTTTGCAAGAGTATAGCCGAATGCTGCGGTATAAAAAGCATTGGGGCTGATCCCGTTTTCCTTACAGAAGTCTTCCGAAGCTCTGAAGCAGTCACCGTCCAGTGCGGTGATAACGGTTCCCGAGCCATTCTCGTTTGCTATCTCTATATCAGGGATCGGCATGCAGTCTGTCTCACAGCCCGAAAAGAGATCAGTATAGTATTTCTTTGAGTTTTCATAATGAGAGCTGTTTCTTATCCGTTCCTCCAACAGTGCGGCCTCATACCCGCTGTATTTCTCAGTCACAGGCGTCTTCCCTTCGTAAGCGAGGGATATATCCCGAAGCAGAACAGCCTTTGCTGTACCGTCGACTATGATGTGATGCGCATCTAGGAAGAGATAATTCCCCTCATCGGATAAGATCAGGCTGAACCTGAACAGTACATCCTTTTGAAGATCATAGGGCTTTGTCAGATCTCCTCTTACCTCGTCTGCCGAGTGACACTTTATCATCTCTATGTCAGCCTCGGTAAAGGGCTTTTGGCCTGAACGTTTCTGTCTTATCTCACCCTGATCGTTTACAAAGAAACGTGTCATTAAATAAGGGTGGGCATTTACCGCAGTGGCTATGGCTTTTTTTAGCTTATCAGTATCTACGGACGGATCAAGCGTGATCAGCGTAGGGATGTTATATATCGTTTCCCCCGGATGAGTCTGGGTCTCAAAAAAGATCCCCTGCTGTATCCTGGTGACAGGATATTCCTCAAGGAGCGGGAACTCTTCTTCCTCCTTATTCATACTCAGTATGAAGCTTTCAAGTTTTTCCACAGTATCATTATCCCTGAAATCACGGATCTGCACCGTGACGGAAAACTCCTCAGAGAGCGCAAGGCTGAGAGCTATGGAAGAAAGGCTTGTAAGCCCTGCTGCATAAAGCTCTGTATCCACGCCGAAATCATCGTTTCCTATGATTCTTGCAACAATATCAAAGATCTTTTTTTGCATGTCGCTCTTCGCTGACGTTGAGTTTTTGCCGGTTATCTTTGGATCCGGCAGGGCATTTACATCAGTCTTCCCGTTTCTCGTTACGGGTATCTCTTCAACGCGAACGAAAGCCGCCGGGATCATATAGGCAGTCAGCTTACGTTTCAGGTTCTCCCTAAGTGAAGCCATGTCTATATCAGTCCCACAGGTATACCAGGCTATCAGCTGTTCCTGATCGCCCACCTTTCTTACTGCCGCAACAGCCTGCGAGATACCTTCATATTCCTCCATTATCCGTTCGATCTCTCCAAGCTCTATACGAAGGCCTCTCAGCTTTACCTGATCATCCATACGTCCCATGATCAAAACTCTGCCCTCTTTGTCCCATGCGGCATAGTCTCCGGAACGGTAATAGCGGTCTCCCCTAAAATCAACGAAGCTTTCCGCGGTCTGGTCGGGAAGGTTGCAATAGCCCGCCGCGACTCCCGGACCTCCGATATAAAGTTCACCACGAACACCCCTCGGGCAGAGCATACCGTCACTGTTAACAATATATTCCTTTACATTAAGGAGCGGTCGTCCTACCGTGATCCGGTCAGCATCCGTTATATCCGCTCCGTTGCAGGAAACGGTGATCTCTGTCGGACCATAGGTATTGACGATATGCGCCTTTGTGATATCCCTCAGCCTTTCAAGAAGCGCCATAGGATAATTTTCCCCGCCTGACATTACCAGCTTGCAGCTGGCGATCGCTTCCCTGAAAGGAGGATACAAAAGAAGCTGAAGCATTCGGGATGGTGTGGCATTGAAGCAGTCAGCTCCGGTTTTTTGGAAAAGAGCGGTAAGTGCCCTGGGGTCATTTACCTCATCTTCATTTGCAAAGACAAGGGTCTTTCCATTACACAGCGCTGCCGTGGTTTCCTTAAAGGACATGTCAAAGGAAACCGTTGTCACGGACAGGACTGCGGAGACCTTATTTTTAATGATCGACATATGAAGATTTCCGGGATGCGGATAAAGGTAATTGCATATACCCTCATGACGCAACATGACTCCCTTGGGTTTTCCGGTAGACCCCGAGGTGTAGATCATATAGGCAAGATCATCCCCACTCATCGGGACATCAGGATCTCCGGCATCGGATGCTGTGGTGATCAAAAGTATATCCACGGTCTTTACGGAAGAATAATCCGAAATATGCTCTGCTGTTGTCAGGATACAGAAGGCTCCGGCATCGTCCAGGATGCTCTGAATCCTTTCTTTTGGATAATTCGGATCACAGGGAATAAACGCGGCACCGGCCTTAAGCGTACCGAACATGGCAGTAAAATAGAAGCTTCGGCGTTCGAGCAAAAGCACGATACGATCACCACGCCCCACTCCCATATTCATAAGGAACCTTGCCACACAATTTGCCTCACTATTTAGCTCCCCGAAGCTCATGGTGCGATCCGACGCAATAAGAGCGGTTTTTTGAGGATCTTCTTTTACACAATTCTCAAACACTCTGTGTAAAAGTTTTTCAGGGATCTTAAAGTCAGCCCCTCTGCCAAAGGACTTAAGGATATCCTCCTGTGCGGGAGGTAACAGCATAAGATCACGCACAGCCTGAGTATCCGGGCGACTTATAAGACGAAGTGCAAAGGCGATCTGTTCCAAGAAATTATCCATTACGTCCTTATCGAACAATTCTGAGGAATACTGCATCAAAAGCTGAATGGAATCTTTTTTACGCCAGAACACTAGCCCTATATCTCTGCTCATCTTCTGTGGCGGTGAAGATATCTCGACAGAAAACTCTCCCTCATCTCCTTTACCGTGATATGTCTCAGGGGAGATCAGATAATTAACGCTCATATCAAAGAGAGGATTACGCGAATCATCCCGGGCCGGACTGAAGCGGGAAACAAGAGTCTCAAAGGGTACATTGCAGGCACGGGTTGCCTGTCTCAAAAGATCTGAGACAGATGAAAGATAATCAAACAGTTGCAAACCACGCTCTGGTCGTATGCGGACCGGTATCGTATTTACAAACATACCGATCACTTTGGAGCTGAACATATCCCTTGTATCCACCGGGACGCCCACGACAACATCTTCGCTGCCGCAGTACCGGGCCAAAGTCAGCGCGCAGACAGAAAGGAGCAGCTCATAGAGAGTAACTCCGTAATGTCTTGCGGTCTCCTCCAAAAGGGCCACCTCTTTGTCTTCAAATACTTTCTCAAGGACAGTATCGCTTATCGGATGTATCTTCGGTCTGACTCCCTTAAGAGGCATATCATTAACGGGAACACCGCCTTCAAACATCTTCTCATAAAACTGAAGTCCCAAAGACTCAGATATGCCGTCACTGCTCTTTTTTGACTCACTTCTTGATACATATACTCCGTAAAGATCCGGTCCATCCTTTTTTACCTTTTCATTTCGAAGGCGCGATACCAGTTCTTTTGCAAAAAGATTGATACTGTCGCCGTCAAAGGCTATATGATGGAGCTGCATGTGAAGGGCAAAGCCACCCTCGCATAATGGATACAGTGCAAGACGGGAAGGGATACCCTTTGTAAGATCAAAGGGTTCTCCGGGGTTTTCGATCATCTTCTCAAAATCAGCCATTGTCAGTTTTTCCCCGTCACTGATATTAGGAACTTCATCCAAAAGAATCCTGCAGGGAATGCCATCTTTTTCGCCGTAACGGGAATGAAGGGCTTCGTGGTTTTTGAAGAGTTCCTGAACCGACTCTTTGATAAGGTCTTTTTCTGCTCCCTTGATACAGATACCGATGTTCACATTATATGATACGGATCCGGGGAATATCTTCTGCTCGAGATACATTCCCCGCTCCATGTCAGACAGCGGGTATTCTGTCTTCCCGGCGCTTGCGGCATTTAATGCCGATCCTTCAGGTCTTAATGAAGATGTATCTCGTGAACCTATCATCCCGGCGATCGAGCGTACGGTTTTTCCCATATAGATATCAGCTGCGGTAAGTGAGAGTTCCTTTACTTCTGTTTGAAGAGCCGCAACCTTTATGGAGTCTCCGCCAAGGGAGAAGAAATCGTCATCGATGCCGACCTTTTCAACACAAAGGATCTCGGAAAAGGCTTCACACAGGGCCTTTTCGATATCGTTACGAGGAGCAGCATATTCCGTCCGGAAGCTTTTAACATCCGGCTCTTTAAGCGCCTTCCTGTCAAGCTTTCCGTTCGGAGTCAGGGGGAATGAATCTATCTGAACCAGAAAACGGGGTATCATATAGGGAGGGAACTTTTTTAAAAGCTCTTTTCTTATCTCTGAAGCCTCTATGACGCGATCGGCGTTGTAATAGCCGCAAAGATACGTCTGGGAATTATCATCGGTAAAGGCCCTTACCACGGCAGTCTTAACACCCGGTATCTTCGATAGCTGAACCTCGACTTCTCCTACCTCTACCCTCTGTCCGTTAACCTTGACCATCCAGTCCTTACGGTTAACATACACGATTGTGCCGTCAGGAAGACGTTTACAGATATCATTGGTGTGCAAAAGCCTCTTATCATATTCATCCTCGGAATAAGGATTCTCCGTAAAGGTTTTTTCGGTAAGCTCGGGAAGGTTGATATAGCCTCTTGCCATAGTACCGGCGATGCAGAGTTCTCCCTCTTCACCGTCGGGAACCTTATGGCCTTCCTCATCCAGAAGCAATGCCTTGAAACCTTCGAGCGGTCTTCCGATCGGGGTGTTGTCGTAGGCTTTGTCAAGTTCAAATGTCATGGCAATACTCAAAAGCTCACTTAAGCCATAGGCATTTTTTATCTTTGCATAGGGACTGTATATACCGCTGATACGCTCACCTCCGCAGTTGATGAGTTTGAGAGAACTCTCTCTTACCGGAAGCTGCTTAAGAAGCTGAGGACTTATCACCGATGCTGTTATATTATGTTCGTCAATGTATCTGTCTATAAAAAGCACATCTCCCCGCTGTGACTGTGTGAGGATATGTATCGTAGCTCCTGCCCAAAGGGTCGTAAAAATATCATGGGTTGAGATCGCGAAATTAAAGGGAGTAACACTCATCTCGATATCATTCTCTGTTGCTCCGACCTCAAGCTGACGGATGATGGAACTTGTGAATGAAAGGTGATCATGAAGAATACCCTTCGGATTCCCTGTTGAACCGGAGGTGTAAATGGCAACTGCCGCATCCTTCATATCTATCGAAGGAAAGACTTCCATCACCTTTTCTGTCTCTATGTCCTCAAGAAAAGCTTCATCGATGACAAAGTCAGCGTCGCTATCCTTTATTATATATTCCACACGGTCTTTGGGATACTCTAAAGACAGAGGAGAATAGGCTGCTCCGGCTTTAAGGACACCGATCATTGAAGCTATATAGGAAAAGCCACGTTCGAGTATGATCGGATATATCTTTTCCTTTTTAGCGCCGGATCTTATAAGACGGGAAGCGATCTTTGAACTCAGTTCTGAGAGTTCCTGATAACTCATATTTTTTTCATTGCATACCAACGCTGTTTTTTCCCCAAGTCTGTTAGCATTCTCATTAAACCGTTCAATAAAATTCTTCAAGAAGACACCTCCCTCTACTTATCAACCGTTATGATCGTATTGTTAAACCCCAGTACCTGGTTGTATTCCATTCTTGTCAGAATAGCCCTCAAAACCTCAAGTCCTTTTACTTCTCTTCCACTTTCATCGATAAACTCCGTCGGATTAAACATCTCACCGTTGTCCCGGATACGAAGCACCACAGCACTCATATAGATCCGAAGGAAGATATCAACATCATCCTTTCGGTCTCCATATGCATATTTTGCTATATTGGTACACAGTTCCTCTGCAGCCATCCCCATGCGGTTGCAAATAGTCTCATCAACATCATTTTCCCTTAAGATGTCGATCACGTGCTTTGAAGCCTCAACTGCTTCCCCGATATTGTTTGAGATGGAAAAATCGTAAGCGCATACTTCTTCTTCTGCCTCCGGGATCAGAACGCTGCCTTTTATATTCTTAAACTTCTGATAGAAATATAATATGACAAGACATCCGGTGATCGCGATCAGCGGCGCTATCGGCGCTGTAAGCCATACCCACATGGGTCCCGTGGGACGAAGCAACAAAAGCACCGGGATATAGCAGATCGTACCCGCCGCCATGGTCAGTGCAGAAGCTGCATTTTTTCGATCAGTAGATTGCAGGCATACGCGAAGGCATTCCTGCGCTCCGGTAAGCGGAAGACTTAAAGAAAAAAGACGAAGGGCGACATCCAGCATTTCCCCGGCCTCCGGAGATGACACTCCGAAAAGGGCGCCGATCTGTCTTGGAACCAAAAGAAAGATCACCATGATAGCAAGGCAGAACCCTTCCATCACAAGAAATCCGATCTTCATCAGCTGCCGCTGTCCCCTGTAATCCTTTTCACCATACAGGGCACTGCTTATCGGCAGCATGGTCTGAGCCGTACCGCTGGTGAATATACCGGCGAGACTGTTCGCGGAAATGCACACCACCTGTACCGTTGCCCCAACGGTTCCTCCTAAAGAAAGGATCACTGCGTTCATCACAAAGGTCTGGAGCGTCATGCAAAGATAGAATAAGCCCGAGGCCAGCCCTGTGTGTATGGTCTCCCACACCAGTGGAAAGAAACGGGAAGTGGGCATTGTAAAATGTACGCTTCTTTTTGGAGACATAAAATACGGGATAAGAAAAAAGAGAGACACAACATATCCGAGATTGGTCGCCCAACCGGCTCCGGTGATACCCAGCTTGAGTGGTCCCATAAGGATATAATCCAACAGAAGATTTACGGAGTTTGCAACAAGAGGTGTTACGATTGCCAGTTTCTTGAATCCATCAGCACGGACAAATGTACAGGTGCCCTGCATCGCCACGGCAAAGACCCCGAGAAACAGCAGCGGAAAAAGATAATCACCGACACTTTTAAAAAGCGTCTGATCACCGCTGCAGAGTACATAAGTCAGGGGATCTCTGAATATGACCCCGACAGTGGCAAGAATGGCCATGGCAACCATTCCCCCAATAATTGCTATGGTAAAGCTCAGGTCAGCACCTTTTTGATCCCTCTTTGCCTTGAGATTCATCGCCAGCGCATTTCCTCCGGTGGCAAAGAACCCGAACAGCACATTGATACAACAGATAACGGGACCTGTCAGATTCAATGCAGCAAGATCGGTGTCATTTAACATATTTCCGACCATGATCCTGTCTATAATCGCCGCTATATTTACGCTACCCACCATGATAAACGTAGTAATCAGGTTTTCACGCAACTTCTCATTGATAAGCTTCCCTTTTCTTTCCATACTCCTCCGTCCCTCTATCTTTAGTTCCAAGATAATGCAAAAATACCAGATTTGTCCCGCTGTTCTTTTTCCTCTTTCGTCATTTTTCTTAATCCCATCCGGGTACCGCCATACGGAGAGATGATACGATCCATATACTCATATGTTTTTGGGAAAGTCTTCTTCAGATCACCGGGATATTCTATATACAGCGAAAAAGTCTCTGCAAAATACTCGTGAGCATCGGATTTTGGATATGAATCTCCGAAACCGCCCTTTTCAGTCTGGTAAATATCAATAAACTCCTGCGTATTAGACGGCGCACTGCCACTATTTCCGAAAAGAACCATATCAACATAATGACCCATCTCATGGTTCATGGACAAGTCTGCAACCCCATCATTGAGATAAATCCTGTTCTCTATGCCTACTGTAACACCTCCCAGTATCTGTCCAACCGGAGGTACTTCTCCTAATAATAGGTGTTCCTTATGCAGTTCCTTTTCGGGTACTATATGAATTTCCCACCCGCGGTTCTCGAAATCATCCTGTATGGCATCCGGGAGTAGCTCGTATTTCTCCGTAACCAGACCTGTTGCGGTTGTACTTGAACTCTTCTTGATCGGAGCTGATGATGCAGCATATACAGAAATTGTGCATAACAGCATAGATATCAATGTAATGATAGTACCGCTTTTTCTTTTCATAATTTCCCCGCCTTTCAAAGAACAGTCCTATTTAATCAGATATCCCCAATATATCTCATATTGCACTGTCCCTTAAACAGACTGCTTACATCCATTCCCAAATATTTTCTCCGGATTTCCTCATTGGCGGGAACCCCTTTGAATTCTGCTTTATCCTTATCTTTCTTTGCATAGATCTCATCGATCGGTTTCGTCCATTTAAAAGCCTTCGCCCATTTTTCCACGGAATAGATTTCGATAATATGTCCCTTATAAACCACTGCGGCATACGGATATGTGTTAGCCTTATCAATGGATAGTCGCCAATGACCTCTCACCCGTCTATATAAATCTTCCGGATCACTTATCTCTACTGTAATTCTGAGAAGAATCATCCGATCATGAATATCCTCTGGAGATTTCACTGTTTTCCTAAAGAACGGAGCCGCAGCAAAGCTGTTGTCCTTTCTTTCACTTTTATGAGCAGCTTCATACTCTCTCGCAGCATCGGCAGCAACTCTGATGTCATTCAAGTTCAGATCCTTCCATTCAAGCGCCTGTATCTCTCTCATAAATTCTTTCTGCATAGCAGGATCCCTGCATAACACTCCGAACTCGATGTTTTTCGTCAATCCAGCATCTGTAAAATTACCGGATGTCAAAATAAAACCTTTCTCTTTTTCGCCGGAGTAAAAAAGAAATACCTTTCCATGAAGAGAGTCATTATATCTGGCAGTATAATTAAAGCCGTCATCAAGCAGTTTATCCAGGGATTTAACTATATCAGAACCCATTCCATAGCCATCAAGGTTTGTGTATATCTCGACAAACTCTATCGATGGCATAGCACGGATTATAGAACCTAAATCAGATGTGAGAAACGGAGAAACAATAATAATCCTGTCCGCATCTTTGCTTAGTTCTCCTAGGGCATGTAAGTGGTTATTTATGAATTTATTCCTAATTAGTTCCAAGCCATACATTTCTTCACTCTTCCAAAAGCCCATTCTCACCAATATATTTAATAAATCCGTCTATTATTTTTTTATTCCTTATATCTATTTCCTTCTCCGTGTAGTCATCAAGCGTATTAGCTAGATCCGTTAGTTCCTTGATTTTTGTCCCTTCCTTCACTTGATTACGCTTATTAACAACTTCCAAAAATTTATACAACACTGTATTGCGATATATAAAGTATATATTTATAACATATGTTATGTGAATATTGTTTGCTATCGTTTGGGAACAGCGTAAGCTGGGGGAAATGTATGTCGAAAGAAGCGAAAAGGGGAATGATAATCTTCAGATTTTGTCTGTTTCAATACATTCCGGAGTATCAGATAAAGAACTTGATGAAGAAAATCTTGGCAAATTTGTACGTAGAAGCGAAGATAAATCAAAGTATAAGCATGTTTATACTGGGGATCTGATTTTCAATATGATGAGGGCGTGGCAAGGGGCAATAGGAGTTGCAAAAAGCGAAGGAATGATTAGCCCTGCCTATATTTCAGCCATTCCAAATGAGGACGTCTATCCGCTATTTATGGATTATGCTATGCGTAGAAAAGAAGCCATTGAAGAAATAAATAATCTTTCTTATGGAATTACAGATTTTAGAAAAAGACTATATTGGGATTCCTTTGTACATGTAACATGTCAGCTGCCATCTGTTGAGGAGCAGGAGAAGATATACAAATATTTCAAGACCCTCGACAACCTTATCACTTTTCATCAGCGTAAGTATTTTTGTCAATATAGAAATAGTAATTCTTGGGAACAGCGTAAGTTGGGGGAGATCGCCAATAAAGTAACAACCAAAAATAGCGGAACACAATATGTAGAAACACTTACAAACTCTGCAGAATACGGGATTGTCAGTCAGCGAGATTTCTTTGACCATGACGTATCCAATGCAGAAAACATAGATGGATACTACATTGTAGAAAATGATTCATTTGTATATAATCCCAGAATTTCAACTACTGCTCCTGTTGGTCCGATAAACAGAAACAAGCTTGGCAGGACAGGAATAATGTCCCCTCTTTATACTGTTTTTAAGACATATGATGTTAACTCTGAATATATAGAATGGTTCTTCAAGAGTACAGGCTGGCATTCTTTCATGAAGTTTAATGGCGATTCGGGAGCGAGATCGGATCGTTTTTCCATAAAGGATGCCGTTTTCTTTCAAATGCCTATACCGATACCAAATATAGATGAGCAGAGAAAAATAGGCAAGTTCCTTTCGGAGCTTGATAACCTTATCACTTTTCATCAGCGTAAGTCTGATCAGTTAAAGATGTTTAAGAAGTATATGTTACAGAATATGTTTCCGACAGACAAATAAGGCAACCTTACTTTACTCTATCCATTGATCGGCTACTGTTGCACTAACGGTTTTTTTTGTATATAATATTTCAAGTGGATGCGCCACAGAAACTTGAGATGCCTGTGGCCAAAGGAACTCATGCGTGGGTTCCTTTTTTCATAGTATTACTTGTTTTAGGAGCATTTATTGTGAATAAGGGCTTTCTGACATATGAACAACAGCTCAAAAATCTACAGAGTAAAGGTCTTTCTATCTCTGACGCTGATTATGCCAAGAAATGCTTAGAGTATTATAGTTATTCCTCGCTTATTGGAGGATATAAGCATCCCTTTAAGCATAAACCTTCCGGAAAATATTTATATGGAGTTGATTTTAATGAAATTGTAGCGTTTTATAATTTTGATGAAGAGCTTCGAAATCTTTTCCTCCGATATATCCTTCATATTGAGAAGCATATCAAATCCCTGTATTCATACGCTTTCTGCTCAAAATATGGTGAAAAACAAACCGCATACCTTGATAAATACAACTATAATTATAAGGGTAAAACTAATAAGGGTGAGATATCACGGTTAACATCCAGTCTGCTTAAAACCATATCTCTTCCAACACAATACAAATATATAGAGCATAATATAAACGCCTATGGTAATGTACCCCTTTGGGTAGCTATGAATGCATTGACTTTCGGACAGGTATCAAAAATGTATCAATTTGCAACAACAGATATCCGATCCAGTATAAGCCATCATTTCACTAGTCTCACAGAAAAACAGCTTCATACATTTATAAGGTGTCTTGCAAAATGCAGAAATATTTGTGCACATGGGGAGAGATTATACAATTTCCGATCAAATGAGGGAATTACAGATGTCTTATTACATAAAAAACTGGGTATCAAAAGAATAAAAGGGCATTATGTCGGCGGAACAAACGACTTGTTTTCGGTTGTCATCACAGTAAAATATCTTTTAAGCGGAGCTGAGTTTATTGCATTTAAGAGACAGCTCAATAGGATAATAACAAATATGATAAAGTCATGCCCGCATATCAATTCAAAAGTTATCCTCAAGGAAATGGGATTTCCTGAAAACTGGTCTAAGATTAGCCGCTTTCATAAAATATAGGATTTTGTTATTAATGGTTTGATTTAGCTGTAAAGGAATAGTGAACATGTCAGAATTGGAATCTGTTATTGAGAAGAAATTAATAGATCAGCTTTGCTCAGGTGAATCCCAGTGGACATACAGACCGGATATCAGGAATGAGAGGGATCTCTGGGATAATTTTAAATTTATCCTGGAACAGAATAATAAGGCAAAGCTTGATGATAAGCCATTGTCGGAATCTGAGTTTGAAAAAATTAAAAATGATTTAAGCCATGCGAGTTTCTATGATGCCGGGAAATGGCTTGTGGGTGAAAATGGCAAGGTGTATGTCCATGTCCAGCGCGGCAGTGAGACATTGCACCTTGTTGTTTTAAATAACGAGCATGTGGCGGGCGGCACAAGTGTTTATGAGGTGATAAACCAATATCAGGCATTCCGGTCAGAAGAGGATGAAAGAGACAGGAGATTTGACGTAACTCTCCTGATCAACGGGATCCCGCTTATCCATATTGAGCTGAAAAATAAAGAGCATTCCTATATGGACGGCTTCTATCAGATTAAAAAGTATATTGAAGAGGGAAAATTCC
>Ga0256407_10001333_pt1 | contig 52668 bp, 46 predicted proteins | sample RumenRJG_04DNA_FD_193489 | JGI IMG/M metagenome (GOLD analysis project Ga0256407, IMG submission 193489) | Bovine rumen microbial communities from Lethbridge, Alberta, Canada - RJG_04 | ecosystem: Host-associated > Mammals > Digestive system > Stomach > Rumen | place: Canada: Alberta... | reverse complement strand
AGGTAAAAGAACTCCAATAGAATACTACAAATATTTAAAATCCGGTGGGGAGATTATTGTTCCTAAAAAATATGTCAAGAAAAAGAAATGATTAACCAGATTGTCCTTGACTTGGGGTACATTTTAAATTTAATCCGTCATCCGCCACCATTTCGGAATTCAACCGACACCATCCCATATACCGGTTTTTTAAATGTTGGGTGTTAATTAATGACATTTACTTTTTACTTCTCATCATTTTAGGCTTTTATAGACATAGAAACAAAATCCACTATTATTTTCCTTTAAATATCTATAAAAAGGTTCTAGTAGGTTGTTTGGTTCGATATAGGCACAAAAAAATCCTTAGCGGTCTAAGGATATTTTTTAAGTTGGTGCCGTCTATCGGAATCGAACCAACAACCTACTGATTACAAATCAGTTGCTCTGCCAGTTGAGCTAAGACGGCTTATGTGGTGGACACTGTAGGAATCGAACCTACGACCTCTTCCGTGTGAAGGAAGCGTTCTCCCGCTGAACTAAGTGTCCGTTACTTAATAACTTTACTAAGTTAAGCTTATTGTTTATTAAGTATTAGTCCAGGGGACTTTTATATAAACCTTTCGGTCTACTGTGCAATTGGTGGGCCTTAATGGAATTGAACCATCGACCTCAGACTTATCAGGTCTGCGCTCTAACCAACTGAGCTAAAGGCCCGTTTGCAAATGCTTAATTACTTTACTCTACAAATTTAGAATTTGCAATACCATTTAAGAATAATTTGGGGAAGGTCTAAGCCCCTCCCCAACTTCTTTCTTAAATAATCTTTCAGCACTATCCTCTTTACGAGATTAACGTTTAGAGAATTGAGGTGCTCTTCTAGCAGCCTTAAGACCGTATTTCTTACGTTCCTTAGCTCTAGGATCTCTTGTGATTAATCCGGCACTCTTAAGTGTGGCACGATCAACACCTGCTTCAAGTAAAGCACGAGTGATACCTAATCTAATAGCGCCTGTTTGACCAGTGAATCCACCACCCTTAACTTCAGCCTTAACATCATATTTAGTATCTGTTCCTGTTAAAGTTAATGGTTGTTTAAGATCCATTACAAGAGTGGCGTAAGGGATATATTCATCAACTTCTCTACCGTTGACAATAATTTCACCTTTGCCTGGAGTAAGGAATACTCTAGCGATAGAAGATTTTCTTCTACCAGTTCCGTAATAACGAGCAGTTTCTTTTGCCATTTTCCTGTCCTCCATTAGAGTTTAATCTTAAGAACTTCTGGCTTTTGAGCTTCATGTTTATGTTCTGGACCAGCGTAGACGAATAATTTCTTTTCAATTTGTCTACCTAAACGACCCTTAGGTAACATACCATGAACTACTCTTTCAAGCATTTCGACTGGATAATTTTGAATCATTTCTCCAGCAGTTCTTGTTCTTAATCCACCAGGGAAACCTGATGCATTGTAATATTTTTTGTTGTGAATTTTATCTCCACTTAAGCTAACCTTTTCTGCATTGATGATAATTACATAATCACCACAGTCGACGTTTGGAGTATAAATAGGTTTAACTTTACCAGATAATACTTGTGCGACTTGTGTAGCAAGGCGTCCTAATGGGATGTCAGTGGCATCAACAACATACCACTTTCTTTGGATTTCGCTATTTTTTGCAATAGTAGTTTGACGTTGCATAACGATTCCTCCTTTACCAAACTAACTTTTTCCTTACCGGGGACTTCATTATTTTGGCATTGTGCCGGTCTATATAATACTTTTTCTTAACCTATTATGTCAATTAATAATTTTATTTATTAAGTAGAAAATCTATCTTATAATCTAGTTGAGGTCTAAACGATGATTAAATTATGTTATGGCATGATGCTTTCTTCTAAAGAAGAACAAGCAATGAGGCTAATTGATACTTTAAATGTGAACGGAAATCAACTCGTTATTTTAGTCGATAAAAAGAGTGAAGAACTTTATCAACACTTAACTGCTAAATACGGAAAAGATCCTCACATTTATTTCATTAAAGATAGGTTTGACGTCTATTGGGGTGGCATCACCACTAGTAGCGCTACTGTATCTTTAATTAAAAACTGTTTACAGTTTGATTTTGATTATTTCACCATGGTCAGTGAATCTTGTTTACCTTTATATCCTGACTTAGAAATCAAAGGATTTTTAGAAAGACATAAAGGTACAGAATTTATTGACTGTAGATTTGACTGGACTAAGAGAAGTAGACTCCATTTAGTTCATGATAAACCATATACTGCATGGCAAAGAAAGCACCGTAACTGGCTCGCCTTTAGAGACGTAATGGTGGACACGCTTTTCTGGTACTTCTGCCGCACTAACAAGCAATTTAAGAGCCATAAAGTACCTACTACACTCCTTTGGTTCTCTATAACTAAAGAATGCGCAACATATATGGTCAAAACTATAGAAGAAGAAAAATTACTAGAAAAATACGCAAATACATTAATCGCAGATGAACATATTTTTGCGGAAGTCATTTATAACTCTAAATATTACGATAAATTACTTCTTCAAAAGAAAAGAGGCGGAGCGCTTCTATATTGTGACTGGTACGTACTTAACGCTCCTAAATCTTTAACAATGAAAGACTATAAGAGATTTTATGACCCAAAAATGCCTTATCCTTGCCTATATGCTAGAAAGTTTGATATGAAGGCAAATCCCGATGTAGTCGATAAAGTTTACGAAAATCGTAATAATCCTGACTTCAAATGTCCATTTAAATAAGAGACATTTATCTAAGATAAAAAAATAATAGGTAGCTAGTTAATCGGCTACCTATTTGTTTTTCTCTTCTTGTTCTTTAATTATTGTTTCAATATCCCTTTGATCATTGTGAGGAATCTGTTTCCATTTAACTTTCATAAAGAGTGAAACAATAGATATTGGGATACTAATTAAGTCATATAGAGGCCATAAAAGTGTATAAAATAATGCTTTTGGTAAGGAACAATGGATGTATTTCCATTCTTTAATAACAACAAGTACACCTGCAACCCAAGCCGCAATTGCGATACCTAAAATAGTATTTAATGTATACGCTAAGAAGCTTCCCCAGTTATAGTCCGCTCCTCCAGCAATTCCAAGACTTAAAGAAACAACATTATAGATAAATCCAATGACAAAAATGAATAAAGAATATGGGAAAACATCCCAGAAAATATCATATTTTGTCCATGTTGGTTTCTTAAAGAAAGACCTAACTAACTTCCAAGAATCACACCACCAGACTACTAAAGCACCTTTATTCCATCTTAATCTTTGCCTTAATTGGATAAATAAGCTTGTTGGTTGTTCATCATAACAAATAGCTTCATCGGTATAGCCTAAGCGTTTCCCATCTGAAATATTTGTAATGACAAATTCGACATCTTCTAAGATTCTATGCCAGTGCCAACCGCCATTTTCAATTAATATTTTGCTAGACATAAGGTATCCACTACCGGTTCCGCCAGTATAACTGTGAACCTTCATTCTAGGACGGTGATTAGATAATGTTATACGGTAAAAGTTAATACCATAAGAAGCGGAAATTAAGTTGTCCGAGAAGTTTTTAGGGCATCTATAACCAGTAATAACATCGAACTTACCTGTTTGATAAGCATCGTTCATTTTAGAGGTAAATTCAGGATCAACAACGTTATCAGCGTCAATCATGATATAGCCATCATAATAGGCTAATCCTACTGCCTTATCGATATTGTCAAAGGCAAGCTCAAGTCCCCATCCCTTGCGAGCTTTTGATAGGTCGTGACGCTCATAAACTGTGCATCCGAGTGAACGAGCGATTTCAGCAGTTTTGTCTTTTTCATCACAGTTGTCTGCAATTAAATAAATATCTATTAGTTCCTTAGGGTAGTTTTGCTTTCTAATTGAATCAATTGTGTTCTTAATAACCTTCTCTTCGTTCTTTGCCGCAATAACAAAAGCGTACCTCTTATCTTTAGGCGCTTCAGGGTAACCAACACGCTTTCCAAAAAATCCAATAAGTATGTAAATAAAACGATAAACTGTGCAAATTCCAATTATTAATGTAAGAATTACACAAACAAAATTCAAAATACCTTGGACCGTGTGTAACTTATTTAGTCCAAGGTAATCGTTTACAAAATAGTTATAAACCCAATCCCAAAAGCCCATTATTTGACGTTGTGATAAACGTTTTGAACGTCTTGTAATTCATCTAGCATATCACAGAGTTCATCAAACTTACGACGGTCTTCTGGATCTGTCATTTCGATATATTCATTAGGTAAATATTGAATTTCTGCCACATCGAATTCTTTGATTCCCATGCCTTCTAAAACTTCTCTTGCTTGACCGAAAGCACTTGGTTCAACTAAGACTTCAATGACACCATCTTCTAAGGTCACTTCTCTAACATCGACGTCACCAAGAATTAAGGTTTCTTCAACTTCATCTCTATTTGTTCCTTTGAAATCAAATACACCAGTTTGAGTGAAGTTATAAATAACACTACCCATGTGTCCACCTTTTTTGGTGATTGCAGTTCTAACTTCTGTTAATGCACGGTTAGTGTTATCTGTTAATGTTTCAATAATAAAATAGGAGTTACCTGGTCCGAAAGCTTCATACATACCTGAAGCATAGCTTTCTGCAGAGCCTCCTTTTGCTTTTTGGATAGCTCTATCAATAACGTCTTTAGTAACGTTTTGACCTTTCCATTTTTCAATTGCACTTCTAAGTGCTAAGTTCATATCTGGATCAGGTTCACCAGATTTTGCAGCCATGTAAATTTCTTTACTGGCTCTCATAAATAAAGCGCTTCTAGCAGCAGCTGTTGCAGCCATTGCTTTAGCTCTAACTTCATGTGCTCTTCCCATAAAAAATCCTTCTTTTTCCGTAAAAATAATACAACAAGACTCTATATCTATCAAGAACGATAATTAGAGTATAAACTAATTATCAGTAAAAAAGTGATATTCAGATAAATATTAATATTTACTCGATATTCGTTGCTTATTACAATGAAAATCGAGGAAGAAATGAAGAAAGTCATCGTTATTGGGGCTGGAGTAGCAGGATTATGCGCTGCTACAAAATTAAGGAAAAACGGTTATGAAGTTACTATAATCGAGAAGAATAATTTTGCTGGTGGACTCGCTACTGGATACTATAAAAACGGTTATTATATTGATGCATGTCTCCACTGGTTAATGGGTACAAAAGATAACACTATCATTAACTCTATCTGGAGAGAAATTGGTGGTATTACAGATGACACCAAGATAATTAAACTTGATAATTTTGCTACTTTTGAAATGGATGGGAAGACCGTAAGATTTAGTAGAGATTTAAATAAAACTGAACAAGAATGGTTAGAAATTTCTCCTATAGATAAGAAACAAATTACTAAGTTTTTTAATTGTATTAGAGCGTTAGAAAACGTATGGAACGTCTCTCAACAAGTAGATAAAGAGAAGCATATTCACTTCTGGGATTTAATTAAAAATTCAAAAGAAATTTATCGTGGATTAAGAAAACAAAGAGATAAATTTTCTTTGCATTTTAAATCAAAATTACTGCAATTCGCCATTAAATATGGAGAAACTGGATATAATAACACATTATTTTTCATGCTAGTTTATGCTTCATTTTGTACTGGAGATTCTAACGTTCCTTATGGCGGGATCATACCTTTAATCAATAGAGTTAAGGAATACTATTTATCTTTAGGTGGAGAGCTATTACTTAACGAAGAAGTTAAAGAAATTCTTACTATTGATAATAAGGCTGTAGGAGTAGTTACTAATAATGGGACTTATTATGGAGATTATGTAATATCCGCTGTTGATCCTATCTATACCTTAGATAATCTTTTAAAGAAGAAGTATAGATTCAAGAAGTATGAAAAATTAGATAAAAAAGTTAAGAAGAATCCTATCAGTAGTTGCTTCAATGTTTTCATCGGAGTTCATGATTATAAGAATGATATTGAAGTGCCAACTGTACTATCAATTGATCCAATTAAGGTGGGTACTAAATCGGTTGATGGTTTACTCATTAGACCATATAGTTTTGATGACTCATTCTTTAAAGGTGATTCTTGTGTTGTTTCTTTCTATATCGATCAAGACCAAGCTGACTTTAACTATTATAAAAATTTAAAAGAAAGTTATTACGCTAATTATAAGAAAGAAAAAGGGGAAGAGATTATCAATATTTTCCTTAAAAGATATCCTCAATATAAAAATAAAGTGGAGTTACTTACATGTTTTACTCCACTTGAACTAAATAAATTAACTAATACTAGATACGGCTCTCTTCAAGCCTATTCATTTACTGATAAGAGCTTCTTCTATGAGATTGATGGAACCCTTAAAGGGCTTGATAGTTTCTATATGTGTACCCAATGGAATAGATCAATTGGGGGTTCGCCAAGTGCAATTTTAGCTGGTAATAAAATTGCTGACAAAATTTTAAAAAATTCTAATAAATAACTTCGGCTAAATATAAGCCTTCTCCTGGAGCCTTGTAAGAAACAATTTCTCTATTTTCTTGATCAAGGTGTCTCTCAATAAATAATATATCTTCTTTACCAGTAGCAATTTGTAAAGCGGTGCCAATAAGGAAGCGAATCATATATCTCATAAATCCGTTGCCATATAAATCGATAGTGACCACACTATCTTTTTTATTAACAGCAATTTCATAAATTTCTCTAACAAATGAATCTTCATCTTCTTCTTTGCTTGTGAAGTCTTTGAAATCATGCTTACCAACGAATTTAGCTAAAGCACTTTTAAATAATTCCAAATCGAAAGGATATGGGAAGAAATATACTCTTCCTTCATAGAAAGGGTCCTTGCCGCCTAAATAGATTTGATATTGATAATGTTTCTTTTTAGCAGAATATCTAGCATGGAAAGATTCATCAACTTCTTCAAAAGAAAGAATCTCAATATCTCTAGGAAGAATCATGTTAACCGAATATAACAAACGATCTAATTCTACTTCTTTATTAATAACGAAATGGAAGGTCTGAGCGAGTGCATTAACCCCTGCATCTGTTCTTCCACTACCATAAATTGTGACCTCTTCATTAAGGATTTGTGAGAGCATATTTTCTATAATTTCTTGAACACTATCAGCGTTATTTTGCTTTTGCCAACCGTGATAAGAAGTACCTAAATATTTAACTTTTGCAAGAATTTTCATAAGATTTACCTAAAAAATGGATGGAATTCCAGTAAATAATTTAATAACGTCAATTACAAAAACGTTGTGGTCAAAGATGAATAAAGTAAGCACTCCACCAAATACTGCTAAGCCAATTAATAAGCCAAATAAATCACACCAGTGGAACTTTAATTTGCGGTAGCTAGTTCTTTTCATTTTTGGATCATATCCTCGAGCTTCCATAGCGTTAGCAAGTTCTTCACTTCTTTCAATTGCGCTAGTAAATAAAGGAATGATTAAAGCAACGATACCTCTAAATCTATTCTTCAAACTTCCATGAGCAAAGTCGATTCCTCTACTCTCTTGAGCTTTCATAATACGATTTGTTTCTTCAATGATTGTAGGAATGAATCTTAGAGCAATTGAAATAATCATTGCGAATATATGTACCGGAATTTTAATTAAGTTTAGTGGTGCCATCCACCATTCTAATCCTTTAGTTAAGTCCATTGGTTTAGTGGATGTAGTTAAAGTCATTGTGATACAAAGCATCATAATAAGTCTTAGTAAAACATAACCGCATTGATAGAAAGAATCCCAATATATGTTATACGTGCCTATACTAAACGCTACAAACTTGTAAGATGGATTAGGGATAAATACATAAATAATTAAGAGTATAATTACTAAGAACCACATACCTTTTAAAGATTTAAATAAATCTCTAAAACTAACTTTTGATATAACCATGGTTAGGATTAAGAAGATTAATAAGCATCCAGAGATGATTAAATTAGTGCTCCACAATGTGAACTGTAAGAAAACAGCCACAAATAAAGTAATCATGATAAACAACTTGTTCCTAGGATCAAGTTTATGTACTGGAGTATTTAAAGGAGCATATCTACCAAAAGCTATATCTGTCATTTGCTAGGCTCCTTGATATATTTAAATATATCTTTTAATGTACTAACTTTTTCTAAAGGAATCTTTATTCCCTTATTATTAAGTTCGAGAACTAATCTAAATAATTTAGGTAATTCTAAGGTAGGGTCATTTTGTTTAAATAAATCAATAGGTGTACCATCAAAAACAATGTTTCCATCTTTGATAAAGCATACACGTGATGCATATTTATAGACTAAATCCATGTCATGGGTAACTAAAATTATGGTCTTACCCTTTTCATGAAGAGTCTTAATTAAGTTCATAATATCGCTACTGGATTTATAATCTAATCCAGCGGTAGGTTCATCTAAAACTAAGATGTCTGGATCAATTGCTAAGATACCTGCGATAGCGACTCTTCTTCTTTCACCTCCAGAAAGTTCAAAAGGTGAACGTTCATAATAAGATTCACTAATACCTACTAACTTTAAAGCATCTTTACTTCTTTGAAGGGCTTCTTCTTGGCTGCAACCAAAGTTTTTAGGACCAAAGGCAACATCCTTAATAACTGTTTCTTCAAATAATTGATATTCAGGGAATTGGAAAATAAGACCAATGTGTTTTCTTAATTCATGCATCTTCTTATTTTTCTTTTTCTTATTGGTGATTACATGCTCATTAATAGTAACTGTACCTTCTTCAGGAATAAGAAGTCCGTTAAGGTGTTGGACTAAAGTTGATTTACCACTTCCAGTTTCACCCACTAACGCTAAGAAGGATTTATCATCAATGTTTAAAGAGACTCCTTTAAGAGCCTTAACCTCATTTGGTCTTTTCTTAAAATAGGTATAGAAAACATTATCTACTTTTATTGGCATATCTTTTCTACCGCCTCTTCTATTGTGGTAACGTTTTCTATATCTATTCCATGTTTAGAGCATTCATCTTTTAGCTCTAAAAGGAAAGGCTTGGTTAATTCACACTCTTTAATTAATACTTCATTTTCAAATATTTTATCTGGCGTATCAAATGCTTTTAAAACACCATTTTTCATTAACATTACTTTGTCGCTATTATATGCTTCTTCAACATCATGAGTAATTGAAATAATCGTTAGTTTTGGGTAATTTCTGCGCATTTCTCTAATAACTTCAGAAACTTCTCTTCTTCCTCTTGGGTCTAACATTGAGGTTGCTTCATCTAAAATTAGTACTTTTGGAGACAAGGCTAAAACACCCGCCAAAGCGACACGTTGTTTCTGTCCTCCAGACAGTCTAGTTGGTTCTTTTTTTAGATGGTCGCTCACGCCGACCTTCCTTGCAAACTCTTCAATAATTGGTTGCATATCGTCATGAGCGACCATACGATTTTCAAGTCCAAAAGCAATATCATCTTCCACAGTTGCACCAATAAATTGGTTATCAGGATTTTGGAAAACAATACCAACTTGAGATCTAATTGCTGTGAGGTTTTTTCTATTAAGTTTTAGTCCATTGATATATATCTCACCTTTGCCTAATGGGAGTAATCCGATAAGAAGTTTAGCGATGGTAGATTTGCCACTTCCATTATGGCCTACTAATGAGATGTATGACCCCTCTTCAACTTCAAGAGATAGATCCTTAACAGCGTATACATCTGGTTCATAACAATACGAGACTTTATTGAGTATTACACTTTTCATGTCTCGTATTATATCACAGAGTTTTTATTTATTAATAAATATCTCCAATTTTAGACTTGAGGTGATTCCTTATCCTTCTAGTAATGTAATAGATTTTTCTACTTGGTATACCTGTCAACTTGTTAATCTCATCTACATTCATACCTTCAATAAAGAAACAAAGACCTATTTGTACTTGTTCAGGCTTATCACCAAAATCTGTCCTAATGATTTTTTCAACCTTCTCGAATAAACCACTATAATCCTGTTTATCATCTTCAACTCCTATAACATCATGATAGGCTCCAGAAGCATCGACATAAGGACTATCAATAGAAATTAGTTTACCTTGGAAATATAGTTTTATTTCTTCTTGGCCTTCCAAAAAATCTATAACAGCATTTTTAAAACCAATTCTCCAATAGTTATAAAAAGAAATCATTTCATCTTCATAATTAAGAAAACCATAAAGACATCTATACAATGTTCTTAAACCAATAGAAAAATAAACGTCTTGGTTAAAGCCATAACGTTTATAAGTAATAGAGTAAAATAAAGCTACATCTCTTATGTGTGGAATATATTCAGTATAGAAGAGTAATTCTTCCCTAGAATTCCTCTCTAAAATCTTTAGGACGCTAACCCCGTTAATGCATTTTTGCATAACAAGGTTCCCCTTTCTTTTAAAAAATTAACGCTTAAAACTGAAAATCCCCGCAAATCTTCGCTAAAAATATACCTGTAGCAACAGACGCATTAAGCGAGTTGACCTTTCCCACCATTGGGATCTTAACAACAAAATCGGAATTTTTTAGAACTAATTTTGATATACCATCGCCTTCATTACCAATAACTAAGACAGTAGGGAAATCATATTTTAAATCCAAGTAACTCTTGTTGCAGTTTCCATCAGCAGCTACAATCCAGAACCCATTTTCTTTTAAAAGTTCAATGGTCTGATTAATATTCCCAATCTGAACAACAGGCACATAGTTAATAGCACCTGCACTAGTTTTAGCTACTGTAGCGTTTAGTCCTACTTGGTCATGTTTACCAATAAGGACGCCCTTAACGCCAAAAATATCACAGCAACGTAAAATAGCGCCTAAGTTATGAGGATCAACAACACCATCCAAAAGAACTAACACAGGTCTTTTAGTTTTTCTACACTCACTTAATATTTTATCAAGAGGGGTATATTCATAAGGCTTGATTACAGCAACTATTCCTTGGTGGATTCCACCTGAAGAGAGTTGATCTAATTCACTGTTGTCCTTAACAAATTGAGGAATAAAAAGTTCTTTCAATAAGCCACTAATTTCAGCATCATGGAAAGATTTATTTATATAAACCTTGAGGACTCTCCCTGCACGAAGAGCTTCCTTGGTTGCGTTTCTACCATAAATAAGATTTGGAGAATTATCTTTTTTCATAATTACAAAATCTTTTTATCAATGAGTTCTGCTCTTATCTTATCACTTAGTTCAAAGTCCTTGTTTGCTTTTGCATCAAGATAAGATTGATATAGTTCTTTGTCTTCTTTTGTTAATTCTTTGTATTGGAAATCTAAACCCAAGATACTAGTCATATCTTTAAGGGTTTTGAAGTAGTCAATTAATAAATTTAAATCAGGTTCTTTTGTCCTAATTGCAGAGTTAATTAATTTTATTAAATTGAAAACTTCCATTAATGCATTAGCGGTGTTTAAATCATCCGCTAAAGCAAGTAAAAAGTTATTAATATATTTTGGTTCGCCTTTGGATAAATCCACATTATTAAGTTGAAGCTTTAGTGCTAATTGACGATAAGCAAAATCAATTTTATTAACTTCTTGTTTAGCCGCTTCTAAAGTTTCTTCAGTGAAATTAACAGGCATTCTGTAATGAGTAGAAATGATAACCATACGAGCGACATTGCCACCAACTTTTTCAATCAAATCCTTTGCAAAAACCACATTTCCTAGAGATTTAGACATTTTTTCGTTTCCAAAATTAACGAATCCATTGTGCATCCAATATCTAGCAATTTTGTTATTGTGTGTTGCCATTGATTGAGCAATTTCATTTTCATGATGTGGGAACTTTAAGTCATATCCTCCGCCATGTATATCAATTAAGTGTCTAGGGAAAATTGTGTCGATCATAACACAGCATTCTGTATGCCATCCTGGTCTACCTTTACCCCATGGTGAATCCCAGTTAATACCCTCATCAGTTCTCTTCCATAAAGCGAAATCTAATGGTGATTCCTTTTGAGAATTTTCTTCAATTCTGGCACCTACTTTTAGATCCTCAATATTAATACCTGAAAGAGCTCCATAATCTAGGATTTTGCTTACTCTAAAATAAACATCTCCATCAACTACATAAGCAGCTCCAATATCAACGAGATTTTTAACGTATTCAATGATTGCTTGGATATATTCAGTAACTCTAGGAGTAACATTAGGTAATAATGATCCAATATTTTTAGATGTTTCTTTGAAAGCTTGGATATAGTAATCTGTTAATTCTTTTTCGCTTTTGCCTTCAGCCTTTGCGCTTTTAATAATTTTGTCATCGACATCTGTAAAGTTGGAAACATAGGTCACATCATAGCCAACATAACTTAAAAATCTTCTAAGTGTGTCAAAAACAACCACAGGTCTCATGTTTCCAATATGTGGGTAGTTATAAACTGTTGGACCACAAACGTACATTGAAACTTTATCTTTTTCAAGTGGTTCAAATTTTTCTACTTTGTTAGTGAGAGAGTTGTAAAATTTAATATCCATGTATCTATTATCTACTTATATAAAATGTATTTTCTGGTGAAATAGTTCCAAACTAAACCAACGATTGTTCTTATACAGAAGCTTATAAAATATGCCCAGAATACTGGATCTCCCCAGAATTGGAATGTAATTAATCTGCTGATCATTCCATCAGTTCCGGAATCAATATTAATTTGCCATGCACTTCTACATACTAAGGAACAAAGTTCCATTGTTCCAACAGATAAGCCCCAAGCAACAGCGCTTAATAAAACGAAAAATAAAATAAACTTAACAGTTTTAGTTTTTGCTTTGTCTGTAACGTTAACGAATACCCAATATGTGGATAATAAATAGTTAGCAACAACACCGAGGATAAATCCTAATGTAGTACTTATTGCGGTTGCGCCTAAACCAGTCAAACCCATTTTGTTTAGCAACGCTAATGAGCCATAACTAACTAAAAAGTCGAGTAATGCACAGGCAACACCTGTAATAATGAATCTTACTAATTCACGTTTTCTTGATATTTTCTTTTTTTCTTTTTCCATAGCTTTTCTATACTATTTGCCATTATACATACTTTTAATATAAAAGTGTTGTTATTTTTAAAAAACAAACTTTTTATACTACAATTTTATCGATGTAAAGTATCTTTACATAAATATGTAGTCTCTCAAAAGGTATTTTTATTTAATTTTATAATAAAAATGTATATTATTACTTCGTGGTGATAAATATGAAATATGATGTCGTTTTAGTTGGAGCAGGTCCTGCTGGATACTTTGCTGCCTACGAATTAACAAAAATCAATCCAGCTCTAAAAGTTGCTCTTATTGATAGAGGTAACCCTATTGAAAGAAGAAGATGTCCGGTTTTGGAACATCGTATTCAAAAATGTCCTATAGGAGTTACTGGTAACTTAGGAGAATGTTCACCTGCTTGTTCTATTACTAATGGTTTTGGAGGAGCTGGAGCTTATTCAGATGGTAAATTTAACATTACTACTGAATTTGGTGGTTGGCTCACTGACTACATTAGCGAAGAAGAATTATTGGATTTAATCAACTATGTTGATAGTATCAACTTAGAATTTGGCGCTACTCATACTATTACAAACCCAAACACTCCTGAAGTTAAAGCTATTGAACTTCGCGCAATGAGCGTTGGATTAAAATTACTAAGAAGTAAAGTAAGGCATTTAGGTACTGAAGAAAACTTAAAAATTTTAACTAAAATTAGTAATTATCTTAGTGACAAGGTTGATATGATTTTTGGAACTAAGGTTGAAGATATTATTGTTGAAAACCACACTGTTAAAGGTGTCAAGCTAGCAGATGGTAGAGAAATTGAAGCAGATTACGTTGCTTTGAGTGTAGGTAGAGAAGGTAGCAAATGGCTTACTGAAATCTTAGAGAAACGTAATGTTAAGATGAGTCAAACTCAAGTCGATATCGGCGTTAGAGTGGAATGCCCTAACCTCGTTATGGAAGAAATCAACGAAAAATTATATGAAGGTAAATTTTTATTTAAAACTTCAAGTGGCAACACAGTAAGAACTTTTTGTTCTAACCCAGGTGGTCACGTAGTTGTCGAAAACTATGAAGGTGTCGTTAATGTTAACGGTCACTCTTATAACGACTCAAAATTATCAAGTCAAAATACAAACTTTGCTTTACTTGTTTCACATCACTTCACAGAACCATTTAAAGCACCTAACGAATACGCTAAAAAGATTTCTTCTTTAGCTAACCAATTAGCTTGTGGAGGAGTCATCGTTCAAAGATATGGCGATATCCTTCTTGGTAGAAGAAGCACTGATAAACGTATTAAAGAAGGATTCGTTAAACCAACATTAAAAGAGGCAGTTCCTGGAGATTTGACACTATGCATGCCTCAAAAAACCATGCAATCTATCATTGAAATGATTCAAGTATTAGATAAAATCACTCCTGGTATTGCTACAGAACACACACTACTTTATGGTGTCGAAGCTAAATATTATTCCGCTCACCCATCTATCGACGATAAGCTCGAAGTTAAAGATATTAAAAACTTATACGTTGGAGGAGATGGAGCTGGTCTTACTAGAGGTCTAGCTCAAGCGGGAGCATCCGGTATTTATATCGCAAGAAACATTGCGGGAAAGGTAAATAAATAACTATGTCTAGATACGTAGGAACAACATCAAGGGGTATTCGTTGCCCAATTATCAAAGAAAACGATAGATTAGAAGACATCGTTCCAGAATGCGTCTTACAAGCCGCTAGAGGAGAAGGATTCGAAATCAAAGATCGTGACGTCATCGCTATTACAGAAAGTATCGTTGCTAGAAGCCAAGGTAACTACTGCACAATCGACGATATTGGAGAAGACGTTAAGAGCAAATTTGGAAGTGATAATATCGGTGTTATCTTCCCAATTTTAAGTAGAAACAGATTCTCAATTTTATTAAAAGGAATGGCACGTGGTGTTAAAAAGATATATTTAATGCTTTCATATCCAAGTGATGAAGTCGGTAACGCTTTATTAACTTATGATGATTTAGACGCTAAAGGAATTAACCCATATAGCGATGTCCTTACACTAGAAAAATATAGAGAATTATTTGGTTACAAGGTCCATGAATTCACAGGTGTTGACTACATCGAATACTATCAAGAATTAATTAAAGGAGAAGGCTGTGAAGTAGAAGTTATCTTCGCAAATAACGCTAGAGCAATTCTTGAATACACTCCATATGTCTTAAACTGTGATATCCACACAAGAAAGAGAACAAAGAGAATCTTAAAAGAAGCTGGTGCTAAAGTTGTTTTAGGATTAGATGACATTATGACTTCTCCAATCAAGCTCAGTGGTTATAACAAACAATATGGTCTTTTAGGTAGTAACAAAGCTACGGAAGAAAAGGTTAAATTATTCCCTAGAGACTCTCAATGGTTAGTCGAAGAGATCCAAGCTAGAATGCTTAAAGAAACTGGTAAACATGTCGAAGTTATGGTTTATGGTGACGGGGCATTCAAAGATCCTCAAGGTAAAATTTGGGAATTAGCAGACCCAGTTGTCTCTCCTTTTTACACTGATGGATTAATCGGAACACCAAACGAATTAAAACTCAAATACCTTGCAGATAACGAATTTAAAGCTTTAAAAGGCGAAGAATTAAAAGCTGCTATAGAAAAGAGAATTAGAGAAAAAGACGCTAATTTAAAAGGGCAAATGGCAACTCAAGGAACAACTCCTCGTCAATTAACAGACTTAATCGGATCCTTATGTGACTTAACATCTGGTTCTGGTGATAAAGGAACTCCAGTAGTCTATATCCAAGGTTATTTCGATAACTACACTAACGACTAATTGATAACTAAACTAGAAGGGACTCGTTGCCCTTCTTTTTTGATGAAAAGAAACAATTAAAAGAGTATTATATGGTCATGAACGAGTTTGAAATCTTTAAATCAATGATAAACCACTCAAGAAATATTGTGTTCTTTACTGGCGCAGGTATTTCTGTTCCAAGTGGTATACCTGATTTTAGAAGCGCAGATGGTTTATATAATCAAAAAAGTAAATATACTTATTCACCAGAAGAAATAGTGTCACATACCTACTATATGAATCATAAAGAAGATTTTTATGAATTCTATAAAGCTAAAATGGTATATCCTACCGCTAAGCCTAATTTGGCTCATAAATATATTGCTTCATTAGAAAACAATAAGCACGTGACTGTAATAACTCAAAATATTGATGGCCTTCACCAAGAAGCAGGAAGTTCTAATGTAATCGAATTGCATGGATCAGTCAAACGCAACTATTGCGAGAAATGTCATGCTTTTTATGATGATAAGTTTATTATGGCTCAAGCAGGTGTTCCAAAATGTCCAAAATGTGGAGGAGATATCAAACCTGATGTAGTTTTATATGAAGAATCTCTTGATGAAGAAAATATTAATAATGCAATCCAAGCAATAATGAAAGCTGATACCTTAGTAGTTATTGGAACTTCATTAGTGGTCTATCCAGCTGCGGGATTCATTCGTTACTTTAAAGGAAATGCTTTAATTTGTATCAACAAAACTAAGACTTCATATGACAGTATGTGCGACTTAGTAATCAATGATGACATTATTAACGTAATTAAAAACATCGATGAAAAAGGTATATAGAACAAAAGAAGAAGTTACAAAAATATGGGACTTTTACTATGAATTTAGCAAAAATCCTATTTTAAATGGTGTCTATGGAACTCCTCAACATCGTACCTCAAATACATATAGGCACGTTTGCTTAGTTACTAGACTTTGTGTTTTTCATGTTCTTAGAAAACATTTAGATTACGATATCAAATCATTAATTAGAGGAGCTTTCCTTCACGATCTTTTCTATTATGACTGGAGAAAAGATAAATCCAAAAAATGGGGACACTTAACTAATCACCCAATGATTGCGTTAGAAAATGCGCAAAAAGAATTTGAATTAACTGATATTGAAATAGATATCATTAAAAACCATATGTGGCCTATCACAATAACTAGATTTCCTCACACAAAAGAAGGAAGACTTGTTATGAGAATGGATAAGAAAGCTACAATTTTGGAAGTATTTAATAGAAAGAGAAATATCTTGGTTTTTGATCTAGATGGTACACTAGTGTACACACTTCCAGATTTAAACGGCAGTATTAATTACATGTGTGAACAAATGGGTTATCCAACCTTAAGCATAGAACATACTAGAAAAGCTGTCGGTAATGGTGTACCTGTTTTAGTTAGACGCAGCATTCCAGAAGGTACATCTGAAGAAGATTATCAAAAAGCTCTTAAGATATTTAAAGAACATTATATTGAACACGCTATTGATAAAAGCACTCCGTATGAAGGAATGTATGATGTATTAAGAAGGTTGAGAAAAAGAGGATATACATTAACAGTAGTTACAAACAAAAATGAAGATATGGCTAGAAAGATTCTCGATCACTTCTACCCTCATATGTTTGCAGAGATTGTAGGCGCAAGCGGAGTCCTTAAACCAAAACCACACTTTGATATGATGAACGAATTACGAAATAGAATTGGACTCAAAAAACGTTCACGCGCTGTTTATATTGGTGATACAGAAGTAGATTACCAAACCGCTAAAAATGCATTAATACCTTGCTACATAGTTACATATGGTTATAGAACACCTGAGGAACTAGAAAAACTACACTTAAAAGCTCACTTCATTAATAAACCTGAAGATTTATTGAATACATTTATTAAAAAAGGGATCTAAAGTCCCTTCATCATACCGAATATTTTTTCTTCTACCTTCTCTCGAGGTATTTTTAGTGCGATAGCTAATTCATCATATAAAGTTCTAGTCGCATATTTTAACATATCAATATCTGCAGGGCCGAACTTAACAGGAGTATCAATTTCTTCTGGATGGTAATAGAAATGTAATAACATTGTTAAGTAAGCTAAATCATTTATATCTCCACTACCTAATCTTCTCTTAAAAACATCTCTTCTTTGTTTAGTGTTGGTAAAGTATTCAGGTTTGGTTTCCTTCATTCTTTTAACAAGAGGTTTTACATCCTTTTTATCAATAATATGTCTTAAAACTGCAGACGCCCTGTCCACAGGGACATATATCATTTCTCCACCTTCGTGAAGTGGTTGCACCATGAAATAGAGATTACCTTCCATCTCTTTTGTATCGGAGATTAAAGATAACCCTTCACGGAAATGCATTACTTGTTGACCAACAACGAAACTATCCATCGTATTTATTATGCCACAAAAAAGAAATATATGCCACTCAATTATCAATTGTCACGTTCACTAGAAAACTCAAATTTAGGTTAAATTAAATTTCATAGTTTTATAAATATTTAAATTTTAAAACATTCGAATTTTGTGAAAAAACTATGTAAATCTTATGTTTTTTCTTTTAAAACCCAAATATTTGTATTATTGCTAGTAAATACATTATTTAGTCATTCTAGTGTAAAACAATATCTTAGATTTTTATCCTTTAAAAGATAATAAAACACCTACTTTTTTACTCTAGTGTAGGTGTTTATTTTTCTAATAATTATTAGATACCTGGATACAATCCTTGGTCAATATAACCTTTAATTGCTTCTTTTAAACTTGGTAAATCTTCTCTATAAGTAATTCCACTCCATTTATCAGAAGTAAGAAACACTTTAACGGTGCCTTGTTTTTTCTCAATAACTTCACCAACAAGACGAGGAACCAAATATTCATCTTTACTTAGATCTGCGTGAGCCAAGAAATAATCCATACCATCTTGGAGAATATCAAAGAAGTCTGGAGTGAATCCCCAAAGATTCATACTAACAGGAGTATCTAAAGGTAATGTTGTATCTTTACCTTCATAGTTACAATTACCTTTATTATCAATCTTTAAAACTTCTTCAATGCCTGTCAATAAACCATTATTAACTTTGCACACACCTCTAGAAACAGTACCGTTTTCGCTTACTGTATTCTTTAATTGATATGCAACCATGGCATAATCACCTTTTTTAGCAGTTGTTAAATGTTTATAAAGATCAATAAATGCGTGGCTGCCATAATAATCATCTGCATTAACAATAGCGAATGGACCCTTAACGGCATCTTTACAACAAAGCACTGCATGTCCTGTACCAAATGGTTTCTTTCTACCTTCAGGGAGGATTGAAGTATCTTGTATTACATACTCACATGGAATACGTTTTGCAATACGATTACCAATCAATTCTTTAAAGTCTTCTTTCATGTCTTCTCTAACAATAAAAACGACTTTGTTAAAACCTGCTTTTTGAGCATCATAGACTGTAAAATCTAAGATACCTTTTCCATCTGGAGTAACAGGTTCAGCTTGTTTTAGACCACCAAATCGCGATCCCATTCCAGCGGCCATAATTACTAAAGTAATATCCATAAATACCTTCTTTCTTATTCATCTTTTATCGTAATAATGTTTCTTTTCATTGATTGAATTCACAATACAGAATCCTACATAAATAATAACAAATGTTATCAATAAACCAAATCCTATATCAGTTAACCAGTGCATGCCTGCCATAACTCTAGTTAATCCAACAGCTGCACCGAGGAATAATCCATAGTAAACAATCACGCTTCTAAATCTATCGTTATCAAATGCACTATCAATCTTAGATAAAGCAAATAGAGGGATGATAGAAAGGACAACACTTGAAGTATGCCCACTTGGAAAACTTAAGAAATAGTCTCTATATCCACCAGCTTTAAACGCATAGAAAGGATTAAGTTGCCAGAAATATGTATAGTCACAATAATAAGAATAATATGCTATTGGTCTACCTCTACTCCATAAATATTTAATTGCAGTAGCAACAGCGTATGTGGCTAAAACAATAGCAGCAACCGCAACAATAACCTTAAATGAGTAGTCCATGTTATACTTTTGTATTCCTTTATAAGCAAAATACATAGCAACACCTAATCCAAACAATATAAACACAACTGCGTTAATAATAGCGCCTAATTTTCCAAAATATTCCCTCATATCATATAATTTGTCAAATTCTTGATAAGCAAGGAAAACTATTAGTACTGTAAAGATTATAGTAAATGTAACTTTTATTGAATTTTGTTTCTTCCAAACAGATGCTATGCCCAAAAATAAAGTACAAAAGCAAAGAGTGAAGAAAGGAACAAGAGCATAGTTAGAAATAATAACACCTACTTGTCTCAAGTTAGCTTGGATGAACAAACTATGTGTTATTTGACCATCTAAACATGATCCAACAATAATAATCGCTAAGCATACAGCTACGACTATTAGAAAGTCTCTTAATTTAATAAGCTTCATAAGCAATACCTCCAACTAATTTTAAGGCCTAAATTAATATTTATCAATTTAGTTAACAAGAAGTTTTTTTAAAAATGGATATAACCTATATTCAAAATAAAGTAAAATTACTGTGTTATGAGCAAACCAAAATTACTTGTCGCTATTACATCATTGTCACAAATAGACTCTGGCGTAGATGGATATATTGTTGGATACAATAAGTTCACATCATTTGCTTCTATTTACCTTAACGATGATGAATTATTCTCTTTAAAACCTAAAGAAAAATTTTATATTTTGCTCAATGCTTTAATACACGAAAAAGATCTTTGCGAGTTTAAAAAGTGCATCGATAATTTAACAAAATATGATTTTAATTTTATTGTTCAAGATATTGGGGCATTATCTTATTTATTAACAAAGGTAGATAAAGAGAAAGTAATCTTTAATCCATACACTCTTGTAGCAAACAAAATGGATCTTAAAACCTATTATGAAACTTTTGGAGTCTGTATCGGATTATCTAACTTTCTTAACCTAAATGACTATAGTGATTTAGGAATTATAAGTCCTACTTACAACCTCATATATGGACATTATCCAATATACCAAACATATAGAAACATAATTACCTTATATAATGAAAAATATCAAAGAATTGAAAGAAATATTTCGTATTTGCAAGAAAAAATGCGCGAGGATAAATTTCCTATTATCGAAAATACATATGGTACAACTATATTCTCTAGTGATGTAATAAATCACATAAATAATTTACACTACTTTTCTACATCTAAGTTTCTAGTTGTTAACTTGATGTTTTTAAATAATGAAGACTATATTGACATTATAAATAATATAAAAGAAAGGATTAGCGATGAAAAAGATTGAATTATTAGCTCCAGCTGGTGATTTAGATAAATTAAAGCTCGCTTATATATATGGCGCTGATGCTGTATATATAGGCGGTAAATCTTTTTCATTACGTTATTTCGCATCTAATTTCAACATTGAGCAAATACGTGAAGGTGTCCTTTTTGCTCATAACCTTAATCGCAAACTTTATGTTGCAGTAAATATGATTATGCATAATGAAGATTTAAGAGGATTAGATGAATACTTACAAACATTAAAAGATATAGAAGTTGATGCAATCATTTCCTCTAGTTTGTATGTTGTTAAAAAAGCAAAAGAGATAAAACTCGAGGCACACATGTCTACACAATTGTCATCATTAAACTCAGAAGCTGTGAACTTTTACTACAATTATGGTTCAACTAGAATCGTTCTAGGAAGAGAAGCTAACATTAAGGAAATAGAAACCATATGCAAGAACACAAAAGCGGAAATTGAAGTATTCATTCATGGTGGCATGTGCTCGTCTTATTCTGGAAAATGCATGCTTTCACAAGTAATGTGCGATAGAGATCCTAATAGAGGTGGTTGTGCCCATAGTTGTAGGTGGAAATATTATCCTTTTGATAAGAATAAAAATCCTTTATTTGAAAACGAAAGCGAATACTTATCTATGTCTAGCAAAGATTTATGTTTAATTAATGAGGTAGCAGAACTAGCAAAGATTGGGGTTGCTTCACTAAAAATTGAAGGTAGGATGAAATCTTATAACTATCTAGCTATTGTTATATCCCTATATAGGAAAGCTATTGATGCATACTATGAAGGAAAACCTTTTGATATATCTAGTTACAAATATATGCTCTCACTCGCAGAGAACAGAGAATTTGCTCAAGGATTCATAAAAGGAAACGTTACAAAAGACGAAATGCTCTTAGAAATTAATGATAGATTTGCTAAGCCTGGAGAATTTATTGCAATTGTTAGAGAATATGATAAAAAAGACAAAATAGCTACTATAGAATTAAAAAATAAGATTAGAAATTTCACAGATTACCTCATAATATCGCCGAATAGTAATTTAAAAGAGTTAAAAATAGGTAAAATATTCTTTAAAAATCAAGAAATTAACGAACACACTATTGCGGGAGATTTGCTCCAAATAGAGTGTGATATAGAACTAAAACCTTACGATTTAATTCACCTAAAATAACGTTCTTTGAATAGACAAGAAACAATAGTATAATAATTTCATTATTTAATATTGTTATGAACGTAAAGAACCTCCAAAAAGGCTTAAAGCCTTCTATAATTCGAGAATTATTTGAATATAGTAATACATTAAAACAAAAAATAGGTGCCAATAACGTCTATGACTTTTCTATTGGAAATCCATACGCTCCTGTCCCTCAAACTATTAAAGAAGAGATTGGAAAAATAGCACTTAGTGATAAAAATCACGGCTATACGTCTACATGTGGTGACCAAGAATCTCGTCAAGCTATTGCGACTTTCTTAAACACTACTTATGGCTCCATATTCAAAGATTCAAATATCTTTCTAACATGTGGAGCAGCCTCTGCATTAGCTATATCATTTAATGCTTTATTGAACGAAAATGACGAAGTTATATTATTTGTTCCTTTCTTCCCTGAATACCCAACAATATTAAGCAACCTGAACGTCAAAATTGTCTTAGTAAATCCAGACCCAAAGACTATGGAGCCAGATTTAAATGATTTGAAAAACAAAATTACAAGCAAAACAAAATTAGTAATTATTGATACACCAAATAATCCTAGTGGGGTTTTATATAAAGAAGGGACAATAAAAACTATCTCTTCAATCTTAGAAGAAAAGCAAAATGAATATGGTACATCAATATATTTATTGAGCGATGAGCCATACCGTGAGCTTATTTATAGCAAAAATTGTTATCCATTTATCACGAACTTTTATAGAAACAGTATCATTGCATACTCTTTCTCAAAAGTTCTTTCTATGGCAGGGGATAGAATTGGTTATATCGCAATAAACCCTGAAGCCGATGAAGCAGAGAACTTTATGTACGCATGTGTTGGAGCTTCTCGCACCCTCGGTTATGTATGTGCACCAACTATTTTCCAAAAACTAATACCTCATATATTAGGAATTACAAGTGACTTTTCCATCTACAAAGAAGGAAGAGAAATTTTATTAGATAATCTACAAAACATTGGTTACCAAATAATATGTGGAGAAGGTGCTTTTTACCTTTTGTTAAAGGCGCTTGAAGATGATGCAAACAAGTTCTCTGAGAGAGCTAAAACTTTTAATCTTATTGTTGTCCCAACAGATCCTTTCGGCTTAAAGGGATACGTGAGACTTTCATATGCTTTGCCTATTCAAACAATTAAAAATTCTATCAAAGCTTTTAAAGATTTATATAACAGTTATGGAGATAAAAAATGAGAAATATCGAAGATTTGCGCGTTTTAATTGATAAAATCGATAAAGATATGGCCTCTTTATTCGAAGAAAGAATGAAGATTTGTAAAGAAGTCGGAGAATATAAAAAGGCTAATTGTTTATCTATTTTAGACACGACTAGAGAAGAGGCTGTTGTAAAGAAAAACCTCAACTATATTAATGCAGAAGAAATTAAACCATACTATGTAAACTTCATTAAAGAAGTGATGAAAGAATCTAGAAATTATCAATCCATTTTACTCGAAGGATTGAAGATTGGATATTCTGGAATTCCAGGTAGTTTCTCCTATAGTGCCGCTAAAGAAATGAATCCTAACTGCAAATACATGTCATTCAAAAGTTTTGAGGACGCATACAAAGCATGCGTCAATGGAGACGTAGATAAAGTTATTCTTCCTATCGAAAACTCATATGCAGGTGATGTCGGAAATGTTATGGATTTAGTTTTCCAAGGTGATCTTAAAATTAATGATATCCATCAAGTTAAAATTTCTCAAAACCTTTTAGGCATTAAAGGATCTAGCATTTCAGATATTAAAACTGTCGTGTCTCATCCTCAAGCTCTTAATCAATCAATTGAATTCATTAACGAACATCATTTTGAAATGGTCGAAGCATCAAACACCGCAGTTGCCGCAATTAAAGTTCTTGAAAAGGGAGATAAGTCTGTTGGAGTTATTGCTTCAAAAGAAACCGCTGAATTATATGGTTTAGATTTGTTGCAAAGTAATATCAACACCAGCGAGTTAAACGCTACACGCTTTGCTTCTTTTTCTAGAGTTGAAAGAATTCCTCCTAAAGGAAATAAAATGGGTGAATACTTTGTTTTAGTCTTTACAGTAAAAGATAAAGCTGGTGCATTAGCGGATGCTCTTAACATCATTGGCAGCCACCATTTCAACATGAGAAATTTAAGAAGTAGGCCAATGAAAGAATTAATGTGGAACTATTATTTCTTTCTTGAACTCGAAGGAAATGTTAATAGTGTTGATGGGCAAGAATTATTAACTGAATTATCACACATTTGTGACCGACTTAAATTAGTTGGTACATACTACGAATTTAAACAAAACTAATTATGAAGATCAACGTAAATATTCCTAACCATGAATATGAAGTATTTATCGAAAAATGTGCATTAAAATCAATACATGCCTATATTAAATCTTACGATAAGGTTTTAATTGTATCTGATGATTTAATACCTGATGAATATGTCGAATTAGTTAATAAAGATATACCTAATTCTTTTATTAAAAGATTCAAACATGGTGAAAACAATAAAACACTAATTACATATCAAGAAATAATAAATTCATTAATCGAACATGAATTAACAAGAAAAGACGCTATCATTGCTCTAGGTGGCGGATTAACTAGTGACTTAGCGGGGTTTGTAGCCTCCTCATATATGAGAGGAATAGATTTCTATATTATTCCTACCACAGTATTATCTAGCGCTGATGCCTCAATAGGAGGCAAAGTTGCAGTTAATCATAAAGGCATAAAAAATATCATCGGAGCCTTTTATCAGCCTAAGAAAGTAATTATCGATCCTACTGTTTTTAATACCCTTTCTGAAAGATTAATAAGAGAGGGATACATCGAAATAATCAAGATGGCCGCTATATACGATAAGGAACTTTTTGAATATATTGAAAAGACTCCTATTAACGAACTTGATATAGAAAAAGTTTTATATAACGCAATAACCATCAAAAATGATGTCGTAAGCAAAGATGAAAAAGAGACTGGATTAAGATCTATATTGAATTTCGGTCACACAGTGGGTCACGCTATCGAGGCCTTAGGCAATGGTAAATATTATCATGGCGAAGCCGTTGGTATGGGTATGCTTTACTTTTCAAGTCGAGAAGTGAGACAAAGAATCAAAGAATTATTAATTAAATTTTCTTTGCCTATTAAAGATGAATTTTCCACTGAAGAATTAATGAAATTCATCATGTTAGATAAAAAGAAAAACGCAAATAAAGTTAAGATTTGCCGTGTAAATCATATAGGAAGTTATGTTTTAGAAGAAATTTCTATCGATAAATTGAAAGAAGAAATAAGGAGCTACAAAGATGAAAAATAGTATAGGCACTAACGTTATACTCACTCTATTTGGAGAGAGTCACGGTGAATATATCGGAGCTACTCTTGATGGATTACCTGCTGGTATTAAAGTAGATGAAGGCTTCATTTCTTCTCAACTTAGTAAAAGACGTCCTAACTCCTCCATTGATACTGGAAGAATCGAAAAAGATAACTATCAAATTATAAGTGGCGTCTTTAATGGTTATACATCAGGTTCTCCTTTAACCATTTTAATCAAAAATGAAAACACAAAAAGTAGTGACTACGATAAAAATCTTATTAGACCTAGTCATGCTGACTATGTAAGTAAAGTTAAATATGATGGCTATAGCGACTATCGTGGAGGCGGACATTTCTCAGGTAGATTAACCGCTCCTATAGTGGCTTTAGGTTCCATATGTTTAAAAGCCTTAGGAAATAAAGGTATCTATATCGGCACTCATATTTTAGAAATTGAAAAATACAAAGATAAAGAAATCGAAAATATCAATGACGTACATACAATAAACAATAAAACAATTCCTACAATTACTGATTTAGATAAAGAAATCACTGAATTAGGAAATAAATTAAAACAAGAAGGAGACTCCATTGGAGGTGTAATCCAAACCGGAATTTTTGGATTTCCTATAGGTATTGGTGAACCTTGGTTCTCTTCTTTAGAAGGAACTATTGCAAATGCTGTTCTTTCTATTGGAGGAGTTAAAGGGATCGAATTTGGTAGAGGATTTGATTTTAAAAATGGACTAGGTTCTTCTTTAAACGATGAACTTAGGTATGAAAATGGAAAAGTCATATCCTTAACTAACAACAACGGAGGTATTAATGGCGGTATATCTAATGGCATGCCTATTATCTTCAATATGGCAGTTAAGCCAACTCCATCAATTGCCAAAAAACAACAATCAGTTAATTTAGAAACAAAAGAAAATGTTGAAATTGAAATTAAAGGAAGACACGATCCCGCAATCATTAAAAGAATATGTATTGTAATTACTTCTTTACTTGCAATTGTGATGTGTGATGAGTTATCAAAAGAATACGGAAATAAATATTTAAAATAATGAGATACGGATTACTAGGTGAACATTTAACACATAGTTTTTCTAAGCAAATTCATGAGTCAATAGCAGATTATAAATATGACTTAATTCAATTAAATAGCTTAGAATTAGAGGCTTTTTTAAAAGAAAGAGGCTTTTTTGGTGTAAATGTTACCATTCCATATAAAGAAAAAGTAATACCTTATTTAGATGAATTAAGCGAAACAGCTTCTAATGTAAAAGCGGTTAACTGTATCGTAAATAGAAATGGAAAACTCTATGGAGATAACACCGATGTTTATGGATTTATTGCCCAACTCAAACATATGCGCATTAATCCTAAAAACAAGAGCTGTCTTATTTTAGGAACGGGTGGCGCAAGCAAAGCGGTTAAGTATGGTTTATCTTCTTTAGGCGCAAGCAATATCCAATTTGCCTCAAGGAAAATAGAAGGTTCAAATTTATCATATGAAGAAATATATCGTCATCATTTTGATATTGTTGTGAACTGCACTCCAGTAGGAATGTACCCAAATAATGAAGATGTTTTAATTGACCTCTCAAAGTTTGATAAAGTCGAATCCTATATCGACTTAATTTATAACCCAATTAGAACTAAAACAGTAATCCAAGCTCAAGAGTTAGGAATTACCGCTGAAGGTGGGCTATATATGCTAGTCGCTCAAGCTATAAAGGCTATTGAATTATTTAAAGATATAAAAATAGATGAAACAGTAATCGATAATACATATCGTAAGATTCTTAAAGAAAACTCAAATATAGTATTCATAGGTATGCCTAGTAGCGGTAAGTCCACTATCTCAAAGGAGATTTCTAAAGAATTTAATATTCCACTCATCGATACTGATGAAGAAATAGTAAAGATAATCCAAATGGAGATCAAAGATTACTTTGCCCAATATGGTGAAGAAGCTTTTAGAAACAAAGAAACTGAAGTTGTTAAATCTATTTATCAAAAAACTCCATACGTTATTTCTACTGGAGGAGGAATTATCCTTAACCATAAAAATATGAGTTATCTCAAGCAAAATGGATTCATATATTTTATCGAAAGAGATTTAGATAAATTGGTGGCCACTTCCGATAGACCTTTATCTTCTAACTTCAACGATTTAAAGAAATTATACGAATATCGTTTGCCGCTTTATAAAAAATATGCTGACAAAATAATTGATAACAATAATAACATCGAACATACACTTCACTTAATTAAGGAGGAAGCAAAATGAAAATACTAATTATTAACGGACCTAACATCAATATGCTAGGTGTTAGAGAAAAAAACATATACGGTAAAGAAAGTTATAAAGACTTAGTTTCTTTAGTTAAATCTTACTGTAAAGAAAATGGTATTAAAGCCTCTTTTAAACAATCTAATTATGAAGGAGATTTAGTTACTTTTATTCAAAAAGCCTATCAAAAGTTCGATGGAATTGTTATTAATCCAGGTGCTTACACTCACACCTCTATTGCGATTCTAGATGCATTAAAAGCAGTTAATATTCCTTATGTAGAAGTTCATATTTCTAAAGTAAATGAAAGAGAAGATTTTAGAAAAGTTTCATATATAAGAGATGGGGCTAAAGCCACTATTACAGGAGAAGGAATCCAAGGATACATATCCGCTATTAAGGTTTTAACAAAATGACAATTACAATCTATCCTTCATTAGCCAAAGGAGAAATTAAAGCTCCTCCATCAAAGAGTTACGCTCATCGTTTTTTGATTGCTTCAGCCTTAGCTAATAAAGAATCAAAGATTAGTAATATTGACTTATCAAATGATATAAAAGCTACTATCAACTGTTTATCTTCATTAGGTTATGAATTTAAATATGAAGACAATGTTATAACGATAAAACCCAACAAAAACATTAGTAACAAATTTGACGCCAATGAATCTGGTTCAACATTACGTTTCTTAATACCTTTATTATTAAATAAAACAAAAGAGTTCACCATTAAGGGAACTAAGAAATTATTCTCTAGAGGATTAGAAGAATATATTTATTTATTTGATAAGCAAGGTATCCAATATGAGTTAAAAGAAGACTCGTTATGGGCAAAAGGTGAATTTAAACCTGGTATCTTCAATATAGATGCAAGTAAATCATCTCAATACGTAACTGGATTGTTGTTCTTATTACCTATACTAAATGGAGATAGTGAATTACATTTAGGCTCCTCTATTTCAAGTAGGCCATACATCGATTTAACTCTCTACACACTAGAAAAATATGGTGTACATGTAGAAGAAAAAGACAATATCTTCTATATAAAAGGTAACCAATATTATGTCTCTCAAGACATTGAGGTTGAAGGAGATTATAGTAACGCAGCGTTTTTAGATGCATTCAATCTATTAGGAGGAGAAGTTACTGTAAAAAATTTAAACCCTTCTTCTTTACAAGGCGACAAGTTTTATAAAGAATGCTTCATGTTGCTTAAAGAAAACTCCCCTACCATTGATTTAAAAGACACTATTGACTTAGGACCTATCCTATTTACTTTAGCCTCTATTTATAACGGAGCAACTTTCTTAAATATTAATAGACTAAGAATAAAAGAGAGCGATCGTGTAAAAGATATGCTCACTTTATTAGATAAATTTAATGTTAAGTATCTTGAAGAAGATAATAGATTAACAATTTATAAATCTGAGTTGAAAGCACCTAAGGAAATATTAAGACCCGCTAATGATCATAGAATAGTTATGTCTATGGCGGTTTTATTAAGTAAATATGGAGGGAGTATGGATAATATCGAAGCAGTAAATAAGAGCTATCCAAACTTCTTTGACGATATAAGAAAGTTAGGTATCAAATATGAAATTAAGTAAGAAAGACAAAGTTTTAATTGTAGGTCTAGGCCTAATAGGCGGAAGCTACGCGAAAGGATTAAAGAATGAAGGATTCTATGTAGGAGCAGTTTCTATAAACCCTGACGATATTTCTTACGCTTTAGATAATTCTATTATTGATTCAGGTACCACTTTCCTTGATGAAAATTATATTAAACAATTTGATGTAGTTATTTTTGCTTTATACCCAACTACTCTAGTTAATTGGATTAAAGAACATCAACATCTTTTAAAGAAGAAAGCTAAGTTAACAGACGTCACTGGAGTTAAGTCCTCTATCATTTATGAGATACAAAATATCTTAAGAAAAGACCTTACTTTTATCGGTGCTCACCCAATGGCAGGTAAAGAAACTTCCGGCGTTAGAAATAGTGATCCGTCTATCTTTATAAACGCTAACTATATCATTACTCCAACAGATAAAAATGATATAAAAGATGTTGAATTTGCAAAAAATATTGGAGAATTGCTACATTTTAAAAATATTGTTGCGCTTACTCCAAAGAAGCATGATGAGATGATTGCTTTCTTAAGTCAGCTTACACACTGTATTGCAATTTGTCTAATGACTAACCAAAATTGTGAACACTTTAGCCTCTTCTCAGGTGACTCATTTAGAGACTTAACACGTATTGCTAAAATCAATGAAAATATGTGGCCAGAACTATTCCTCATGAACAAAGAAAAACTCCTTTATGAAATGGATTTATTCATCAAAGAAATGGAGAAATTAAAAGGCTATATTATTAATGATAATAAAGAAGAAATTAAACAAATGATGATTACTTCTACTGAAAGACGTAAAATATTCGATAAGTGATTTGAAGGTAACTCGCTATGAACATGATATTTAAAAGAAAGCTTCCGATTCCTCAAGATGTAAAAGAGATGTATCCAATCTCAGAAGAAGCTTTAAGAATTAAAGAAAATAGAGATAAAGAACTTAAGGCCATATTAGATGGTAAAGATAATCGTTTAATATTAGTTATTGGTCCTTGCTCAGCTGATAGAGAAGACTCAGTAATGGAATACATATCTCGTTTGGCAAAAATTGAAAAAGATGTTAATGATGTCTTATTTATTATCCCTCGAGTGTACACAAATAAACCTAGAACTACAGGTGAAGGCTATAAAGGAATGCTCCATCAACCAGACCCATTAAGACAAAGCGATTTACTTAAAGGCATCATTGCTATCAGAAAACTACACATGCGTGCACTAAATGAAACTGAATTCTCATGTGCTGATGAGATGCTTTACCCAGCTAACCATCGTTATCTTTCTGATGCATTAGGTTATGTTGCAGTAGGTGCTAGAAGCGTAGAAAACCAGGAACATAGATTAACCGCAAGCGGGCTTGATTTACCTGTAGGATTAAAGAATCCTACCAGCGGTGATCTAAGCGTAGTTTTTAATGCTTTAAAAGCCGCTCAAAGTGGTCATACCTTTATTTATAGAGGATGGGAAGTAGAAACTAAGGGAAACCCTTACGCCCATATCATTCTTAGAGGATATAAGAATTCAAGGGGTATATGTCACGAAAACTATACTTACAATAACCTAAAAGAAGTTATATCCATGTATAAAGAAGGTAATTTCCAACATCCTGCAATATTAATTGACTGTAACCATAACAATTCCAATAAACAATATGAAAAACAAATAGAAATCGCTAATGATGTATTAGAGAGTAGAGAAAAAGATCCTGAAGTACGTGAATTTGTTAAAGGACTTATGATTGAATCTTATTTAGAAGACGGGTGCCAACATCCGGATGGAACTATATATGGTAAATCTATTACCGACCCATGCTTAGGCTGGGAAAAGAGTAAAGCATTAATCTACCAAATTGCAGATAGATTAAGAAAAGGAGGAAAGTAATATGGCTTTCTTAAAAAGATTATTTGCCGGTATGGCTATTGGAGTAGGAGCCGCTATACCTGGAGTAAGTGGCGCTGCTATTGCAGTTATCTTTCATGTCTATGAAGAAATCATAAAAGCAGTTAACACTTTTAGAAAAAACTTTGGTTATTCAATTAAGGTTTTAATTCCAATTCTTCTTGGAGTCATTATTGCGGTTATTCCTTGTATCTGGATTTTTTCACTCGCTTTTGAATATTTAATGTTTGTCTTACTTTGCTTATTTGCAGGTTTCCTTTTAGGTTCTTTACCTAGTATTAAAGATGAAGTAAAAGATGTTAAACCAAATAAAAAACAAAAAATAATAATTGTGATTTGCTTTGTTTTTGTAATTATTTTAGGGGTTTTAAGCGTTTTCTTAGGACCTAAAATTAATCTTAATCAACTCTTTATTACTATGCCTGTATGGTTCTATTTTGTCATTATTCCTGTCGGTGCCTTAGCCGCTATTGCATTAACTGTTCCAGGATTATCCGGTTCATTAATCTTATTAGTCATTGGTTTCTATCGTCCATTAGTCGACTTCACTAAGCAATGGGGTGGAGAAATCTTTAAAGGTAATATGGCTAATACTCCTAAACTCTTATTAATGCTTTTATGTTTTGCAATTGGCTGTATTATCGGTGTGGTCATCGTTAGTAAAGTCATGTCATTCTTATTAAAGAAAGACCATGATAGCACTTATTTTGGAATCCTTGGATTCATTGTAGGTTCTTTATTTGTCCTCTTCTTTAATTATGAAATCTATAACTACTATTTAAATTGGGCACATGTCGCTGTAAGCGCTAATATCCACCCAATACTAAGCATGCCTATAGAAATAGTTGTAGGTGTCGTTGTTTTAGCTGCTGCGGCCTTAGGAAGTTATCAACTAGTTAGATATCAAAGAAAATATAAAGCAGCTCAAGAAACTAAATAATAAGGATTTAAGTAGATGTAAATTAATCAGTAAAACATCTACTTTTTTTATCAACTAAAAAGACCGCTTTGCTAAGCAAGGCGGCCTATTTATTTTTGTTAAATCTTATCCGACCCAAATACCATATAAGACTAAATATTTGTTACCATCATCGTACTTCACATCTTGTCCAAATTTGAAGAGATCTTCAGTACTATCAATGATAGGTTTTGTACTCCAACCTAAGAAGGTTGCAAATTCAGGATATTTAGCTTGGCTAGCAGTTGGATTAGTAACACCTAAATCTTCTAGAGTAAATGGAACTCCATAATACCAAGGAACTCTAGCGTAGTCTTCGATATTGTTATAGTCGAGACGGAAGACAATCTCAGCCTTCTTTTGAGAAGGAGTAGAAGGAGTTACGCTTGGGGCGACTGAAGGTGCAACACTTGGAGCAACAGAAGGTGTTACACTTGGTGTGACGCTAGGAGCTACACTAGGTTGAACACTTGGTTCAACAGAAGGTGTTACTGAAGGTGCAACACTTGGAGCAACGGAAGGTGCAACACTTGGTTGAACACTTGGGGCTACACTAGGTTGTACGCTAGGAGCTACTGAAGGTGCGACACTAGGAGCAACACTTGGTGAAACACTAGGTACAGGTGTGCTTGGGGAAGTTGTACTAGCAGGAGTTAATGAAGGTAAAACCGATCCACAAGCGGATAATCCTAAGAGGAGCAAAGGTAATGTTAAGTATAATTTCTTTTTCATTCTTCTATTCCTCCTAAGCTGCTACGAATACACCACAGGAGTATTGTCCAACTGTAATTGAACTACCTGTTCCTGAAGCTGTACCTACTTTTGCAAATGAAGTCTTACTTGGGTTAGAGAAGCTACTTTGAGCTCTTCCACCAAGACCCATAACGTATCCACCTGAAGTGGTTCCAATATACCAACCAACAACAGTCTTACCGCTTCCAGAACCGAAGAAGTTACATGTACCACTGTTAGCGGAAGTGTTCTTGTAAGATAAGTTTCTTCTATCTTTGATAACTTTAGCTAATTGAGTGAAATAATTATCATAAATGTTATTTTCAGTAGAAGACTTATAAGTTAATGAAATCTTTCTTGACCAGTCAAATGCATTAGTTCTATCACTACTCTTATATGCGTTATGAGAGATGTAGATACCATTGATTAAGACACAGTCGTCTGGGATTCTTGTCTTTTCTGTTTCATATTCAATCTTAGTTCTGAAAAGTTCTTCACCACCTTGCATAAATGCAATACCATTACTTAACATAATAGCGATATTTGTACTTGTAACAGCTTTTGCAAGTTTAGCAGCGGTAGGTAAAGTAGTTCCATCACATAAAGTAGAACTATATTGATCAAATAATGAATAGTTATCGTGACATGAAGCATAGTTAACTGTCATCTTAGGACCGTTTGTAGTTGGGTAAGCAGTACAACCGGTGTTCTTACCTAAGAGCATCCAACCGACTTCATCACTCTTGGTTCCAACGTCTCCACTACCTTGGCTCATGAATCCGTATCCAGGTTTACGAGTTGTATCACCCCAACCTAAATCGTTTGAGCCTTTGAGATTATTTCTACCAGTGTCGTTGAAACATGCAATCATACATTGCCCTGATGCAGGTTTTAAATCACGATATGTAACATAGGTATTTGCACCCCATGTCTTATAAGTTTTTTGATCGATATGAGCGTCACTACCGTCACCTGTCCAACCTTCTCCATAAAGAAGAATATCTGGATCAATCTTGTATAAAGCTTGAGCAGCTTCTTTAAGAGTGACATAGTCGATTAAGCCCATAAGGTCAAAACGGAAACCTTTAATGTTATATTCTTTAGCCCACCAACAGAGAGAATCAATAATAAATTTTCTCATCATAGGTGCTTCTGTTTTAACTTCGTTACCACAGCCAGAACCGTTATAGTATTCTCCGTTAGCGGTTAATCTAAAGTAATAACCAGGCATAATTTTTGTAAAGTTTGAGTTAGAGCCACTTGAAACGTGGTTATAAACTACGTCCATGATAACTCTAGTTTTGTTAGCATTCTTAGCACAAGCTAAGATTAATTCTTTAAATTCTTTAACACGGTTTTCACCATAGTTAGGATTTGAAGAATATTGACCTTCAACACAGTTGAAGTTTAATGGGTTATAACCCCAGTTATAACTACCTTCATTTAAGGTATATGTTCCATCTGGATTAGGTTGTTTGAAGTATTCAATGTTGTCGTGATCAAATACAGGAGTTAATTGAATAGCGTTAACACCTAATTCTTCTAAGTGGTCGAAACCAGTCTTAACTGTTTTGCCACTCTTAGTGTAGGAAGTACCTCTTTCAATGTATGCCTTGTAGGTTCCAGGTTTTTCTTTACCATTCCAAGTTTCATGCATTGTTAAATCTCTAATGTGAGATTCATAGATGGAAAGTTGTTGAGGAGTAGTAATATCATATCCTGCTTTACCATCCCACTTGCCATCGATTGCACTCCAACCTTCTGGGTCAGTAGAATCGAAGTCAAGAATCATACCTCTACGGCCATTAGCACCACATGCTTTTGCGTATGGGTCAACGACTTCGTTTGTGCCGTTTGAATTAGTAACTTCGTAGGTATAATATTTACCATTTTGGTCACCAGTAACTGTTGCGGCCCATACACCACCTTGCATATATGTCATAGCGTAGGTAGTTTTAATATTGTTACCATAACCACCTTTTTCTGGATCATCACTCTTAGCGGTACCTTTACGATAAACATTTAATTTAACGTTACCAGAAGTTGGTGCCCATAATTTAAAGGTAGAAGCTTCAGGAGTATAAGTAACTCCTAAGTCAGTTCCACTATATTCGTAATATTGGTGGAAACGAGAATTGGTGTAAAGTTTATTGAATGAAATTCCAGCGGAATGCATTCTTCCAGGCCATGCTTCATATTCAGTTTCAATAACGTATTGAACGTTAATATGAGCGTTGTAATTTAATTTAATATTAAATGTTGCGGTTGTGCTGCTACCAGTTTTTAAAAGTCTAAGAGGTTTTTGAATCTCTTGAGCTTTGACTGTAGCACTTAAATAAGTTTGTTCAAAAGCATAGATACGATAAACCTTAACTGCAGCAGTTGCTTTAACAGTAATGGTTTTGAAATCAGTGAAATATGCTTCTGTAACTCTATCTGATTTTGTTTCTTCTTCGGTTTTGCAGATTTCAAGAGCGTTACCTACACCAGGAATAAGCCAGAATTCTACAACACCATCCACTGGAGGAATTTCATCAAAGCTAATGAATGTATCTTCACTTTGTCCATCCCAAGTACCAGCATTTTTAATAATAAGGTATACACCATCTTGACCAGCAAAAGAAGAGAAGTCACCTTTATAGTCAAGAGTGATAGTTAAATCTGTTTGAGTAGACGTATCAGCGGTATATTCAGCACCGTCAACACCAGTAACCCAAAGCCAGAAACGACGGTTAGCACATTTTTTATCATCGTTATGATAATGGATGATGACACTATCAATATCGTATGTGCCTTCTTCATCATCATCTGCTTTTAATACCTTATCAAGAGCAGGAGCTTCAGCGTATTGAATAGGGTCAACGAAACCATCGTCATTTGAGGCCACGCTTCCGGAGAAAATTCCGGAAGTGGCCAATAATCCTATTGTTGCAGCTATAAATCCAATCGCAGGAATAATTTTCTTCATGTAATGACCTCCGATTATTTACAAACGACTGCGCTATAAGGTTTTAATGTGCCCTTATTACCTGTAGGAGATCCGTCACCGTTAATCCAAGCTTTTGGTGCTCCTGTCATTGTGACAGATGCATTAGAACCTGATGTATTAACGTAAACGTGGAATGTTCCATTACCACCTTGGACTTGATAGTAAACAACGTTAGCGTTGCTACTTGATTTACCAACGTATTTTTGTGAGCTACCGAATAAGAGTTTAGCGGCAGTTAAGTTCTTATAGTAATTGAGTAAAGAGTTAGCAGTTGTCTTTTGTTCAGCTTGGCTCTTTAATGTGTTAGCGTTATAGCTATCCCATTCAACTGTATAAGCGCCGAACTTATAGCTAGGAGTAATTGTAGAATCGCCCCACTTATATGGTTGTCTATACCATAAGTCAACGTTATTTTCGTTACCATACTTACTGTAATGGTCTTTAGTGTTACTTGTCATACCAAGTTCGTCACCATAGTAGATCCATGAAAGACCTGGGTTTAACACTGTTAAGGCTGCATCAACTTTTGCTTTACCAATTTGAGCAGCTGTACCTGTAATATTCGTGACGCTGATAGTGACATTACCATTCTTAACATTTACTTTTGAAGTGCTATTAACGTGGTTGATAGCTCTTTCTGTATCGTGGTTAGAAGTAAATGCACCATTAATGAAATCACTTCTATGACCTGTTGGGTAGTTACCATTAAAGACTTTCTTTCCGTTTTCCCAGATATCTGAGTTATTGGAAGTACTTCTGTAGTATGTATAAGAATCGCCTTCTTGTTTTTCACCATAGTTTTGAGGGTTAGCACCATCTTTCTTTTGGTATGCCCATTCATCAATATGGTAGAAGTTAGAGAAGTCAAATTGTGAATCCATACCTTGGTAATATGGAGCAATACGAGCACCATAGCCATCGAAGTTTTCACCAACTAAGAAGCAGTTGCTATTGACTTTCTTAAGTTCGCCAGAGAATTCTTTCCAGAATTCAACGTTACGAGTGACATCACTTGAATAGTCGAAGTTAGTTGTAACGACTTTTTGAAGTTGTTCATCGTAATATGTTTTGCTACCGATATCGCTGACGACAATATCGTTACCGAAGTTCGCGACTTCGTCTTTCATGTAAATGTGTTTAACAGCGTCCAAACGGTAACCATCAACACCTTTTTCCATCCAGTATTTAGCTAAGTTGATAACTAAATCTCTAGTTTCTTGGTTGTCGTAGTTAAGTTCAGGCATACCACTACCGAATTTACCATAATAGTAGTAATTTGATTCGCCGTCTTTATACCAGTCTGGGTGGTTTTCAACATTAACTTGTTTATATGAACCGTTTTGGTAGTACCAGACTTTATCGCCTTTATACTTCCAGTGGTAGACGTTTCTCCAGTTAACTTGGTTTCCACTTGCTGGGTCTGCGCTGACATCAGCTTTTTGTGAAACTTGATACCAAATATTATTTTTAGAAGTATGGTTAAGGACTAAGTCCATGATAACTTTCATACCTCTGCGGTGACACTCATCGAGTAATTCTTGATAGTCATCGTCGGTACCAAATTTATCAGAGATATGGTAGTAGTCGACTGTATCGTAACCGTGATATGATTCACAGTCTTGAACAGGAGTTAACCATAAAACTTGAGCGTGCATATCATTTTGTAAGTAATCGAGGGAGTCGATGATACCTCTGATATCACCCATTCCGTCTCCATTACTATCTCTGAAAGATGCAACGAAGATTTGATAACCATTGCCGAGAGTCTTGAATGTAGAGCTGGTTGAAGATGTCTTACCTGCATATTTATCAGCAATACGTGATTCAACACTTCTATATTTACCAGTTATGTCATCAATAGTAGGGTTAATTTCTACTTCTGCACCGGAGTTAAATTCATATGCTCCAACAGCACCTTGAGTAAAGAAGAGGTGCATTGTGTTATTTGCTCTCCAGTGTTCATTAAATTTCTTAATGTATTGGTTAGCACCACCATCACTTGTCCAGTGTTTGGTACCATCCATACTTGATAGTTGAGCGACTAAGAAGCCAACTTTAGTACAACCTTCGAAGCTGACTGGAGTTCCTGTCTTACCGCCGACAATATCAGTTCTAGAAAGATCGATATCATAAATTACGCCGTATTCATCGATATCTTTACCAGATCCACCAATATTAGTCATTCTACTATTAGTCATTCTGTGTGGGACTGTTTGTAAGCAATCATTGTTTACTGCACCCCACAAAGAACCTTCTAAGTCTTTTGGTGAGTTAGGCCAAATCCAAATTCCCCAGTCATCGTAATCACTTAAGGAAGCATTTGGTCTTAAGTAGTGCATGTAAAGGTGGCCTGGTTCACTCCAGGAGTTAATCCATCTTTCATACTGTTCACTAGTTCTAGAGTCTCCGCCACTTGGTTCTTCGCTAGGTGCTACTGAAGGTGAGACACTTGGTGAGACACTAGGAGTAACGCTAGGTGCAACACTAGGTTGTTGGCTAGGTTCTACACTAGGAGTAACGCTAGGTGCAACACTAGGTGCTACTGAAGGAGACACGCTAGGTTGTTGGCTAGGCTCTACACTTGGTGCAACACTTGGGCTGACACTTGGTGCAACACTTGGTGCGACTGAAGGACTAAGAGAAGGGACAATCGATCCGCACGACGTGAGCGCGATCGTTAAGAACAAAAAAGATGCAAAAAATCTCTTTTTCATAAATTTTTCCTTTCTTTTGTACAACCGTGTACATTAATTTATATACATTATACGCGATTATTAAAAGAAAAGACAAAGTAAACTTAAAGTTACTTTGCCTATTTTATATATAAATTTAAGTAAAATTGTCTTTCCTAAGAGAATTATTTCTTGATGACTTTTTTGTCGTCTTTTTTCTCTTCGTTAATATCAAAAGTTTTAACAGACTCTAAGGCTTTAAGGAAATCAGGATCACTGATATTTTTATTTTCTTCTTTCTTTTCAAATAATCTAGCTTCACCTGCACTTCCAAAGACAAGGGAATTATCTAGATCGGCTGACATAGTGCGACTACATACATCTGGTAAGTCTCTTCCACTTTCTTTGAATAACATCATTAAAATAGAGATGAATAATGGGAAAATCATAAAGATAATTGTTCCATATCTGTCATATAATCCAAATCCAAAAATAGGAAGAGTAAATAGAGCCAAGGTTCTAAAGATATTTTTGTACCACTTCATCCTAAATCCATTTCTGTTGTTAACAAATCCAATTCGATTGATTTTACTTCCAATTGTAGTGCCATTCTTAAAGATACATGGAATCACGATATAGAAAATGATAACTGATAATCCAATAGATAGGACTCTTGAAGAAAGTTCAACATTTGCTTTATACATTAAGCTCTCTCGATATTCTGGGAGTGTAAAGATTAACATGTCATTAACTGTTTCCATCTTCCAACTGAATAAATCTCTAAGATTAGCCTTAACCTTTTCATTTTTAGGATCCTTAATTAAAATTCCATAAGAGTATACATCATACTCGCTAGTAGAATCAGGCATCAGAGGATATTGATAATAGTCTGTTTTAAATTCTTGAGCGCTAGGAACCACTGGTAAATCAAGGATTAAAACATTATACACATAACGCGGTATCTCTAAAGATGTCTTACCTTCTTCAGGTTTAAATTTTGGATAGAACTTTTGAGTATATTCCACTATCTTCGTGGTAAGAGTTTCATCTTCAAAAAATAACTGAAAACCCTCTATATATCGAGTATATTCTTCTGCTTTGCCGAGATTTAGATGGTATTTTTCTCTTGTTTCATAGACATTATTACAGTGACTTTTGTAATTAAACATAGGCCCAATAACAAGATATAAAAGCAAGAAAAAGAATCCCACTGTACCTACTGCAATTAAAGCAAAATCTATAAAGTAAGCAACTAACCTTTTATTCTTCTGAGCTGTCTCTACCCGAATAGACTGATTCATCGCCTTGCTCCTTCATTTTATTAATAAAGTATGCTTCTTCTTTTTGAGTTTCAAAGAAGATACTTTCTTTTCCATCCGCTACAACGGTACTACTAACTTTATCGTGCAAAGCTTGTCTCTTTTTGGAGAACAAGAACATTGTGTATGGAATCAAAAGAACACCACCGAAAGTAATAATACCTAGCAAAAGTTCTAAAGCATAAATAACCCATCTAAAGAGGATTGCAAACTTATTAGCTCTATTACCTTCACTTGTTAAAACTATTAAATGGAAAATACCTTTACCAATACTTTGACCGTGTCTAGCGCAGAAAGGTATAAGCCCACTAAATATGAAGCATGATCCCACTAAAACAGGAATAACATAAAGTATTGTATTCATAATCATCGAGTAGTTTCTTTGTTCAAGAGTCTTAATTAATTGGCTTTCTCTAACCGCTCCAGCAGCTACTTCATAAGCATTAAAGAAATATGCGAGTGTTTTAGAAGAGTGCTCTTCATTAAAGATATGGATTTTATAAGTCCCATCCTCATAATCAATTGCTTTGATATTACTACTACTTTCAGCTTCAGCATTAACATTTAAAACTTTCTTCATATATTCTTGTGGAGTCAAAATAACACCACCCGTATAACGGTTATTTATATCAGTTGTGTAGAAAGTAAATAAGTCTTTTGAAACATTAGCTTCGTAAGTTCTACCTTCAAACATGAAATAAGCACCGCTAAGTTTTTCTACTGTGTTTATATCATCAGTAAACATACTCTTAGCACCGTAATGACCATTAGGAGTTGTTACAAATAATTGACTTTCTCTATATAACTCCAATTGTTGAAGATTATTGGCAACGTACTCATTTTGATTAAAAGAAAAAGGATATACACATGTAAAATAAATCAATGCGGTAAAGCCGAAAGTTAAAATAGTGTCGATAAGCCAGGCAAGCATTCTTTTGCCTTTAGGGGCTAAAAATATTCTTTTCATTAATAAATATTTTAACTCAAAAACTATTTGATATAATAGTTATTAATCTGTTTTTTAAAAAATGTAGTCTAACCTTATGCTGGTTAGATTTTATTTTTATCTAATCAAGTATAATCTTTATATGCCGTTATCCTGCTTAATAGTATTACAGTTTAACTGTCATTTTCATACTCAGGCATACGGCTTTTCTTGTATTTCTAATAGGTTGTCTAACGCTCGACGTTTTAACAGATAAAATTAAGGGAAAGCTGATATGGTTCAAAACGGCAAGAAAGGAGTCTATATGGGCTTTTATGTTGGAATCGATGTCAGTAAATTTAAACATGATGTTGCTGTCATTGATCAAGATGGAGTTGTACATAGTCGCTTCACTATTGCAAACTCCAGAGAAGGGTTTGATACTCTCTTAAATGAATTAGGCCTGCTCGGCCTTAAAGAGCAAATAAAAATAGGGATGGAAGCAACAGGCCACTATATGGCTTGTCTGTCGAGGTGCTTAATCTCTAATGGATATCAAGTTCAAATCTATAACCCAGTTCTGATTTCAAACTTTCGAAACTCTGAATCAGTAAACATGGCTAAAAACGATAAGATTGACGCGATGTTGATAGCTAAATATGTATCAACACATCCATTTACTTCATCCCCACAATCATCATACCTTATTGATGAGATTCGTAAAATCTCTAGAGTAAAGTATTTTTTGATTGGAGACAGAACAAGAGTTCTTAATCATCTTAATCGTTATTTAGATGAGGTGTTTCCTGAATTTATTCCATTTTTTAGCAAAAAAGAAAAGGGAAGCGTTGCTTCTAAAGGTAGAAATCTATTTGAATCGGTCACAGTTCGATGGCTATTAACTAACTATCCTTCTCCTATAAGAATTAGCAAAATGAGAATTGAGACAGGCGAAACATTAAGAAAGATGTAAAGGGGATTATTTAGTTTTAATAGGTTTGCTCAACTAAAAGAAATAGCTAAAAATTCTATTGGTTATACTTCAATTAACGATGAGCAAATTATTAAATGTCTTATCGGTCAATATGAAGATATTAACAAACAAATAGACACTCTTAATGAAAAGTTGGTCCCGTTAATGAATGAACTGAATTCACCTATATTATCAATCCCTGGTATTGGTTTAAATCTATCCGCGATGATTATAGGAGAAATAGGAGATGCCAATCGTTTTGCTACACCCGAAAAGCTTATTAAATATGCTGGATTAAATGTCAAGGTACATGATTCAGGTACAGTAAGCAAAAGGGGTCACATTGTAAAAAGAGGATCACCAATACTTAGATATGCTTTAACAATGAGTATTCAAAAGTTAAGAATCCACTCACCTGTTTTTTCAGAATATTACTACTCAAAATTAAAACAGGGAAAACACACGAATGTCGCCATTATAGCTACAGCAAGGAAACTGATTAGGGTTATTTGGAAGATGATGACTACTGATCAAGTGTTCGAAAACATTAAAAGGTAATAGAAAGAAGCAAAAATTACTAAAAATTATAAAAACTTAATGTTTTTAGTTCTTTTTATCATACCTTTTTAAGAAAATAGGATAAGATAATAGTTGTATGAGAAAACTTAAAATTTACCAAGCTGGATTATTAATATCTTTAGGATTATTAATAGCACTTAACATTTACTTCATCGTAAGAACTGCACTTTTATTCCAAGGGGCGCCTTCCATTGAAGACTTAGTTTTATTAACTGTCGCTTTAGTGGTCCTCTTAGTTATATTAGTTTTAGATTTTGTTAATACTATCTATTCTAAAAAGAATGGCTCCACTTTCATTAAAGCTTTAGCTTTCAATAATGATAGAGAAGTTAATACTAAGTTCATTGTGTTCTGTTATTTCTTTGGAGTTATTTCAATCGGAGTAATTATTTATTTCCTCTTTGTATTAAATTATAGTGAGCTTCCATTTGGTAAATTCCCTACTCCATTTAAATACTTAATTATCAATTTATTCTCATTAACTTTATTAATATCAATCGCGGTTATCTTATTCCCTTATATGGGTAGAAGCGATCCAGCATTTAAGATCAAACAAAAGAAAAGAAAATAAAAATATGCATAAATTAAAAGCCTTTCGCTTAAAACGGAAGGCTTTTTAAATTTAATTTGTTTCTTATTGGATGTATTTCTTCCAAGGAGAAATTAACATATGATAAGCAATTCCTCCACAGGATAAGATAAGTAATAAGACATAGAATAAAGTTTCACAAACATTACTTGTTCCACCAATTAAAGCGACTAATAAAGCGACAGCACATAATAAGTGAACTACACCTGCTAAGATTCTACTTACAATAGCGTGTTTGCCGTCAAAATATCTTCTAACAATTAAGACAACAATAGCTGCTAAAGGTAAGAAGAATGTTATATGGAAGATAGGTCCAAGAAGACCTGCTAATCCATTATTTGCATAATAGAACCATTGGATAAGACGTATAAGAACTAGTACACATGTTGTGAAGATACCAATATGAAGGACTCTATTTTCTCTTTTAGGTGTATCACTAAACATATCTGCACGGATATAGAAGATAGCACCAGCGATAGCAAAGCCTAAGTAGAGAATGCCAATGATAGATGGCACTATATAAAGAGTAATCCAATATGGTTCATTTGAATCCATGCCTGCATTCTTTAAGACACTAATAGCGGTAAAAGCATCTGCAATAGTAATAATCATTCCGATGATGCCTAAAAGACCTACTACAATGTAGCCTCCAAGCATGCCCACGGTTAAATGTTTTCTAACTGTTTTCATGTGAAACCTCCGAAAAACTTTATAATTCAATTTTATTTAATGCTTGTCCATTTAACAAGTATTAACTTATTAATACCCTTATTAATGTAGGACAACTGTGGAATAAGCTCCTATTCCAAGTTTTCCTTCTCTTAAGTAAGGTTTTCTTTGGGTTGTGTTAATCTCATCTAAAATCTCATCACCCAAAGCTGTAACTTCAACGTTATATGGATTGAAGTTGTGGACGACAATTATGTAATCATCGTCTAATGAAATTTTATAAGCTACTAAGAAGCCATTATCTTCTCTCTCAAGAGATAAAGTGAGATTTTCAAATATACCATGCTTTAAGAATGGGTATTTATTTCTAACATTAATTACTTTCTTGTAGTGGTTAACAAGGGAATATGGAGTTTGAAGCATGTCATCAACACCATATTCAACTTGAGGGTTATTATCTAAATCTGGTCGACTCTTTTCAGGGAAAGAACATTCACCAGTTTTATCTTCCTTACTCCAGACCATAGGTAATCTTCTTCTAGCGTCACTAAGATCATCTGGAGAAGTTACTCTTTTACCAAGCATTTCTATTTCTTCTCCATAATATAAGAAAGACATGCCTGGCATTAAACCCATCAAACTTACAACGGCTTTATATTGGCAACCACTATAATAGTTACTAGTTCTATCGCCATCATGGTTAGTTAAGAAATATGTAACATAAGCATTAGGGTTAGCTTCTTTAACTTTTGTCTCATATTTTTCTGTACTAGTTGCCCAGTTATTTCCGAAATTTACACTGGTTTTTCTATAATCTACAGCGTTTTTGATACAAGCCCAAATATCCGCACCACCTGTATATTGCATTGAGGCATCAAAGTTAAAGAAAGAATCACAAGCAGAAGCATGGTATTTTAATACAATGTTTGAGCTCTCCCAGTCTTCTCCAACCATATAGAAATTAGGGTCATATTTATGAGCGGTATTTTCAAGCCATGTTAAGAACTCAACATTCTTATTAACATTGAGATTGTAATAATACTTAACAGCGTCTAATCTAAAGCCCTTAACACCATGATTAATCCAGAACTTTGTAATGTTCTCAATCTCATCTAAAACAGCCTCAGACTTAAGATTTAAATCTGGCATGTTATCAACAAATCTAGCTTCATAGTATTTGATATTTGGACCGCTAGTTGGATAAGGGTAATAACTACCTTTTGATTTTTCTGACCAGTTGTACCAATCTTTTTTAGATCCAACATAATCTTCTTTAAGATAATCTTGATAAGATTGTACAAACCATGGGTGATATTTAGATGTATGGTTAAACACCATATCAAGCATAATATCAATGTTGTATTTATTTGCTTTTGTAATTAAATTATCAAAGTCTGCTAGAGTTCCATAATCAGAGTGCACGCCATAATAGTTGGTGACATCATAACCATGATAACTATGAGCAGGATGAATTGGCATAAGCCATAGTGTTTTTACGCCTAAATCGGCTAAATAAGGAAGTTTTTGACTAATTCCATTAAAGTCTCCGATACCATTTCCATCAGAGTCATAGAAAGTCCTTACGAATATTTCGTATCCCATACTACCGTCTAAGTTACTTACATCATCATATTGGTAGTTAGGTCTTTCATCTACTTCTAAATAAACTTCGTCTCCTGGAGCGCCACTAACTCTGTCACACCCACATTCACTTGGAAAATCTTCAGATGGGTGTACGCTAGGTTCTTGGCTAGGTTCCACACTTGGAGAAACACTAGGTTCCACACTTGGAGAAACACTAGGTTCTACACTAGGAACAATAGAAGGGTTTAAGGAAGGGGCGATACTTTCTCCTGAATCTCCAGCACCTCCACAGGCACTTAAAGATAAAGAAAAAAGAGTCCCTAAAATGACTAGTAAACTCTTTTTCATAGTAAATATTATCCTTTGACTGCGCCGCCAGTAACACCGGAAACGTAGTATTTTTGTAATACGAAGAACAAGATTGTGATTGGTATTGCGACAACAACAGCACCAGCACAGAATTGTGTGTAGTAAGTAACCATGTAAGTATTGTTACTCATCATGTTGTATAAGCCCATTGGAACTGTCCAGTTAGAAACGTTAACACCAATGATGTAACTTGCTGTAACGTATTCACCCCAAGGAGCCATGAAGCTTGTTAAAATTGTGTAAATAACAATTGGCTTTGCAAGAGGTAAGATAATTTGGAAGAAGATTTGTGCTTTGTTAGCACCATCAATTTCAGCAGCTTCGTCAATTGATTTAGAAATTGTATCGAAGAAGCCTTTGGAGATGTAATATCCTCCACCAGCACCAGCGGAATAAATGATAACGAGCGACCAATAAGTACCCTGCAGATGGAATATTTCTTTCATAACCCAGTAAAGGATGATCATACCTAAGAAGCCAGGGAACATACCAATGACAAGGTTAATTTTCATGAATAAGCTTCTACCCTTGAATCTAAATCTTGATAAGCCATATGCTGTACCAAGAACGAATAATGTAGAAATTAAACATGTTAAGATAGCAACAATTAAGGTGTTACCAAACCATTTGATGAACATTCCTCTTAAAGGACCTTCTGCGTTAGGGTTGAATAACTTAACATAGTTACCGAATCCACCGCAATCTGCCCATGTCTTAGGAATGATATTAGCTCTAGCGCTAACGCTAGCGCCGAATGATTGAAGTATAATCCATACAAGTGGCAAGAGCCAGATGATACACATTATAGAGAGGATAACATAGATTAAGACGTTTGAAAGAATACGTCGAGCCTTTAAACTTTTCATTATTGGAATTGATCCTCCTCTTTAATAGCACCGGTTTTATTGTACATAACGATAGAAACGAATGCACAGATCATGAAGATGAAGATACCAACAGTAGATGCGATACCAAATTGTGGGTTCGTATCACTGGTGATCATTTTATACAGGAACGTAATCATCAGGTCGGTTTTACCAACTGGGAGAGAAGAACCAGTAATCTTTGGTTCACCTCCGGTCAGGAAGTATATGACGTTGAAGTTATTGAAGTTACCAACAAACTGAGTGATGAGATATGGACCAGTAACGAATAAGATGTATGGCATTGTAATCTTTGTGAATTGTTTTACAGTACCAGCACCATCAACTCTTGCGGATTCATATAAGTCTTCAGGAATGTTGAGTAAGATACCTGTTGTAGAAAGAATTGTATAAGGAATACCAACCCAAATATTAACTAAGATAATAATGAATTTGGTACCTGATACGTTTTTGTTTGTTGCGAAGTGTAAGCCGTCTCCGGTCCAATCTTTGAACAATTGATCAAGAGCACCACTACCATCCTTGAGTAAGGTAGCGATAGAAAGGAGAGAAATGAATTGAGGAATAGCAATTGTCATAACAAATACTGTTCTCCAAAGTTTCTTTAACTTAATGCCCTTCTTATTAATCATAAGAGCAACAATGATACCTAAGATATAGTTTGAGAATGTTGCAGCAAATGCCCATAAGAATGTCCATCCTAATGTTTGCATTAATGCAGCTGGCAAGAAGGCATATATACCTTTTCCTTGGAACAATGTTTCGAAGTTTTGGAATCCTACCCATGTAAATAATTGAGTTGGTGGGATATGTCCAAAGCTATAGTTTGTAAACGCAACGAAGATTGAGAAAATCAATGGTAAGATTGCGAATAAGACAATACCTAAGATTGGTAAGCCTAAGATTGTAATATGGAAATTTTCATTTAAGAGAGCTTTACCTTGTTCCTTAAATGATTTTGGTCTGCCCTCATATTTATCTGGGTGAGCAGCAACATAATCGCTTCTTCTATTTTCTAAATCATTAACCTTTTGAGCGACTTCTTCGTCTGTATAGAAAGACTTTGTTTCTTTATTGATTAATGAATCAGCGTATCTACATGCATGTTTGTATTCTAAACGATATTCGATTAACATGCAGTCGATAACTTTCTCCCTAGCATAAGTTTCAGGAGTGTAGTTAGTTTTGATATATTTCTTATCTCTACGATAAGCGTTCTTTGTTTCTTTAAGTTCTTCTTTATATAAACCTTTAATTGATTTATCACTTGGAAGATCTCTTGCTTTATTAGCGAGTTTTGTAGTTTCTTCAATCAATTTTGTCTTAGCATCAAGTAATTCTTGTTCTGAACCACCATTTGCTTTAATCTGTTCGACAGTTTGATTGTATTCATCTTTTAATGCTTTGATTTGAGCATCAAATTCTGCTTTACGTGCATAGATTTGATCAAACTTTGCGTTTGTTGCATCAATCTTTGCATTCTTTTCTTCTAATAATTTGACAGCTTTATTCTTATTTTCTTCGTTAGCTTGATCAGCGCCTTCTAAAGACTTAGTGTAGATATCTTTGAATTCATCGAAGTGTTTATAGAATAATAATTCGTTGTCGAGTTCAGCAACAGTTTTGAAGTAACGGTTAAATCTACCAAATTTATCGTTATTTCTTGTGGATTGCATTTCAACATAGTTGCTGTAACGTTTTTGGAGTTCACTAGCATAATGTCTCTTTTTCTTTAATTTGGAAGCTCTATCACTGGTTCCACTTAAAGTTTTGTTTCTAAATGTTTCTAATCTAACGTCAATTCTTTCTAAGATGAGAGGGAGTTCTTCTTCTCTAGCAACAATTGCGTTTTCTTTTGCAACTTCATCAATTGCATTTTCAACTGCTAAATCGAATTTTCTGATTTGGGCAGCTTTTTCAGCTTCACACTTTTCAACTAAAACTTTATCTTTTGCTGCTCTTTCAGCAACATATTTCTCATATTTGAGTTCTGCTTTATTTGCGACTTTTGTACGCTTTACGAGTTCTTTCTTATATGTGTATGCGTGTTTACCAATATTTCTTAATAAATATTTAGTATAGAGCATCTCCCATTTAACATCGTATTCTTGGCATTTCTTATCAATTTCATCCGCAATACTATATTGGAATGCACTTAAGGAAGTACCACCATCATAAGCAACGTGTGCTCTAGCATCGAAGTCTGCTGCAATTTCTTTAGAACTATTAATGACTTTTTCAAATTTTGAGAAATTAATAACTCTGTAATTGTAGTAACCTGAATTGATACTTCTATTCCAAATATAGAGGAAGATGATAATTGATAATGTCCATAATAAGCCGAAGATGAGCCATAAAATTGAGTTATCACCCATTTCAGCAGGTTTTGTCCAAGTAGCAGGTTTATACTCTTTAATACCTAAAGTGCCTAAGCCTGCGACGGAACTAACACCAAATAATGAGAATAAGACAATATAGCCTACTTCAAATAATGAGTACAAAACGCCGTTGAATATTTGACCATGAGCATAACTACTCATACCAAATATCAAGTAGGACATTCTGCCCCATTTATCGTTATAACGGAATTGATGCGCTTTTCGAACGAAGAAGTTTACAATTCCAACAACTAGCTTTACTAAACCGACTCCAACTAGTTTAAAAAAGCTGGCCAATGACAATACCATTGAAAGAACAAAATCGACAACCCATAGAAGTAATCTTTTAAGGGAGTCTAATGTTTCTAAGCAAAAGTATTTAAATCTACCTAAAGGACGAACTTTTTTGGTAAAAATTTCATTTGTAGCAACCATTGGTTTAGTTTCATTCTTATCTTTACCCATGATTTAACTCCTTTACTACACTAATGCATCCCGCCTTGGGCTCCTAGCCCAAAGCGAGATAATTTTTAATAAATAATTAAGATATTAGATTATTGTGGATTTCTTAATATTTCACATTCGAAGTTTAAGAAATCTTGCCATGAATCGAAATCACCGTAATCGTTATCTTTAATAGCTGTACCGATAGCAGCACCAACATCCCAGTATCTGCCTTCAGCTGAAGATGATTGAACACCAGCACAAGTAGCAACTTGTTCACCTAATGCAGCTAAACCGATTGTGACGTGTTCAGCATATCTTGCGTCTTCCATAGCAGCAAGGTTGCATGGTCCGACTTTTCTTTCTTCGAATCTACGTAATTGACCTTCTTTACCTGTAATTAATTCAGCAACAGTAGCTGCTCTCATAATTTGATCACTGTCTTTAGTAGCATTTAAACAGTAAACTTTAGCACCTGTAAATGTACCCATTTGGTGACCATTGTATGAAGGTAATTTTGTAGCTTTAAGATTTTCACAGACTCCTGCTAAATCTTTTTCCATCCAAGTACCGCTGAATGCAGCGATCATTGTTTTATTTTCAAATCCATTGAGGATAACTTCGTTACCACCAATTCTGTAGTGGTCAGCGTGTGAGCCAACTAATTCTGCAGCGTAAGCAATGTTTTCAGCAACTTCTGGTGTATCCCATGCAATATCATAGACTGTAGAACCGCTTTCATCTTGATGGAAGCTTAATGAGTTAGGTCCTGCAACGCCTTCTGCAAAGAACCAAGTAGGTGTGTACCATCCGCCTGAGTCTAATAAGAAGTCTTTGTCAAGTTCTTCACATTTTCCAAGGATACCTTCTAATGTTAATACATCAGTTTCACTTAATGCATCTCCATCGTACCATAAGAAATAACCATTATCGTTAGTTGCTGGGAAGCCGTATAATTCGCCATCGATAGTAGCACATTGGACAGATGCTGCAGTATTAGCAGCTACAACACCCTCTTCAAATGGTGAGCCTGCTAATGACATAACGATATTCTTTTGTTTTAACCCAAAGATTTGGTCGTCAGCACATAAGAATAAGTCTGGTCCATTTGCTGGGTCTTTAGCGACTTCAGCAGCAGCTTGGTCTTCAGAAACAGCTTGGAAAGCAATTGAGATTTGTTGTTCTGGAGCAACGCTAGCGTTGTAGTTACCAACGACCTCTCTAATGATTGCTTCTTCAGCTTCGTTTGCCCAGACAGTAACTTGTCCTTCAACAGGTTCTGTGCTTGGTCCAGGTTCAACACTTGGTTCAACACTTGGTTCAACACTTGGTGCAACTGATGGAGCAACTGAAGGTTCAACTGAAGGTGCAACTGAAGGTGCTACACTAGGTTCAACTGATGGTTGAGTTGATGGTGTTCCACCACCGCCACAAGCTGCTAAGCCCATAGTCATAAGTGCTGCAAATGATAATGGGATAAGTTTGTTAAGTTTCATTTAAAATTCTCCTTTTATACATTAACAACTAGTTCTTGTTCGAGATAGATGTGTTAGAACTGTGAACACCTATTGCGAATTCCATCGCCGGTAATATTTATGTTAGGGGTTACTCGAAATGTCCTAGCAAATATCCACATCTAACGTGTGGTTATATCTAAATTAGAAAATTGCTTTTTCAGTTTCTGGGTCGAAGAAGTGTACTTTCTTGACATCAAAACTGATCTTGAGTTCATCTCTTACAGCAATTGGTTTCTTTGCTGGGAATTTAGAAATTAAATCCGCACCACCGAAGTCAGTGTGAATATAATATTCATGTCCTAAAAGCTCAGCAACATTGACGGTGATATTGAAGCAGTTTTCACCATCTTTTTCAGTAGGTAATAAATCTTCTGGTCTAATACCTAAAATGACATCTTCAGGAATCTTGTAATCTTTAACTACATTTTCTGGAATGACAATCTTCTTGCCATCACTTGTTGTAGCAACACGTTTTTTAGCATCATATTTAACTTTTAAGAAGTTCATTGCAGGTGAGCCAATGAATCCAGCGACGAATAAGTTAGCAGGGTGATTGTAAATTTCAATAGGTGAACCAATTTGTTGGACTTTACCTAATTTCATAACGACGATTCTGCTAGCCATTGTCATAGCTTCTGTTTGGTCATGGGTAACGTAAATTGTTGTAGCTCCAATTGATTCGTGTAATTTGATAATTTCACTTCTCATTTGAACACGGAGCTTAGCGTCAAGGTTAGATAATGGTTCGTCCATTAAGAAGACCTTTGCGTTTCTAACAATAGCTCTACCTAAGGCAACACGTTGTCTTTGACCACCTGATAAAGCTTTTGGTTTACGATCTAAGTATTCTTCAATTTGGAGGATTCTAGCGGCCTCGTGAACACGTTTATCAATTTCGTATTTTGGCATTCTTCTTAATTTAAGACCGAAAGCCATATTGTCATAAACAGACATATGAGGATAAAGAGCATAGCTTTGGAAAACCATTGCGATATCTCTGTCCTTTGGTGTTTTGTCATTGCAGAGTTCGTTGTCGATATATAACTCACCTTTAGTAATATCTTCAAGACCTGCAACCATTCTCAATGTGGTGGATTTACCACATCCTGATGGGCCAACGAAGACAATAAATTCATGTTTCTTAATATCTAAGTTGAAATCAAAAACAGCTTGGACATTGTTGTCATAGATTTTGTCAATATGACGTAGTGAAACGTAAGCTTCGTCGTTAGTTACTTTTTTCTCTTCTTCCATATTATTCCTCCGATGTGCATAAAAACGGATTCTAAAAAACCCTTTGTTACACAATTTTCCTAGGGACACCGCCCTTTAGATTATTCATTTGATAATATTTTAAACTTTAGCATTTTCTTTTTCAATAGTGAGATAGTGTAACTATAAGGAAAAGCTTAAATAAATTTTTCATTTCCAAATTAATGGAGTTAAAAAAGTTATTTCCAAACGAATATAAAATATTTATATCCAATTCCTGCTAAGAAAGGAGAAAAAATATATGAAGAATTATATTCGTTAT
>Ga0256407_10001331_pt1 | contig 52709 bp, 43 predicted proteins | sample RumenRJG_04DNA_FD_193489 | JGI IMG/M metagenome (GOLD analysis project Ga0256407, IMG submission 193489) | Bovine rumen microbial communities from Lethbridge, Alberta, Canada - RJG_04 | ecosystem: Host-associated > Mammals > Digestive system > Stomach > Rumen | place: Canada: Alberta... | reverse complement strand
CTCATGGCCAACTATGGCGACAACTTCCGTGAGGGTGCACAGTACGAGAACAATGATGAGAGCCTCTTTGAGGTACAGTTCCTCGACTATGGCACACAGGGCACCGACGATGAGTGGACTCCTGTCAACACCAGCAAGAACGCTACGCAAGGCTCAGCTATCGAAAGCAACTGTGGTCCTGGTGCCTATGGTGGCTGGGCTGACCTGAGTGCTTCGCCTTGGCTCTATCAGCTTTTCAAGCAGGAGCGTACCAAGAGTAATAAGCTCGATCCGCGTCTTTATTGGACCATCGGCACCTACGAGGCAGACTGGGACAATGATGATCAGACGCTTGGCAACGTATGCTACAAGTCTAAGATGGCACCGACCGATACCGTCGTCACCAACAACAACAATGGCGGTCTGCCTATCTGCAAGTATACCAATATGCGTACCGGTCTCTATGACAAGGTGGTCACTGGTCTTCACGACGGCATCAACCTGCGTCTGATGCGCTACTCCGATGTGCTGTTGCGTGCCGCAGAGTGCGAAAACGAGGTCAATGGTCCGACCCAGCAGGCTATCGACTGGATCAATGAGGTGCGTCGTCGTGCCGGACTGGCTGATTTGAAACTCTCCGACTTCCCGACAAAGGATAAGCTCTTTGAGCAGATTGCCAATGTAGAGCGTCCGAAGGAGTTCGGCTGTGAGTTTGGCCGTGGCTTCGACCTTCTGCGTTGGGGATTCTTCTACAGCGCTGACCGTCTGCAGCAACTCAAGGAGCACGGAACCTATCGTTGCTCGATCCATCATGCCAAGGATCCTGTCAGCTATGATCTTGTAGGCAAGGATCCTGAGGTGAAGTGCTCTTACGACACCTACGTGCCCGGTCACGAGTTCCTGCCTATCGTAGAGACGCTGACCAACAAGAATCCGAACCTCAAGGGCAACTCTGCCAATAACAGCACCGACAACAGCGAGTATTTCAAGACCAACGGATGGACTGTGCATCCTGTTGTCAGCTTGAGCAAATAAGCCAAACGATAACTATAAAAAAGAAAAACAATGAGATATTTCAAGCATATTGCCAAAACTCTGTGCATGGTAGCATTGGGCATGATGGCACTGACCGGGTGCGAGGGTGCTGATCAGTACGGCATCGACTCTCCCGATTGGATAAAAAATAAGATCGACTCCATAAACGCTGCTAAGCAGCCTCACGAGGAAGTCCTCGAAGGCATGCAGGAGGATGTATACACCATCGGTAAGACTGACTTCTCTTCCGGTTTCTGGTCGGCCTTCTCAAAGTACTACGTCATCGGGGAGAACCAGAAGTGGAACGCACAGTTCAACCTGAACATCAATCCGTCTGCTCCGAACACTTACAAGAACTTCGCCATGATCATCACCAACGATGCCGACAGAGGCAGCGACGGATATAAGGAGTATGGTGCCATTCGCTTCGACAATCAGCCCAGTGGCAACTCAGAGTGGGGTGATTACATCGACAGAACCAAAGTGGAGAGCAATCTGACTTTCGCAACCGACACAGAGGATGGCGTGCAGAAGCTCGGTGGCAAGGTGACACTCACCGTTGACCGCTCTCGCAAGGACTCTTTCGTGGTGAAGATCACCAATGGAACTGTCACCAAGACCTATACGCAGCCCTCTAAACTGGCCAATCTGAATGCCGATGCCACGGACACCAACATTCGTTGCTTCCTTGTGCCCGAGGGCTCTTATATTGACTTCCTTTCGACCAACATTGTGCCTATCGGCGGTCTGACCTCTGCTGAGGACAAGCAGCCACTGTCGATGACGCTGAACAATGTGCCGGAAGAGGTGGGCCTCGGTACTTCGCTCGATGATGCCATGCAGAACGTCTCTGCTGAGGTGACCTATGAGGAGGGCGTGAAGAAGACCATCCCGGCTTCTGAGCTCTACTTCTCTGCCATCAACGACATGAACGTGCCGGGCGAGAAGACGCTCACCGTTATCTACAACAAGACCTTCAAGGGCGAGACCTCTGCCAAGCCAATCGTAGCCTATGCAACCTTCAAGGTCGTGCAGCAGATCGCTTCCATCAAGATCACCAAGCAGCCTACGCGCAACACCTACTATTTCTATAAGAGTGCTGCTACAGAGGGCATGGGCGACCGCACGATGGCCTTCGACCCTACAGGCATGGAGGTGACCGCTACCTACAGCAATGGTGAGACGGGTGTGCTCGACAACAGCAAACTGAAGTTCTCCGCCATCGCCGCTTCGGCTGGAAAGAAAGCTGTGACGATCTCTACCGCCAACGGCAAGGAGGCTAAGCTCATGGTCACCGTGAAAGAGTCGGCAAGCAGTGCTGCTGCGTTTACGCCTAACCTCGTTGGTCTTGAAGACAACAGCACAGCTTGGTGGACAGCTTTCTCCGACGACGTGAAGGTTCCGGCTGGCGAGACCCGTTCGTTCTCTTTCACCAACTATACCGACGGCTTGAACAATTGGGACAACTTTGTCACCATCCTGCGGAATGCCGCCAAGGGTGAGTATGGTGTGGTGCGTGCCGACAACTATGGTTGGGGCAACGGCTACGCCGCTTGCCAGCACGACGGTACGGCAGGTGCTGACTGGGCAGGCTGGCTCGCTGCCATGAACGGTGCCAAGGTCACTGTCTATGTCACCAACTGCAACAACGGTACAGCTGACGTTCAGGCCGTCATGAAGGGTACTGACGGAAAGACCTATACTCAGTACTACTTAGGTATCAGCACCGTTGATCCCGCTGACCTTTATGTCGCCTTCACCGTTGACCACTGCCATTTGGTGGCTGGTACGTCCAGTGCCAAGCGACATGTTCACAGACGATAAGTGATAAGTAACGGTAAGGCTCGCTCCCCATTCTCTCTCAGAGGGGTGGGGGCGGCTTTACCACTTTCTAATTGATAATTATGAAGCATCTTCAACTCTTTACTGCCATCGGCCTGTTCGCCCTCAGCACTGTAGCTACTTATGCCAACGACAAGACGCGCGTCAGCTACAAAGAGGTGGCCGTCCATGATCCCTCCATTGTTGCCGACGGCAGCAACTACTATCTCTTTGGCTCGCATCTCGCTACCGCCAAGTCCACCGATATGCTCAACTGGGCTTACTTCGGTGGTGGGGAGACTGATGCATGCACGCTCTTTGCCAATACTGCCGGTGTAAAGATCGGCTATGCCAACGCCTACAACACCCAGGCCATCACTCAGGTGAAGAACCGTAAAGGTGAGACCGTGAGCTTTGGCAATTTCAATGCTCATAGCTGGCAGTCCAGTGGCTATAGTATCCAAGGCAATCAGTGGGCACCTGATGTCGTTCGTAGCCGCAAGACGGGCAAGTGGCTGATGTATATGTCTGTCAATGGTGACCATTGGGCATCCTCTATTGTCTGCCTTGCTGCCGACAATATCGAGGGACCGTATGTCTATCAGGGTCCGGTCGTGTTCTCAGGCTTTCAGGGACGCTACGACCACAACGATTTTACCAAGAGCGGTGACTGGAAGCATACCGACTTGTCTATTGCTACTGGTGCCTCTTCGTTGCCTGCCCGCTACAATACAGAAGACAAGTGGGGATCTTTTTGGCCTAACTGTATCGACCCTTGCGTGTTCTACGACGAGGAGGGCAATCTGCTGATGTCTTACGGCTCGTGGTCGGGTGGTATCTGGGAGTTGAAGCTTGACGATGCCACGGGACTGCGTGACTATACCCACACCTATCCCTATGAGATCAATGGCAAAAAAGCATCCGGTGGGTATGCCAATGCCAACACTACCTGTGATCCTTATTTCGGCAAGAAGATAGCTGGCGGATACTATGTCTCGGGTGAGGGTTCGTTTATCCGTCATATCGGCAACTACTACTATCTCTTCCTCTCTTACGGAGGTTTGAACCCTAATGCGGGCTATGTGATGCGTGTCTTCCGCAGCGAGAACCCCGACGGTCCTTTCGTCGATGGTCAGGGTGTCAGCGCGGTCTACAGCAAATACGAACTCAATTACGGCAACAACTCTGTGACCAACCGTGGCATGAAGCTTATGGGCGCCTACGCAGGTTGGGGCAGCATGACACGCGGCGAGCGTGCCCAAGGCCATAATTCTGTCTTGGTCGACAACGACGGAGATGCCTTTTTGGTCTATCATACTAAATTCGACGATGGAACTTACTTCCATGAGGTGCGCGTGCATCCGCTCTTTGTCAACGAAGACGGCTGGCTCGTCACCGCTCCTTTCCGATTCACCGGAAAACAGACTACACAAAAACAAATCGAGAACGAACGACTCTTTTCTGCTGAGCAGATCGCAGGCACCTATCATCTGCTCATGCATCCTTATCAGCAGACCTGTGCTTACAACGACAAGGCAGATGCCTCTTTCAGCCGGACCAACGAGCAAAAGCCGGTGACGGTGACGCTCAGTGTCGACGGCACGGTGTCGTGTCCAAGCGACAGCGAGTACGACGGCACGTGGACGTTTACGCAGGACGGTAAGTCGTTCATCACGCTGACGCTCAACGGCTGGGACTACAGTGGAGTAGCCATCAAGCAAAATGTCGACGGCTATAAGGATTGTCCTGCCACCTGCATCACTGCCACCAGTTTCGATGGCGTGCCCGTCTGGCTCTACAAAGAGGGTGCGCCGACGACGGGCATCCATGAAATCCAGGCCGCTCAGGGCAGCACTAAGTTTCAGCAGGCTTACAACCTTGCGGGTATGCCGGTCAGCGACAGCTACAAGGGCATCGTGATCGTGGGTGGAAAGAAAGTCGTAAGGAAATAAAAAAAAGAGCCTCACCCCCTATCCCCTCCCCAAAGGGGAGGGGCGTGAAATGCTTCAAGAGCGAAAGCGGGTGCGAGCCCTGAAGCACTCAAGAGCAGAGAGCGGTTTTGGGGGGCGAAGCGCTCAAAAACTGAAAGCGGGTGAGAGCCCTGAAGCACTCAAGAGCCGAGAGTAGCGTGTGTGTTTCACCGAGTTCTCTCCGTTCGGTTTGACGGCGTTGTGCGCCGTCCCCCCTGCTTATTCCGCCCCCCCTGCTCCTTCCGCTCCCCTGTTTCTCTCGCTCCTCTTTCTCTTTGTCCATTAAACAAACTATCATTGAAAATTATCTTATCCTTGGCTGTGGCCGCGCTCAGCGTAGTCACGGCCTTGGCAGGAGAGTCCGACGCTCATGGTGTCACGGATCCGTGGACGCATGACCCTGTTATGGCCTACGAAGACGGTACCTACCATCTCTATTGTACCGGACCGGGCGTCCTCAGCATGACCTCCTGCGACTTACATACCTGGGACATCGCAAAGCGTGGTGTCCTGCAAGACCATATTCCCGCATGGGCGCGTGACAGCGTGCCCGGATTGCGGGGTGATCTATGGGCTCCGGACATCATCCGCTACCGCGACCACTGGTATATGGCCTATTCCTGTTCTACGTTTGGCAAGAACACGTCGGCCATCGGACTTCTCTCGGCTGACCGCCTCTCCGACAACAGTGCTTGGCGCGACGAGGGCTGCATCATCGCCTCACGCGAGGGACGCGACAATTGGAATGCCATCGATCCGAACTTCGTCATCGACGACAACGGACAGCCGTGGCTGACCTACGGCTCGTTTTGGGATGGCATCCAGCTCCTTCGGCTCGACACTACGCTACATGCTGCTGTCGGGGCGCGTCCTTTCACCATCGCGCGACGCTATGCCAAGGGTACCAAGAGACTTCCGGCCAATCCTACCTCGGACTTTGCCGGTCCTAATGCCATCGAGGCTCCGTTCATCTTCAAGCACCGGGGCTGGTACTATCTCTTTGTCAGTCACGACTACTGTTGCAGGGGCATGAAGAGCAACTACCGCGTGGTCGTCGGACGAAGCCGGAAGATCACGGGGCCTTATCTCGACCGGGAGGGCAGGTCCATGCTTGAAGGCGGTGGCACACTTGTCATCGAGGGCGACAAGAGGCAATATGAGGCAGCCGGCCATTGTGCTGTCTATCATTTCCGACTGCCAAAAAAGCAGAAGAGTGGTGATCTCTTCATTTGTCATGGTTATAGCATCAAAAGTGAAGGTATGCCAAAATTGGTTGTCCGCATGGTTCAGTGGAACCACGGATGGCCTGTCCTAAAGTAGAAAGAGCATAGGATAACAAAGAGGCTCCAACCCACAGTGGGTTGGAGCCTCTGTCAAGTTCCGAAAGCAGTTGATGCCGACGAGCAGCTCTATTGGCAACCTGTCTAGGAATAAGAAGAAAGAAGTGTAAACTAAGTTAGGAATAACAAACGAAACTGTCAACCAAAATCAGTACACAACACCGACGAGCTGGTCTATGCGTGGAACTTGATTTTACTGCCTGACAAACCATCGTTCGCTACGTAGGGAAAGATCATTCCCTACGTAGCGAACGATCTTTTTCTATAGCATTACAATACTGGGAACCTTGTTTCAACCTCACAAGAACACAGCTTCCACCTCACAAGAACAGGGCTTTGACCCCGTGAGAACAGTGTTTTGATGCCATAACACCAGTGTTTTGATGCACTAAGAACACAGCTTTGATGCCATCTGAACACTGCTTGTCATCAACGACAATGGGAACGCGCCAGCCTGTTCCATAGGTATTTCTTTGTGTCAATGCAGAGATTCGGCGTAGGAGAAGCGAAAATAACCTATACACTGCAACTTTCCGGCAAATTATGTCGTCTATGGACGACATAATTTGCCGGTATCTTTGAGATTTTCTAAGTGTGTGTTTATAGACTGCCGCTGAATGAGTTGAATGAGTCGTCGTCGTTATCCCGATTCTTCCATTCCGTTGTCTTCTCCTCACAATCGAGGCTGTTGCCCTTTGCACTGTTGATAGGATTTTCCGCCTGCTGGCCTTGGGATAAGTCCAAGAACGTTTCAGGTTGGATGTCGGCTGTGCGGAAACTTGGTTTCTGATATATCTTTTTCATCTTTTAAATGATGGTTTTATTGGTTTCTTCTAACCCACATTGCAGCTATCTGTCATGTAACTAATTGATATTCATCATTAGCATTTTTTGAGGGTGGCTTTGGGTGTACCACGGATTATATTTTCCCCAGCGGATGTGGATTGATGTCAAGTAGGTGGTAGATGTCTGAGAGCTTCTCTTCAGCCTCCGTGCATTGCCTCACTCTTATTGTATCACCATTTTTCGCTTTCAGTTCAGCCGTGACAAGTACCTGTGTGCTTGCTATGCGTATGATTTCGTCCCATCGGACATTGTCGTACTTTTTCGTTTTTAGCCTGTACTTGGTTACCGATACCAGCCAGTAAGCCAGCACGGCAAGATTCAGGTGAGCTTTGATGCCTTCGTCGTACTTGTGATAGACAGATCTGATGTCAAGGTCATTCTTAAGGGTATGGAAGGTCTCTTCCACAGTTCTTATAACATTATATAAAATTTCCAGACATTGACTTCTTCTTTTTCGTCAAGGCTGGTGATAAGGACGTATTTGCCGTGGAACTTCTTAACGGTGTCAACCTTCTCACCGTTTTTCTTCCATGAGATGGATACCACCTTCTCCTCCTTGCCTTGTCCTTCGTAAGTGAGGTCTACGGTGAAGCTTTTGCGGATGACACCGTATTTTTCGTCCAACTTGCCGATACGCTTGTTGACAGCGTCTCGTTTCTTTGTTCCGCCCTTTTTGAGTATACCTGCCTTGACAGCCTCAAGGCCATCCTCGTAGCGTTGGTATGCCCTGTCGTACATGGAACGTTCCTATGTGGTCTTGGCATCGCTGTCCACAAGCAATGCCCTGTGTTCTATACCGCTGATTGTGACCGATCCCATTTGAAGCCGTATTTCCTGCTTCTTGCAGTCTTGATGGCACACTACCTTATCACTGGCAGCAGTGAATTTCGCATTACCGGAAGGCAATACTGTGATGTAGTCAAAATGATGGTCTGTCAGCCACTTGATGTTATCCCTGGTGTAGAACCCGGCATCCATGACCGTTATCTTCTTGGCATCGGGGGATGTTTCCTTTGATATGGAACCGATGACTTCTTCGAGAGTTGTCTTTTCTTGACGGTTACCCTCGTAGATCATGGTTCTTACAAGCAGCCCCTCCGTGTTCACCACCGCGGCGAGAACCACTATCTTGCAGTCGTTGCGTTTTTCTTTGCTGCGGCCGAACCGGCATAGGCCAGATTCTTCCATCCTGCCCTCAAAATATGCATTGGTGATGTCGAAGAGGAGTATCTTCTCCTCCAAGTGGAATATGTTGCAAACACGCTGATGGGGCCAGTCCTCAAGGCCCTTGTGGACATCCCAAAGACGGAGAGCACTCTTATAGAGCGAATCTTTCGTGATTTTCTTCTTGCCAAACTTGAAAAGCTCTGCCAGTGCTGTGTTCTCCTTGAGATACCTTACCGTCTTGAGCTCTGAGTATGGATAAATGGAACGTGGGATGATCTGCATCATGGCAAGAACAACCTGGTCGCGACTCCACCCCTTGGAGTATAGGAACTTGCTGACTTGCAGAACATTCAGCATGGAGTGGCACAAAGCCTCCGGCCCTATTGTCCTTGCCTCGTGTTGAGTCAGGCTGTCTATATGGACTGTTACCAAGTCCTTTCTCTGTTCCCTCTCGCGACGGAGTGCCTCCTCGCTCAGCACGGGATCATTTTCCCGGGCATACTCGCTGTCACGGTACTTGAGGTAGAAATAAAGAGCTGCCTGGCGGAGCTTGGCGTTGTCCGTAACTACATGCTGGCCATTCTCTATCATTTCCGTAAGAATATCGGCAAGTCCCTTGCGCTCACCTTTAGAATAGCCGTCAAACTCACCGAGGCAAAGCACATTGCACTTGCGTATCTTGCCGCTTGAATCGCGGAAAGACTTCGTCAGACGGTAATAGCTGTATGCCAAGAACGTACCGTCATCTTGCTGTCGATATTTCTTTGCCTTGGTGATAAACATTTTGCAAAGATAATACCAAATCCTATGAACCCCAAATCTTTGGGTGTACCACATTGCTTGTTTTGAAGCCTACGCCGCCAGATGTTAGAGCTTTTTATGATTGGAGACCGCTTTTACGGGGAACGGAGAGTTGAATTTAAGAAAATTTGGACTTATGAGTAATGTGTGCTATGACACTCTCTGCAATGTGGGTTAGGTTTTATAAAGGATAGATAAAAAATAACATTTACCTTGCAACTTTCCGGCAAATTATGTCGTGCATAGACGACATGATTTGCCGAAAAAGTCTTTCGTTGTAAAGTAAGAGACGATATGAACAAATGAAAGTTGTTTTTAAATTAAGGACTTGAAGAATTCATCTATGTCGTCCTCTTCGTCAGCGTTGCTCTTGGCGTTTGAATCTGTGCTGTTGCTACTGAATGGATTATCGTCTACACTATCATCACTCATCATTTGAGCAAAAGGATTATCTTCTTTTAAGTTTGAAGTGTCCGTTGTGGCAAAGGGATTATCATCCTCATCCTCTGTCTTGTCACTTTGGCTGAAATCCAAACTTGCAAAAGGGTTGTCATCATCAATACCAGCAGCTTCCTGCTTGTCCTTTGCGAATAATGATGTCCCAAAGGGATTGTCGTCAAGTCCGCCCCCCATGGTACTTGTCTGTTTTTTGCTATCCACAGATGTATCCAGCATATCTGCGAAAGGATTTCCATCATCTGCAGAATTATCTGGTTTAGAGGTAGTAAACGGATAAAATCCGGTAGGAGACTCATCAGGCGCACTGCTCTTGAAGAAGTCTAAATCGTCATTTGCAGACTTGCTGTCGTCAACAGGTTGCGAATCAGCCATCGGATCGTTGTCTTGTACGCTCAGGATCTCTTCCTTGTTTGCATTGACCTCTTCCTTGTCCGATTCGTTCTCTTGCTGGCTTGCATGGTCCTTTTCAGCCTTCGGCATTTCTGTTTCAGGTTCAGCCTCAGCCTCAGTTTCGATAGTTTCGTCGCCGATCATGGAATCTAATAATGACAGTGCTTCGTCATTGTCACTGAGGTCTTTAGAATCGCTGAAAAGAGAATCCTGTTCGCTGGAAGATCCGAAAAAGTCATCATCCTCTGATGGTTCATTATCAGTTTCCACCATCTTATCTTCCGTGCTTGCATTGTCCTCATCTTTACACGCATGGATATCTTTTTGGCTTGCATGCTCTTCTTCTGACTCCGGAATTTCTGTTTTAGTTTCTGTATCAGCTTCTGTTACAGTAGAATTATCGCCAATCATTGAATCTAATAATGACAGTGCATCGTCATTGCCACTGAGAGTATCAGAATCGCCGAAAAAAGGATCCTGCTCTCCGAAAGATCCGAAGAGGTCATCATTGCCTAATGATTCATCTATATTTTTAGTTTCCATCATCTTTTAAAAACCCGTTAATGATACCATTGAGTTCATGACTCATCCCTTTCATCTTCTCCAGTAGGCCTCCGGACGCATGGTTTGCAAAAGCTGACAAGCATCGTCCTTCAAGGTTACCGATTTCTTGGTTCTCTTCGCTGTTATAGTCGTACTTCCGCATTTCTGATTGCAGTTTTAAGAACTCATCGGCTTTCTGCTTCCACTCTACATCATCCCATGAGTCTCCATGCTTCTCGATGTTTTCAGTGAAGTCTTCCAACTCATCAAGTGCCTTCTGCTTCTCACTACATGCTGTGAGAAGCAGAAAACAAATGATAGCGGATAGCCCCGTAACTATTACTCGCTTCATAGGGTTAAACGTCTTGGATTGTCTGTGGTTGATTTTCTATGACTTGTATCACTTTACTCCAATATGGGAATGATATCATGTACTTTCCTGGCATTAGATAGATAATCCATCCTTCTCCATTAGGTAATGGGTCTTTTTCCTTAATGAGTTTGTTGTTTTTATATATGTGCTTATACTTAGTTATGATTTTGATTGGCACAGCATGTATATCGTGCCGGTTGGCGTTTTTCTGTAGTGTCGCATCAACGGTTGCTGTTGTGGCATCTAATGTTAATGTCTTTTGGTAGGGAATGTATCCGTCGGCCATCACTCTGACTTGATGAGAGCCCTTGGGCACATTGATTCTTACATCGTTTTGATTGCCTAATTCTCCATAATAGACATCGTCGATGAATAGCTCAGAATCTTCGGTCGGGCACTTGAATGACACAGGTACCATCATAGGCTTCAACGTCACCGGTATCACCTTGGTAGAAGCATTTGCTATAGTGAAGTTCCCGCTTTGCCAATGATAGTTGTCCGCTTTTACCAAGTAATTGTAGTTTCCTGCCTCTACTTGAAACTTATAGTTTCCATCGCTACTCTTGGATTGCAACTCGTTGTTGAGGTACAAGTCGGCTTGCTTTGGTCGAACGTTGATGTAGACATCCGAAAGAAGTTCTTTGTTGGCCGTCGGAACATCCAGTTTGACATAGTATGTGGAACCCGAGCGGAACCGGATACCGAATTGCTCTTTGAAGTTGACTTCCAAAGGCAGGTATTTATCCTGCTGCATCTTCAGTTTGTAGAAGCTTCCAGGTACATAGACGTAGTATTCGTTGCCGACTTTCTCAGCCTTGACATACTGGTTGCTGTCAGGGAAGGTGAGGCCCTCGAGCGTTCCGGCGTCAATTTTCAATAAAGCGCATTGATTGCCATTGATATCGACAACAGGATTGTCCAATGCCGCTAGGTCGTCTTGCAGCAAGCGCGCTTCCTTGACTTTCATCTCCTGGCTGTAGATACAGCCTGGCACAAGTAATAACAAAAACAATATTAGGCTTTTCATATCACTATGCTTTTAAAATTTATTTGTATATCTTGTAACCAATGTTTATACTGAAGAACAGACCTTTCTTGTTGAGACTTTGGCTGATGTTGCTGTCAAAACTAAACTCGCTGAAATCAATTCGGAATGTTCCACGCAATCCATAATCCCAATAGTCTGGCATGCCTTCTTCATCGGAAGAGTTGTCATCTCCTTTGCCCAGGTTGAAGGAATATTTGCCGTAGCCGCCACCAAGGAAAGAAACCAAGTGCCTGTTGTATTTTCCGAATGGAAAGCTAAGGCCGAGCTGTAAAGGTACATCGAAGAACATTCCAACGTCGCCTATGTGCTCGTCATCGTCGACGGTAGCATTGTATGCTTGTCTTGATTTCTTGCTCATGCCATCGAGACCGAAATTTAAGCCCCAGTTAAGAGCAGCAATGCCCCAGAAATGGTTCAAGAACAAAAACGACAAATGTCCTCCATAGGAATAGCCATCGTTCTTGTCCTTATCAAACTTATCACCTCCTATCATAAAATACCAGCAGTTACGTAAGTTGACGCTTGTGTGAGAACGCTCTTCCGTGTGCCTGACGGTTTTCAGATGTCTTTGCTTCAGCAGTTTGTCAAGGGTTAATTCAGAATTATCAACCTTGAAGTTGTCTTCTATCTCTTTGTATCGAGGCTTGATGATTCTCAGGTTGTGTTTACCGTTAGGCAACTGCAAAGTCATGGTCATATTCTCGGGAGTGGTGATGCCATAGGCAACGTTGTCTACGAAAACAGATGCAGAATCCGTACCGCAGTTGATCTTTACGGGAAATGTGATCGGGTCAAGGTTGACATAAGTCATTGTTGAGATCTTGTCGTCTGTGAGTTCGATGGTGCCATTTTGCGGTTTGTATCCTTTTGCCTCGACAGAATATTTATAGGTTCCGATATGCAGCGTGACATCTCCTTCGCCGGTACTGTCAAGAGCAAGCACATCATTGTCTATTTTTAGCACTGCCGTAGTTGGCGATACCACGAAAACAGCAGAACGAAGGCGAGAGTCTGTTTCCAACTGAAGGAGGTAGGCTTTTCTGCTCTCCACGTCAATACCAAATTTGTCAATATCGACAGTCTGCCTTATATCTTTTTCTTTCGAACTAAAGGTCAGAGTCTTCAGCCCTTGGGGAACATATACCATATATTCTCCATGTCCATAATTAGTCTTACCGACAGCTTCCTCAAATTGAAGGTCGTTAATTCCAACTACTTGTACGCGGATCATAGCGCAGTCAGTGCCTTTTGCATCTGTGCGTACATTCTCTCTTGCTGCCAAGTCACTGGGTCGTAATTGGAAACTTTTGACAGTAACCTGTAGTGCCCATGCTTGACAAATACTCAGCATTAGCACGAAAAGGGCAACGAATCGTTTCATATCATAATCAATTTAAAGGTTAAATATCGAAATCAGACAGATTGAAGATTTCATCTTTGGGAAGTTTCTTTCCACCGATCTTGTCAGGCTGCCAAGTGCGTACGTGCACCATCGGACGGTCTTCATTGGTGAAATCCCATAACAGAAAAAGATAGCCGTCATCGTGATAGTTGCTACTTGTGTAGCCTTGATGTAAGGTGACACCATAGAAATTAGGATTTGTTGGATGGCGCATCACTTCTATGTCATCAAATGTGACCTTAATGTATTTGGCCCGCTTAAAGGTTCCTCTCAGGTTGGTAAGATATTGTTGCTTAGACTGCTTGTTGTACACAACTTTGGGCGTAGTGAAGCCTTCTTCGTGCTTCTGCATCACAACGCGTCCTGTAATGATAAGTGCATCATCGGAAAAGACTTGCTCCAAAAATTTGATGTCCTTTTGGTTATAAGCGGTTCTAAACTGCTCTACATAGTCGAGAATCAACTGCCGGCGACGCAAATCCGTTAGTTGCAGATTACTTTTGATGACATTCATGTAGAGGTTCATGCTGATGGAGAGGTAGAAACTGGCGACTTCGCCAGATTTGTCAAAGCTGACAACGGCTTCCTGATACTCTTCTTCGTTAAAGGCTCTGTCACCTGTGGGCTTCATCATCAAAGGTATATTGCGGACTTGATACCCAGACTGTGTGGTGATGACGTTTTCAACTATCTCGCTGTCTGTACAAACAAAAGGTGTGTTCTCCCAAAGCATAGCCATGGACTTGCTGACGGTCTGAGATACTTCCATTCGGCCGAAATCAAGATTTCTGTTGGCTGCCTGCGCATCGTTTATCTCTGTTAGCATCACTGATAACTCCTTGGCCATCTTGTCTTTGAGCGCCTCGTTGTCCAAGCCGCCCGACAAGGTGACTGTGACCGCATTTGCAGCGGAGACAGACAGTGCCAGTATCATGATAAATCCTAAACAAAGAATTCTTTTCATTTTAGTCATTTTTGTTCATTCAATCTTATCCAAATAGCACCACAATTTTTGTAGTTCTCTATATTATCATTCTCTAAGTTCTGCAAGTTGATGGTCTTGCCTGGCATTCGCTTTAGCACAGCCGCTACTTCTCCTTGGTGATCATAGACAAAGAGATATGCAGTACCATCGGAAGGGAGTGTCTTATACTTGCCATAGTCTTTCAACTTTTCCTCTTTCTGCAATGACTTCACCACGGATTCAATAGAGGCAAATGACTTGATACTTGCAAAGCTCTTTTCGTTTTCATTGAGAGAGTAGGGCTGAGCAGGCAGGTTCTCTACGACACTGTTTACCTCTCCTTTCCTGATCTTTTCTTCATCTCTCTCGCGAGCCTCGCTCTCATCAAGTCTTTTATATTTGATACCTTTGCCTTCATTGATGACCATCACATCCTGTTGCTGGCCAATGGGTATGATATCCGATTTCTTGATATAAAGGAAGGCACGGACAAAATCGCCACGGTTGGTCTTGATTTCCAGAATCTTCTTGCTTGATTTTGCCAGGAGCGATCCGTCTTTTTGTAGGAGTCGTTTGCTTCTTGCCCAATCCTGTACGGTCGCTTCCAAAATAGCCTGGGCTCCATTGTAAGCCTCGTCCCATGTCTTCATTGTGGCCTCGGCATAGAGGTAACTGGTGTCTTGCTTAATGGCATTGATTTGCTTGACAGCATTGTTCTGCGCTACACACTCACTGAGGACAAGAATAGACATTGCGAGAAGCATTAAGATGCGTTTACTCATAGTTGATCTTCTTTTTTGCATGTCTGACATAGTTTTGATACAGATTCTTAACGTTGTCTGTTGGTACGAACACCGTCAGTTTAGCTTTGAGCACGCATGCTTTGTTCTTTATGAAACTGGAAGGTACTATAAGCGACATGACATGATTGTAGCCGAAGTCTTTGTTCACGGCCAGTACAAAAAGTTTGAGACCGTCTGTCCTCTCTTCTTCTACAGACACGTATAGCTTCAGACCATTTGCGATACAGTAGTTGAGCCATTGACTGAGATTCACAAGATAGCTTTTCTTTTGGAAGCCATACATGTTTTGCTCTACAGCCATTCTGTAGTCTTGCGGTATGGTGCCAAGGGCCAGATTGGTCGCAGAGTAATCGAGATGTTTCTCACTGAAAATAGGTTGAAAGCCCTTGCCATCCTTATAAAGATTCACTACGTCATTTAGTGCTTTCAGTTCATAATACTTCGCATTGGAAGCCCAAAGATTGTCTCCCTTGTCCACCAACTCTTCCTCGTTCCATTCTCTGGTAGGGAGAGGATTGCTGGGAGTACTCTTCAGTTCTTCTTGCATTCCATTCTGCAGTTCCACCAAGGTAGCACCACGGATGAGTTCTACGTTAGGAGGAAACACCAATGTCACGATATTCTTGTTGTCGGATGTCCATCTCGCCTCAAAGTAATTGGGATGGTGGAGGAGAGAGAAGTTGCATTTTAAGGCATTGTGAGTGAGCACACTTAAATTGCCTTGACGGAAAAACACTTTGTCGTCCGCTTTCTTATCTACAGCGTTGACATTGTGTAATGTTATGAGTTCCAACGCATAGCGCTCCATAAAGCGCATGGCCATAGAGTCTACTCTGCTGGCAGCATGAAACATGTCAGCGTTGAAGAGCTTGATGCCCAAATGCCGGACCACTCTGTCGTTTCCCACCTCGACGGCCAGAGGCAATCCCCGGAAGGTATGAGGAATGCTGTCATTCAGATGGGAAGACGGCACGTAGCCTGCGTCTGAGGCAAGCTGCCTCAGCAGGCTGGTGGCATATTGCCCATTATCTGCTGTCGCCTTAGTGAAACAGCAGATAAAGAGGCAAAGCAATAAACCTAACTTATGCATAAGCAAAAAGATGATTAAAACGAAGTGCGGGAATTGGCATTATTTGCCAATGATCACACTACCTTTCACGACGTTGTCTGATCCATACCAGATGCCTTGAACGAGATGGCCTTCAGAGAACTCTCCTATGACATAGTCGCCGGCATCAGCCACGCGACCTTTTGGATCACGGCTGTCGATCACGTGCGATGATTTGAAGATGAGTCTTCCATTCACGTCGTCGGGCTTGCCATTTTTCAGGGTACCCTTGAAGACGGCATAGCCTAAGTTCTTGGAGCCTGACATTGCAGGTTGTGATGCGGCCTGACTATGAGCAGGCGCTTTCTCTACGCGGCTCTCTGAAACCTGCTGATTGCCCGACGAAGTTGTGGCTTGCTGGGTTTTTGCAGGTGTTGATTGTTGATTACCCACCTGCTTCTCTTCTGCCAGACTGGGTGCGTTGTCAGTTTTTTCTAAAGAAGAATCCTTCACATTTGTGCGGATTGAATCTGTTGCCGCTGTTTTGTCATGCCCTCCAAGAGTAGCTATTCCGGCTCCGGCTCCTCCAATGACTATAAGCGCACCCAGGCCGATGAACAGGTTGCGGTATTTCTGCATGAAAGTCTTTGGAGCCTGTACTCTGTGCAATGGCTCTCCACATACTCGGCACACAAACTCGCGAGAGGCAAGTACACGTTGCTTCTCTTTGCTTGCACAACACTCACAGGGGTTCCCTTTGCCATCTGCGTCGTTGTTAGTGCAGATGCCCCAATTGTATCTGATTCTATTGTTTGCCATAATTTCGTTTTTTATTTTTGAATCTTTTCTATTGCCATTTTTGCTGCTGCGGCATACTCCTTGAACTTAGGAGTAGAGGTGTCAGAAGTCTCTTTTGCCACTTGCTTCTGCACGACAATTACCACTCTCTTTTGGATCTCTTTACGCTGAGCCACGGTAAGGTCCTTTCTCTTCAGCAGTTCGTCGACCTTATCTATGATTTCGCTGCGGATGTCTGCTGTCATTTCTTCCGATTCCACGATTCCTGTGAAATGCGGAGAGATTAGCTTGACCTCTTGGGTGCCGAGTATCGGGTCTACTTTGACATAGCACCATCCATGGACACCTTCCGCATTGTGCCCCCATGCCATAATGCCCGTAGCAACAGCAAGGTAGTAGTAAGCGATGAGCTCTGTGCCTTTGGGGCCATCTCCTTCTCCCTCAAGCTGAGGCAAATCTCTACCGTCTCCTTCAGAGTGGAGCAGTATCTCGTTTTGCTTACGCTCTGCTTCGTTGGGTGAGTTTACGAGCTTGTCGTATTTGTTCTTAAACTCAGGCAGCCATGACAGGCATCTTATGGGGAAGAGATAGCGCACATCCACAATGGTGATCTCATTGCTCTTAGTGCTCGAATGGTCAATAGCCAACGTGGTGCTGTCGGCAGAAGCGGCTGCTCGGAAAGCTTTCTCCAGTTGAGTAGCAAATGCCTTCAGCTTGTCGTCACCCTCGTAGTTGGGTAGACTGATGAGCAGCGTCTTCTGATCGATGGATGCCCGCTCACTGTTGGGATTAGGATTGTTGGGCATGAACTTCGTCAACTCAGCGTTGTTGAGCTTAAGGAAGACACCGCATTGCTCCAGGATGTGCTGGGCAAACGTGTTGATGTCCATCTGTGGATTGTTGTTCAACAACTTCTGCAACTCCTGCAAGACATTGATTCCTATGATCTTGTCGCGGCGGAAATCATCATCGTTGTCGTGGTAGGCCTTGAGCTGCGGAGCAAGACTCTTCTCAGCTATGTCCTCAATGACATCGTCTCCCATTTGCATGGCAAGGTCACCGAAGTGAGCGTATGTTTGGTTACGCACCAGTTCGTGGCGCATGATAGTAGCCAAGGATTCCATCTTCGTTCGGTCGCGTTCGATTTTCTCCTCAAAGGAAGCCATCTTCTCATCTTCGCTTACCTCGACAATCGTCTTCTGAAGGTCTAACTCGCTGTTTTTGCGTGTGCGGTCAGCTATTTCTTTCACTAACTCGTCCTCAGCCTTGAGCAAACAGCCAATGAACTCATTGACTTCGGCCTGGAACTCTTCGAAGTAATTGCGCAAACGCCCCAGCAGCTTACCTTCAAATGTTCTTGCTACTTTGCGGGTCTTGGTCATATAAAGATCTTGAAGAATCTGCTGATGATCGGAGTATATGCGAGAAGATCCTCCAATGACTCTCTTGAGCACACCAGCATGGTTAAATTCTTCGTTGTTGGCTTCACGGTCTTCTTCGCATGCCTCTATTTCACTTTCCTCATGACTGACATTCTTCTCGCTATTTGCAATTTCTTTCTTGAGATAGTCAAGAATTTCATCGCAGATGCCCATGAGGTCTGCCAGAGAATACTTTCCTTCATACCATTGGGTATAGAGATCCCGCTCAATGGCATCTACGATATATTCTGCCTGCTCGCGGAGGACTTTGTCAGAACTCTTGTCTTTGTAATAGTCCTCAACGCCTTGCTTCAGGCGGAAATGGTGAAGGTATTGGTCTTCACAGAATTGCTCAAGGAAGCGCAAGGGTTCTGGGTCATTTGATTTGGCTTCCTCATAGTTGTAGGAAGTGGTGACTTCTTTCCAAAAGTCGTCAAAAGTCTTGAAATTCTTGTCCGTGTCGAGTATCTTCTCATTGAGCATCAGGTGGGAATCGTCAAGGCGCCATTCACGCTTTTTACCCTCATCCTTAGTGAACTCAGAATAGTCTTTGTGGATGGGCTCGTTGACAAAGCCTTCTCCTTCTTCCTTGAAGTTGTTGTAATGCATCTGCCAGATGATGCGCTCACTCAGCGTGTAGCTGATGTGCTCCATGATGCGGCTTTCGGGATAGACAATGCGCTTAATGCCGAAGGTGCTGACAGCCTTGGTACGCTTGGGTATCAGATCACCTTTCTTTGATTTGGTGCTGTATTCCACTAAATAGTCATCGCGGTTCTCGCAACTCCAAGAGCGGAAATAGTCCTGAGTGTTCTGATTGTTCTGTAAGAAAATGGTGAAATAGACAGTGTCTGCAACGAGGCGATGAAGAATAGGCTGCACGGTTGGTACAACAATGCCATTCTCATTGACATTGCTGAACAGGACTAATCCGAACTGCTTCTTGTCATCTTCTGTGTTTGTGAACTTGATATGCTCTTCGCCAGTGATGACATCGCTTGGACGCCAACCATTGTTGACGTTCAATGCACTCAGCTCTCGCAAAGCGGCATAGCCATTCTGCTGGTAGCGGCCAGTATCAAACTTTGGTGGCACATTCAGCTCTGGAACCATTGCATAGACATCAATCTCAGCAGTAGGATATTTCTTGCGGATCTGGCATACTGCGTCAATGATGGATCCGGATCCGGTACCACCTGCCAAGCCTGTGAAGATCATCACATGCAAGGAGTCTTTCTTCGTACGATTGCGAAGCGTGATGTATTTGCCTTCTACAGCGGCCAGGAAGCGGGACGCGTTGGACGCAAACATGATCCGGCCTGCCCGACGCTTTTGTCCTGCTGCCGCTCCAATCTGCCCTAAAGTGGCGCGCATTGCCTCGCCGTTCTTGACGATATATCGCAGTCCGGGATAGTTGTCGATATTGTCCAGTATCTGAGAGACCGAGTTTTCACTGGCCTTGATGAGTAAAAATTCATTTTGGGTGAATGTGGCATCCTTTCCCAATACACGCCAACTCTTGTCCTTGTGATCCTTATTCATCATCTCTTCTGTAGAGTCGACGTATAAGAACTCTATGGCCGGGATAAGCTTTCCACGTTCTATGTCATCAGGATGCTCGCGGTAGAGCTGCTTCTTGAACTCTTTCAGGATCTTGCCACCGGTACCACCAAGACCGATGAGAAGATAATTTGGATTGTTAGTTATTATTGCCATGTATTTATATTTTGATTGTTTCTCGTTGTTGATTTATGTTTTTGTAATGTTGTTTATAGTCTGCGATGTCTTGCTCTTCTTGCAGAAGAACTACTACTTCTTTCTCTACTTGCATGACGCCGATTGTTGCTTCTCACACTGTTCATTGCTGACATAAAGCCATATAGCAAGTACCCTTGACAGAAGATGGCCACAGCCCAGATCAACTCAAGGACGATTGCGAGCCAAAACAAACCGTTTTTTGCTAAATAGTCGTTATAGTCCAGCATATAGAGAAAAGCAATGCTTTGGAAGAACCACCAAATGGGTACGAACCGGATATTTAGTCTTGGCACCTTAAGGTTGTACAGTCTGTCTTCTAACTCCTGAACCATGGCTTGTGGAAAGTAAAGATTAAGCAGAGGTATGAAAGTCGTCCAAGCCATCAGACTGGAGAATCGCTTCCGAATACGTAGAGACGATAGGGCGTCATAATGTTTCATTAACCAATAACAAAACATTATTTGTTGAATGATATACAGAAACCAAAAGAGTTCGCGTGTAGCGCTTTGAAGGTCTACGAAGCTGTCGCCGAGATTGTTTGTAATGTTTTCTGGCAAATCATGGATGAAAACGATGATGGTACAGATGGCCGACAAGAACAGAAACACGTAGTAGAAGTTATTGCTTAGGAGTTTCATGTATTTGCGAGGATCAACAATCGTTGATTGTGGTTCGTCGGACGATAGCCGTTCACGATTTCCGAATCCGCAATAAGGGCAAGCTGGCAAGCTTTCCCAATAATTTTTCCCACAATGTCTGCATACATTTCCACTTTGGGATAGTGGTGTGCTCATTCGATGTCGTACAACCATATAAAGTTTGCAATTCGCCAGTCGACTCTCTTTTGCCCGGTAGATTATTTCGTTAGATTTGGATACATACGAAAGAAGCGTGGGAGTCCTTACTGTCTCTCGTCCCACACTTCGAGGCTCTCGCATTGCTCAATCAGTCGAAACGAGCAACACAGAAGCCCACGCCTGTATGTATATTGCACCTTTGGCATACCTTATATATAAGGTACGCCTCCGGCTGGTGAATACACACCCATGGACATCTACTGTTGCTATGTTCTTAGACTGATTTGAAACTTGCGAGATTTCGAAGTGTCAAGAACAAAGCGTCAAGTAAACGCCTTTATCATATATATGTTCCCCACATTTTTATTGCTTCTCTAAAGCAACTCTTCTTTACACTAATCTGGACTTCTGCATTGGCGAATGATCATTTGGACTGCGCCTTGCATTAGCTGAAAAGGCCTTTGTAGTGGTTCACATTGGCAAATTCACAAAGAAATATTGAAAAAGATAAAAAATAAGCAAGAAAAATAAAAGAAAAATGATAATAGATAGATTTGGTAAAGTTTCCTATGAAAATGAAACATCAGATTTAATGGGAGATAAACATATCGCTTGCAAAATAATAACCGAATAGGGAGATGGGATATTCTCGATATTCGGTTATATTCTTGATTCCGCCATGGCGGAGCGTTCACTAACAAAGAAGCGCGTATCCTTGTCGCTATCCTTGTCGCGAGTAATGGGTTATTTCACGTTCAGCACCACGATCGACATCGGGGGCAGGGTGGCCTTGAGCTTGCCACCCTTGACCTTGGCCTTAGTGAAGGGAACGGTGGTAACGACGTTGGGATGGTTGAAGTCGTTGTAGTCGGTCACCTTCTTGGCGGTGAGGATCGTGCCGGAGACCTGCTTGCCGTTGAAGCCGTCGAGGGCAAGCTCCACGGGCTCAGCCTTGTCGAGGCGCGGGTTGACGAGACTGACGACGAGACTGCCATCCTGCTTCTTGGCTGCGGAGACGGAGAGGGTAGGGACGCGGCCCGGCGTCATCTTGTACATCAGCGGTTTGGCGGTGAGCGTGTCGCAGGTGAAGGAAGCGGGCAGATAGGTAGCCTCCTGGAAGTCACGGTACATCTTGAAGACATAGTAAGTCGGTGTGAGCACCATGTGGCCTTGTCCGATGGTGTCGGTGAGGATCATGCTCTGCAGCACGTTGACCACCTGCGCGATGTTGGCCATGCGTATGCGGTCGGTGTGGCGCTGGAAGATGTTGAGTGTCAACGCGGCCACCATGGCGTCGCGCATGGTGTTTTGCTGGTAGAGATGTCCGCGGATCGTTCCCGGCTCCTCATCCCACCAGGTACCCCACTCGTCGACCATCAGACCGATCTTCTTCTGTGGGTCCTTCTTGTCCATGATGTCGCTGTGGCGCTTGATGACGTCTTCGATCTGCAGGCACTTGGCCAGCGTGGTGTAGTATTCGTCGTTGGTGAACACCGTTGCCGACCCTTTATTGTTGCTCCAGTCCTTGACGGTGTAGTAGTGGAGCGAGAGACCGTTCATGCGGTTGCCCACGCGGTCCATGAGCGTCTTTGTCCAGTCGTAGTCATAGTCACTGGCACCTGAGGCGATGCGGAAGAGGTGGTTGTTGTGTTGGTCACGGCAGTATGTGTTATAGCGGCGGTAGAGGTCGGCATAGTACTCCGGCCGCATGTTGCCGCCGCAGCCCCAGCTCTCGTTGCCCACACCGAGATATTTCAGGTGCCAGGGTTTCTCACGTCCGTTCTTACGGCGCAGGTTAGCCATCGGCGTATCGCCGTCGCCGGTCATATATTCCACCCATTTGGAGAGTTCCTCGACGGTTCCGGAGCCAACATTCCCACTGATATACGGTTCGGCGCCGAGCTTCTCACAGAGATTCATGAACTCGTGAGTACCGAAAGAGTTGTCCTCGATGGTACCGCCCCAGTTGTTGTTTTGCATCTTCGGGCGCTGGCTGCGTGGCCCGATGCCGTCCATCCAGTGATATTCGTCGGCAAAGCAGCCGCCGGGCCAGCGCAGCACGGGCACGCGCAGCTCCTTGAGCGCGTTGAAGACATCGGTGCGATAGCCGTCGGTGTTGGGCACGTGGGAGTTGGGACCTACCCACAGACCGCCGTAGATGCAGGTGCCGAGGTGCTCGGCAAACTGTCCGTAGAGTTCTTTGTAGATCTTCTGCTGGCCTTGGTTGGCGTGGATCGTCACCTGAGTCTGAGCCATCAGACCACTGGAAGCCGACACGAGAAGAGTCGACAGAATTAGTTTTTTAAGCATATATAAATGTGTTATTGGGTTTGTATAATGATGATTTAAAGTTTGAAGCGATAGCCGAGCGTGATGAGAATGGCATGGTTGCGGGCCGTCATGGCATTAGAGCCGAAGCCGTAGTTGTTGACTTTTTGACTGATGGCCTGACGGATCTCGTAGCGATAGGTGGCGTTGAGCATGATGTTACGCCACTCGTAGCTCAGTCCGACGGGGATGTCGTAGATGATGTTGCGGAATTGCCCGCTGACATCCTCACTCTCCTTATCCTTATAGTTCTCCCAGAGAAAGTAAGACGACATGCCGTCGCCAATGTCCATCGTGCGGATGCTTGTCATCTCGGCGTGCGCCTTGGCCGAGGTCATGATGCCCATCTCGACACCGAGGTGTACGGCGAGACCTTTGACAACAGGGGAGTAAGCTTTGATCTGGAGTGGTACATATACGTAAGACGCATTGATCCACGACTTTGCGGAGGAGTACTGTTCTTTTTCCTCTTTGAAGCCCGTGCCGATGAGGGCGTAGTCCACGCCTGTGGTGAGCGAATAGTAAGTGGAGAGAGGAATCTCCAGCTCAGCACCTGCTGTCCATCCCGTTTTCCATGTCTCGTCTCTGGTGAGGGCACCGCCGTGCATCTTCGAAATGGTCATGCCGGCGTGTGGCTCGATAGAGACACGTCTGTTTTCGTTCTGAGCCAGAGCTGCAAGCGGCAGGATGGCGAGGAGCAGAAAGAATATCTTTTTCATGGGGCTATTGAATCTTTTTATAAGTGTAGGTCTCCGAGGCTTTACCGCTTTTACTGGTGATTGTCATTTCGGTGTCAGAGACGAAGTCAATCTGAAATGTTTGCGAGCTGCCTATACTTGACGAAATCAAGTCGCTGAGCGACTGGCCGCGTGTTAGCTTATTGCCGTCGACGGTAAAATAATATGTATTGGGATAGTCGCTTCCGTTATAATATTTTTTGACGACATGATTGCTGTAGAAGATGAGCTTATGATACATTTGCATCGACCAAGAATCAGAAGGTGTAATGTCGTCATTGGATACATAGCCATCCGAGGACACTCTCTTGTAATGGGTTGTGCCCCATGAGCCGATCAGTTTGTCGGGTACTTTCGTATTGACAATTTCCTCGATACGTGTCACTTCGTCAGGGACTTCCTTGCGCGTGAACTTCTTTACTTGATGCCCGTCTGTGGTAGCAAAGAGGATATCTCCTTTGATGCCAAAGATCGAGTAGTTCGTGCTCACAAAGGGGAAAGAGAAACGTTTGCCGCTCGTGCTTATCTTCCCAGAGTGGTAGTCGACACTGTAATAGTTGTTTGTGGAATATACGATCGACACGTCGGACACGTTGCCTTGCTCGTCGATATAGACACCGGATCCATTACCTTTATCCCAGTATCCGACGAGGTCGCTGAGCTGTAGGTTAGCGTGTGTCATCTCCTCCAAGTCAGCCAGTTCTCCGGGAACATCCTTGCGTACGAACTTCTCCACTTTCTGCCCGTCGAGAGTAGCTAAGAGCACATCTTTGCTGACACCGTAGAGAAGATAGGTATTGCCATTGTAGGGGAAAGAGAGGACGCCACCAGTGGTGCTGACTTCCTCGGATTGGTATTCGATGATGTCGTTATCGCTGCCGCCGTAATTAGCAATGTGTGAGATGTAGCCCTGTTCGTCGATATAGATGCCGTTGCCGTCGCCATTGGGGACGTCGTTGTTAGCAAGCTCCCAGTATCCTGCGAGGTCGCTCATCTGTATGCCGGAGAACTTCATCTGAGCCATCATCTCCATCATGCTGTCGCCGTCGCCGGGGAGATGCTGTAAACGGTAGAAGGGAATGACCGATGTCTTGCCATTATAGGCCAGGTACATCTTTTCGTTGTCGTTGCCGGCCACGGTGACCGTGTAGTGTTTGTTGTTTCCTTTGCTGAGCAGCATCACATAGTGGTTGCCGTCGATGGTCCAGGTGCCGGTCTTATAGCCTAACTTAAATGGGTCTTCGGTGGCCTGTGTGTATTGCCATTCCGATACGGTACCGTCGTCGTGTACGGTGATGCCCTCCACGGCACCGTCGCCGTTGATGTCGGCCCCGGTTTCAATGCTGGTACCGGCAATCTGCCAGTAGCCGGTGATGGGTGAATGGATGTCGGCGCTGATTCCGTCGTTGTCGTCTTTGCACGAGGAGAGAGCGAGGAGACAAAGCAGGGTGATAAGTAGTGTTAGGCCATGTATAGGTTTCTTCATGAATATGTAGAGATTGTGTTGTCGTTTGTTGTAAAGATAACTAGAGAGAGGTGGCTGCCAGGCCTTGCCTTTGGGCACGTCACAGGTCTTGCAGCCACTTCTTGCCTTTCTTGGTGTTCGTCCAAAGGATGAGGCTTACGCCGATGACGGAACCGATGGCGAAGATGATAGTAAGTGTTTCCATGATTTTATGATTTTAATATTTTGTTGGCAAAATAAGCAAAGACGAAAGACATAAAGATGCCGAAGACGATGGCTAGAATGTTGATTTCTACTTTTGTCTTTGTCAGAACGGGAACGATGCCTCCCAAGACGAGGGCAGCATACGTGAGCTTGGAGATATCGTAAAAATACCCTGCAAGCTTCTCGCGTCGCGTCTTTTTCTTATTATTATCTTCTGTCGCCATACCTTATTTCTTTTTCCTTTGCGAGGCACGGTTGGCCCGTTGCTGCCGGTACTTGGCTTTCTGCTTGGCCGATCCGGAGCCGTGTGCACCGGTGATATACTTCTTTTTCTTGGCTTTGGTTTTCACCTTGTCGTCGTCTTTGGGTGCGCCTTTGGAAGCGCCCTTGAAGACGATGCCGTGCTCAATGATTTCGTCGATGTCTGACATAATAGTAATAATAAAAAAGAAGAAGGAGTAGACCCTCTCTAGCTCCCCCCGCAAAGGGAGAGCTAAGAGGGGGACTTTTAATGGTGGAACAGTCTCACGTGAGTGAAGGCCATGACCATGTCGTACTTGTCGCAGGTCTCGATGACATTGTCGTCGCGGATGCTGCCACCCGGCTGTGCGATATACTTCACGCCACTCTTGTGTGCGCGCTCAATGTTGTCGCCGAAGGGGAAGAAAGCATCGGAGCCCAGGCATACGTTGGTGTTCTTGGCGATCCATTCTTTCTCCTGCTCACGTGTGAAGACCGCCGGCTTCTCGGTGAAGAACTGCTGCCAGGTGCCTTCGCGCAGCACGTCGTCGTGCTCCTCGCTGAGGTATACGTTGATGGCGTTGTCGCGGTCGGCGCGGCGGATGCCCGGCTTGAACGGCAAGTTGAGAACCTGCGGGCTCTGGCGCAACCACCATTCATCGGCCTTGTTGCCGGCGAGACGTGTGCAGTGGATACGGCTCTGCTGTCCGGCACCGATGCCGATGGCCTGTCCGTCCTTGACATAGCAGACACTGTTGCTCTGTGTATATTTCAGTGTGATGAGGGCAATCTTCAAGTCGCGGATAGCCTCAGGAGTGAAGTTCTTGTTCTTTGTAGGAATCTCTTCGAAGAGTTTCGGGTCGTTGAGATCGCAGTTGTTGCGGCCCTGCTCAAAGGTGATACCGAAGACCTGCTTGTGCTCTATAGGCTCGGGAACATAGTTCGGGTCGATCTTGATGATGCAGTAAGTGCCCTTGCGTTTAGCTTTGAGGATCTCCAGTGCTTCGGGTGTATAGTCGGGTGCGATGACGCCGTCGCTGACCTCCCGCTTGATGAGCTTGGCGGTGGCCTCGTCGCAGGTGTCGCTCAGTGCGCAGAAGTCACCATAAGAGCACATGCGGTCAGCACCGCGGGCACGGGCATAAGCGCTGGCCAGCGGTGTGAGTTCAAAGTCGATGTCATCGACAAAGTAGATTTTCTTCAGCGTGTCGCTCAGTGGCAGTCCCACGGCAGCTCCTGCTGGGGAGACATGCTTGAAGCTGGCGGCAGCGGGCAGGCCTGTTGCGGCCTTGAGCTCTTTGACCAGCTGCCAGCTGTTGAGCGCGTCGAGGAAGTTGATGTAGCCTGCGCGGCCATTGATGACCTCAACGGGCAGTTCGCCGTGCTCCATATAGATACGGGCCGGCTTTTGGTTCGGATTGCATCCGTACTTTAATGCGTATTCTTTCATGTCGGTGTGAAATTGAAACCTACGGCAAAGGTAGCGAAAAGTTAGCAGAAACGGAAATAAAACGCAGTAAAAAAGTCGTGGCAATGGGCTTGCAGGCTCATTGCCACGACTGTAGTGGGTGTTTCCGCTGGGAAACGTATCAATCTGATAGTTATTCTACTTGTTGATGATGCGCTTGCCGTTGACGAAATAGACTCCGTAGGGCAGTTGAAGGAGACGGGTTTCTACCTGGTCAGCCGGTACTTCTGCTACCATTATGCCGCGGAGATTATAGATCTTGACCGTTGTGTTGGCAGTGCTGGCCGGAGAATGTATGCCTGTAGGTGTACCGATGATATAGCAATAAGTCTCATCAGACCATACGAGGTTGCTCATTTCTAAGGTAGACGTGTTTAAGGTGCCACATGCTATTTTCAGCTTGTAGCGACCGTCCGTCAAACCAGTATAGTTGAAGCTGAACTCAAGAGTGTTGTTGGCTCCCATGGAAATGGTATTATAGTTTCTTGCAGAAGTATAAAAGCGGTAGCTCTTGGTGCTCTCATCGTACTTATATAAATAGGTGTAGACATTCTGATTCTCTATATCTTTCAATGCCTTGAGTTTGTATTTACCAGTGATCTGACGACCGGATACGTTAGTGACGATATATTCTCCTTCCTCATGCGTGGAAGTGACGTCGCTGTTGTCGACAGATATGTCAGTGAGTTGCAGGGCGTTGCCTTGCAAGGTTCCTTCTCCGACGACGATGTCATTGGCTGTTGCGAGCACCGTGTTGCCGCCTTTGTCTGAGCAAAGCCAAAGCGTATAGGTGCCGGCAGCGGAAGGCGTGAAGCTAAGAGCCAATGCAGTAGTAGCACCGGCATCTACGTTGATCTTACCCGTAGCGACAGCCTCACCCTTAGCGGAGGGATCCGTGCTGGCAAAAAGATAGATGGGGCCCGTGTAAGTGTTATCGCTGTGATTGGTGATGTCGACAGAGATGTTCATCGGCACATTGGCCTTGCGGATGTTGCTGACCTTGAAGTTGGCTGCCGTCAAACTATATTGCGGCATCTCGACGAGTTGGATGTTTCCGGATGCGTCAACAGTGGCTTGGATGTATTTCGAAGCAGACCACATCGACTGCCATGTGCTTTCGCCTGATTCTTGATAGATGGGCACAATGACATACGTGCCGGTGGAAAGGCCTGCGCCAGACAAGTCGAAAGAGATCGTACCGGTAGCATAGTTCTTGCTGATGCGTGTTCTTTGTGGTGAGCCGATGGGCTTGATGCTGCCGTCGTCCTGGCGGATGCCAAAGCCGTAGCTGAAGGTAGCATCCTCATTGCCGATGTAATAGAGGCTGTAGCTGAGGGTAGAGCCACTGATCAGAAAGTCCTTGGCGTTTGCTCTCTTGATGGCTGCGCCTCCATGATCGGGCTCAGCATAGATGAGCGCCTGCTGATCGTTGTTGTATCCTTCACCGATATTACCGGCCCCTTCGCCACCGCTCTGGGGAGCCAGTACGTTCAGGAGGAAGGCTCCGTCACAGTATCCGCCCCATCCCCAGTTGATATCGAAGTAGTTGTCGCCTTGGTATCCGTCGATAATAAACTCGTGACCGCTGCCTTGGTCGGAAGTACCACTGTAAAGAACCGGGCGGCCGTTTTTTAGCTCGTTGTAGATGAGGTCGTTCCAGTCACCTATGGAATATTGTGAACGGTTGACGACGGTGGTGGACTTATCGAAGCCAAAGTAGTCGATTAGTGCGTTGGACACTTGCGTCCCTGATGCACTTGACCCTCCGTTGCTGGAATTGGCATAGTCCATCTTAACGGCTGCGCCGCAATAATACATCAGGTTGGCGACAGCACTTTTCTGCTCATCGGTAGCGTATCCGTCATAAGAGAGAAGCATCTTGCTCCATTGCAGTGGCTGGCCGGCCGGGATGGCTGGTACAGAGATTTGACCGTGCCCTTTCCAGTTTGTACTGCACTGATAAGCCGGGATCTCTTTTGTAGTTGCAGTGGCAGTGCTTTTATTATTTTGTGAGTGGTAATAGAGCAGTTGTGCCATGGCTGTGGCTACGCATCCTGTTACGCACTTTCCATACGTGAAGAAATCGGGGCAAGCGTTGTTAAAAGGCGCATCCTGATTCCATTTGGTCTTGATCAGAGGAGAAATTGTTGCCTTTTGATCCTTGGCGTTGCTATAGGCAATGACCTTCGCATTGCTTTTCTGTAAGTATTCTATGGCTTTTGCATACTCCTCAAGCCATGCCCGGAAGTTGTCAGGGAGATCGTTGGCACGGAATGAGCCTTGCGTGACATAGCCAAGAATGGGCGCTGTGCGGTCGTCGCCGGAAATGATGGCGAAGCCACAGTCGTTGTCGGCGTTGAATACATAGTAAGGTGCTGTTGCGCTGGACACAGTAGTGCCGGGCGCGCGGTAGGCTTTGGCTGCGGCTGTTGACGACAGTGTGACACCTTTAGCGGCGAAGAAGGCTTGTGCCTTACGGAAGGCCTGCTGTTGTGTGACGGGGCCGGCCCATGCAATAGTTGCCGTTAGAATAAGCAACAGGAAAGGAAGTACAGTGTGCTTCATGATGGATAAATTACGTTTTTGTGACGTCAGTGATTGATCGTTCGCTTCGACGACAAAGTTACGAAAAAGGAGGAAGAAAGAAAGAGAAAAGATGAAGATTATTTTTCAAAACAGAAAAAATCTTCAATAATCGGTTGAACTTATTGATATTCTTCTTAACTTTGCAACGAGAAATTGAGAAAGAATAAAGAGCGTCTGGAGGAAGGACAAGAATGTTATGAAAAGGGATTTAAGAATGCTCTTTGCTGAAGCTGGCAAAAAGCTGAGAGAAGAGCCACATCAGATGGTGACTGATTTTGAGAATGCGTCACATCGGTTGGCTAAGCACAATGTGGACTTGAGTAGTCATTCCTTGAAAAAGCTGTGGGAACTGGTGACGGGTAAGCGCCGTCTGTCGATGGAAGCCCGAAACCGTCTGGCTCTCTTTGCCGGTTTTCAAACGTGGGATGACCTGATGAACACGGTGCATGGCGACACAGATGCGTCGATTAATTACGAGGAATAGAAGACTTGCCTCTGCTGTCTGACAACGATGGACGGCGGGAAACAAAAAATGTTGGACTGCTTTTGATGACAGCTTTCGCTACGTCAAATGCAGTCCAACATTTGTTCTCAGTGGGTAGAGTCATCTCTCCCCTTGTAGAAGAGGAGAGGGTGAGAAATCTCTTTTTACTTATTCTCAGTAGCGACCACCTGGCGCTTCTCCTGAATGCGGGCAGCCTTACCGGTGAGGTTACGGAGATAGTAAAGTTTAGCGCGACGTACCTTACCACGCTTGTTCACCTCGATGCTGTCGATGTTGGGAGACTCGATAGGGAAGATACGCTCAACACCTACGGTACCAGACATCTTACGAACGGTGAAACGCTTCTTGTCGCCATGGCCGCTGATTCTGATGACCACGCCACGATACAGCTGAATACGCTGCTTGTTACCCTCGACAATTTTGTAAGCGACAGTGATGGTGTCACCTGACTTGAACTCAGGGAACTTCTTGCCGGTTGCAAATGCTTCCTCGGCAACTTTAATCAAATCCATTGTGTGTATAATTAAATGTTGTTTGTCGTTCCAACCCAACGTAGCATGGAGACACTTCCTCCAACCAGCGGTTAGGCCGAAAAGCTTTGCAAAGTTACTGCTTTTCAATGAAATATGAGCAACAGCGGGTTAAAATCTGCTCTTTTTAACATTTTTGTTTCGCTTTTCCCGCTTTCTTGATGGCTTTTCACTGGGAAATGCGTACCTTTGCGGCACTTACCTGATTATACACATTATTATATATATAGCATCATGAAAAGAAATACTACGCTGTCTGCACTGTGCCTGACGTGCGTGCTGCTGTTGCCCTCGTGCGGCAGTCAATACCATCTGACAGACATTCAGCGCACACAAGTGCTGGTTGACAGCCGCTACGACCGTCAGCCGGATCAGGCAGCCACGGCGCTGCTGGCTCCTTATAAACATGTCGTGGACTCGGTGATGAACCCTGTTGTGGGCACGACGACGCACTATATGACGGGTCATCGCCCGGAGAGCGATATGAGCAACCTGCTTTCAGACATCCTCGTGTGGTATGGCGAGCAGACAGGTGAGCATATCGACTTCGGAATGTATAACATTGGCGGCATCCGTGCTTCGCTGCCTGCCGGGAAGGTGACCTACGGCGATATTCTCAACGTGGCACCCTTTGAGAACCATATCTCTTATCTGACACTTTCCGGTAGTAAGGTGCTGGAACTCTTCCAGCAGGTGGCTTCGGTAGGTGGTGAAGGGGTTAGCCATAGTGTCAGACTCGTCATCACAAAGGACGGACAACTGAAATCGGCAACCATCAACGGCAAGGAAATCGATCCGAACGGTAGCTACCGCATCGCCACGATCGACTACCTGGCTCACGGCAATGACAAGATGACGGCCTATAAGGCAGGGACGGATGTGGTGTCGCCACAGGAAGAGAAATATGATACACGCTATATCATCCGCCACTATTTCCTTGAGATGACCAAAGCAGGTAAGGCTGTCGACGGTCATGTGGAAGGAAGAATCGTGATTCAGTGATGAGTGTGGAATGATGAATGTGGAATAGAGAATGCTCTATAAAAGCATAAAGAATTACGGAACTAATAAGATTAACAGAAAAATAACAATGAGATATTTTAGTAAACTCTATATCATGTTGCTTCTTCTTGTGGTTAGCCTTGGCGTTGATGCCGGAGGTCGGGAGAAGGAACTGACGATCTTGCATACCAATGACACGCACAGCTGCATCCTGCCGCTGAGTAAGAATCTTGCTGACACGGCTTTAGCTGACCGTGGCGGTTTCTTGCGTCGCGTTGCTATGTTGGAAGAACAGCGTAAGGCGGATCCCCAGCTGTTGCTCTTCGACAGTGGTGACTTCTCGCAGGGCTCTCCTTATTATACGCTATTCAAAGGTGACGTGGAGGCCGGACTGATGAACTTGATGCACTATGATGCCGGTACCATCGGTAACCATGAGTTCGACTTTGGGCTGGAGAACATGGCGAGAGTATTCCGTGAGCTTAACTTCCCGATTGTCTGTGCTAACTATCGCTTCCATCAGTATGACCTCGACAAGATTGTGAAGCCGTACGTCATCATCAAGCGCAAAGGACTGAAGATTGGCGTTTTCGGCCTTTCTCCGAAGCTGGAGGGGCTTGTCGACAAGAAGAACTATCTCGACACGGAGTATCTTGATCCCATCGCCACTGCTCAGCAAATGGCTGATGAACTGCACAGGCAGAAATGTGACTTGGTGATCCTGATCTCTCATCTTGGATGGGAAGAGCAAGGTATGGGTGACCAGATGGTTATCAGCCATACGCGTGGCATCGATCTGGTGCTCGGTGGACACAGCCATACGCTCTTCAAGACGCTGCGATATGTGCCGAACCTCGATGGTAAACAGGTTCCTGTGGACCAAAATGGTAAGAACGCGATCTATGTGGGCCGCATGGTCCTCACAATGAAATAAGACAGGAGAAACATGTTTTAAAGACAGAGTAACATAGGGACAAGAGACTGATTTAAAGACAGAGTAACATAGGGACATAAGACTTATTTAAGACAGAGTAACATAGGAACATAAGACTTATTTAAGACAGAGTAACATAGGGACAAGAGACTGATTTAAAGACAGAGTAACATAGGGACATAAGACTTATTTAAGACAGAAAGACATAAAGGACATACTATTGCATGAGTTGACGCTAATGCTTTTGATATGTTCTTTATGTCTTTTTGTCTATAAAAGAATTTGTTCTTTATGTCTTTCTGTCTATTAAAAGAATCTGTTCTTTATATCTTTTTGTCTATAAAAAGAATCTGTTCTTTATGTCTTTCTGTCTATTAAAAGAATTTGTTCTTTATGTCTTTTTGTCTATAAAAGAATCTGCTCTTTATATCTTTTTGTCTATTAAAAGAATCTGTTCTTTATGTCTTTTTGTCTATAAAAGAATCTGTTCTTTATGTCTTTTTGTCTATAAAAGAATCAGCTCTTTATGTCTTTCTGTCTTCTGACCTCGTCTTCCTATGTCTTTATTCGAAGTAGAAGGTGAGGGCGATGACCTTGCTTCTTGCCTTGTTCACGCTGAGCGCATAGGGGCGCATTGCCTCGTCTTGCAGGCGGTTAGCATGGTCTTTGTCAAGGCTGTTGGTGAGGCTGTACATGAATTTCAGTTCCGGTCGCACCTTGAAGAAGGGCATGTAGAAATCACAGCCGAAGCCAGCTTCCAGATACATGTCGTAGCGTTTGAGCTTGATGTAGCTGTTGTCCGACCCCGTGAGGTTGATGGCCGGTGTCAGTCCTACCATGGCATAAGGGCGGTGGTTACCCATGCGTGGCGCAGCAGCGATGAGGTCAAACGAACAGGTGAAGTAGATCGTCTTCAGGTCTTGCGAGCGGTGGAGCATCGAATCGGGAGCCTGAGCGTCCATGTTGTGAAACTCTATATGGCGCGAACCAAAAAGGATGGCAGGAGCCACACGGAACTGGAAGTTCTCGGTCAGCCGTGCCTCGCCGAGCACACCTACTTGGAACCCGTTGTCCCATCGGCTTTGGTCACACGTGATGGTATAGGCCTGTTGTGATCCGTTATTGGCGATGATAGTCTGTGGTCCGATGTTGTTGAACTCGATATCCTGCAAGTGCGTGCCTACGAGCAGACCGAAGTGGAAGGGGCGCAAGTCGATATACGGGCGGTTTTGTACCGTCTGCTCCTGTCCCCAAGCAGCACCGGCAACGGTGAGCATCAGGAAGATAACATAGACAATCTTCTTCATACTTATCATAAACGCAGTAGACGTTGAAATATTGTTGCTGACAACCTGATGATCGGCTGCTGAATCGTTGCTGGCAGTCTGATGGCCGGCTGCTGACAGACTAATCTTCGTTGACTGTTGCTTGCCATGTTACTTATTAATGAGTAGTCAAGACAAGGTGCTGAAAAACTATTGTTTAAAATAATAAAAAACCATTCGTCATTTATAGGTATTCCAAAGAAAATAATTATCTTTGCAACAACGAAACAATAACATTTAATCATTTAAAATACAAGAACATTATGGCTTACGTTATTAATGATGACTGCGTTGCATGTGGAACATGTATCGACGAGTGCCCGGTAGGTGCTATCTCTGCTGGTGACAAGTATTCTATCAACCCCGACGAGTGCACAGAGTGCGGTACTTGCGCTTCTGTATGCCCCAACGAGGCTATTCACCTTGGTGAGTAATCAGTTCCGGCTCGCAGCCGTTGCATAAAAAGTCAAGGCCTCTCCCGATGATTCGGGAGAGGCCTTGCTGCGTTTGTGGGAAGGGGGAGGAACCGTGGCACAGCCACGGCAAACCGTACGGCTCACGCACACTTGAAAGAGGAGCGGGCACCGCTTGCCAGTCGGGCACGGCTCGCGCATACTTGAAAGAGGAGCGGGCACCGCTTGCCTGTCGGGGGTGGCTCGCGCACACTTGAATGAGAAGCGGGCACCGCTTGCCAGTCGGGGGCTGAGCTCTATGCGATCTTCCACCCAAAGAGGTAGCGGTTACGCTCGTCGTTGGGCTTGCTGATGACTTGGGGCCCACGCAAGAACACGGTGGCACGGCGCAGGGTGTGCTTCTTATGATCGAAGAACAGAGCCGGGTCAATGCGCTGGCCCCGGTAGAGCATCTCGAAGTGGAGATGGTCGCCGGTAGCATGGCCGGTAGCGCCGGTGAGTCCAATCACCTGCCCAGCCTTGACATGCTGTCCGGCATGTACGAAGTTGACGGTCTGGTGGCCATAGAGCGTCTCAATGCCGTAGGCGTGCTTCACCATGATGCAGTTGCCGTAACCGGGTATTGGGCATGACTCCTCGACGATACCGTCAAAGGCTACGTGGATGCTGTCGTGTGGCGTGTGGGTCTTGATGTCCACGCCGGTATGATGATAGGTGGCCGTGGTGTCAGGTTTCATGCGCAGCTTGTCATACGGACTGGTGACATAGCTGCCAACGAGCGGGTAGCACCAGTGCTTCGGATTGAGAAACTCCAAGTTGATCTTTGCCGGTCCGGCAGCACCGAAGTACTTAGGCTTAACGGGATCGAGTGATGCGATGAGCGTGGCCAGAAAACGCTTGCGGGCCAGGGTAAAGGCTACTCGCTTAGAAGTGGTGGTGATCAGATATTTGTCGGTGAGCTTGCAGCGCAGCACATCGTTGAGCGGACGCTGGGCGTAAGTGTCAAAGACAAAATAGGGATGGATGGGTGTGCCGTTGATCAGAAACATCACGGCAACAGTGTAGCCATACTGACATCTGTCGGCATCTGCAAAAATCTGCCCGGCTTTGACACGGTCACCGACATGTATGTTGAGGTGATGGATGTTTCGATAGAAAGTCTCCAAGCCATTGTCGTGAGTGATGACAACGAACGAACCAGAGAGTGGGCTGGAAGCGGCGACTCTCACGCGTCCAGCAAAGATCGCTTTGACGTGCTTGTCCTTTTGCGAAACGATTTGCAGCAGATCCTCAGCGTTGATACCCGACTGCGAACCTTTGAGCGGATAGGCATATTCGCCGGGCTTGATGCTGTCGAGATGTATGCTCAGCTCGTGCTTCTTTATGAGTTCTTTGTTGCGTCCGGCAAAGATGTTCTGATAGTTAGCCAGAGGGTCGAACTTCATATTCGGTGCAAAGGCCATCAGGGTCGTACACATTATAATAAGGAGTAAGGCCCCCTTTGATATGTTTCTTTTCTTATCACTCACTTTGATGAATCTCCTTTCTTCATGATACCATTATATATTCTTCCCGACTGAGCGCCTAAGCGGCGTGCGGAGAAGAAACGGTCGACCTGGTCATAGGTGCAGATGTTTGACATGACGATGTTCTCCAGTCTTGCACCAGCATGGAGCAGTTGCAGGCGGTTGCAGACTTGCAGGTCGAGATGCCACTTGTCGTATCTCTTCGACATGAAGCGGATGAAGGGAAACGTATTGGCAAACTGCTCGTACACCTCATCACCGACTTCAAAGTTCTTCAGCGAGATGCCCGGGCCAATCATAATCTTCACTTTTCCTGGTTGTGTGCCATATTGTTGTGCCATCGCCTCCAAGGCTTTTGTGGCGATACCGGCCAGCGTGCCGCGCCATCCGGCGTGTACGGCAGCAAGAGCATGATGCTCCGTGTCGTAGTAGAGTAGGGGAATGCAGTCGGCCGTTGACACACCGACACACACCTTCGGCATGTCTGTCATCACGGCGTCGACCCCTTCCAAATATTCTTTCCTCTTTTCATTCGGCAGATCAAAATATTCCGGCGTGATGGGCCGGCATACGGTCTGATGGGTCTGATGGGGCAGGATGAGATGATCCGTGGTGATCTCCAGCGTGTCGCATAACGTTTTCAGATTGGCACTCACATCTTTCGGGTCATCACCACAGTAGGGATTGATGTTCATCTCGGCATAGTTGCCTTTACTCACTCCACCGTGTCGTGTGGTGGAGAAGGCAACGATGTCGTCACCGAAATTGTATTGTTCTAATTCCGTTTCCATGTTTTCTTAGCCTTTACGTCTTGTCCTCGTCGGGATCAAACGTCTCGTAGTCATCGAGTTCGTCCTCGTCGGCATCTTCCACCTCGTCTTCATCAACGAAGAGTACCTCATCCTCACCCTCGTCGTGAAGCTCGGTGCTGAGTTTCTGCATGTCTTTGTCGCGGTGCACGAGTGTGTCCTCCGCCGTGATCTCCTGCAGTTTGTTGCTTTCGCTGTTGAGCTCCTCCCACAACACGTCTTTCAGTTCGTCCAAGCCATAGCCTGTGACAGACGAGATGAAGACGACGGGCAGATCTGTGGGCAGCGTTTCCCGCAGCATCTCTATGAGTTCCTCATCGAGCAGGTCGCTCTTGGTGACGGCGAGGACGCGATGCTTGTCGAGCATTTCGGGGTTGAACTTCTTCAGTTCGTTGAGCAGCACCTCATAGTCGTGTTTGATGTCGTCGGTGTCACCGGGAACCATGAACAGCAGCAACGAGTTGCGCTCGATATGTCGGAGGAATCGCAGCCCGAGACCTTTTCCCTCGCTGGCTCCTTCGATGATGCCTGGGATGTCGGCCATCACAAACGACTTGTTGTCGCGGTAGGAGACGATGCCGAGCGAAGGCTCCAACGTCGTGAAAGGATAGTTGGCAATCTTCGGACGGGCACTGGACAAGGAAGAGAGCAGTGTGGACTTACCGGCATTGGGGAATCCCACGAGGCCGACGTCGGCCAAGAGCTTCAATTCAAGGATGACCGTCATCTCCTGCATGGGCTCGCCGGGTTGAGCGAAGCGCGGCGTTTGGCGTGTCGCTGTGCGGAACTGCCAGTTGCCGAGTCCGCCGCGACCACCTTTGAGAAGCATGACTTCCTGTCCGTCGTAGGTGACGTCGCAGACATACTTACCCGTCTCGGCATTGTACACTACCGTACCACAGGGCACATCAATATAGATGTCCTTGCCATCCGTGCCGTGGCATTTGTCACGGCCGCCATTGCCACCGTTCTCAGCGAAGACGTGGCGTTGGTATTTCAGGTGCAGCAATGTCCAATAGTTGTGGTTGCCGCGCAAGATGACGCTGCCGCCCTTGCCACCGTCGCCACCATCGGGTCCGCCATTGGGTTGGTATTTGACATGTCGCAGGTGCATGGAGCCGCGTCCACCCTTGCCTGAACGACAGTATATCTTTACGTAGTCTACGAAGTTGGAATCCATACTTAAGTGTTGAATGTTAAGTGTCGGGCGTTTAACCGCCCAACACCGAACATATTGTTAGCTTTGTTTAGAGGCTGTCGATCACCTTGCAGATGTCGGCAAAGATGCGGTCGAGCTCACCGAGACCATTGATGTGGTGGTGGATGCCCTCCTTCTCATACCATTCGATCAGTGGAGCTGTCTGGTTGTGGTAAACGTTGAGGCGCTTCTTGATGGTCTCCTCGTTGTCGTCGCTGCGTCCGCTCTGCTTGCCGCGGAGGATGAGACGCTTCATCAGCTCGTCCTCAGGAACGTCGAGCTCGATCATGGCAGCTACTTTGTGTCCACGCTCAGCGAGCATCTTTTTCAGAGCCTCGGCCTGCGGGATGGTGCGGGGGAAGCCGTCGAAGATCACGCCTTTGTGCTCTTTGCCGAAGCTGTCGTAGACGCTGGCCAGAATGTTGACCATCAGATCGTCGGGGATCAGCTGACCATTGTCAATATATCCTTTAGCTGTCTTGCCTAGCTCAGTGCCGTTCTTAATCTCGTTGCGCAAAACGTCGCCGGTAGAGATGTGTTTGAAACCATACTTGGCGATCATCTTGTCGCTCTGTGTGCCCTTGCCTGAACCAGGGGCGCCGAAAATCACAATATTCTTCATCGGATTAATGAATAATGAATAACGTATAAATTATAATGTATAAATAATAGTCCAAGTGTCCTCTTTGCAAGAGACGTGATCACTCTACGACGGTGTAGATGTCGCGGAGGTTGCGGCCCTGCTGGTCATAGTCCAGTCCATAGCCCACGATGAAGTCGTTGGGGATTTCCATGGCGGGATACTCGATGTTAAGCGGCACCTGCAGTTTGCCGGGCTTGACGAGCAGTGTGCAGATATGCAGCGACTCCGGCTCGTAGCCTTCGAGTGTAGCGAGCATTTGCTTCATGGTGTTGCCCGTGTCGACGATGTCCTCAACGATGACGACGTTGCGTCCCTTGAGTTCCTGGTTGATACCGATGAGCTCTTTGACCTTACCCACAGAGGCGGTGCCCTGGTAGGAAGCCAGCTTCACGAAAGAAATCTCGCAGGGGATGGCAAGGTAGCGCATCAAGTCGGCTGCAAAGATAAACGACCCATTGAGCACAGCGAGAAACAGCGGGTTCTTGCCCGCCATGTCTTTATTGAGCTTTTCGGCAACGGCTTTTACTTTGCTTTGAATCTCTGACTCTGGTATAAACGTTCGGAATGTTTTGTCCTTTATCTTCACAATGTCCATGGTGAAATGAGTTTTGAATGACCTATTTAATAATGCAAAATTACGAAAAATGCACGAATAATGAGAAAGCTACGCCTTTTATTTAATCTATTTTGCAAAAATAAGCGATTGGCAGGTTGCCATTCTGCAATCTTTTTTTTATCTTTGCACCATATTGTTTTTTACGTATGAAGATATTTACAGCTGCTCAGATTCATGAGCTTGACAATTATACCATTGAGCACGAGCCTGTGAAGTCTATCGACTTAATGGAGCGTGCCGCTAAGGCACTGACGCGTGCCATCATGGATGAATGGACCGAGCATACGCCCGTGGTGGTCTTTGCCGGTCCCGGAAACAACGGTGGTGATGCATTGGCCGTGGCACGTATGCTGGCCGAGAACCATTATCAGGTGAGCGTATACCTGTTTAATATCCACGATAAGTTGTCGGAGGATTGCGCTGCCAACAAGGAGCGTCTCGTCTACGCAAAGAAAGTGAGCCATTTCACGGAGATCACTTTGAACTTTGATCCGCCCGAGCTGACGCCCGAGACGCTTGTCGTCGACGGCCTTTTTGGTTCGGGTATTAACAAGCCACTCAGCGGAGGTTTTGCTTCGTTGGTGAAATATATCAACCAAAGTCCCGCCAAGGTGGTGAGCATTGACATGCCGTCGGGACTGATGTGCGAGGACAATACCTATAATGTCAGGCAGAACATCGTTCGTGCTGACCTGACGCTGACCCTGCAACAGAAGAAGCTGAGCATGATGCTCACCGACTGCCAGCAGTATCTCGGCCGTCTGCGTGTGCTGGACATCCGGCTGAGTCCGGACTATATCCGTGACACGGAAGTCAGCTGCCGCATTCAGGAAGAGACGGATCTGATACCTTGTCTGCGCTATCGTGGCGACTTCGTCCATAAGGGTACGATGGGTCATGCACTGATCATCGCCGGCAGCTATGGCATGTCGGGGGCCGCCATCCTCGCCACGCGCGCTTGCCTGCGGTCGGGAGTCGGCAAGGTGACGGTGCACACGCCGAAACGCAACTATGGTATCATGCAGGTGGCTGTGCCGGAAGCTGTGTTGCAGATGGACCGCGAGGAAACCTATTTCTCCGACAGCGTGGAGAGTCAGGACTATGATGCGCTTGCCATTGGCCCGGGACTGGGACAGAGCGAGAACTCTGCCATTGCACTGATTGGACAGATACGCCGTACACAATGTCCTATCGTGGTGGATGCAGACGGACTGAACATGCTGGCCAACCATCAGGCATGGATGCAGCAGTTGCCACCGGGCATCATCATGACGCCTCATCCCAAGGAGTTTGACCGGCTGGTGGGGGTGACGAGTTCGAGCGATTACGAGCGACTGACCAAGGCCCGTCAGTTGGCTGAGCATCTGCAAGGTTATATCCTGCTCAAAGGCCACTACTCTGCACTCTGTAAGCCCGACGGACATATCGTCTTCAACTCCACCGGCAACAGTGGCATGGCGACAGCGGGTAGCGGCGACGTGCTGACAGGCATCATCGTCGGACTCTTGGCGCGTGGCTATGACCAGGCAACGGCCTGCCAGTTGGGAATGTATCTCCACGGCCTGGCAGGAGATCTGGCTGTGAGAGACCTCGGCAAGGAAAGCCTCATCGCCGGCGACATCATCAACTATCTGCCCAAAGCCTTTCTGAGACTGGAAGACTGAGGGGAGCAATGAGCAATGAGTAATGAATAGTGAGCAATGAATAATGAGCAATGAGTAATGAGCAATGAGTACTGAACGATGAGTGTTGAGAGAACAAGGAAGAATCATAAATGACGAAATATCAATGATGAACTATAAACGAATGCTTTTGGCGGGCAGTCTGCTGTTTGGCGCTTTTGCCATGCAGACCCATGCTCAGTCGGTGGAGGGTACGGACTATTACCTGCCGAAGACGATGCTGCGCTTCACGGTGAAGGTGGAGAAAACGCAATATACGCCCGGACAGTTTGCGAAATATGCCATGCGCTATATCCGACAGAATGTCTCGGAGGACGCTTCCACCACCTACCGCCTTATCGGCTTGGAGATGGATCCTGTCGCCGTGCCTGACACAGCTAAGCACTTCACGTTGCAACTCGACAAGAAGCACAGCATCACCGACGTGACGCGGGCTCCCAACGGACAGCTTTTGGCCATCAACACAGAGGCGCAGCCGTTGCGTCCTGTTGTGCGTCGTTTCACGCCGGCAGCCAAACCGAAGAAGGTCAACCCGGCGGACTTCATGACTGCGGACATCCTCAATGCCAGCAACACGGCAAAGATGGCGGAGCTGACAGCGCAGGAGATCTACGACATCCGTGACAGCCGGAGTCAGCTGGCCAAAGGCGAGGCCGACTTCATGCCTAAGGATGGAGCACAGTTGAAGACGATGCTTGCAAGCCTCGACACGCAGGAGCAGAGCCTGACGACACTGTTCACCGGTACTGTTGTGAAGGACACGACATGGACCACCATCGACTATCTGCCCGTCAAGGAGGGGGAAGATGTGCTCTTCCGCCTTTCCAAACGCTTGGGACTTGTTGATGCTGATGACTATGCGGGTACACCTTATTATATAGAGGTCGCTGACGAGCATGCCGTGGCACCGGCAGCACCGGTCGCTGAAGATGAGAAGAAAAAGAAGGAAGACAAGAACGACATAGGGTTGCGCGTCAACCAGCCCAGCAAGATGAAGATCACCGTGGTCTGTGACCAGCAGACGGTGGGCAACTTCGAGGCTGTGGCTCCGCAGTTTGGTACCGTGGAGTCGCTGAGTGGTGAGCTGTTTGGCAAGAAGCAGTCCACGCGTCTGGTCCTCGATCCTTTAGGCGGAAGCGTCAAGAAGATCGAGGGACTGGAAAAGTAACATGAAGCTATCTTATCTTAACCACGAATTCCTCATAAATAATAAGAGTAATTCGTGGTTAATTCATTGTTATTCATGTAAAAATCATATTCATTTATAGGACAGGTCACAGAGTTCTGACCGTGTTGGTCCTCAGATACCAGAGGAAGCCCTTGACATTACTGTATCCTATCTCTCTGAGCAAGTGCATGTAGTTCTGTACCTGCTCTACGTGTTGGGCCCTTGGTGATCCCGTCTTGAAGTCGATGACCGTCACTGTATTTCCGTCATCGATGACACGGTCAGGACGCTTCGGCTCTATCGTGTTATTTTTCTGGTTATAGCAGATAATCTCGCACTCGTTCATCACCTTTAGTCCCGGACGGAACCAGGTCTTGGGTACCGGGCTCTCAATGAGCTGGTGCACCATGGCACGCAGGCTCTCGCGTGTCATCGGCTTCTTATAGAGCACACCACTGAACTCCATGTTGTTGATGGCGCGGTCGATGTCATTGACATCGCGAATGCTGGCGAGTAACTCGTGGAGAATGTTACCCGTCTCGATATATGCGCGTCGTGACTGTGCGTCTTCGTCGTCCTGTGGCATGATGAAGGCCTTGCAGTCATTGCTCTCCTTGAACTTGTATTTCTCCGGATAGCTTTTGATGTTGACGCGCAGTGGCTCTTCCTCTACCAGGAATACATTCTCTGTGTCTTTGTCTTCACTCTTCTTGGGTGTAGGGCAGAACGTGCCGTAGGTGATCGTCGTCGTCTTGTCGTCCTCTTCTATCGAGCATTCTTTCCTCATGTCTTCCTCCACGTCTTGGATGATCTTGGAAGGGTAGGGTGCTTTCGGACTCTTCTTGCCGAAGACATAGAGGTTGCACTTCGCACGCGTGAAGGCTACATAGAGCAGGTTGAGGTTGTCGACGATATTCTTCAAGTGCTCCCGGTCGTAGTCGTCGGAATAGATCGAGTTCTTGAGTTTCTTGCTCTGCAGCGACACGGGCACAAGCGGCAGCTCGTTGAACGGTTCCGGCTTACCGTCGGTTGTGAACCACAGCGTGTCATTGTTACGTTCGATGTCCCAGTCGCAGTAGGGGATGATGACATTGGCAAACTCCAGTCCTTTGCTCTTGTGAATGGTCATCAGTCTGATGCCATTGATGTCGTCGCTATGGATAGCTTTGCTGCAGAGGTCAGTGTCCCAGGCGTTGAGGACATCTTCTATGCCCACCGCCTTGTTGTGTATCAGTGCTGCTACTTTATCAAGAAAGGCGCAGACATAGGCACTCTCGTCGTCGAGACGCTCCAGGCCGAGGATGGCATAGAGGTGCTCAAAGAGCATCATCAGAGGCTGGCCCCGCAGATCGTCGCGCCCCGTGCGCAAGGCCTCGGGCAGCTGGGTGGCGATGTCGTCCTTACCGACAAAGAGACGCGTGTCGAGATTTGCGTCATCCTTGTCGACATTAGCTTCGTTTCGAATCTTATTTTCCTTTTGCTCCTTATCCTCCTTTTGCTCCTTATCCTTGTCCTTATCATTCTTCACATCTCCTCCGATACGGTGATAGGTTTTGGCGAGGAAGGCAATCGTCAGCTTGTCATCGGGATGAACGAGATAGCGCAGTGCGCTGATAAGCATTTTCACGGCAAGGGAAGCGTCAAGGCGGAAGGCTTCGTCACTGACGAGACTCACGTTGGCCGGCTTGCCGTCGACCATGATCTGATGCTGCATGAAGTACTCTGCAATGGCCTGGATGTGTTTGTTCTTTCTCACGAGCACGGCGATGTCCTTTGTGGCAACGCCCGCCTTGAGCAGTTCCGCGATGGTGCTCTCGATCTGGTCCATGGTCTCCTGGTCATAGTCCTCGTCGTCGAGCAGTTTGATTCTGGCCATGCCGACCAGCTCCTTGCCTTTAGGATAAGCCTGCTCAACGTCCTGGTAAGCCGTTTCTATGTCCAAGGCCTGTTGGATGATGTCCTTTGGCGCGTGATGTTCGTTGAGTTCAGCTACTGCCGCCTCTGTCGTCTTCTTAGCTGCCAGCTTGAAGAACATATTATTAAACGTGATGATTCTCGGTTGCGAACGGTAGTTGGTGTCGAGTTTCACCTCTTTGATTTCGGGATGCTTGTCGTGCGTGAGGTCCTGCAGCAACCGCCAGTCTCCTCCTCGCCACCGGTAGATACTCTGCTTCACGTCACCGACGATCAGCGAACCGGCCTGATGGGCAATGCAGTCGTCGATGAGTACTTTGAAGTTGTCCCATTGTACTGCGCTGGTGTCCTGGAACTCGTCGATCATGATATACTTCAGCGCACCGCCGATCTTCTCATAGATAAACGGTGTATCGCTGCCATCGATCATGTCTTTGATGAGCTGTTGTGTGTTGCTGAGCGGGAAGTTATTGTTGTCGGCATTGATGGCATCGACCTGCTGTGCGATGCGTCCGAGCAGTCTGAGCTCATTGAGATTTCTGAGCGTGAGGTCCACCGAGTACTTCACCCTCTCAGCTTTCTGCCGCAGCTTTTCCGTTTTGGTGATGAGTGGTGCGATCAGTTCGTGGAAGGTCTGACCTTTGTCGGTGTCTTTGATGGCTTTTTTGATGAGCTTGGTCCATTCCTCCGTATCGGCCTTGTCGATGGTAGCGTGTGCAACATCACAGTAGTTGCCTTCGCGTAGCTTCCTGAAATAGTTGGGCACGGTGCCGCGCGTGAAGTCACTGTCGTCGAAGCCATATTGGTCGACGAGTGTCTGGAAACGGTCCGCCAAAGCGCTCATGTCCTTGTCGACTTGCGCTGCCTTGGCCCGAAGCTTACCGGTGTAGTTCTTGAAGAACTGTGGGTTGGAGAGAATCGCTTCGAGTTGTTCGTGGCGTTCCTTATAGAAGTCGCGGTAGATGTTTGTGCCGAAGTCCTTGATCTGTCCGATGACGTTCCAGTTCTTGTCCTCGTCGAGTCGCTCGTTGACAAAGTCCATCATCCAACCGAGCAGCGGGTCTTTGTCGCTGTTGATGTTTTCGATGATTTCGTCGACGGCCTGTTGCTCCACCTCACGGTCGTTGAGGCCTACGTTGATGTTGGCTTTCAGTCCCAGTTCGCGTGCGAGGTTTCTGAGGATACGCTGGAAGAAGCTGTCGATGGTCTCCACGCGGAAATAGTGATAAGCGTTGAGGATACTGTCGAGGGCGAGTGTTGCCCGCTGCTGTATGTCGTCGTCGGAGAGCTGCGGCATGCTGTGGTGGAGCTCCTTGACATAGTCGTCGCCACTGGGCAGGCGGTGTGCCAGGGCGAAGAGCTTGCTGAGGATACGGGTCTTCATCTCTTCGGTGGCCTTGTTGGTGAAGGTCACAGCGAGGGTATAGCGGAAGTTCTTTGGTTCCGCCATCAGCAGTTTGATGTATTCCAGTGCCAGTCGGTAAGTCTTGCCGCTGCCAGCACTGGCTTTGAATACGGTCAGCCTCGTGTTGTCTTTCATATTTCCGTTTTTTGTTGATGCAAAAATAGGGATTAATCGTGAGATGACAAAGAGCCGACCGTGTTTTTTTATGGGTATCCTCTATTTCTGCCGATGACTGTTTACAGAGAAAAACATTCCAAAAATCGTGTGAGGAACGTTCGAACAATCTATGACGGTTGTCATGCGATACCCTGATGGTTGCCATGTGATCACGTGATGGTCGCCATGTGATCACGTGATGGTCGTCACGCGAGGTAAAACCAATGATTTTTACCCGTGGGCCAATGAAGGATATGAAAAAAGGCAAATGCCTGAATGGTCAAGCATTTGCCTTGATGATAGGAGCTAATGTTCTGTGTTGGAAGCTTTAAGCCTCCTCCACGGCAGCCTGAGCGGCAGCCAGACGGGCGATAGGCACACGGAACGGTGAACAGCTCACGTAGTCGAGGCCCACACGATGGCAGAACTTCACTGATGAAGGCTCACCACCATGCTCACCGCAGATACCGCACTTCAGATCAGGACGTGTCGAGCGGCCCTTCTCTACAGCCATGCGGATGAGCTGGCCCACGCCGCGCTGGTCGAGAACCTGGAACGGATCGACGTCGAGGATCTTCTTCTCAAGGTAAGACGGCAGGAAGCTGGCGATGTCGTCGCGGCTGTAGCCAAACGTCATCTGTGTCAAGTCATTGGTACCGAAGCTGAAGTACTCAGCTTTCTGGGCGATGAGGTCTGCTGTCAGGGCAGCGCGCGGCACCTCGATCATCGTACCGATCTTGAACGGAATCTCCACGCCCTCTTCGGCGAAGAGCTTCTCGGCGGTCTCGCGGATGACCTTTTCCTGAGCGTCGAGCTCATTGACGATACCCACCAACGGCACCATGATCTCAGGACGCGGATCGAACCCTTCCTTCTTCAACTGGATGGCAGCTCCGAGGATGGCGCGTGTCTGCATGGCCGTGATCTCGGGGAACGTATTGCCCAGACGGCAGCCACGAAGACCGAGCATCGGGTTGTGCTCGCTCAGGCTCTGCACACGGTCCTGAATCACCTTCACGCTGACACCCATCTCGTCGGCCATAGCCTGCTGGCCTTTCAGGTCGTGGGGTACGAACTCGTGGAGAGGCGGGTCGAGCAGAAGGATGTTCACCGGCATGCCGTCCATGCATTTCAGGATGCCATAGAAGTCCTGCTTCTGATAGGGCAGCAGTTTGTCAAGCGCTTTCTCACGGCCTTCCTTGGTATCGGCGAGGATCATTTCGCGCATGGCCTTGATCTTCTCGTTCTCAAAGAACATGTGCTCAGTGCGGCACAGACCGATGCCCACAGCACCGAAGTTGCGGGCCACCTCAGCGTCGTGAGGCGTGTCGGCATTGGTGCGGACGACGAGGCGTGTGTATTTGTTGCAAAGCTTCATCAGTTCGGCGAAGTCGCCTGTGACCTCGGCGGGACGTGTCTTCACCTCGCCGAAGTATACCTCGCCCGTAGAACCGTTGAGCGAGATGTAGTCGCCCTCGTGAAGTACGGTGCCGTCGATCTCTACGGTGCGTGCCTTATAGTCGACATTGATGGCACCGGCACCACTGACGCAGCACTTGCCCATACCGCGGGCTACCACAGCAGCGTGGGATGTCATACCGCCGCGAGCCGTGAGGATACCCTCAGCGGCGCTCATGCCGGCGAGGTCTTCTGGCGAAGTCTCGATGCGCACCATCACCACCTGATGGCCGTCGGCGTGCCATTTCTCAGCGTCATCGGCGAAGAACACGATCTGGCCGCAGGCAGCACCCGGCGATGCGGGCAGTCCGCGTGTGAGCACACGGGCCTGAGCCTTGGCCTCCTTGTCGAAGACCGGATGGAGCAGTTCGTCGAGCTTGTTGGGCTCGCAGCGCTGCAGGGCTGTCTTCTCGTCGATGAGTCCCTCCCGCAGCAAATCCATGGCGATCTTCACCATTGCCGTACCCGTGCGCTTGCCGTTACGGGTCTGGAGGAACCAGAGCTTGCCCTCCTGCACGGTGAACTCCATGTCTTGCATGTCGTTGTAGTGCTTCTCAAGTTTGTCCTGCAGGTCGTTGAGCTGTGCGAAGATGTTTGGCATAGACTCCTCCATGGAAGGATATTTGCTGGCGCGTGTTGCCTCGTCGATGCCCTGCTGCTTAGCCCAGCGGAGCGAACCTTCCTTGGTGATCTGCTGTGGCGTGCGGATACCGGCGACAACGTCCTCACCCTGTGCGTTGACAAGATACTCGCCGTTGAAGCGGTTCTCGCCTGTGGCAGCGTCACGGCTGAAGCAGACACCCGTAGCGGAGGTGTTGCCCATGTTGCCGAAGACCATGGCCATGACGGTAACTGCCGTACCCCATTCCTGTGGGATGCCCTCCATCTTGCGGTAGAGGATGGCGCGGTCATTCATCCAAGAGTCGAAGACAGCGCAGATGGCGCCCCAGAGCTGCTCCATCGGGTCGGAGGGGAACTCGCGCCCGGTGCGCTCCTTGATATAGTCCTTGAAGAGGACGACGAGGCTCTTCAGCTCGTCGGTGTTCATCTCATTGTCGAGACGGATGCCGCGCTGCGCCTTTACTTTCTGAATGATAGCCTCGAAAGGATCGATGTCTTCTTTGTTGACAGGCTTCATGCCGAGGACCACGTCGCCGTACATCTGTACGAAGCGGCGGTAGCTGTCATAGGCAAAGCGCTCGTTGCCCGTCTTGGCAGCCAAGCCCTTGACGACCTCATCGTTGAGACCAAGGTTGAGGATGGTGTCCATCATACCCGGCATGGAGGCACGGGCACCGGAGCGAACGCTGACAAGAAGCGGATTCTTGGCATCGCCGAACTTCAGTCCCATGAGCTCCTCGACGTGTTTCACGCCTTTAACAACGTCGTCCTTGAGCAAAGCGACAACGTCGGCCTTGCCCTTCTCAAAATATTCGTTGCAAACATCAGTGGTGATCGTGAATCCCGGTGGCACGGGCACGCCGATCAAATTCATCTCGGCCAGGTTGGCACCTTTGCCGCCAAGGAGGTTGCGCATGTCGGCACGGCCCTCAGCCTTGCCGTTTCCAAAGAGATAAACTCTCTTCTCGCTCGTTTTTTCACTCATAGTTAATAGGTGTTGTATGTATTATTATTTATGAAACTGCATTGTTGGGATTAGATATTGCAAAGATAATGTTTTGTCATTAAACTACAAAGAGAAATAGCGAAAAAATGACATCTTGACTTTACAAAATCGTTGTTTGCGCTAACAAGGAACAAAGTGAGAGTGAAGGACGCAAATGAACTAATGTTGTGTGGACGTGGCAGATCATTACCTTTTGATAGAAAATCTTTGTGCTGCTTGTTATTTTATAATAATTTCCGTAACTTTGCGTTTGTTAAGTCAGCGAGAAAACGTTTCTTTTAATATTGGAGATTATGAAAAAGTATTTAGCGGAAATGGTAGGCACGATGGTGCTGGTATTGATGGGCTGCGGTGCAGCCGTGTCTTTGGGATGTGATCCTGTCAACAATCAGGCTGCTGTGGTCGGCACGGCATTGGCCTTTGGTCTGGCTGTGGTGTCAATGGCTTATACCATCGGCGGCATCTCGGGATGCCATATCAATCCGGCCATCACGCTGGGTGTATGGCTCAGTGGACGCATGAGTGGCAAGGATGCCGGCATGTATATGCTGTTTCAAGTTATCGGCGGCATCATTGGCGCAGCCATTCTCTATGCCATCACCTCAGCAGCAGGACTGATCGGCACCGGTGCCAACGACTTGCAGGCTTTGGACGGTGCCGGTACGAAGGTGACGATGTTTGGCGGTTTCCTGGCTGAGATGTTCTTCACCTTTGTGTTTGTGTTGGTGGTATTGGGAGCAACGGCAAAGACCAATGGTGCCACCAACAACTTCGCCGGTTTGGCTATCGGCCTGTCCTTGGTACTTGTTCATCTGGCCTGCATCCGCTATACAGGTACCTCTGTCAACCCCGCCCGCTCCATCGGTCCGGCACTGTTCCAGGGTGGCACGGCCTTGACCAATCTCTGGATCTTTATTGTCGCTCCTATGGTCGGTGGTGCGCTGTCGGCTGCTGTTTGGAAGATCATTGATCCGAGTAAGGAGAAATAATTCTATAAAAAGCAATGGACAGAAGGGCACTGCAAGTAATGGCTCCTGCCCGTTGTGTGATACACATTATTATATATATATTGGTTTTGGCATTAGCTTACACCTTATTATTACATAGGGCGCAAGTTGTTTCATCAGCATGTCGGAACACCATCTTCATAACACCGTAATGAATAATAATCAATCAGAGGACAGACAGACTTCTCAGGTAGGAGAGGCTGCTGACAAGGGACGTGCAACACTGACCAACCGCAGCTATCTCTTACCCTTCATCCTTGTCACTTCTTTATTCTTTCTTTGGGGCTTTGCCCGGGCCATCCTTGATGTGCTCAACAAGCATTTCCAGAATGCGCTCGACATCTCCATCACCCAGTCGTCGCTCATTCAGGTGACGACCTATCTCGGCTACTTTGTCATGGCCATACCTGCTGGCTGGTTCATCAACCGGCGTGGCTACCGCTTGGGTGTGGTCTTCGGACTGCTGCTCTTTGGCATCGGTGCCCTGCTCTTCATTCCCGGTGCTGAGGCTGGTACGTTCTATGCTTATCTTGGTGCTCTGTTTATCATCGGCTGTGGTCTCGTTTTCCTGGAGACGTCGGCCAATCCCTACGTCACTGAGCTTGGAGACCCGCGCACGGCAACAAGCCGTCTCAACCTCAGCCAGTCGTTCAACGGACTAGGATCGCTGAGCGCTACCTTCCTCATCGGCCAGTTCCTCTTCAATGGCACGGACCGTGGCGGCAACATCGTCATCCCTTATACCATGCTGGGTATCGTGGTGCTGATCATTGCTGTGGTGTTCTCACGCGTGAATCTCCCGGAAATCAAGCATCAGGAGACAGAGGAAGACCGGTCGCAAGGGACGCGCATCGACAAACTCTTCCGTCATCATCCGATGTTTGTCTTCGGACTCTTCTCGCTGCTAGCCTACGAGGTGGCAGAGATCTCAATCAACAGCTACTTCATCAACTATGTGACAGCAAAGGGATGGATGAGTGACAACACCGCGTCTATCGTGCTCACGGTGGCACTTGCCTTCTTCATGGTCGGCCGCTTTGTGGGCAGTTGGATCATGCGACGGGTGGCTGCCGAGCGAATGCTCCTCTACTGTGCTGTTGGCAGTGTGGTGTGTATCGGTCTGGTGATGCTCAACCTCGGCAAGATCTCGATGGTGGCGCTGGTGTGCAACTATGTCTGTGAGGCCATCATGTTCCCCACTATTTTCTCTCTGGCTCTTCGCGGTTTGGGCAATCTGACAAAGAGTGCCTCGTCGCTGCTGATGATGACGCCGATCGGAGGCTGTGGCTTCCTGCTGATGAGTATCATCGCAGACTCCACTCAGATGATGAGCATGCCGTTTATCATTCCTTTCATCGGCTACTTTATCGTTTTGCTGTTTGCGTCGGAGCTGACAAGGAAGAAGGAGTAGGAAGCCTCACCCACCCTCTCCAGCCTCACCCCCGTACCCCTCTCCCAAGGAGAGGGGAGTGAAATGCTTCAAGGGGTCATCACTCATCATTCAACATTCATAATTGTTCATGCGTCGTCTGCTTTTTCTTTTTCTTCTCTCCCTCTCCTTTCTTTCCGCTGCTGCCCGCCACATCATCGGCAGGGTAGTGGACGGCAAGACCCATGAGGACTTGGCAGGCGCCGTCGTGGAGTTGCTCAACCCTCGGGACTCCTCAGTCATCAGGTCCACGACCACAACAGAGCGGCAGTTCTTTGGATGGAAAGTCTTTTACTATCAGATCGATGTTGACAACGACTCCACCTATCTGCTGCGCTGCTCCAGTCTTGGCTATAAGACTGCCTACCGGCGCGTCACCGTGCGCATGGCCAACCGCGTCAATGAACAGCAGATCGACGACATTGCCTTGCAGCCCGACGTGCACACGCTCAGCGAAGTGGTGGTGAAGGCAACGAAGATCAAAATGGTGATGCGTGGCGACACCCTCGTCTACGATGCTTCTGCACTCAACCTCAGCGAGGGCTCCATGCTCGACGCGCTCATCCGGCAGATGCCTGGCACCACACTGGACAATGGCGTCATCAAAGTCAACGGACGGGCTGTGAGTTCGCTACTCATCGACGGTCGCGACTTCTTCAAAGGCGACATGAAGAAAGCATTGGAGAATTTGCCCGCCTTCACGGTCGACAAGGTCAAGGCTTATGACAAGCAGGGACAGGAGAGCCGGCTCATGGGGCGCGACATGGGCGACAAGAGCTACGTGCTCGACGTGACGCTGAAACGCGAATACAAACATGGACTCTTGGCCAACGCCGATGTCGCGGGCGGTACGAACAACCGCTATGCCGCACGGCTGTTCTCGATGTACTACACTCCAAAAGAGCGGCTCACTCTGACGGGATCAGCAAATAATGTCGGAGATACCTCGGCGCCAGGAGAGAGTGGAAATCTAAGCTCGGCACCGGAAGCAGGAGGCGGACAGACGGCTGTCAGAAACTTAGGCATGGAATATCGGCGCGACGGAAAGACAGAAGATAACTTCTTCACTACCTCGCTCAACTATGCTTCGGACGACAGCGACACGCGCACGCGCACCACTGCACAGACCTTTCTCGCCGGCGGTGACACTTATCGCCTCGACCGCAACACCACACATAACGTCAGTCGGCAGTGGTCTGCGGACGCTTCCTTTGGACTGACACCTACGCATCAGATGCTCGGCGGTTCGCTTTCCGGAGCTTATAGCCGCAATCACGGCAATGGCAACAGACGCTCGGGACTGTTTGGCAGCAGGCCGGGAGGCGATGCAGCCCTCGACAGTCTGTTCTTGCCTGACGCCAGTGCAAGGCTCCTGAAGAACGCCATCAATCGGGTGAAAAACGACAACCAATTTCACGGCAACTCCTACAATGCTTCGCTCAGACTTTACGACCGCTTGCGCCTTGGCAACAACGGTACTGACGAACTCTCATTTAATGGTAGCTTTGATTATGGCAAGACTACCAACGACCGCTTTGCCATGAACCGCATCGACTACCTCGGTACGGAGG
>Ga0256407_10001324_pt1 | contig 52790 bp, 40 predicted proteins | sample RumenRJG_04DNA_FD_193489 | JGI IMG/M metagenome (GOLD analysis project Ga0256407, IMG submission 193489) | Bovine rumen microbial communities from Lethbridge, Alberta, Canada - RJG_04 | ecosystem: Host-associated > Mammals > Digestive system > Stomach > Rumen | place: Canada: Alberta... | reverse complement strand
ATTCCGAGCCTTCCGAGTCTTCTGAGTCCTCCGAGAACTCCGAGCCCACAACCCTCTCAAACTCCTCAAACCCTTCAAACCTTTCGAACCCTTCGAACCCCTCAAACCCCGCCTCTCCAGAGGCGGACTTCGTCCTCCTCGCCGACGTCTGCCCCGACATCATCCAGGAGATTCGCTACTACACGACCTATAACTTCGTAGGCGAGCGCATCCCGGGTTATGAACGCCCCGTGGCCTATCTGACACGCCAAGCTGCCGACAGCCTCAAGCTGGTATGCGACGACCTCAAGGAGCAAGGTTATCGCCTCAAGGTTTTCGATGCCTACCGCCCACAGATGGCCGTCGATTTCTTCGTTCGCTGGGGAAGCGACCTCGAAGACCAGCGCATGAAGGAATATTTCTATCCCGACTGTCCCAAGTCCGAGCTCTTCCGCCGTGGCTACATCGCTCACAAATCAGGTCACACACGCGGATCGACACTCGACCTCACGCTCTTCGATATGAAGACCGAACGCGAAGTCGATATGGGCGGCACCTACGACTTCCTGGGCGAGACATCACACTACAACTATTCCCGTGGCCTCACTCGCGACCAGATCAACCACCGTCGCATCCTGCGCGAAGCGATGATGCGCCACGGATTCAAGCCCATTGCCGTCGAATGGTGGCACTTCACCCTCCGAAACGAACCTTATCCCGACCATTACTTCACCTTCCCGATAAGATAGCATTCTGTCGCGCGTCAGAATACGTTTAAACGAAAGAGCAAGAAGGAAAATACTGCATCTTCCTTCTTGCTTGTTTCATTATGGGATTTACCTTACACCAAAATTAACACACACATATTTTTCCCCATAATGTTTTATAGTTAATTGAGAGTTATTCTGAACAACTTACATGCATGAGGCACGAGCTTGTATTTGGTATCAGAGACCTTCAAGTCGGTCTGTTGCCAAAGATCGCGTAACGACTTCAGCGACTTAATACCACAAGCGTCATAATAGTCCGACAAGTTTATGTCCTTTTCCTCTTCGTTCATATTAAAGACACCTACAGCATAAGAGCCATCAGCCATTTGCTTCATCCAGACTTGGATGCCATCCACGTTGGCGGCACGATGAGCTTGTTTACCCAATACGTCCTGATTAACAGCAATCACCTCGTTATTACAAAGCAAGTTGATGGTGAAATCATCGAGTTGATCAAGAGGACAACCTATGAGCAAAACAGAAGCCTGAAGAGCCCAAAGTGAGAAATGTGAGTATTGCTCATCGGGAGTGAGTCTAGTGTCACGCAGTTCATCGCTCCACCCCACCTTGCCAACAACAAGCATATCTGGATCGTTCCAATGACCTGGGCCGGCATAAGGATAAATATCAACGCCCGGAATAAATGCACATTCACATACACTTTGCCAAGAGTCGGTGATATCTCCGGTAGTACGCCAAGAGTTTGCATCGACAGCGTGCCCCCAAGTCCATACATCACCCATACCATATTGGCAAACGCTGTACCAGATGTCACGTGGCTGATTGCGCAGATGCTCTTCCATCAGAAGATATGGGCGAACATAAGAGGCCGTGGTCTGATCTTTAAGCCCATCCCAGACTTTGCTATAACCGCACCAGTCATATTTCAAATAGTCAACGCCCCACGAGTTGTAGGTCTCTGCATCTTGCTTCTCGTGGCCGAGAGAGCCCAAATACAGACCGCAAGTGCGATCACCCGGCGAAGAATAGATGCCAAACTTCAAACCCTGTTCGTGCAACCAGTCGCCCAAAGCCTTCATGTCGGGGAAGCGATCGTTGGTTGCTATCGTGCCGTCAGCATTGCGTTCGTCAGCTTCCCAGGCATCATCGACATTGATGTAAGAGTAGCCGTAGTCTGCCAGTCCCTTGTCCAGCAACGACTGAGCCGATTGCATTACCTTCTCTTGCGATACGCTCAGGCCCCAGCAGTTCCAGCTATTCCAGCCCATGGCAGGAGTCAGACCAATGACGTCACCAACTTTCAGCGTGAACTCTTGCGACATGCTGCCATATTCGTTGGTTGCTAAAAAGGTCATCGCGTAGTTACCTGCTTCTTCAATACTGCCCGAAAGGACGCCCTTTTCATCGTCCAACGAAAGTCCTGCTGGCAGGTTCTTTACTTCGAATTTCATCGGACGAGCACCCGATACCGGAATCCTGAAAATGACTGGAGAAGTAGGACGCGCACCATAGACTACCGGACCATTGTATCGAGGTGACAGCGGAGCCTTGGGTGTCTGCAGATATTTTGGATAATATGTATCCACGTGCGAATCACCCGTCTTGGCATCCGTATATTTGAGCGTCACTTTGGTATGACGGCGGAAGTCATAGCTTGTTGCCAGCTGAGTTTTGGCATGGCCTTTGAGCGTGATCTTCTTCTGAAAAGTACTCAGTCTTTCACCTGTTTCTGCATCAGAGGTCTCGATGACAATCGTGCCCTTCTGAGTTGGGGTAAAGTTATTTGTAAGCGACAGCGTGCATTGCTGCTGCTTGCCGTTGTTGCTCTCTCCCCAGGTACAAACCAATCCCTCGTGCAGCTCGGGAGCAGAGATGCTGATGTCGCCAAACATGCCGCCAGGATCACCGATATTCCATACTCTGATGGCAATGACATTGTCACCGCCCCAGTTGATCTGGTCGAGGTGCTCGAATACGTATTCGCGGTTGGTGTCCCAGGTCGATGCCACATCTCCACCATCGCAAGGCAGCTTGCCCGTCTTGCCGGTGAAAAGGCCATTCACATACACCTCGTCCGTATCGTCGATCTTTCCGAGGTGAAGCAATAACGCCTGGCTCAATTCCGCCCGTTGGCGTATTTCCTCAGTGGGAGTGAAGTGGATGCGGTACCAAGCGTACGACTGTGGGAATGAGATACCCTGCTCCCAAAGGTTCTTTTCGATTGATACCTCTTTCCACGATGAGTCGTCTATCGACTTATATTTCCAAGCAATGTCATCTCCTACCGTAAACTTTGCGCTGTGCAGCTGTAATCTGCTTTCTGCATTCAGCGTAAGGAACGTCACGCCAGCCAATAGGGTAGATAGGAATAATTTCATAGCTCTTTATAATTTAATGATTTCCAGTTTGTCAATATTTGGCATTCTTTCACCTGCATTATAGAGGCGGATTTCATTCAGACCAGGCTTGAGAATAACCTTGGTTTCAACAGGAACAATACGATCCCATGCTGACGAGTTGCCAGTGAGGCGTGCGGCTTTCTTGCCGTTGACCTCTACGGTAAAATTGCGGTCTTCTTTGCTCGAAAGGTAGATGATTGCGGTATATTCGCCACCTTCTTTGCTGTAAATGCGCTTCCAACACAGGTCGTTCTCTTCAGTTCTGCCCAAGTTTACAGCCAGGATGCCACTGCTTGCAAATGGCTTGTATTCATAGAATCCCGAAAAGCGGGCATATGGATTTTCAAGCTCCTGATAGTCTGAAATGAACGCCGTTTCGGCCTCATAGACCTTGCGCTCCAGACGTTTCTCTGCTTCCAGTCGATAGATCATTGTACCATGAGCAGGCACATCACAAACCAAATTGCCATTGGTGATGGCCTTCAGGTCCTTATGATCGAAAAGGTCTCGGATGGCGGTCTTGCCTGCCAAGTCGATGGTTTCAAGTGGGAGAATGACGTGTGCCGCATCGTCGCTTGGGTTATAGATGGCCACTGCACGGATGCCCGACTGTGCTTGCTCAATGTCGCGTACCAGTACAAAGCAATCTCCGATTTTAGCGGCCACATAAGCCTGCTCGCCCAGACGATCCTGGTTGAGGGCGATGAGCTCCTTGTTTTTCATCAGTTCGAGTGCAGGTGCAGGGATGGTTCGCATATCACAGCCAATGAGGAGAGGAGAGTTCATGATGCACCACATACCAAAATGTGTGCGGTCTTCTATCTCACTCATGTTACGGCCCACTTCGAGCATATCCATGTCGTTGTAGTGACCGTAGCTGCTGTAGGCCGAAAGATAGAGGTTCTCGGCCAAGATGTCGCGGACAGAAGTCCAGTCGCACCAGATGTCCCCGGTCGTACGCCAAGAGTCTGCCACGTCGTGAATCCAGGTGCCAGGGTAAGCCCATCGGCAAACGTTGAAGCTGACCTCCTTGCCTGTTGCCTTCAGCGAGTTCGAAATCGAGGTGTAGCGCTGGCGTTCGTCCAAATCGGTTTTTGCACGATCCAAAAGGGCCTGTCCGCCGCAGAAATCGACCTTGATAAAGTCGAATCCCAAATCGTTGAAGAAGAACTCACAGTCCATCTTTTCGTGGCCAAAGAGGCCAACGCCCATACCCCACTTGTCGTCAGTGCCCTGACCCGAACCGCAGGTATTGCTGCCGGCATCACTGTAGATGCCGGCTTTAAGACCGAGAGAATGTACATGATCAACGATGCCGCGGAGACCGTTGGGAAATCTGAATGGGTGGGTCATCAGATTGCCCTCATCATCGCGCAGTCCGAAGTATCCGTCATCGATATTGATGTAATTATAACCGGCATCCTTCAGTCCTTGCGCAACCATGGCGTCTGCCTGTCCGTTGATCAGTTCTTCGCTGATGTGGACGTCGAACGTATTCCACGAGCTCCAACCCATTACGGGTGGCTGATTCAGGTTTTGAGCATTAGCCAATGAGGCCGATGCAATGAGTCCGATGGTAAGCAGATTCTTTTTCATATTAATAACCGGGGTTTTGGGTGATGAGTGGGTTGTTGTCGATTACAGTCTGAGGCACAGGGAAGAGCTCATTCCTGCCAGCGGTAAATTGGCGGATCTCCTCATAGGTGGTATAAGGTTCCAGCTTGACATCATTATCGCCCTCAGCATTGATAGTTGGCAGGATGGTGCCGTCCATATTCCAAATGGGTTCGGGCATGACATCCTTAGCGATGCCCCAGCGCAGGATATCCCAGCGGCGAAGACCTTCGTAAACGAACTCTACACGACGCTCACGACGTATCAGCTCGCGCAGCTTGTCTTGTGTGGCATACTTGGTCTGGTCAACATCAGGCATGCCCGCACGCTCTCTTACTTGATTGATAGCATCATATACGGTTGCATCTATCTGGCCTAACTCCATCTTTGCCTCAGCATACGAGAGAAGAACCTCTGCATAGCGGAAAATAGGGAAGTTGCGGTCGCAGCTCCAGATATCGCCAAATTCTGATGGCTCGGAATAGAACTTCTTGAAGTTCATACCGGTCTTGCAGGCATTGTTGGCATCTGAGTGATAGTCGCCACTGCCTGGAATAATAGAAGGATAGCCCTGTGGCCAAGTTTCAGTGTCGGCATATTTATCCCAGTGCTGACCAGGATAGAGAATAGAGGCGCGGAGACGCGGGTCACGGTTAACGAATGGGTTCTCGGGGTTGTAGGTCGGATCCTCGTCGATAGTGAGGCCGTTGATGGTCTCATACGAATTCAGAAGACTGATAGTAGGAACAAGCGACGACCATCCACCATAAGCAGCGTTTGGGAAAAATTCTGCTACCCACATGCCGAAACCACCTGGCTTGTCGTGCTCGAAAGAGAAGATTACCTCTGAGTTGTACTGATTAGCCTTGAGGAAAGACTGCTCATAGCTCATTGCAGGCATCTGGTAGGTTCCACTATTCATCACCTCCTGCGCATATTTGATCGTGTTGTTATAGTCACCCAAATAAAGATATACTCGCATCAGGAAGGCACGTGCTGCACCGATGGTCAGTCTGCCGGCTGCGGCAGTCTCTGGCAAGTACTTACGGCTGCAGATATCTTCCATCTCTTTCTTGATGTAGGTATAAAGCTCGGCAGCAGGCACGCGACCTACTTTCGACTCCTCGATAGTCTCATAGACATCCTCCGAGAATGGGAAGTCGCCATAAGTCTGAACGCGGAAGTAGAGGGACATGGCACGCAGCATTCTCACCTCATCGCGATATTGCTCACGCTTCTCATTGCTGTTGAACTTGATTGTATTCTCGTTAGCAAGATACTCGTTGCAGGTACGAATCTGGGTATAGGTGAAGTAGTTGTGCACACTTACGCCCGATGCTGCCATAGAGCCATTGCCGATTGCTCGATAGTCCTTGTTGTTGTGGAAGCAGAAGGCATTGTCAGATGCGCTGTCCCAGAACCACATCTCTTCCGGACGATAGGGGCTATAGAGCTGACGGTAGCAACCCGTGAGGGCAAGGTCTGCATCATTTTCTGTATTCCAGAAGATGTTGGACGAAAGCGAGTCGGTAGGAACACGATCAAGGAAGTCCTCAGAGCAGCTTGCAGTAGCAAGAGCCATAGCCGACATAGCTAATATTTTGATGTATTTCATATGCTTGTTTTTTATGGGTTAATAGTTAGAATGTAAGCGAAACGCCGATTGAGTTGATTTTGGTCTGAGGATAGTAGTTGCCCTTCATGTTGTCTGCAGTGACAGGAGCCTCAGGATCGTAGCCATCGAGCATGCCGGTGATGGTGAAGAGATTCTCACCGGTATAATAGAGGCGGATGTTGCTGATTCCAGCCTTGTCAAACCAAGAGAACTTTGGCAGTGTGTAACCTACCTGGAGAGTCTTCATGCGCAAGTAAGCCGTATTCTGCATCCAGAAGTCACTGGTGGTGGTTGGCATGCTCCAGCCCTCCATACCTGTGATCAGACGAGGAGTCTTTGCGTTGGGATTTGACTCGGTCCAATGATCAAGCCAGATCTTGGTTGGCTTTGAGGCATCACCGTTGAGATAACCGATACCCTCACGTGTCAGGTAGCCGTTTACTTTGGCTGCACCCTGGAAAGCCATCATGATGTCGAAACCTTTCCAGTCTGCGCCCAGGTTGAAGCCGAAAGTCAATTCAGGATCCCATGAGCCGAGCACGGTGCGATCATCAGCATCAAGCTTGCCATCTCCATTGATATCTACATACTTGATGTCGCCTGGCTTGGGGTCTTTGCCACTGAGCTGGGTCCAACCATTTGGATAGGTGGCTGCAATCTCAGCCTCGTTCTGGAAGTAGCCATCAGTCTTGTAGCCAAAGAAGCTGTTCAGAGGAGAACCCTCACGCATGATGCCGTAGCAAGCTCCATTGGTATCATAGATATAAGTGTCGCCGCTCTCACCGAGGCTGAGAATCTCATTCTTGTTGATGGTGAAGTTGCCGCCGACGTTAAATCCAACCTCTCCAATGCGATCGTGGTATGATACAGCGAGCTCGAAGCCCTGATTGCGCACCTTGCCTACATTGTCGTAGAAGTTGTTGAGCGCAAAGGTCACAGGGGTGTTGATGGTCATCAAGATACCGTCGGTGGTTTTGTTATAGTAGTCAGCCACAATGTTAACCTTGCCAAACAGATCCATATCAAGACCGATACCCCATGTAGTGGTTGCCTCCCACTTCAGTTCCTTATTGACGGCGTTGGTTGTAACTGCACCTGGAGCAATCGAACCGCCGAACGGATAGTCTTGACCCAAAGCGAAGGTCGATACAGTAGGATAGTAACCGGCAATATCCTGATTGCCGAGCATACCCCATGAGGCACGAAGCTTGGCATTGGAGATAATATTGGTCAGAGGCTCGAAGAATGCCTCGTCTGACAGACGCCAACCGGCAGATACCGAAGGGAATGCACCCCAGCGGTTACCAGCAGCAAAGCGTGAAGTGCCATCGTAGCGCACGTTAGCCTCAAAGAGGTAGCGACCCCTATAGTCATAGTTGACACGTCCGAAGTAGGAGATCATTGAGAGTTCGCGACGATAACCACTGGTCGACTGATTCTTTGTACCTGCAGCATTGAGGTCATACAAGTCCTTGCTTGGGAAGTTCTCGCGATAGCCATTCATATAGAATGAACGGAAGTACTCGGTATGATAACCACCCATCACATGGAGATTGTGAGCGTTGTTGAAGGTATTGGTGTAGTCCAAAAGGATGTCGCCCGTGGCGCGGTCGTTACGGTCAATGTTCTCGGTGAGCTTGTCGATGGTGCCATGCGTATAATTGGGGTTGTAAGCTACCGCATCATGCTTGTCGTGATTCTCCTGATAGTACAACTTGTAGCTGGCCATCACCTTGGCGGTGAGTCCTGGCAGAATGGTATAGGTAAGTGAGCCGGAGGTGGTCAAGTTATTTCTGATCTTGTCAGAGGTGCTGCCCAGGTCAAGCCAGGCGATAGGATTGCCATCACCGATATATCCGTAGTCGCCGTTAGAGTATTTGTTGGCTACCATTGGAGAAATGGAGCTGAGGATGTAGAAGAAGTAGTCGTATGCGTTGTTGTTAGGACCTGCGGGGGTCGTGATGTCTTCACGAGAATACGACATGTTGAATGCGCCCGACAGACGCTCTGTAAAGTCGCTGTCAAGGTTCATGCGGATATTGTACTTCTCCTTACCCGACTTGCGGATGATACCGTCCTGATCGGTGTAACCCAGCGAAACCATATAACGGTTAGCTTCAGTGCCACCCGAAAGGCTGAGGTTATGTGTCTGCTGGAAACCGCTACGGTCAAACATCAGGTCTTGCCAGTTGGTGTTTGGATGTCCATCGGGATCCTGTCCATTCTCAAAGAGGGTGATATCTTCAGCCGAATAAATAGCCTCACGGCCTTCTCCGATGTTTGCCTCATTATAAAGACGCGCATATTCGGCAGAGTTGCAATATTTGGCAATATTGGTTGGAGACTGCCAGCCGAAGGTGCCGTTATAGCTAATCTTGGCTTTGCCCGTAGCGCCACGCTTGGTGGTAATCACTACGACGCCGTTGGCGGCCTTCGATCCATAGATTGCTGCCGAAGCTGCATCCTTCAATACAGATACTGACTCGATGTCGTTAGGATCAAGGTCATACATTGTGCTTTCGATGCCGTCAACCACGATCATTGGAGCTGCATTATTCATGGTACCCGTACCACGCACGCGGATGCTGTTGTCTCCGTCGTCAACACCTGGGCGACCTGTGGTATTCTTGATTGTTACACCTGCCATCTTACCCTGCAGACCTGTTGTGACGTTGGTAATGGCACGTCCATTGAGGTCTTTGCTGTCAACTGCAGCAACCGATCCGGTGAGGTTGGCCTTCTTCTGGGTGCCGTAACCCACTACTACCACGTCATTGAGGTTGTGACTATCTTCCTCAAGCACTACCTTGATATCAGATCCTGTCACTGTCACTTTCTGGGTTGTGTATCCAATATAAGAGATCGTGAGCACATCTCCCTTGGGTACGTTCAACGTGAAGACTCCGTCAAGGTCAGTAATGGTACCTGTTCCTTGAACCATGGACGATACAACACTGGCTCCGATGATAGGCTCGGAGTTTTGGTCAATTACGGTTCCCGTTACAGAGATATTCTGCGCCCAGACGAAAAGGCTGGTAAAGCTGAGAACCAATAGGGTTGATAGTTTTTTGTACATAAATACTAAAATTGTATATTGATAATTGAGTTGAAAAGTTTCGTCGTTTGACGGTGCAAAGATATTGCATTTTTTTCACCCGCAGATGCAAAAGTAACCTCCAAGTAAACGCGATGTAACTTGGAGGTTTTGTAACATATTGATAAATAAGATATTGGACAAACGACGAAACGGGCTTTATGTAAAAGAGCCTATTTGACAAAAAACTATGTATAAGCGCAAATTTTCATGACTTGGTCATCAAAATCATTGGGCGAAAGGGCATGCTGCTTGGTGACGCTGCGGTAATTATAGATGGTGCGCGTCGAGTAGAACAGCAGTGTCGAGAGTTGTTGAGTATCGTTGATGCCCAGACGTATCAATGCGAAGATTCTGAGTTCTCCACTCAGTTTTTCACCCTTTTTGGGCACGATTCGATATTCTGGTTGCAACAGGTTGTTAAACTCGCTGACAAAGGTCGGGTATAGTTCCAGGAATGCAGAGTCGAAATTGAAATAAAACTCCTTGGCATCTGCATCGCTGATACGATTGGCATGCAGCGTAACAAGCAAGTCGTCGGTCTGTTTCACCTTGATTTTTCGTTCAATGGTTTTTATGAGATTGGCATATTTATCCATATAGGATGCGCTCAGTTCGATGAACAGGCTGGCATATTTCTCACGTTTCGAGTTGGTCGTCTTGAGTTGCTTGTTTACATCGGTCAGTTCCTGATACATCAAGTGCAGCGTTTTCTGGCTTTTGCGCAGTCGTTGTGTCTGTTTGTAAGTGAGCCAGATTGCAGCCAGAAGGCCGACAGCCAGGAGGATTATGATGAAGGCAATCATCGTCATGCGACGGAGGGCCTGCCTTTCCGTTTCTTGATAACGAAATGCCACATCGGGGAACTTTTTGGCAATTTCGGTCAGTCGTAACCTATTATTATAATAGATAGCATCAGCCAACGCGTAACTGATGTAAGTATTTGCTCTTTCTTCTTCACCTCTGACATTGACCAGGAAATCCGAAATGGCCTGAAGCGAATAGTTCTCTTTGATGGCACATTTCTGGTCACTGATTGCCGAATTGATAAACCATTCCTCGCACTCGTCATAACGCTTCTGTTCCAGATAAATCAACGCCAGAGCGCAGGCTGCACTTGCATAATATCGCTCATCCATGCCCAGTTTGGCCAATGCTGAACTATAGGCCTTTTCTGCTGCATCGTAGTTGCCTTGAAACTTGCTTACTTCTCCTTGCCAATACAGACCGATGCCGGAATCTGCGGGAAGCAAGGCCACGATCGAGTCGGCACATGCCTTCATGGCAGCGCGTGTCTGGTCAGCGTCACGCATTGTTCCAAAAGCCATCAGCCAGTTGTAGAACTGAACATATTGTTCATAGTATTTTACTTTTGTTGCTTCAGTAAGGGCGGCTGTATCTACGCTTTTCAATTTATTCTCTGCCTCTTCGAAAAAACCCGAGGTGGCATACGCCATCGATTGGCGGATATAGATCGCGTTCAGTACATCTTTGCGACCCAACTCCTCGGCTATTTTTTCAGCAAATTGCGAATACGCCATAGCTGAATCAGCGCGGAGCAGCAGATACTGTTCGGATATCAACATACTCAATTCGAGTTCCCTCTCGGGAGTGTTTGCTGCGAAAAAGAGTGATTTGAGGCTGTCGATTCGGTCTAATTTGGCATTGACGTACATATCTCTTTTGGCCAATTCGGCATCGAGTTGGTCATACTTGGCAGTTAGTGCTTCGGCGCTTGTGGGTAATGCACAGAGTACTACGAGAACGATTGCAAGGATGTTTTTCATTTTTCATTATTTTATGTGCGACAAAGATACATTGTTCTATCGAAAGTTCGATGAAATATTCCAATTTATTTACGATTTCACGATGCGTTTTATTCAAAAGTCCGCATTTGGGAAACTTCATCTTACAAAAAGCCTCTTGCAGAAATTTACATTAGGCCTGCATACGTCATTTCGTAACCTGCTGAATATATGCAGTTAACATATACCAATGGTTTACGCAAATGTTACATAGCCCTTACACGCTATTTTTTATTTCAATAGAAAGCCGTATCTTTGCACCGCCAAACGAGAAATCACTTCTAATCAAATAATAAGTTATGACAAAAACATTCAGTTTTCTAGCATGTTGTTTTGCTATGTTATTCGGGGCAATGACAATCGGCAGTGTTTCTGCCCAGAGTGCACCGACGGTCATCCGCATCGGCACTCAGAACACCGACCTTATTCTGCAGGTCGCAGATAACGGACGTCTGTACCAGTCGTATTTCGGCGAACACCTCTTGCATGACGCCGACATCAATCAATTCTCTTGGAACGTACTGTCGTCGTCCGATGGTTCGATGTCCGACCGCGGTTGGGAAGTCTATAGCTGCAATGGCAATGAAGATTATTTCGAGCCGGCACTATCTGTCATTCATAACGATGGCAACCGCACCACCTATTTATATTATCAGAATCATAAGCAGACCAAGGTGGCAGGTGGCGTGCAGACCGACATCGTGCTGAGCGACAATCAGTATCCCATCGAAGTCACTCTTCACTACATCGCTTATGAGCAGGAAGACGTCATCAAGTGCTGGAGCGAGATCCGTCATCAGGAAAAGAAGCCTGTCACCCTGCTCACTTATGCCACAACGATGCTTTATTTCAATAATCCGGCTTATTATCTGACAGAGTTTAGCAGCGATTGGGCCAATGAGGCAAAAATGTCGTCACAACGCCTCCAGTTTGGCAAGAAGGTCATCGACACCAAGCTTGGCAGCCGTGCAGCAATGTTTACTCATCCATTCTTCGAAGTGGGTCTCGATCGTCCTGTAAGCGAGAAGGAGGGCAATGTCCTGCTTGGCACTGTGGGTTGGACGGGCAACTTCCGTTTTACATTCGAAGTCGACAATGCTGGTAATCTGCGTGTTATCCCGGGTATCAATCCCTATGCATCGGATTACAAGCTGCAGCCAAACGAGGTTTTCGAGACTGCAGAGTTCATCTTTACGCTCAGCAACCAGGGCGCAAGCCATGGCAGCCGCAACCTGCACGACTGGGCTCGTCGCTATCAGGTCAAGGACGGCATGGGCGATCGCTTGTCACTCCTCAACAACTGGGAGAATACCGGCTTCGACTTCGATCAGCAGATATTGGCAAGCTTTATGCACGAAGCCAAGAACCTTGGTGTCGATATGTTCCTGCTTGATGATGGCTGGTTTGGCAATGGAGAGACAGCGCGCAACGATGATCATGCCGGTCTTGGTGACTGGGACGTCAATCGTGCCAAATTGCCACAAGGTATTCCCGCCCTCGTCAATGCCGCCAAGGAGGCAGGCGTCAAGTTCGGCATCTGGATTGAGCCCGAGATGGTCAATCCTCGTTCAGAGCTCTTTAAGACACATCCTGATTGGGCCATCACATTGCCCAACAGAGAGCATTACTACTATCGCAACCAGTTGGTGCTCGACCTTTCCAACCCAAAGGTTCAGGATTATGTCTATAGCGTAGTAGAGAATATTATGAAAGAGAATCCCGAGGTTGCTTTCTTCAAGTGGGATTGCAATTCTCCGATCACCAACATCTATTCTCCATATCTCAAGTCAGAGCAAGGCCAACTTTATGTCAATCACGTACGCGGTGTCTATAATGTCTTCAAGCGTGTGAAGCAGAATTATCCCAACTTGCCGATGATGCTTTGCTCGGGTGGTGGCGGTCGCTGTGACTACGAGGCTCTCAAGTATTTCACCGAGTTCTGGCCATCCGACGATACCAATCCCGTCGAGCGTTGCTACATCCAATGGGGCTTCAGCCAGTTCTTCCCCGCCAAGACAATGTGCGCCCACGTCACCTCCTGGAACAAGCAGACCAGCGTCAAGTTCCGCACCGACGTGGCATCGATGTGCAAGCTCGGCTTCGACATCGGCCTGAAGGAGTTGACCAAAGATGAGATCAGCTATTGCCAACAGGCTGTTGCCAACTGGACACGCCTCAAGCCAGCCATCCTTGATGGCGATCAATACCGCCTCGTTTCTCCTTACGAGACCAACCACATGGCCGTCAACTATGTGACAAAAGACCTGTCAAAGGCAGTTCTTTTTGCTTACGATATCCATCCTCGTTTCAATGAGAAGCTTCAAGCCGTTCGTCTCGAGGGCTTGGACCCCAACCGCTATTATCGTGTCGAGGAGATCAACCTCATGCCTGGCACCAAAAGCCGTCTGTCATCCAATGGCAAGGTTTATTCGGGCGACTATCTGATGAAAGTCGGTCTCAATGTCCTCACACAAGGTCAAACCATCAGTCATGTAATCGAATTATCAGCACAATGAAACCGACACTCTTTCTTTTAGCTGCAGGTATGGGCAGCCGCTACGGTGGCCTCAAGCAGCTCGATGGTCTTGGACCCAATGGCGAGACCATCATGGACTACAGTATCTATGACGCTATCCAAGCCGGATTTGGCAAGGTCGTCTGGGTCATCCGTCGTGACTTTGAAGAGCAGTTCCGCTCGCAGATCCTCTCCAAGTATGAGGGCAGGATTCCTTGTGAACTCTGTTTCCAGAGCATCGATTCGCTCCCTGCAGGCTTCGCTGTACCAGAAGGTCGACAGAAGCCTTGGGGCACCAACCATGCCGTTCTGATGGGCAAGGAGGTGATTCATGAACCCTTCTGTGTCATCAACTGCGACGATTTCTACAATCGTGATGCATTCCGCGTCATGGGTCAGTTCCTGGCCAATCTTCCAGAGGGAGCCAAGGGGCAGTATGCGATGGTAGGCTTCCGCTGCTGCAATACGCTGAGCGAGAATGGAACCGTGAGTCGTGGAGTCTGCTCAAAGGATGCCGAAGGGCATCTGACCACTTGCGTCGAGCGCACCAAGATTGCCCGTCTTGACGACGGCTCTGTGGCCTATCGCGCTGACAACAAGGACGATGGCGAGTGGGTCCGCATCGACGAGAATGTACCGGTTTCGATGAATATGTGGGGCTTCACACCCGACTATTTCGAACATTCCGAGGCCTACTTCAAGGCTTTCCTTTCTGATTCTGCCAACATGCGGAATCTCAAGTCGGAGTTCTTCATCCCCCTGATGATCAATAAGCTCATCACAGAAGGTACCGCCACCTGTCAGGTGCTCGATACCACCAGCCAGTGGTTCGGAGTAACCTATGCCGAAGACCGTCCAGCCACAGTCAGTCGCATTGCCGCTCTCGTGGCCGACGGCACTTATCCCTCTCCACTTTTCTCTGAGTAATAAGTATTGGTTAAATATGTGTGTGTGTTTCGAGAGTATGTCAAGTGATTGACATGCTCTCTTTTTTTTTCTTCGAAAAAACGCAACAGGCCGAACGACAAGCGGGCAAGACTTGTATCTTTTCGGAGCAAGCATTCTGTCGCGCGTCAGAGTGCTTTATCCAACTGAGAAAGCATTACGTCGCGCGTCATGATGCTCTATCCATTCGCGAAAGCACTCTGTCGCGCGTCACGATGCTATATCTCATCGGAGAAAGCATTCTGTCGCTCTTTGTGAAGCTCTATCAAATTGTGCAAGCACTCTGTCGCGCGTCAGAGTACTCTATTCTGTAGGAGCAAGCATTATGTCGCGCGTCATAATGCTCCATCCGAGCGAAGCAAGCACTCTATCGCCCGTCAGAGTACTCCATCCAATTGCGGAAACACTCTGTCGGCCGACAGAGTGCAATTTCCTATAGAAGCAAGCATCACGACGGCCGTCAGAGTGCTATATCCAATTGCGGAAGCATCCTGTCGGCCGACAGAGTACTTTAAGATGTAGAAGATCAAAATTTGTGATGATGATCGACTTTCCGCCGAAGGATAATCCCTGATCCTAAATACCAAAAAGCATTTTCCTATCGTAGCATGTCCCTCAACGAACGTAAGAGGACATCATTCCGTCGCCGCATGTCCCACAACGAACGTAAACGGACATCTTCTCATCGTCGCATGTCCCTCTACGAACGTAAGCGGACATCTTCCCGTCGTTGCATGTCCCCCAGCGTACGTAAGCGGACATCTTCCCGTCGTCGTATGTCCCTCTACGAACGTAGGCGGACATCATTCCGTCATTGAATGTCCCTCTACGAACGTAAGCGGACATCTTCCCGTTGACGCATGTCCCTCAACGTACGTAGGCAGACATCTTCCCGTCGTCGCATGTCCTCCAGCGAACGTTGGAGGACATCATCCCATCGTCGCATGTCCCCCAGCGAACGTAAGCGGACATCATCCTGTCGAATCATGTCCTCCAACGAACGTTAGGGGACATGCCGCTATTATTTAACACTCACTTCACTTTTTCGCTCTTTTCGATTCTTTTTAAATTATGAAGGCGCGACACCCAACGATGCTGCGCCTTCAGTTTCAGCGGATAGGGAGAGAAAGGACTGATTATTGTTTCTATCTTCGATTAGAGACCGATTCTATAACCTAAATTAAGATAGAAACCGCGATTGCATCCGAAGTTTGGAGAGTCAATCTTGGTGAGGCCGAAATAATAACGGGCATCAACGATGAAATCACGATATTCGTACGACAGACCCACTGGGATGCCGAAGTCGATGCTTTTGCCGAAATCGGTCATTTTTTCCCAAGTGTGATTGCTGTGATCTTCGAGAGGATAAGGTTCGTCATTCGGAATATAAGGAATTTTTTGATAATGATAGTTCATCTTGTCATGAACGAGAATGCCCAGCTGCACACCCGCCTTGAGTGCCATTCCGCGCCAGACATAGAAGTTGGCGAGCAACGGGATATTGATGTAATCGACCTTCACTTTGCTGCACGTTTTCTCTTCAGAGATTATGTGTGTCCCAACTATCGTAGTAACAGAGTTCTCGACATCGGTATCATATTTCCCGCCCTGCTGGGAATAGATGGCTCCAAGGGAGATGCCTAACTGGGGCGTGATGCCATATTCCGCCTCAAGGCCGCCCGAAAAGCCCACCTTCGGGCCGTACTGGACATATCCGACATTTCTGAGTTCTGCTACGGTGATTCCCACCATTGGTTTAAGAGAAAATTCGCCCACCTTGTTCTGTGCAGTTGCTGCCATCATGCTGAGCATTAAGGCAACTGATAGGATTGCTATTCTTTTCATTGATAGACAAGTTATAACAAATACCTTTTTATTTTATGAGAACTATAAAACTGACTATTTAGTTTGTGATGAGTGGAATAAGTTATGTCATTTGTTTGGATAGAGTTTATGATGATATTCTATTGCGGCATTATAGACTTCCTGCATCTTGTCTTCCTTGATTCGCTTCAGTTGAACAGATCTTACAATGCCAGCATATTCAACTGTTATAATTAATATGTCACCCTTTACTTCGAAACGGCCGGTACCCGTATCAAATTTTGTAGGATCGTCCCACTGATAGTTTGTGGTCTGAGTGACCACATCGCCATTCACCGACCATTTGCCAGTATCCGAAAAATAATACTCCGAATTGTTCGTCTCCGTGTCGGTGACAATATCCACGGCTACAAACGAACCATCCTTCTTGTACCAAAAATAGGAAATAGCCTCTAAGTTTGGCTCAGTTTCCTGCAAGCTCGCATCCATATACACCGGTAACACTTCCGACACCCACGTACCCACGATGGCTGGATCCTTGTCCTCATCGTCATCCTTGCACGATACAAGCGACAAGCTTGAGAACATCACAAAAAGAGTAATAATTACTTTAAAAAATGTCTTCATAATGATTGATATTTTAAAAAAGATGAATCGGGGGACATCGTCACATCAAAGAGGCAACTTCCTCCTTATACGGCGACTCGGATTGAAGTATCGTCTTCCTTATGCGTTGTATTCGTTTCCTGATTGCAGGCGGATTATCATAATGCATGATGAGGCAAATGGCTACTGTAGAAAAGCCCGAAACCTTGAGCCGGTATAGCTGCAGCTCCGTTTCATTCAAGCCGATTTCCGCCGATTTAACCTTCTTCATTGCGTCATTGAAGTTCGCATCGATTATGCTGTCAAGCTTTTTCTGTTGCGAGGGTTCAACAAAACCGTCTATAAGCATTCGCACCTTTTTATAGATTTGCTTTTGCTCGTCTATTTTTCCCTGAACACGATAGAAACTCTCGCACAGGTCGTTCAGTTCGATAAATCTTTTCGCATAGAGTTGCCTGACCTGTTCAAGATGTTTTCTCTCCCGGTCCTCCTGTTCTGCTGAAATGAGGTCAATTCGATGCTCGAACTCGGCATAAGCATGCATGATGTCTGTATCTGTACGTCTGATGTTATTATCCAGTTCCGAAGATGTCTCTTCCACTTTATTCTGCAGTGCAGAGATCTTTTCCTTCTGCTCCATTAGCACCTGTTCCAGAATGGATGCTTTCTCAACATAGGAATTGATTGTTTGTTGTTGCTCCTTCCTGCTGCTATAAAAATATCGAAAGGCAGCCATCAACAATAATACAACGAGGCATACCACAAGTCCAGATATATACCGATACTGGGAATATCGATATTCGGCAAGTTCCTTCTGCTGTTTCTCGAAATCGCGCTGATAATCGGAAACTGACTTGGAAAAGATGGATGTTATAACTTCATTCTGCGCATGTAATCTTTTACTTTTATATGCGAGTGCAGAATCCAGATTACCTTTCATTTCTGAAATCGAACTGAGTTTCTCATAATAGAAAACAGTTTGTCCGGGTTCTATGATGGCATCTTTTGCTCGTTGCATATAAACATCTGCGCTATCTGACATTCCCTTTACTTGAAATAGACAAGCTTTATTCATAAGGTCAACAGATTGACGAATGGGCTTGTTGAATAAGCCAAATAGACTATCAGCCAAATGATATCGTTCAGAAGTCATGCAAAGTTCAATATAGGATGTGAGGCATTCCTGAACAATAGGATCAGCTGCCGGAAGGGAATCAATCACCTGACGAAACCAATATTCTGCAGAATCATGAACCAATCGAACTGAATACGTTTTCGCCATTTCAGCTTTAGCAAATAAAGCTTCACGTACATCTCCAGATTTCCGAGCGTATTCCAGATTTTTCCGAGCATACATTATAGCATCTTTGCTGTAGGTATCGTAACTAATGGTGAAAAGATTACCATAAATACGAGTTAGATAATAGTCTTCATTTATATACAATGCCAGGCTCTCGGCTTGGCGATAAGCAACAAAGGCAGCTCCATAATCCCTGGCGTTACGGAAGATGGCAGCATGATAGAAATGTGCCAGCATCCGTTCCCGCTTGCTTCCATGCTCATCATAGTAGCGGACGGCACGTATAATTAGGCTGTCGTTGGTGTCGTCGATGTAGTTCTTGTCATTCGTCTGCGTCTTGAGCAGGGCATAGCGCGCCATCTGCCGATCGCCTTCGATGCTCACAGCGCCTACATCAATGAGACTGTCGAGGCGATTGAGTTCAAAGAGCGCAGAATCGGGATGCAGCACGACCACCTGCTCAATGCGGTCGAGCGAGGCGCTAACCTCAGGATTCCCGTGCTTGCAGGCCACAAACAACTGTCCTACGATCAGCGGAAGGAATACAGCAAATAGATATTTCAATGTGTTGTTATTCATATTTAGATAACGAACAATTCGGCTGTTTATACTGAACTATTGCCAAATGGCACGCACAGAGTAGCCATAATAATAACTACTTGCGTGAATATTACTATAATCAATGCTGAATGTGAGGATGTAGGCGTCATTGGACAATCCCAAAGGGCCATTATCCACACACTCTGATGACCAATAGACACCTCTCGCACCTTCGCTATCGTTGCTCCCGCGCCAATAATGCCCCGCTGCTGGGAGGAAAATGGAACCACCGTTTGGACCAGTGAAGAGCATACCCTTCACGCCATTGCGGGTTGTCCAGGTCTTTTCGCAATTTCCCCACAAATTTTCCAAGACGCCACGAATCGGCATTTGCCAGGAATGCCCCCATTTCTCATGAGCTACGTCTTTCTCTGTCCCGAAAATAAATTTATCATTGATTAGATACGCACAATCGTCATATAATCCATCACCATCAGTATCTGTCCTGTCGTAAAAGCCATCGCCATCGACGTCTTTTCCCTCGGCATACAGATAGGTCACCTCACTATAGTCGGTTTTTGTATTCGTCTCCGCCCAAGCATAATAATCACCAAAATCTTCGGGAGACGAAGCTCCAATGTTACAACAAGCCCACTTCGTTCCAATACCAAGATCAATGATGTGTGGATGATGGTCATTGGGACAGGTGGTATAAATGGTCAGATCCACCTCTTCATCATCCTTGCATGAAGGCAATAGAATCAATGCAGTTAAAAAAAGGAGTGCTTGTATTTTCATAATTGAATAAGTTTTTATTAGTTATAACCTATACCGAACATCGGCTTCACGGAAGATTAATTTATTGGCGCTGCAAAGATACAAAATTTATTTTAAATAAGAGGGGACATTTTAAAAAAATTAAAACTAAAAATTAAATACGATAAGCAACTGATTAACAGCACGAAGAAATGGCCAAAAGGCTTTTTGTCATAAGTCGTCTTTGGCGATAGGGGGGACATCGTCACATCAAAGAGGCAATCTGGCCTCGAAGACTTCGGGGGATAGCTATATAGAGGTTATATGGCACAAAGATAATGTTTTTGCCGAAAATCGCATAATTTTTTTCACTAAAAATGCCGAAAATCGCACTTTTTCGGCGTAGAACACACGATACCGCGCCTTAGGTTTCTGCGAATAGAGCGAGAAAGAACAGATTCTTCTCTGCTTATATTAGAATCAAATAGGAATCTGGCGAAATCTGAATTGTAATTCTTCAATTCACTGTATCAGCTTATCGAAATCCAAAGGCGTTTCATAGATGAAACTAGATTTCATGCTATCGTAGTCACTTCGAAATCTATTTGCCAATTCGCCTGTGGGACAGAATGAAATCTTGTCAGGCATATTCAGGGAATAATCAACACCGCCAACATGATAGAACTTCTTACGATGTTCCACTATTTTAGAATAAAGAGCAATATCACATAACGCATCCTTAGCATAATCCGTATCCATCAGTTTTTCCAAATCGTATAAATGTCTGCTCATTCGGAATGTTCTGGGTTTGTTACGCTGATATTCTTCATTCAAAAGGAACGCCTTTTCCAAGAAGGTGCGCGAAGGACAGATTGTTGCTATCTCAGCCATAGTTTCGTTGTCATCTTCTTTGAACTCGTCGGAAATATATGATGAAATATATTTTACTTCATAAGGCTCCTTCATCGACAAGCAACTGATTTCTATTTTCACTATCGGCTTAACGTATTGATTCCCTGAATTGAAAATACTTGGATAATATACAAGCAGTACAGTTGGGTCTGCGTCATGGTCAATAGGCTTTTCTCCTTCTGCTGTCATGCGTGTCGTGACGGCTTCCACCTTTACATCGAGTTTCAGTTCTTTCAGTTTCTTTTCGAGTTCATCCTTCAACTCTCCTGTCACAAAGTCTCGTGATGCCTTGCGAAGCATTTTAATCTGGTTGTTGTTTATGCATTGCGCACATTCCAAACCCTTCACTTTTAGGAAAAAATCTCGATGTAGAGCAATGTCGATGTCTTCACTAAACCGATTAATGATATTCCAACCCTTACTGAGGCTGGTGCCTCCCTTGAAAAAAGAGTACTTCGCTGTATTTAGTTCAAAAAAGGCTTTTAGTACCGTTGAACCCACCAATCCTTTTCAACTGATTCCTGGTCTATGTTCTTCTTAACATGGCTAGTCATGTAAAGACGATCAGCTAAGCCATAGTCAACCCATCTGCTCATTTGCTATATCCTTTTTAAGTGTGGTAACAATATTTCTAATCCAAACCGGAGCAAGCAGGACATCTTTATACCATGTCTTTTCCTCTGGATGGTCCGTAAGAAGTTTGCGGATTATGCCAATATGCTCGTCTGTCAGGTTTTTAGGGCCAATGGCTTTCAATGCTTGCACAAGTGTAGGCATCAATTCTCCCTTATAGTCGAAGTTTTTCGGAACACTTCGTTTCAGACGTATGGTACGATTGCCAAGTTTTATCTCTCTCGCCGATCCGCTGGTAATATACTCAGAGTTCATAGGAATCTGAGTCGATAGCCCCAATTGATTCAAGGCTGTGTTGCCTGTGGGTAGGATTTTTGCTTTGTCACGCCGAGCTATAGCCCTTACTATATCATTAATAGGAGGGAATACGATGCCGAACTTGCTAAGTATAGGCTTTACATAAATGCCATTCGAGATTCGAGTTATTACCCCTTGGCTGCACAACTCAGATAGAATCTGTCGAACATAGACATCATCATATTTCGGAAAGCTATTGTTGAAATAAATGCTTCCGGGATTACTCCTTTCAATTGTCTTTATAATTTGCTCTTTTATTGTCATTTATCTAATATTGTATAAAATTGTAAACTTACAAATATTTGCAAAATTTGTTAGTTCTCGATGCAAAGATAGAAACATTTTTCCAATCTTCCAAACTTTTTTGGCAGAAAAAGATTTATACATAGTACATCTCATCATCTTTATCGCAAAATCAATATAGAATGTAACCGTCAATAAACACCTTGATGCGCTCATAAGATCGAGACTTCTATTCCATCTCAACAACATGCTGGAATTCATTCCAATACTGTGCATTTTGGTACACTTCCTTGCTGCCTTTTGGAATATGGAGGACACAGGATTTTTTGTCAATAACAGCAAAGGTGGAATCAGCGATTGTTGGTGGAGTCTCTGCTTTGACAATAATTGAAGTGATATTCTTACAACCCTCGAAAGTAACAGGTTTGAGTGTAGATATGCCGCTTGGAATCTTAATGTAAGTCTCACTCGCTGGGAGATGAATTGATAAGCACTTAACTTTTGTTGTATCAAACATAGAGACTTCATAGCCTCCTGGATTATTCCAGGCTTTTCTTTCCAATGTCATACATTGATCAACGTCTTTATCTATGTCAAATAGATCAATGCCACACTTCGACAGATATTCTATAATTATTTCATTATTGATTCTATTCTTGATTATTCGACGTTTATAATAGTCGGGATTCTCGAAAGGCAATGGCTCCCCCCTCTCGTAGAAAAACCACCGATCTTCTTCGAGAGCATAAATTATTCTTTCTTTGCCATCATGGGAATTATATTGAAACCAGAAACAACCTGGTTCGTTTACCGAAGGTGTTGACATTCTTATTTGTAGCAAAGTGCAATTTAACGCCTTCCTTAGGTGATTTGAAGTTCCAGATAGTCCATCACTCATATTCGAGCTCAAAAAGACGATGTTTGGATATCGTCTGGAACTCCACCATGAGAATTGTTCAAAATGTGCTCCTCCTGGTGCAGGATTGAAATAACGTTCAATCTGAAGCTGATCTTTATAAACAAAAACCTTATTGTCTGGTATTGCTTCTTTGTAATAAGGAAAATTCAATAATTTCTCTGTTAACGATTCAACATCACAATCCATGAAGATAGAAAGTGTAAAATAGTCAAATGTTGTGTTCATAGTACAATGGTTTCATTCTATACATAATCTGGCCTCGAAAACCACGGGGAAATGGTCGGAAATGAAGGGAACGCCATAATCATCGCGGAGGACGCGGAATGAGAGCGGCTGCACGTTGCTGTAGAAGATGTGGTCGATGACAACCTGATCCTCGTAGTCCTCCCCGGGATTTTGCTGACGATGCTCTGCCACCGTTTGAACACTACCAAAACCGTTGAAGGTGTATTCGTGATCGGAAACAGGAGCATTCTCCCTCGCTTCGTTCAAGATGGCCTTGAGCGGCTTGAAGATGCGATTGGCTGCACCCGTATTGAAATCGGCCGTGAGCAGCACGACGGGCTGTTCGCCCAAACCCTGGCGAACAACAAGCGACTGGATGCTGTCGGCAATCTGACGCACCTCCTGTTCGCGTGCCACAGCGCCCATGTGATCGAGATGGGTGTCGAGGAAGAGCAAGCGTTTGCCCGACTGATGCAACAACAGCACCGCCCACGTACAAGTGCGCTTACAGGCGGCATCCCAGCCAAGGGAAGGCACATCGGGCGTCTCGGAAAGCCAGAAGCTTCCCCAATCCTCCAGGTCGAAAATGGTCGTGTCGAAATAGATGGCCATCATCTCACCTTCGGCCTTGCCATCCTCTCGTCCCACACCGAGACGATGATATTGCGGGAGCACCGTGTCGAAATATTCCACCTGGTCGGGACAAGCCTCCTGCAATCCCAACAGCGCGGGACGCTCAAGCTGGAGCATACGCTCGGAAGCACCGCGACGCAAGGGCCATGCATTAAGACTGTCGTTGGCCACAGAAAGACGAACATTGTAGCTCATCACCTTCAGATAGGATTGAGCCAAAAGATTGCCTGTCGTCAGGACGAAAGCAAAGACCAAAAGAAAAAGAACGCGTTTCATGTTATTCGTTTATTTATTCCGAAATTATCCGAAAAAAACGAAATCAACGAAAAATTATTTTCGGCATTTTCGCCTTTTTCGAGATTTTCGGAATTATATCTTACCTATTTTGATAAAAGGAACTGGGTGAGGACATCCCATACTGCGATGATATGGCAGACGGAACCCAGCAAGACAAAGACGTGGAAAACCGTGTGCATATAGGGCTTCTTGTAGAGCGCATAGAAGAATGCTCCCGTGATGTACATCACACCTTCGGCGATGATCCACGACGTCGCAACCACGCCCGCAGAATCCCAAAGGGGACCAAACGCCACGACCACCGACAAGCCCATCAGCACATAACAGATGGTCTCGAGATGACTGTGGGAATCACGATTGAAGAAACTAAAGACGCTGCCGACGATGGCCGCACCCCAAATGAAACAGAAAAGGCCGATGCCCCAAATGTCGTACTTCTGCATGATGGCCAGCAACGTGATGGGCGAGTAGCTGCCAGCAATATGCCAATAGATGGCGGCATGGTCGAACTTACGCAGCGTCTGCTTGGCCTTTCCTTGGGGCAGGGCATGATAGGCCGTCGAACAAATATAGGACGACAACATACCGAACAGATAGAGACCAATGGACCATCCCGTCCAGGCATCTCCACCCTTGAGACTGGTGACGACGAAGGCTATGCCCACGACGACACCCAAGAGTATGCCGACGGCATGGGTGGAAGTGTTGGCGATCTCTTCGCCTGGAGAATATCTTTTAGGCATGGAACGTTTATCAGGGATTAGAGTGTGACAATCGACTAATAAAGAAAAAGGAGGACAGCATCTCATCTGAGATTCTGTCCTCCTGGGCAGCGGAAAGATAGGGATTCGAACCCTAGGTACCCTCACGGGTACGCCGCATTTCGAGTGCGGTCCGCCTTCCTTGTTTATCAGGAGCTTACGTTACAAAATGTAAAGATTCTGTAATTAAACAATTATAATTCAGTCTCTCAGCCTCTATATAGATGCACACAAAAGTATATATAATTTTTGACTTTCTATTACATACGAATTAAAAATCATATTAAATGACAGTCCTTTTTTATGTTTTGCGAACCATAGATGTCATTATACTCTATTAACCAATGACCAGTTCATACTTCAATTTTCATTTTATTCGATAAACCCTGTTGCTGCTGCTATTGACACGCACCTCTTCACAGTCGCAGTAGTTTTTCAAATCACTGGCTGTCCCCTTTGGCTTGAGTCCTAAACTCTCATAGATCTGACGAAGCCCATCCTTCACCTCCTTCTTGCTGTACGTCTTGCCTGTCTCGAATTTTTCCTTGACCAGATCTGCTATGTCCTTGCCCTTCCTGATAAATGCTATCTCATTGTCCATTTTCGTCGTGTTAAATCCATTGGCATAAATCCTCTGTAAACTCAGGTTGCTGAAATAGGAAGCTATATCGCCATAACCTTCAGTATGGAGCATTTTATAGAACTCCTCTATCTGCATCGAATCATCATTATACTTGACAAAGTATTCATAGACCCTACGTATTCTGTCCTCCGTTTTCTTGTCTCCATTGATAATCAGCAACTCATTCTTCAGATTCTCCGTCACACCATTGAACTGTATCAGGGCTGCGTTTGACCGGTCTCCTATGAACCAGTTGTTGTGATTCGAGATGATATAACGCGAGAAATCCTCTGCAACAATCAATAATGGGTCGATTTCCGGAAAGCCATTCACGGTCGTAACATATAAGTCATTCGGGTCTCCATCTATTACCTTGTTGAGATTGGACAAGGCCAAATCCTTTACATCATCAGCGGAACCTTCATATAACTCTATCTGTTTATTGCTGTTCTCCATTCTTGATTCCCGGATCCTCTTGAATTCTGCATCATCAATGGCATTGACGGCATTGGTGAAGAATATGTGCATCGTATTACGGAATGCATTGCTTTCTAATCTCTGTCGTCCTATTATCTGTGGTATGTCGCTGGCTATATCCAATGACAGGCTTGGAATGTAGTAATTCGCTATAACGAAGGTTGAAGCACACTGGCTATTGAAGTCAACACCCCAGAAACACGTGCTTGTAACGAATGTCCAGGTAGTATGAGGCTTTCCTGCCTGAGGTATTCTTGTCGCGTAATCCATGGACTTGTTGACTGATTTCAGAAGTTGCCTGTTCTTCTTCGTCTCAGCGCAGAAAACAGTTACATCAGAGGGAGCTATTAAATTCTTGTCCTTGATGTAGTATTTGAGGATCCTGACTATATCCTTCACGTCATTCAAAAAGATTACGGCTTCATAACTGTAGTCAGCTGTTCCATCAGCATGATACCTGGCATCAAAGATATTTCTGCCAATAGAATCTACATGGCTCCTATAATCCTTATAGATCTGGTCAAAGGCATCTTTCGAGTCGCTACACTTATGATCGAACCTTTCGATCTCCCTTGCGCACGCCCATTTCATTTCATAATAATAGACATCATTATCCTGAAACTCCTTTATCTTCTCAAGGAAATCCATCATAGGAGTAGCAGAGACGAAAAGAAGGTTTTCATACTTGAACACTCGTGCAAGAAAATCTGACAATGTCCTTTTGTTCCTGCATTGTTTTAGCTTTACATCACGAATGATACTATGGCATTCATCAATAACTATTCTTGATTTGTTTATATTGACGTGATAGTTGTTCTCCAGGATTTCAGCCAAGTTGTTAAATGAATCATAAGTACATAATAGCTTTATCGGCGTATTGTTGAAATAGCAAGAATTCAAATACTGTCCCAATTCATAAATTAGTTTGTTAATCGTAAAATAAGGTATGTTGGTTCTTTCATCTTTTTCGCGATTAAAATAGAAGATTCCACTTAATTTACTGTGTTTGTCTCTCAGAAGCTTTACTCTTGGGGACAATAGGATTACGTTCTCGTCGTTTACCAGATAATATGATGTACAACCACAACCTGTAACCTGCTTGTTAAGCAAGAATCTACCATTACTAATATAACTGTCGATATAACAGTTACCATAATTATCCCTCCATTCTGATATGTATTTAATGGATGGATCACTAATCTGTAATAATTGTCTTTTATAAATCATACTTGTGAAAATTTATGTTTTCATAGTTAAGATTTTAGTGGCTAAATTCTTGCAAAAAATGGGATTTTTACTAATAAATAGGTAATTTTAACATCAAAAAAAGCCACTACTTTATGTAGTTGTTTTCTCGCTTCGCTTCGACAAATATCTGATAAGGATAGGATCTCTTTTCTATTCAGTCATCTGGGGGCGAAGTCCCCCCTCTTCTCCATATTAAAAAAAAAACTAACACCCCTTAACACAGAGTGTTTTTTGTGACAACTTGTTGGAACAAAAAAGTACCATCGCCAAAGCGATGGTTCGAAATCCCTCCACATAATTTTGTAATTATTCCCCCTTCATTTTCTTACCACTGACAATAATTCAATCAAATATGATAATTAAACCAGTAACTTTTTACAAGAACAGCAAAGACGTTATAGGCACAGCAGATGTAGAACTTGATTCCATATTGAATCTGATCAAAACAGGTGATTATGGTCTTTCTCAAATAATCCTCAATCTTCGCTCACTTCTGAATAATGGAGACATAGACGGTTATCGAGAGATGAAAAGGGAACAGTTACCCATGTTTGCTGCTTCCGGTAACTTCACCTATCGCAACAGTGACCTGAATAACCTCAAGGACTATTCAAATATCGTGATAGTCGATTTGGATTGGCTACAACCTGATCCAAACACAATCCAGGGTTATAAGGATTATTTCATCCAGAATGCAGACTCTTTCCACCTCTATGCCGTATGGTTATCTCCTGGCCATGGAATCAAGTGCGCTATTGTTCACGACTCAAATCAACCAGAATATCATTATAATCTGGTTATGCAGATAAGACACGATTTGTTCAATGACAATCCCGCATTTGATACAAGCTGCACGAACATAGACAGGACATGCTTCTTATCGTATGATCCCGAACTTTGGATTAATCCCCATGATTTCCCTCCATACCACTTCATCCCCAATACCACTATTTCCAAACCACAGGCCACATCATCATCATCCAATAGAATGAATGGTACAAGATTCCAGCATACCCAACATCAGATAGAGGACAATCAAAGATACCAGAGCATCTGCACCGACAAGACTTTGATGAATAGGCTGATTAAGATCTTTAATCAGAAGAATCCTGATTACTACAAGGATGGCAACAGACATAATGAAGTCAAGAAAAGAGCTGTATTATACTGTAGGGATGGTATTCTCTATGAGAATGCCGTAAGGAGTCTTAAAGGTCAGTTCGGTGAAAAATCCAAGGCAGCTTTGAAAGACCAAGATATTGAGAGCATGGTATCATCATGCTATAAGAAGGCATCAGATGAGTTTGGCGTTGATAGGTTGAAATATACGACACCAGGAAATACGCCTTTTCAAAACCCGTCATCGCCTTAATTATGACAATAAGAATATTTATTTACCCACAAATTCGAAATATTTAATCTACAACAAAAAGAAAAAACATGCAGTTGGATGCTATAAGAATCCAGCTGCATGGGTGATGACTCTTCCCAAGAGACTCAAGTTCCCAATGGGAAAAGGAATCATCTTCTTTATCGCACGGTGAAGAACCGTGCGGCTTTTTTTGTTTTGAATAAGAGAAAAAAGCCCCACCTTTCAAAGGTGGGGTTCATCAATCGTAGCAATAATATCGTCAATCGCAGCAATGATCTCTTCATTGTCTACATAATATCCGTTGTCAGCGAGGCGATCTAATATGTAAATATCTGTCCACCCCGTGTCTCCCAGTACCTCTCCCAAATAGCCGCCCACACTATTCAGATAAATCTCAATAATTGCCGCACAGGCCAATCTGCATAACGTAATTTGGGAAGGGGTTCGCGGATCCTTCTCCTCCTCATCATCTTCGAGAGGATCTAGACTTGTTTCCACTTTTGAAAATTCTTTTATCATGCCATCCATGTCCCAAAGGATATTTCGGCCATAGATCGCTTCACTGTTGAATAGAATCTTGCAAAAAGAATCATCATTGAAATATTCATCATCCCTAATCAGATCTGCCATGATGCGAACTGCATAATTAGAACGCTCAAATTTTGATCGTAAATCTTTTAACTTTTCAATTGTTGTCATTTCTATAAAATTTTTGGTTAATAATACAATGGTAAGGGCAACAATTGATTTGGGGTGCAAAAAATACCCAACAGCGGAGGGCGCTGTTGGGGTTATTTTGTGGGTTAGAGGGAGATGGGATTAGGGGCAGACAGCGCGTACAGATAGTCCGAAGTGGCGGTTGAAGTAGTACCAGTACCAATCGCCGGAACTGAAATGGAGGTAGTACGCGCAGTCCTCGTGGTCCGGGTAGAGCGACGACGCACAGTAGTGGCCGTACTGGCCCTCAGAGTAGAGGTAGTCGTACCAGCGGTAGCCTGCGGCAGGCAGGAAGATAGTCCTCCCATTCGGTCCCGTGACAAGCGTGCCTTTCACACCATTCTGTGTTGTCCACGTTCTTGTACAATTATTCACCAGTTCCTTGAATTGATCTACTGAAGGCATTCTCCATGAGCCGCCCCACTTCACATGGGCCACATCATATTGGGTGCCTGCAATGTCATCACCGATATGATGGCAAGTAGAATATGAGCCATCACAATGGGTATAAGTTTCCCACCAATAATAGTCCTTCTCCTCCGTCTCTCCCCAAGCATAATAGCCTCCAGATTCCTCAGGCTTTGAAGCACCGACGTTCCAGCTCGCCCACTTCGTACCAGAGGGCAGACCGAGGTCGATGGCTTCAGCTACGGGACAATCATCGTGCGGTTTTTCTGCATTGTAGACAGCGCGCACCGAAAGTCCGAGGTCGCGCCAGGAATCGTAGTCTTGATACCAGTCGTACGATTCGAAGTAGAGGCTGTACGGATGGTTCTCGAAGCCCGGGCGGAGAGACGACGACCAGTAGTTGCCGTGCACGCGCTCGTTGTAGAGGCCGTCATACATACGGTAGCCAGCGGCAGGAAGGAAGATTGAGTTACCGTTCGGACCAATTACCTGAATACCATTCACACCGTTCTGCTGCGTCCATTTTCTCGTGCAGTTTGCTCGAAGTTCATCCTGCTGTGCCCTTGTCGGTATGCGCCATGAGCCTCCCCACTTCACGTGGGCAACATCGTATTCGGTACCTGCTATGTCATCGCCGATATGGTAGCAAATCGAGGAAGATTCATCATAATGAGTATAGGTGCTCCAGTCATAATAGTCCTTCTCCTCCGTCTCTCCCCAAGCATAATAGCCTCCAGATTCCTCAGGCTTTGAAGCACCGACGTTCCAGCTCGCCCATAATGTCCCGCTGGGCAGGCCGAGGTCGATGGCTTCAGCTACGGGGTAGCTCGGATTGATTTCTGAGGAACCGAAAGTCACCTCGCTGACATCTTCCACCTTGAACTCATGTGATGTGCCGTCTTTCATTTTCACTGTCATCACGTCCTGAGTCTGTGAAACGGATATAACGCCTGCTGCGACGAATGCAGCCAAAAGAATGTACTTTTTCATTTTCGATTGATTTTGAGGGTCCGCTGATTGTTGATGTTGAGTAGATAGATGCCCTTGGGAAGGGCTGCGAGGGATATTTCCATGCGGTCTCCATGGGCATTGACGCGGCTTGGATACATTGTACCATCGATGCCATAAAGACGAATTTGGGTATCAGGTGTAGCATTGGAGATAACGATTTGATCATCCCCTTGCCAAATGATGGTGTATTCATCATCCACACGAGGTGAACGGATGTCAGAGGGTTCTTCCTTGAAGTGGAAGTTCACTACATCAGATATTTCGAATTCCGATGAACGGCTTCCCACAATGACACGAATCCTTTGGTCGGCAAAAGTAATAATAGGTTTTTTTGTAAGCGCGAATGACATATCCGTACCATCGGTAAAGTCTATCACCAGCAGATAATCTTTGGCCCAGACTATACTGCTCACGTAGAAGCAAAATAAAAGCAATACAATTTTCTTCATATTGATTTAGGTATTAATGTTGGATTTAATGGCACAATTTTAATCAAAAAATTTAATATGTCCAAATCCAATTCCTTACAAAAATCAAAAATTCCCCATTTTTCTTCCCTTTCCCTCAAAACAATCCATTGCACAAAGTCAAAAAAAGACCTGACTCTTTAATGATGTCAGGTCTTTTTGTTAGTCATCGATTACAGTGTATTCAATGAATTGCAGGTACATGTCATCGTGAGATTCGCTGTAATCTGTTAGTGCTTCTTCAATATCGCTTACAGTATCTACCTTCTTGTCACATAGTTCGCCTATCTTTATTCAAGCTTCCTCCGATGTGGTGAAGTATTGCTGTTCCAGCTCGTCTGAGTCAAGGAGGTACTTGTCCGGGAAGAACTTTCCGTCCTTATCGTTGGTGACGTAATAGCCGCAACCTCCTTCCTCGGACATGTAATATATCTGGAAGGACGGATACTGCTTCTTGATGAACGCACGCCACTCGTATGGCTCAGCCCATGCTGATTCAACATGAAGTGATAGCGTGTCATCCTCAAGCTTGTAATCAATGATGTAGCCTCGGCAATAGGTTTCCTCTGAATTGCCATGAAGCTTCTCGACGATGCATCCGAGCCACAGATTGCCGAAATCACTCTTGACGAGTGGGTGTTTGCGTTTTTCTAGGGCTTGGATGAGCTTGTTGAATTGTTTGAGTTCCTTAGAATCGCCTTGGATCCTGTAGGAGGTTGAACACCAGTTTGGCATATTGTTGATTGTATTAAAGGTTGGTGTATCATGCAGGGTAGCAATCGATGATCTCTTCGATGTCCCAGTATTCGGAACGTACGTCGTCGATAGCCTCCTGCTTGGAATTTGCTTCTGTCCACACTGTGCAGCAGTCATGGTCGATGCTGCTCGTGTAGGTTACATAATACTTTGCCATGATAGTTTGTTTTGAAAATAAATCAAAGATTAGTTGTTGAACATAGAGAGGTGTCCCAAAGGTGGTGGCTGAGACTTTTTTTGGAACACCTCCCTTTTTTGAACATTATCTGGTGGGAATGAAGTCGCACCAGCGGGCTTCGGGATACATTTCTCGCAGCATGGTTTCTGCTGTGAATCGGGTTGGTGCACTGACCGTTGTTGTCAATGTGCCTCCTTCCTTGAATGTGAGTTTGAAAGTGTAGTCGTTCATGATTGTTCCCTTAGAATGTTCTTTACTTGAATCAGTTCGTCCCTGTCGGCGCAGTGGTAGTGGATAATGGCATTGTCTCCGTCTTCTTGGGACCAGGTGTGCCTGTCCACAATGCCGCCAGCTGACCTGATAAGGGACTCGTAATACTCTATATCTCCGATGTGCTCCACATCGGGGACGATGAAGATAGCCTTGACCATATCACGGTATGAAGGTAGAGTCCATAAATATGGTCTTGTAGTGCCGGTAGCCTCTTTCGTCGGGTTCGGGAATACGAATCTTCCTAAAAACGAGGCTCCAGAAGCCATGCTTGATTTCCTCTTTGGTAGGTATTTCATCCAAAAGCATAGATACGATGGCTGGGCTGATGGGGAATACGAACCGTAGCGCTCGTTCCCGCGATCCGCGTTCCAAGCTCTGCCAGTATTTGATGGTGAGCTTCTTAGACTTGATTCTTTTAGTTCTCATAATCATTGGGTATGATGTTGGTGATTTGGTTGAAATAGATCCAGTGGCGATTATTCAAAATGACAACGCCATTGGAATGAGCGTCAATGTTGCAGTTACGAACCTTTCGTCCGTTCTTGGAACCTTCGGCGCAGATCTCGATTTGTGTGATGGATGCGGTGCAGGTCTCGTTTGACCATGTGTTATACGAAACCTTGTCTCCTATCTTGATTCTTCTCATATATATATATTATATAAGGTGTTGGAAAATAAGAAGCCAGGAGCCAAGATTGCGAATCTTAAACTCCCGGCTTCGGTGATGTTGATTGACTAGATGGTGATTTGCAGGCTCTCGGAAACAGTAGATACCTTCTCATAGGGAGTAAGGTCGATGTCCGGATTGCTTTCCCTGAACTTGGCTACGTCAAAGGACGTGCGTGTCGTGGGGAGCTTTCTTGTAAATCGAATCTTGTCGGTAGCCCATGTCTTCTGCTCCAGTGCACTCATCTTGAGCAGCACTTTCGCTTTGATAAGGCTGAGTTCCTCTTCAATCTCGGCCTTGGTCTGTAGCAGGCCGATGATATGCTCTTCCTGTGATTTGATCTCATCAGGGACAGCATAAGGATTCTTGAACTGTTCCCCAGCAAGATCTGCTGCAAGAAGCTCCTTGCAGATTTCTGGGGGAATCCGATTGATGAAGATGATTTCGGCCTGATGATCAATTGTGCCGTCCTTCCTCTGCTTGTTACGCAAATGGATGATGAAGAGCTTGTCGATCTTGGCCTTCTTGTATTGCTCGTTGAAGAACATCGCCATGCAGCTGAGCTGCCAGCGAGCCTTCTCACGTTTCTCAGGAGACATTTGGCCGTAGCTCTTGATGTCTCCTATGGAAAATGTGTCATCTGATGTCCTGAATATCTTATCAACGTTTGTCGCCCATTCCTTGTAGGTAAGGGTGAACTCGGAACGCTCATGGATAAGGTGGTAGTCCTTACAGATGGTGATGTAGTCCTGGACCTCTTGCGAACCGTCGTTTATCCAGTTCTGGTCGAAGTCCTGACATGCATGATGAATTGACGTGCCATAGGCTGCGGCTTCGTTGAGAATAGCCTCCGGTATGTTGTCAAATTCATTCGGGAATAACTGACGTTGAATCACCTGCGTGATTCCTGATAGGAACTTGTCGGCTTTCGGATCGTAATAGGTATGTTCTTGCTCGTTGAAGATGATACCCGAATCCTTCAGCTCGATTCTCTTCGTTGTTGCCATAGTTATTATGCAGCGTTAAAGGTCAGTTGATTCTTTCTTTCGGTGAATAGGTTACGAATTGCCTCGTTGTTATCCACCTCGTTCTTGTGCTGGTTGTACAGTTGATACAGCTCAGCGACTGTGGTAGTAGCCTGGAGCGCAGCCTTGATTCCCGCAAAGCGGTCATAGGTGGGCTGCGGCTGCGGCTGAGGGACAGAATTGATGGATGGTGTCATAGCCTTTCGCGTGTAGGAACGCCTTGGTGTGACAGGAGCCTCTTTCTGTGATGCGCTATCTGCTTCGGCAGCTGATACATCTTCCGGCAGGTCTTCTCCTGCATAGATGTAAAGCCCTTCTCCGAACATGGCGAGGTTTTTGACCAGGCAGCGCATGATCGTTTTGTTGATGTCGAACATTGTAGCTGCTTCCACCTTCTTCTCTATGTTCTGCTTGTTGTAGCGGTCATAGACATAGTAGGTGTATGGTTGCAGCTTCATGCTCTTGTTGGCAGAATCCATTACTGGTAGCCACATTTCGTAGGTAAGGTCATCTGCGGTCACTTCGGTATATACGATGATGCCGAGATCGTCCACGAAATAGGGCAGGTTGTTCTGCGGATTCTTGATGATACGGTAGCTTGCTGAAGGATGAACCTTGCGAAATTCCGACCAGGCATAAGCCCAGCTGAGATAGGTCAATCCGTTCTTCTTCTCCGTCTTGTCATTAAGATTGAGTGAATACAGAGCGTTGAAGTGTGCTGCTCTGATTGCGTCTGGAGTGGATTCCTGCTGAGGAACCTGAACTCCCGTGTTGTTTTCTTTCATTGTTGTAAATTTTTTGATGGGTTTGTTGTCTTGAAAATAAAAGGGGACACCATGATGTATAGTGCCCCCGAGGGAATGCAGTTGTCTTCTGCTACTGGATGAACCAGGCATATCGGTTCTTCTCTCCGTTGATCGCGTTCATGATACCGAAGCTGAGGTCGGTGGCCTGTACCATGCGCTGCAGGAACTTGTCGATATAGCTGGACTTGACGGCCTCATTCAGCAGGTTGAGCAGCTGCCAGCATGTGATTGAGGTGCCGTTGCCGATTCCGAAGTTCGGATTGCTCACGAAGTTTCGAGTGGCGGCATTCAATACTGAATCGCCAAGGGTGAGGGTCGGCAGCTGCAATTCATTGCGCTGGGCAGGGCTGAGTGCTTCATAAAGTCGCATTCGTCCGATTATATGGGTGAAGTCGTCTACAGACAGGTGTGTGGTGCCAAGGGACTCAAGCATCTGGTGGTTGAGTTCTGGATCGAATCCACGGAAAAGCCTGACTGCCTGTGAGTAGATCTCTACAGGAGACATGCATTCAAGCTTGTCGATCATAGCATCCCCGAAAATGCAGAGGTTGCTACAAACGGTTACTCTTGAGCCGATGAAGATCTTGAACTTCTCAGGGCTCTTTCGTACGCCGAGGTTCTCGTTGTTGAGGGCTCGTACGCCTCCTACTACGAGAGAGGTCTCTCGGCCATTGATGTAGTCCTTCCTGGAGACCTTGATCATGAAGCATACGCGCTGATAGTACAGGGTCTTCTCATGCGGAAGGAGGTCTGATGTCTTCTTGTGGAGAGCGGATGGGATGCGTCCGTACTGAGCGTGTGAAACACGGATTTCCGGTTCGCCTATGCTCTCTGAGGGGAAAACGTCAAGGGCAGCCTTCTGAACTGCTGTGATGAAGTTCTGATGGCTGATGGTAAGTGTATTGTCGGCCCAGGTGGGCACGACGCAACGGTTCTTGAGGTCATACAGCGAGATTTGGATGCTGTTGCCTTCGATGAAGTGAGGTCGGTCTTGCTGAAAGCCTTCCTCGACTGATACTTCTTCGTAGTCTGCGTATTCGACTGTTGAAGGAAAGTTGGTTCTGGAAACGACGATCTGCTGAGATGCCGATTCCTGCGGTAAAGTTGTTTTTGTCATTGTTTGATGGTTTTATAGGGTTTGTGTTGGGTTAATTAAAAGACCTGGAATCCTATGGATGTACCTCTTCGGCTATTCCTTGGAATTCCAGGTCGATGGTAGTCAGGAGCAATTAATGATGCTCCACGTGCGTGCTAGATCCTATGGCTCTTCGCCCGGATCCTTCTTGGGCTGGCTCAGCAGTTTCTCGATGATGAAAAGAATGATGCTGATGATTGGGCCCATTTTGTTGATAATCTTGTTCATTGATAGTTGTGATAAAAGTGTTGGAATAGTTGGTTCTATATAATTAAGGCTTTCAAGCGATTTTGCCTGGCTGCTCCCAGATGGCAGAAGTGCATCGCTTCCAATGGTCAGAATGCCCTTTTGTGATTATAAGGAAAGGGTTGAAGACTGATGTGACTTCAACATATAAAAGGAGCTAATTCTGGTGTCCCTTCAACATCATGCCAATCGAAAATTCGAGCAATGTATTTATCAAAATGTCATTTTAATTGCAATGTATATAAATCAAAATTAGTGATTTTAGACGGATTAAGTCATTATAATGACGAAAAGTGAATCAATTCTTTGTAGTTCGAAAAAATATTTCAAAATTTGCAGCCTAAAAATAATTCCAAAATATTATTTTAATATTTGGAGCACAATAACTCTTTGACTGAAATATCTATTCTCGTCACTAGGGTTATTGCGCTCTTTTTTTATTGCTATTTATGAAAAACATTAAGTTTTTCGCCACGCACACCCCAGGTGGTGTTACGGGCACAATTAATTGTAAGAAGGCTGCACATGCAAGTGTGCCGAATTCCCTTCTTTATAGTTCGATAACGCGTGAATGGAATGTTTGCGCATCAGTTATTAACCCCCTTTCTACCCATTTTTATGGCCAATCCTAGTCTGTCCTTTAGTTCGAATGGAACGGCAAAGTTCACTGTTCCCTTAGAGACTTCTGATGGCAACAAGGGTTTTCCGTGGGGAGCTTTTCTTCTTTTCTTATTTGGTGTATTTCTTTCATGTTTGCCCAAGTGTGCTACATCGTGGTATGATGCCAAAAAGAAGAAAGAACTTGAGCACGAGAAAGTAAAATGCGAAGAGGAGAAAGCAAAAATTCGCGTGGACGAGTTTCGTAAAAAGATGGAAATCAGAAAAAAGTTTAAGGACCCCAAGAAAGGCGAGGATGGCAAGGGTGGCTCTCCTTCCGATTCTGCTGATCCGCTAAAGTCCGAAAGCTTGAACGACACTCTTAACAAGCCGGGTCAACCACGCCCGAAGATCATGGGAGGTTTGATCACCCAAGGCGAGATTGCTGTCATCTTCGCTCCGCCAAGCCAGGGCAAATCTATCTTAGCTATGCAGATAGGTATTGATGCGGCTAAAGGGTCTTCATCTAAACTTGTCGCGGAGGATGAAGGACACAAGGCAAACAAGGTTATCGTGTATGATGCTGAGATGGACGATGAAGACATCCGTATCCGCTACAGTGGCAATGTTTTTCCCACCAATTTTCAACGGAAAGCTCGTTGTTTCTATATGGGCACTGATGCACTGATCACTGACATAGAATCTCTTTTGAAAGGCGAGGATGGAGATGTGACCATCATTATTGATAATATAACGTCCATCATTCCGTCTCTCAGTGAAACAGCCGTCAAGGAATTCTACGGGAGTCTCAAAAGGTTGAAAGATTCATATAATACGGACAGCCGTACGCTTACCTTCATCGTCGTGTGCCACACTCCGAAAGTGGACTTGTCAAATTTGCCCTCACAAAGCGATGTGGCCGGATCCGCGAACTTTGCCAATTTTGCAGATTGTATGTTCGCTCTGTGGCCGACCAACCTTGGGGATGAGTACAAGATGCTTTATTGCGTAAAGTTTAGAAAGGGCGTGCGTATGGGTGATGCCATCGTACTAAAGCTCGTCCAGGATCCTTACCTTCACTTTGAGTATGTAAAGGAGTGCCCAGCAGAAGAATTGCTCTTGAACGACAAGGCCAAGAACGATGCTCACAAGACCGACAACGATGGAGACAAGGACTCCAAAACCTCCAAGCTTGCGGGCAACGGACAGGTGACAACCGAACAGGTGGTCGAAAAGTGGATAGAGTTCAAGACGAAGAAAGACGATGAAACACTAGTTGATTTGAGTGAACGACAGATGAGAGAAAAGGTAGGTGATGCTCTTGATATAGGTGAAAGGCAGATAGATCGTCATCTGAAAGCGAAGACACTCAAAATGCATGAAGAGGGTAAGACCGATAACGATATCGCTAAAGAACTCTATTTAGAGGACAAAACCGTTCAGAGGTATTTGAAGGAATCCACCGACAAAGCCGCGTAAAGAAGAGTGGAGTGCCATTTAAGGCACTCCACTTTTTTGCATAATATTACCCTTCGACATACGAGCTCCCCCATTTACACGAGCAATGGACTAATGTCGCAAACCACACTGATTATCCTAACGGTAATGCGTGATGATGACATTGACATTTGACAATACAATATAAGCAAAAATACAAGAAAATGATCAATTATCGATATATTCAAAAAGTGAATGTCGAATGTCAAATGGGGGTTAATAAGCTGATTATTAAGTCGCTGATAATTGACATTCAAGTGACAAATACCATTTGAGATCGTCTGACAAGTGTTACCAGAATGCATACCTTTGTCCAGTATCTGACAGCTAATCTGTGATGGCAAAAAACAACATTCTGCACCTCTTTCGCCATGAATTCCTAAACTAATGAATAAGTGAAATACTAAAACTGTATGCTTGGATACTTTGAAAATTTATTCCGTTATTTCACCTCTTGGCCGATAGGCTACTCGGGGGTGAGCCAGTAGGAGACGGTATTGGAGGAAAGCCAATCTGGCGTAAAGAAAGCCGTCTGTGAGGGTGATGATGGCGAAGCTAAACCATCATTTCAGAGTGATGTCAGGTCTCTAGTAGACGCATATGGCCCCCTGTTTTCAGGGAAAGTCATTGAAGTGACATTGCAAAAACTTTTGCTCTTATGTCCGCGAAAAAGGAAACGCAGTGACGCGTACAAAGGGTTGATTAGGCAACTTGGAGAAGAGGGGGTGACACTTTATATAACATCAAATAAAAAACACGGAGAAACATGAAACAAAATTGGATTGAGGTTGGCAATCTGGTGATTGGGATTGTATACCGTTATTTCACAGCGGACGGCAAAAGTTATGTCGGCTGTACTATCAATGAGGCCAAGCGCAAGTACGCGTGGAATTGCCGTAATAATCCATACGGCGGCGAAAAAATTGCAACAGCACGCAAGATGTTGGGTACGGATGCCTTCTAGTACGAGTGGCTATATGTAATCTTACGGGACTCTATAGCAGGGTTGGCCAAACAACTGGAGGCCAAGGAAGCCCTGTTCATCGAGATATACGATTCCTTCAGAAACGGCTATAATTCCAATCTTGGCGGGCATGGGCACAAAGGGGCAAAGCTGACTGATGAGCATAAGGCCAAGATAAGGATGGGAAGCAGAAGAAACTCTGTCTGCGTGGTTTCAGATAATGGCGCCGCAACCAACAAGTTCAGTTCCCAAAGGGAAGCAGCCCATGAGCTCGGTGTATCCGAGGGTACTATCAGCAATCATCTCAAAAGTGGAGCGATATATAAAAAAGATGGTTGGAAAGTGACAAAATGAGAAAAAACAGCAAGCTCGCCTGAAAAGGCGGGCTATTTTTTGTCCTTTACAGAACAAAATATACAAATTATCCCCCCCATAACAACCATCATATTCTTTTTTTCTATATCTTCGGTCCGTCAATTGCACTGTTTCCAGAGAGAAGATACCGACCTACATTAACTTGTATTCGGTTTCGGATTCTGATACTTTGGAAAAGCTGGTTACAGGTCGTAAGGCTCCCTGTAGTGCTGACGAAATTGTCTAGCTATGTGGCTCTATATTGAGTAACTACCACAGGTTATGGCTCATCCTGGGTAGCGAAAAAGCCATTTATATAGTGCAGGCCGAGTCCATAATGGAAGACATTCTTTATGCCCTTTGTAAAGTATTGGCCAGCTATTCCGTCCAATAAAAATTGTACGGCTACAAATATTATTTTAGCACATTTTTTCCCGATTTTGGGAGATTTTTGGAGGCAAACGGCAAAAACGAACCTCCATTTTTCATTTTTTTGCCGTTAATTAGCAATTATATGAAAAATTGTTGCTATTTTTGTGCTCGTCTATTATGTAGGAAATGACTGCTACAGCAAAAACGAAGCTCCTTCCATCAAAAAACCACAAATGATTACTCGATATCACGCAAAATACTATGCCTCATTGCTTTCAAGACATGCAGTAGGAGATGAACTTGATTCTTTGTCCCAATCCTTACTGAGTTCTACGGTTGACATCAATCCCCACCAGATTGATGCAGCCCTTTTCGCTTTCAAATCACCATTCAGTAAAGGCGTTGTATTGGCTGACGAGGTCGGCCTTGGTAAAACTATTGAAGCTGGACTTGTTCTCTGTCAATATTGGTCTGTTGGCAAAAAGAAGATCATTATCGTTTGCCCTGCATCGCTACGCAAACAATGGGAGACGGAACTGCTCGATAAGTTTGGCATTAAGAGTGAAATCCTCGACACCAAAAACTATAATGCATATCTGCGTGATGGCAAATATCCCTTTGCCCCTACTCGTGTCATCATTTGCAGTTATGCCTTTGCTGGCAAGCACAAAGGTGATATCTTGACGCATGGCTTCGATTTAGCTATCATCGACGAAGCCCATAAGTTACGCAACGTATATCGTTCTTCAGCACGAACATCTGCCGAGGTACGTGATGCTCTCTATGGTGTTAAGAAACTATTGCTTACAGCAACCCCTTTCCAAAATTCTTTGCTCGAGCTATACGGCCTAACAAGTGTTATTGACGATCACATCTTTGGCAGTGAAAAAAGTTTCCGAGCTGAGTTTGGAAAAGGTGATAACTTGGCCGAACTACGTAGGCGCGTGTCTCCATACTTCATAAGGACGTTAAGAAAAGATGTCAAGGAATACATCAACTATACGAATCGTCTTCCATTGACCCAGAAGTTCAATGCGACTGACGATGAATACAATCTTTATAAGGCAGTATCAGAATTCCTTCGACGCAATGACATCTATAGTGTGCCGGCTTCCCAAAAGAAGCTGACCACAATGATTATCCGAAAGATTCTTGCCTCGTCAATCTATGCACTTATATTCACGCTGACGCACATCAAGGAGCGTTTGGAGCGTATGCTCGAGGCGAACAAGCCCGTAGACTTCGACCCTAATGATATTACTGATGATATCGATGCATGGCAATCACTTGAGGAGGATGCTGAAGAACCAGCTTCCGATACTGAAGATATTATCAATGATACAGAAGAGATAGATATTCCCCGCCTCAAAGCAGAAATCAAGACACTAGAAGGCTTCATCGAGATGGCGAAGTCCATCAAGCACGAATCAAAAGCTACTGCCCTCCTCACGGCTCTTGGTGAAGCTTTCAAGAAACTGAAAGAAGAAGGAGCCGAGCGTAAAGCACTTATCTTTACAGAGTCAACCAAGACCCAGTCTTTCCTTCGTGAATTGCTTGAAGCAAATGGTTATAAGGGTAAGATCGTACTCTTCAATGGCAAGGCCAATGAACCTCAAACCAACGAGATTTTCAATGCTTGGTGCCAGGATCACCCTGACAGAGTAAGTGGTATAAAGGCTGCCGATCGCCGTGCCGCTATAGTTGACTATTTCCAAAATGAGGCTGAGATTATGATTGCTACCGAGGCAGCTGCCGAAGGTCTCAATCTCCAGTTCTGTTCATTGATCATCAACTACGATTTGCCCTGGAATCCTCAGCGCATTGAGCAACGCATTGGTCGATGCCACCGTTATGGACAAAAGTTTGATGTCGTAGTCGTCAACTTTATCAATATTCGCAACTATGCCGATGTTCGAGTCTTCGAGCTTCTTTCCACCAAATTCAAGCTGTTTGACGATGTTTTTGGTGCCAGTGACGAAGTGCTTGGTCGTGCCGACAACATAGACATAGAAAGCCGTATCTGGGAGATTTACCAGCAGTGTCGCACCGATGAGGAGATAAAGGCCGCTTTCGAAAAGCTCCAAGCCGATATGCAGGAGGAAATCGATGAAAGGATGAATGTGGTTCGTGAAGAAGTGATTGAGCATTTTGACATCAATGTGCAGGAACATCTTCGCACTCGCAAGGATGACACTGGCGCGTTCCTCAATCGTTATCAACATATCTTCTGGGAACTGACCAAATACATTCTAAGCAGTCAGGCAATCTTCGATGATCTGACACACACCTTCCAATTGACAATCCCCGTTGCAAGCAGTCGATGTGGCAAGTATGCACTACTGAACAATGTAAGCGACGCCCAACCTTATCGCTTGAATAGCACGTTGGCCCAGCATGTCATCAATACTGCCTTATCGTTGACGCTCGATGAAAATAGCATCGTACAATTTGACGAGCAAGCTATGAGCATGAATGCCTCGCTGCCAGAACGCATCCGAGGACAAAAAGGTTATCTGTTGCTTTCGCATTTGGATGTAACAACGATGGAGAATGAGCAACATGATCTATTTACAGCATTTACCGATGATGGAACATTCCTTACACAGGAAGAATGTGAGAAGCTTTTCTTGAATGGAGGAGTCGAACAACGTGGTTCTGCTATACCTGCCGATATTCGAAAGAAACTATCCGACAATCAGCTACAACATAGGAAGGCAAAGCTAAAAGCCCTGGATAGCCGCAATCTCACCTATTTCAAACAAGAAGAAGAACGCATACTGAAATGGGAACACGATATGCTTGATGAACTTGAAGCTCAAATACGCGCATTACGAAAGACAATCCAACAGGCTGAACGCGATGCCCGTAACGCTACAAATATTGAAGAAAAACTGAAAACAGAGCGAAAAGTGGACGAGCTGAAACGCAAGCGTCGAAAACTACGGATCGAACTTGACGAACGTGAAGACGAAATTGGCGATAAGCGCAAGCAAATGATCAACGAAATCGAAAAGAAGCTCGTTCAAAGTATTGTTGAGGAAGCTTTCTTTATGATAAGATGGAAAACAAATTAACTAACAATCAAATACACCAATGGCAACATATTATTATAATAGTTTCATTCAGAAACTCGAAGAAATTTTTATGATGGATCATGCCGAACTCGATTTCGGCATCTATCGCATCATGAATCAGAAGCGTTCTGACATCAAGCAGTTTCTGGAGCGAGACTTGCTTACTCAGGTCAAGCAAATACTAAAGGAGAATTCCGGCGGTCTTACTGACGCTGAAAAAAGCAGAAAAGAAGATATAGAAAGAATGTATGGCGAAGCTATCAATACTTTGCCCGACACTGTTCCTGACGTTCAAGAATACAAAAGACTTCAAGCCAAGGCTGCAAAGAGCGGAGAGCTTGCTGTACTCGAGAACGAAGTGTATTCGCATCTTACCACATTCTTCAGCCGTTACTATGACGAAGGGGATTTCATCAGTAAGCGACGTTACAAGGACAACACATACGCAATTCCTTATAATGGAGAGGAAGTAAAGATGCACTGGGCAAATGCAGACCAGTACTATATCAAGACCAGCGAATACTTCCGCAATTATACATTCTTGCTTCCTGCTGAAGAAGGTAAAGAATCTGAGCCTCGAAAGAAGGTTCACTTTGTGTTGAAGAATGCTTCAACTGAGCAGAACAACAACAAGGCTCAAAAAAATATGGAGCGTCGTTTCGCCATTTATAAGCCTCAAGAAGCAACAGAAAAAGAATTAACATTCGAAAATCTATTTGACTTTGTAGATAATGATCGAACTGTAGAAACCACGCAAGATGGCGAACTAAATATCTACTTCACCTATGACTTGATGCCCAAGGCCACAAAGCAGAAAGATCTTTGTGCAAAAGCGATAGAGGTAATCGAACCTTTGATCCCTGAAGAGTTCAAGGCTCTTCTTACGGTGAAGTTGCCAACAAAAGATAATTCCAACCGCACTTTGCTTGAGAAGCATCTGACTGATTACACTGCCAAGAATTCTTTCGACTATTTCATCCACAAGGATCTCGGTGGATTCCTTCGTCGTGAGCTGGATTTCTATATCAAGAACGAAGTGCTGCACATCGAGGACCTGGACAGCTATCAAATCAATGCACAATTAGCCAAAGTAAAGGCTATAACGGGCGTGGGTGAGAAAATTATCCGTATGCTTGCCAGTTTGGAGAATTTTCAAAAGAAGCTATGGTTGAAGAAGAAGTTCGTAGTGCAAACCGACTATTGCATCACGATAGACCGTGTGCCAGAGAAACTTTATCCTGCTATCATAGCTAACGATAATCAACGTAAGGAATGGGTTCGATTGTTTGCAATTGATGAAATAATGGAAGATTTGACCACAAAAGGTTACAGCGAACCATTGACTATGGAGTTTCTAAAACAAAATCCATTTCTCGTTCTTGACACAGCATTCTTTGATGAGAAATTTAAGCATCAGTTAGTGGCATTTTTGGAAAAAATAGATGAACAAACTAATGGATTGCTGATTAATAGTGAAAATTTTCAGGCTCTGCAGCTACTGCAGGAGAAATATAGACAGCAAATAAAAAACATTTATGCAGATCCTCCATACAATACAAGTGCTAGCGAGATTGTTTACAAAAACAGCTACAAGGATTCCTCGTGGTTGAGTTTAATGCAGGACCGTTTGTATTTGGGAAGGAATTTATTAACTGATGATGGTGTACAATGTACTACTATAGATGATGTTGAACAAAGCAAACTAAGTCTTCTTCTTGAAGATGTTTTTGAAGAACAGCCTGAAGTTGTTGCCATACGTATAAAGCCTTCAGGACGTCCTATTCCCAATGGTTTTGCAATTTCTCATGAGTATGCTTTGTTTTCAAAGAAAAATGAAAAAACAGCTATTTCAAGGCTTACACGTTCTGATGAACAATTAGCTCGTTATAGGGAACTTGATGAAAAAGGTCCTTACTTTTGGGAAATGTTGAGAAAAGCTGGGTCGAACTCTCATCGAGAGAATCGTCCTACAATGTTTTACCCCCTTTATTGGAATAAGGAAACGGGTAAATTAAGACTTCCCGAAATGGAAGGGTACGATGAAGTCAAAAAAGAGTTCATTATAACTGAAGCACCAGGAGAAGGGGAAATTTCAGTTTACCCCATAAAAGACGATTTTAGCGAAGGTTGTTGGTATTTTGGAATAGACAACATTAAAGAACATGTAGACTATCTTAAGGCCGAAGTTCAAAATAGTGGCATTATCTATGTTTACTATCGTCGTCGTCCGAATGAAGGAGTGCAACCTCTAACAACTTGGGGTGATGCAAAATATTCTGCAACTGAACATGGCACCGACCTATTAAAGAAAATGATGATTCCTTTTGATTACCCTAAGTCAATTCATGCCGTTGAAGATTGCTTGAGAGTTTCAGGGTGTCATCACAAAGCGATTGTACTTGACTATTTTGGAGGAAGTGGCACAACTAGTCATGCTATTATAAACTTAAATAAGATTGACGAAGGATTCAGAAAGTATATTCTTTGCGATATGGCAGAGTATTTCAACTCAGCTTTAAGAACAAGGACTGCACGAGCCATCTATTCTGACAGTTGGGATAACGGTAAGCCTGTCACCCGCATTGGCATTAGTCAATGCTTCAAATACATTTGCCTTGAGCAGTACGAGGACACTTTGAATAACCTCATCCTTGAGGAAGCACCTGAAATATTTGCTAATGCCGAAGATGAGAACTTCAAAGAAAGCTATATGCTTGGCTATATGATGGACACAGAAACAAAAGGTTCTTTGTTCAATCTGAAATGGTTCGTAAATCCATTCGCCATGACACTGAAAACAACCAAGGACAATGAATTGGTAGAGACCAAGGTGGATATGGTGGAGACCTTCAACTTCCTAATCGGTCTGAATGTTGAAACCATCCACTGGCATCAAGATGATGCTATCTGCGTGGTGGAAGGTGTGACGCATCGTCGTGGCGAGAGAACCTTGGTCATCTGGCGTGATTGTAATCGCGTTAATAACGAGCAATTGAATAAGTTCTTCGAGCGTATGGATTACAGCACGTTGGCGCATGACTTCGATGTCGTCTATGTGAATGGTGACAACACGCTGCCGAACCTGCATCGCGATGAAGACCGCTGGAAGGTGGTTCTTATCGAAGAAGAATTCCAGAAACGAATGTTTGAAAACACATAAGCTATGCAGAGACCAAGACAACAACGTCAGGCCAAGCTGCAAGAAGCTTTGGTACTGTTCAAATATGTTCTGAGCTTATTTGGTTCAAGGGATCTTATGTCCTTCTCGCAAGACTTAAAGGAACCTATGCTCGAAGGTGTAAACGAGGAAGGCGAATCGTTAATCTATCATGAATTGTGTCGCCATATGTATGACTACAGGCTGACTCGAGAACAGCTTTACGAATACGACCAGAACATCGTGCGACACACCAACGACATCAACGAGCATCGAACTGATAAGATAAAGTGGAAGTATTTCCAGTATCTTTCACTGCTCTTCACGGAAGTCTATCTCGACAAATATTTCAAAGACAAGGCTGCACTGCTCAACGAGATAAATGACTTCCTTATCAACGATTTCAATTTTCGAGACAATACATGGCATGGAATACCTCCATTTGACGAAGATGACCTCAACAAACTAGCTTTCTGGTGCGCTACAGGCGCAGGCAAGACATTGCTGATGCATGTCAACATCAAGCAATACATACACTATGCAGAGAAGTATCATGCGCCAAAGTGGAATCGCATTATAATACTGACTCCGAACGAAGGTTTGTCAAGGCAACATGTGAATGAGTTGCAGGCGTCTGGTTTCGTAGCCAACCTATTTTCAAAAGCTGGTCGTGGCGGATTCTATGAAGGAAAGAATATAGAAGTAATTGACATCAACAAACTTGCCGACAAGGATGGAGATAAGACTGTGGCCGTTGAAAGCTTCGAAGGCAACAACCTTGTTATGGTCGACGAAGGCCACAAAGGCTCCGGAGGCGACGTTTGGATGGGTTATCGCAATGTATTGACCAAAGAAGGTTTCTCGTTTGAATACTCTGCTACCTTCGGGCAAGCCATCGCTGCTGCGGGTTCGTCAGCCACCAAGATGGCCCTATTGGAACAGTATGGCAAGGCCACGCTCTTCGACTATAGTTATCGCTATTTCTATAACGATGGCTATGGCAAGGACTATCGTATAATGAACATGGCATCCTGGGATGATCAGGAATTGCTCGATATGTATATGACCGCCTATCTGCTCTGCCTATATGAGCAAACGTTGGCATATGAGAGAGATTCTACCATCCATACGAGGTTTCTTATCGAAAAGCCTTTGGGCATCTTTGTGGGTGGTAGCGTGAATGCTGTCAGAACTGAGAACAAACGAAACGTATCGGATGTTGTCCAAATCCTATTGTTCCTTCGGGACTTCATCGGAGATAAAGCGACATTCTCAGTCTATATCAAACGCTTGCTTGACCCTACGGATGGTGTGAAGAATCGAAATGGTTATGCCCTATTTGCCAATTCATTCCAGATGATTAAGCAAGGTTTGAAGCCAGGCGAAGAGCTTGATCATGCTCGTCGAGTGTATGATGGGGTGATGAAGACCATTTTCCATTCCTCGGTGAATGGGGCGCAACTGCATATCATCAAGCAGAAAGGTGGCGATGGAGAAATTGGACTCCAAGTAGGTACAAGCGATTTCTTCGGAGTCATCAACGTAGGCGATAGCGATAAATTGACAAATCTCTGTGCAGAAAACGGTTTCTCCACCGAGTCAAGGGAGTTCGGTAACATGTCACTCTTCACTAATATAAACGATGCCGATTCGAGTATCAACATCTTGATTGGTTCCAAGAAATTCAGCGAAGGGTGGAGCAGCTGGCGTGTAAGCGCTATGGGTCTGATGAACGTTGGTCGAAGCGAAGGCTCCGAAATCATCCAGCTCTTTGGCCGAGGCGTACGTTTGAAAGGCTTCCAATTCTCTTTGAAACGCAGTACTGCTTTGGATTCAAGCTACAACCCCGGAAACTTACCCAAGGGATTGAAGAGCATCGAGACACTGAATATCTTCGGAATACGTGCCGACTATATGGATGCATTCAGAAAGTATCTCGAAGATGAAGGCCTTCCAGCCAATGAGGAAGTTTATGAGTCCATACCAATTCCTACGGTGAACCTGCTTGGCGAGAGAAGACTTAAGATTGTCCGTCTGAAGAAAGGATATGATTTCAAGAAGTCCATCGTGGTCAATCCTCTAAAAATGTTGCAATCTCTATCGACCCCCTTAAAAATCGATTGGACCCCTAAAGTAGAAGCTATGTTTAGCCAAGGAGCTCAAGCAGGCTTTGGCAATGCTTCTGAAACGAACTATCTTAAAGAGAGCCATCTGAGATTGCTTGATTGGGACAAGATATTCTTTTCCATCGAACAGATGAAGAATGAACGCAGCTGGTATAATATGGAAATCAGTCAGACGATGCTAAAGGAATTGATGCATAGCCATGACTGGTATCAATTGGTCATTTCTAGCGAAGCACTTCAATTCCATGATTACGGCAAAGACATAATGCGTTGGGAAGAAATCACTATAGCGCTCCTGCGTGCTTATATTGATCGCGCCTACAAATGGAGCAAGGGCAAATGGGAGTCCAAGTATATGGAAACGGTTTACATCGATGCCAATGATCCTAATTTCTTCGATGAATACATCGTTGAAGTACGTAAGGACAAACAGGTTTGGATAGATAAGTTGAAAGAGTTGAATGAACAGATACAATCGGGTAATTTTGCTAATGACTTCACAATCGTTGATCCTTGGGTAAAAGCACTACGTTTCGACCAACATCTGTATTATCCTTTGTTGTGTTTGACCGAAAAAGACAGGGATGGCAGAAAGCTAATGCTCGATCCAAACACAAATGAGCCTCTTATCAAAATATCGCCTGTGGCTCTAAACCAAGGAGAACGGACTTTGGTTGAACACATTAGGAAGTATTATCTCAATCACAAAGAAGATACGTTAAAGGACAAGGAACTTTACTTGCTTCGTAACGAGAGTCGCAAGGGTATCGGCTTCTTTGAGGCCAGCAATTTCTACCCAGACTTCATCCTTTGGGTGAACGACGGGCAGAAACAGCATGTGACATTCATTGATCCCAAGGGCATCAGAAACCTTCGTGGACTAGAAGACCCCAAGATTCAGCTTTACGGACAACTCAAGACCGAAGTGGAGCCATCGTTGAATGATCCTGACATTATTCTCGATAGTTACATTGTAAGCGTTACACCTTATAACCAAGCTCAGCTTTGGGGTGTGACTCGTCAAAAATTTGCCGAGACACATGTCGTATTCCAAACAGATGACAACTATCTTGATATAATGTTTAATAATATTTTGGCATAATTAAATACAAGTAGATAGGCTTAAGGTTTGTCAATAATAACATCCCTTAAGTCTATCCATTTTCTATGTTTTGGTAATATTCGCAAAAACAATTATTGTTTATGTTTGGATTCGCACTTATCGTGGCTTTTATACTGGCTGTGATCATCATTAAATTGTTCGGTAAAGACGAAAACTTTACCCAAGAGGACGCAAGTAATTGTTTTGGATGCTGTATAATAATAGGCATCATCGTTGCAATTCTGGTATTTATTTTTATGGCAAACAATTGTACGGGATAATGTCCTTCGTATATATTTTTGGCAGTGGTTGATTGTGCCACCCGCAGTGGAAACAAATGTGCCAGGCATAGCAGAATAAGTTAATTGTTGAGATAATCATCCTCATCCACAAACAAACACCCCAATGACCAAACAAGATCTACTCTCCCTCTGTCACTATTATCGAGGTGAGGACAAATGTCCGTTCGATAGCGAAACTGAGCGACCACAGGGTTTGTTCTGGATATTCGAGGATATGTTTGTTCGTCACTCGCTGAACGCCCCTACCTTTTTTGAAGGTTACAAGGAGATGGTGGCGAGGTATATTGAGAATCATCCTGGCATCTCGAATGACCTTACCAACGACCGCTTTCCAATAGGAACGAAAGCTATCATCATGTACAGCGAGGATATGCTGCAGAAGTGGTGTCCTTATGAGGTTGATTTGATTTTTCAATATGGAAACGTATGAAAAAGAAACAACAAATTGATTTACTGAAATTCTGCCGATACTACAAAGGAGAGAAAGATTGTCCACCAGAAATCCAAGACAACTGGAAGCATGATTGTTTCTGGAGAATGGAGGAACGTTGGGTCAATTATGGTATCGACCGTCAATTCACTATGTCCCAGTGTATCGAGTTTTGGCCTGAGACTGCGCATATCTTCATGGAAGTTGCCAAAGGACTACCAAAGGCTGTCAAAGACGGACTTGCGTCATATATAATCTGTGCTAAAAATCTAAACCCTTACGTTGAAGCTCTTGAATTCCTATGCTCCTACTTCGGACTTCCATATAAAGACCCTCGGGAACCCGACTCCGAAGAAGAGCCTGAACCCGAACCCATTCATGAAGATAGGGTCATAGAAGCAAGATTTGAACTAGGAATCGACAGAACAGAGGATTATCTACAACTCTGCCGTTACTACCATGGAGAGGATGAATGTCCTGATAATCTCGAAGGTATTCAAACGACATTCTGGGGGTTGGAACGTGCTTGGATCAAGAGCGCGAATGATACACGTTGGGAGGATTCGATAATAACTGAGTTCCTTATCGACTTCCCTGATGGCTTCAAAGATCTGGAAATACCCCTTGGCTTGAAAGCTATCATATCCGATCAATACCAGCATTGGTGTAGTGGAAAGGATGGAGTCGAGGACTATCTGATCTCTTATTTGAAGAATGCTCCTAAGAATAGAAAGGCATAATATCGGCGACAAAAGGCACAATAAAGATTTCACAATGGGCAGATTTGAAAAACAAAAAAGCACCGCAAAAGACGGTGCTCAATCATTCTTAACCACAATTAACTATCCCTCTACAACTCGCCAATATCTCTTTCAACTCCGCCTCATTAGCCTTGTCAAGTAGCGTCAGGATCTGTGAGCGATACTGATGTTCCATTTGCTCATCTCTCTAACCTGCGTCTCATCGGAGGTAGCTATGTAAGGTTTCATCGTCTTGTAGTCATGATGGCCTGTAGCCTTCATCACCACTTCTGGAGGTATTCCCATTGCAAGGCTACACGAGACGAAAGTACGACGAGCATCATGGCAACTGATAATCTCATAGAACCTGTGCGTTTCCCTTAAACGCTTGGTGCCTACGTAATATGTATCGAAATCCAAACTTCCCAGGTGCTTTCAATGAGCAATTGAAGCCTCATTATGCATAAGCCATCAAGGTTGGCATTCCATCATGGAGGAAATAAAACATTAACGACCTTCTGATTCAAATCACTGATGGGAGAATAATCAATGGTAATGTATCTTTCCGTAACTTTATGTGCAGAACCGTGATTCAGCGAGAAGGCTATTAGTTCAATGCTCGCCCCGCACTTATTCTGTGCAATGGTTGCCCAGGAATGTCTCAGAGAATAAGTTGACATATACTCAATTTTATCTTCATGCGTGGAGTTATAGGAGTTTCGGATTTCTTCCATTCCTAAATTGATTGCCTTGTTAAAACCTTTCTGTGTCGCATAGATTTCACAGAAGTTAAACAGGCGTTTTCTCCCTTTGTGCTTTTCGAATAGAGGTATCAAGATCTTTGGCACAACGATTTCCATATAAGCTTCGTCATCTCTATGCGCTCTTGTCTTTTTACGATTATAACACAACTTGCCATTCACGAAAGAATCGGAACGCAAATCATATAGATCTGCTGTATTGATGCCTGCTAAGCAGAAAACGAGCATGCAAACATCTAGAGCACGCTCAGACCTACTTATGGTTGCTCCTTTAGGCGGTTTGGTCGTGGAAACATCAGCAGAAAAGAAATGTTGGAGCATAGGGACATCAATGGCCCGCTTCAATGGTTTTTTAGGGCGAGGAATATCTACGCGTCTGAATGGTTGGTTATGGATACGAATGATTCCCCTATCGTAATCATTAATCTCTTCACAACCGCGATTGAACATCGCCTTGATTGCCTTAGGATAGCCTGTCCTCTTATATTTGCTGTCCTTCATGGATTCAATCCACAAATTAATCAGACGACTAGTTATATCGCGGAATTCGAGTTGCTCCTTACCAGAAAACTCCTCCAGTCGAGCAATGGCCAGCTTATAGTTCTGTGATGTCGTTTCTCTCCCTTCGTTATCCATGCGTCGAGTATATACACGACAATAGTCAGAGAAGCTCATAATCTTATCTCCTTCGTTCATGAGATAATCTACAAGGTCTTTGCAATCCCAAGAAGAAACATCAACCCGGTTACAACGATCTGTGAAGTCATCTATCATTTCCGAGCACTTTCGATTGATGAACGCATTAATCACTTCTCCTGCTTTGACATCTTGTTTTCTCGCAATAAAGCTTGTCTTCAAGTACGACATTGACCGGTTATGAGTCAACCGAATGTAAACGACATACGAACCATCCGCCCTGGGATTACGTACGCAAATTTTGAACATGGGCATTTGTGTAAACATTTTTTACAGAAAGTGTAAACATTTTGTAAACATTTCACCCCATTTTCACCCGTTTTTAGGGATGTTTGCATTATCAAGGTTCGAATCGCAACAGACGAAAAAGTCGAGTTTGACGGCAAGGTAAAACAAAGATAAAATAAAGAAGGAGGAGCATTTACGATAAACGTAAACACTCCTCCTGGGCAGCGGAAAGATAGGGATTCGAACCCTAGGTACCCTCACGGGTACGCCGCATTTCGAGTGCGGTCCGATCGACCACTCCGGCATCTTTCCATGCACTCGCCTTTGAGGCCATTTGTT
>Ga0256407_10001323_pt1 | contig 52819 bp, 40 predicted proteins | sample RumenRJG_04DNA_FD_193489 | JGI IMG/M metagenome (GOLD analysis project Ga0256407, IMG submission 193489) | Bovine rumen microbial communities from Lethbridge, Alberta, Canada - RJG_04 | ecosystem: Host-associated > Mammals > Digestive system > Stomach > Rumen | place: Canada: Alberta... | reverse complement strand
CGTACCGCTACCACCGCGAATAAGCACAGTCGCATCCGACGGAGCGACTTGACGCACTTGTTCGTACACAATCTGCATTTCGCGGCAGTTGCCAACAAGTTCACTCGGCTTACCGCTGAGCATGTCACGCAACTTTTGGTTCTCGTCAATCAAGGACTGGCGTTCCACAAGCATTGTCTGGCATTCGCTAGCGGCATCACCCGTGATGTTGGCGATGATTTCCAAAAGTGCAACATCGCGGTCCAGATCCGTTGTCACATCGACAGGGCGGTCTACTGAAAGCGTTCCGATAATTTGTTCATCGTGAATCAGCGGAACGCAGATAAAAGCAACCTGGCTATCGTAATTGCGAGCGCCTGTGCGGTTCAAGAATCGAGAATCCTTGCGCAAATCAGGAATCACGTGGCTGCGGCCTGTTTCTGCCACATGACCTGTGATGCCCTCGCCCACCTGATACTGGCCAAGGCGCTTTTTCTTTTCATCAAGTCCATGCGATGCTTCAATTTTTAAGGTATTACCGAACAGCAAAGTAAACGTGCCGTTCAGCATTCCCATGTCGGTGTCCAAAATGGTAAGCACATTATCCAGGAGTTTTTCGACGTTTCTCTCATGGATGATAATTGTACTGATCTTTTGAACGACCGCGATTTCTGGACCTATTGGTTGTTTCATAATTTGTAAAATAGTAAATGATTGTTATATACTAAAGGGCTTTGACCAATAACTAATGACTTAGTTTTACAACTTTTCCCTAATGCGCTTGAGGGCAACTGCAGTCTGGTCTGGGTCGCCAAAAGCTGTCAGGCGGAAATAGCCTTCACCGCACGGGCCAAAACCACTACCCGGCGTACCGACGACTTCGCATGTGGCAAGCAAGCGGTCAAAGAAGTCAAACGATTTTTCGCCTTCTGGCAACTTCCACCAAATGTAAGGAGCGTGTTCGCCACCGAAAACGGTATAACCGCATTCCGTCAATTCCTTGCGGATTTTTGCTGCAGTATTCATGTAACCACTGATGACGGCCTTTGTCTGTTCCCAGCCTTCCGGAGTGTAAATGGCTTCTGCAGCGCGCTGTGTCACGTAGCTTACGCCATTGAATTTAGTGCACTGACGGCGGTTCCACATGGCACGGAGCTTTTCAAGTTCGTGCGGGACAATTGTGTATGCACAACGAACGCCCGTGAATCCGGCGGTCTTACTGAAGCTGCGGAATTCAATGGCGCAAGTGCGAGCGCCCGGAATTTCATAAATGGAGTGCGGGAGCTTTTCGTCGCGGATGTAGCAGTTGTATGCACCATCGAACAAAATAATTGCACCAGTTTCGTTGGCGTAATCCACAAACTTCTGGAGCGTTTCACGAGTGAGCACCGTACCGGTCGGGTTGTTCGGGCTGCAAAGGTAAATCAATTGGACGGGATTCTTGGGCAAGTCCGGCTGGAAGTTGTTTTCTGCCGTTGAGGCGAGATAAGTCACTTCGGAGAATTGACCGTCATCCTGAAGAACTCCCGTACGGCCTGCCATCACGTTGCTATCGAGATACACGGGGTAAACCGGGTCCGGGATTGCGATTTTGGCATCTGCCGAGAAAAGTTCCTGGATATTAGCGACATCGCACTTGGAACCATCGCTCACAAACACATCGTTCGGATCCATTTCAATGCCGCGCGGAGTGTATTCGCCACGGATAATGGCTTCGCGAAGGAAATCATAACCTTGTTCAGGACCGTAACCGCGGAACGTCCACTTGACACCCATTTCGTTTACAGCCTTGTGCATGGCTTCGATCACAGCGGGGATAATCGGAGAAGTCACATCGCCAATGCCCAAGCGGATGATGTCTGCATTTTCGTGGGTGCCCTGGTATTCCTTGATTTTCTTGGCAATCGTTGAAAAAAGGTAACTGCCAGGAAGACGATCGTAGTACGGATTGATGATTGAATTGTTCATTTTTAGGTATAAGGTTTTAGGTAATAGGTTTTAGGAACTTTTTCGTCTCTAGTCTTTCGTCTCTCGTCTAATCGATAACACCCTTGAAGACTTCCTTCGCGGGGCCAGTCATAAAGACGGGGCCGCCTTCTTCGTGCTTGATGTGGAGCGTACCGCCGTCCAAGACTACGTCAGCTTCGAGACCGATGCGACCTGTGCGCTGAGCGGCAACAAGCGTTGCGCAGCTTCCGGTGCCACAAGCCATCGTCACGCCACAACCGCGTTCCCAGACGCGCATGCGGATCGTATTTTCGTCGATCACTTGTGCAAATTCGATGTTGCAACGGTCAGGGAAAATCTTGTCCACTTCGAGGATGCGTCCCCAATTTTCAAGCTGGATTTTTTCAATGTCGTCAACGAAAATAACGGTATGCGGGTTGCCCATAGAAACCGTTACACCCGTAAAATCAAACGTGTCTGCCGTGAGCTTGATCGTTCCCAAAAATTCGCGCGGGAGGCCCATATTTACACAAACACGGCCATCCGACAGAACGGATGGCTTTACAAGACCGCTTTTGGTATGCAATACAAAATTGCTATCGTCGCTAAGACCGCGACTTTGGATAAACTTCGCAACACAACGCGTGGCGTTACCGCACATGGCAGCTTCGGAACCGTCTGCGTTGAAAATGCGCATTTCAAACTCGTTGCTTTTTACATTTTCGTTTATCGGAGTCACGACAACTACCCCGTCAGCGCCAATGCCAAAGCGTCTATCGCAAAGTTCAATTACACGCTGTTCCAGAGCCTTGCCCGGAGTCATGTCGAAAGACTCTCCTGGTTCGATGAGAACGAAATCGTTGCCGAGACCAGTCCATTTTGAAAATTTTAAAGACATAAAATGTAATCCTTTTTACGCTATTCGCGCTCTATAGGCAAAAAACGTGCCAGTTTTACATTTTTAGTAAAAATCGCGATTTTGAGCGATTTTCGCAACTTTATCAAATCGTTCCATTTTCCACAAATTGAAACCTTTTACAAATATTGTAAATAATCGTAGAAAGCTTTACATTTTTTGTAAAACAAAGAATCAATATGCAAAAAACATGTTGTTTTAACAATTTTCCATGAAAATAAAGCCTATTTCAGGCTTTAAAATGAAATTGTCTGTATATACAAAGAAAATTTTACATCTGAATTAAATTAATTTTTTCTTAAATAAACTATACTTACGTTACTGTGTTAAAAATAATACTAACACCTTCTACAGGAGAAACAAAATAATGGATAACAAAAAAGTCAATCTCAACAACAAGATTAATGTTGTTGAATCTTTAAAAACAACAGGCAAACGACTTGAAGATGTCGGTAAAAAGCCATACCTCCAAGATGGTCCATATATCAAGTCTAAACCATACATCAAGTTCTATCCTTACAAAGAAATCATCATTCCGATTCCACGTCCATACAAGAAAATCAACCCGGTTGCAAAGGCCGAACTCAAGCAAAGCACCTCTTATATCGAATTTGAAGGTGTGCTGGAAAAAGAAACAACCTTAAAGCTTGCTGAACTTGGCTGCAAGCTTACGGAAAATAAGATTTCCTTCGAACCGGCTAATAGAGCTGCCGTCGAGAAGGTCCTCAAAATTCGCTAATCTAAATCATAGGTTAAAATAAATTGTTACTGGAATGGCGTAAAGTCATTCCAGTATTTTGAAATATTATTATGATCGAGACTCAAAACCCCATTAAATGGCTTCAGTTAAAAAATAACAGACAATTAGCAATCAATCCCCAGACTGGAGGATGGTTACTTCTTGATGACGTCAGCAAAGACATTGTGCAAAAGATAGAATCCGGCATAGAGACGGAAGCCATATTTAATCAAAGCAACGGAATTTCTCTTGAAGATATCGACAAGCTAAAATATCTTCTGCATACGCATAATCTGCTTACTTCTAAAACAGATTCAAGACAGAGCAAGTGCAGCTCCACCTGCGCATTAAAAGAATATCCGACCCTTGCTGTTTTGAAAATCACTCTAGCCTGTAACTTAAAGTGCGTATACTGCTATTCAAACGCAGGCATTGACCAGTCCTCCCACATGTCAACAGAAACAGCGCACAAAGTTGTAGACGAATACGTCCGCTTAAATCCAGGCAAGAGCATAACTGTTGTTTTACATGGTGGAGAACCGTTAATCAATTTCAAACTGATCAAGGATCTTGTTGAATATTCAAAAAAATACGATAACAAGGTGATTATATCCATTCAGACAAACGCGTCTATGGTCACCGACGAAATTGCAGAATTTATCAAGAGCAACAATATCCAAGTCGGCGTAAGTCTCGATGGACCGGCCCCATTCCAAAATACAGCAAGAGTCTTGCAAAATGGCAAAGGCTCCCTGGATCAGACATTGCGTGGGATCCGCATATTGCAAAAGCACGGGGTCCTCTTTGGCGTATTGGGCGTCATGACAAGCAATGTCGCCGAACACATTGATGAAGTTCTTGATTTTTACCTCGCCAATAACATCTACTCATTCTCATTCATTCCCCTAATGAAAGTTGGACGTGGAGGGAACGACAGCTCTCTATATGTAACAGGAGAGCAGATATTCAAAGCCTATAAAAGAATATACGAACGGGTTGTCGAAAACAACACCCATAATCAAGAAAAAATACACGAACGCACTTTGGCGGATATGGCGTCAAGCTTATTTGCAAACGAAAACACGTTTATGTGTTCACAGATTCCCTGTGGCGCAGGGAAAAACATGCTCGGTTTTTCGAACAACGGTGACATTTATATCTGCGATGATTTCATTGGCGACCCAGATTTCAAAATAGGAAATGTTCATGAAGCGCCAATCGATAAACTTTTAGCGCAAAGTCCAATTATCGCCAAAACGCTCAGCCGCTCGAGAGACAACTTTAAGCGTTGCAAGGATTGCGTCTGGAAAAGGCTATGCGGTGGAGTTTGCCATTCGGTAGACCATTACGCCGGGAAAGATGGCGAACTGGAAAACGAAGTTTGCGAATTCAACAAACTGATGTTGCCATTCTTAATTGAAGAGTTTGAAAAAAATCCACAATTACCGTATCTGCTCAATTTTAATATTCCAAACGAAGATCCAAGAAACATTTTTGTCGCTTTGGACAACGGGAAAGATCAGGATTCCATAGATTCACAGACCTTCTACAGTCTCATGGACATTCACGACGTAAAGCATTACGAAAAGGTCACAATTTACGGAAAGGATTTTGAGCAAAACAAAGATGTTATGGAAATGATCGACATACTCGATTCCAAGAAGAGCCATAGCACGGTTGTATTGGAAAGTTCCAAGCTCAATTGCCCCGAATACAAGCAATTCATTGATTCAAATGTCGATGAAATCTGGATAAAGCCGGATGCTGACGAAAAAAATATTTCAGTGCAACTAGGTCAAGTAAAAGAGCTGCTTCAATATCGCATAAAACAGAATTCCAGCTCTTTAATTTCCCTCCTTTTGCCAATCAAGGAAAGCATTTGGAACGAAGATCTCGCCCACTGGATCAAGGACAACTTGAACCCAACGGACAAGGTCCTTCTTTACGAAGATGGACATGAAGATTCAAAATCGGTTCTTGAAAAAATACGAAAATTCAATTTGGGAACATTTGTCATTGTAGCGTCTTATTCTGAAGAAACATACAATCAATGCAAAGGCATTGTCATGTTTGAAAAACAGGATATTTTCCTGATTGACAAATCCAACTTAAAAGGCGAAAAAGTCAATTTAGAAAAGGTTATCCATTCGTAAAGGACAAATCAATATACAACAAAGGCTCACCTAAAGTGAGCCTTTGTTTTTTCTGGAGGTGAGGGGAGTCGAACCCCTGTCCAAAATCACGTCCATGTACGTTCCTACAAGTGTTCCCTTCGAATTTAAGATCTCGTCTTATCCACGCCCAAGAAGGTCGGCGCGGAGTTTGACCAGCCTAGTAAATCTCGGGAGATGCCCCCAGGCATGACACTTCCCTATCCCATATTGCGTCCGGACGTACACCCCGATGGGAGCGGAATGAGGCCCGGCGTTGCCGTTAATTAGGCAGCGAGTGCGTAGTTTTCGTCAGCACTTATTTTTTTTCAGACTTTTTAACGAGTTGCCCTCGTCTGAGACCTCGACTTGCAACTAACACTTCGGTAACCCTGTCGAAACCAGAGCACCCCCTTGTGTTCTACACAAGGGTGCTCGGTTGAGACAGGCCTGTCGATTAAATGCGAACTAGCGAGCATTTAAGCTCTTGAGAACGCATGCGTTCGAAAGACCCGGAGGGCAAAATTGCTGCGAGTAGCAGAAATTTTGGCAAACCAGAGCACCCCCGGTGCTTGCTCTAATATAGTAAAAAAACTAAAACTTGACTTTATAAATCTGCGGCCAGAGCTTGCCTGTGATCCAGAAATCCTTGCCATCATAGGCAATGCCGTTCAAGACATCTGCGTTGGGGAAATTTTCTCGAATCTCCCCCGCTTTTTTCGAAAAATCGATGTAGCGGAGCACATTCCCACTTGGGAGCTCGATTTCTGCAATCAAGCCCGTCTGCCAGATGTTTGCGTACAAAAAATTTCCAACGACTTCAAGTTCATTCAAGAGCTTGATTGAATAACGACCGTCAGTTACTTTAATGATTCCCGACACCGCAAAGCCACCCGGAGCAATTTGCAAAAGTTCATCGGAACCATTACTCATCAAAAGCTGGTCACGCCAAAGCGTAAGTCCCCAGCCTTCGGTCGGAATACGGAACTCCCCCTTCTTTTTGAACGGCTTGCGAGAATAAATAAAAGCCTTGTGCGATTTCCATGTGAGGTAGTAAATCTCGTCACCAAGCACAACGGAGCCCTCGCCAAAATAGCGATCTTCAATGCGAGCGGAATCTAAGATTTTTCCATCGAGTGTACGACGATACAGCCCCGATTGCCCATACTGCCCCGTAGTTTCAATCAAATCCTTGCCATCAAACGATAGCCCCTGCGTAAAATGAGACATTTCGTGTGGCACAGAATCGAGAATCGTCGGCACAACACGCGGAGCCTCGGCTTTTGCAAAAGACGAGAGAGCAAAGACGAGAAAAGCACAAAAAGATATACTTCTAAACATATCGTAAAATTACTAAATTTGCGGGCATGGGTGAAATAAGAACTCCTGCCAAAGTGAAAATCATCGTTGGCATTCTCGCAAAAGATGCCGAATCCGTAGAAGCGGTCCGCGGAGTGCTCAAATCGCGTTTCGGCGAAGAAGACCTGAACTTGGAACCGTTCCCGTTCACATTCACCAACTACTACAAAGAAGAAATTGGCAAAGCGCCGGTACGCGCGTTCTTTAGCTACGAGAACCTCGTTGACCGCGAAACGATTGTCGACATCAAGCTTTGGACAAATGACATTGAACTTGAAATTGCAAAAGCAAACGGGACTCCGGGACTGCGCCCTGTGAATCTCGATCCGGGCTACATGACGCTTGGGCAGTTTTTTTTGGCAACGACCAAGGATCAACGCCAACGCGTTTACATGCAGCGCGGGATTTTCGTGGAGCCGACGCTTTATTTCCAGGACGGGCACTTTCACGCTTTCGATTGGACGTATCGCGACTACCAAAGCGAGAACTACATCAAGTATCTCGAAGAGGTGCGCAAGCGCCTCGCCTACCAAATGACCACAGGAAGACCGTATAGTCAAAGAAACAAGAAATAAACTATGAAAGCTGGTATTTTTACAATTCTCCTTCTCTGCTGTTCCAACATCTTCATGACGTTCGCTTGGTACGGCAATCTCAAACTTAAAGAAATGCACATCAGCACCGATTGGCCGCTGATTCTCGTGATTCTTGCTTCGTGGGGCATCGCACTTCTGGAGTACAGTTTCATGATTCCCGCGAATAACATCGGGAGCCGCATCAACGGTGGTCCGTTCAGCTTGATGCAGTTGAAAATCATTCAGGAAGCCATTTCGCTTACAGTGTTCACAACAATTGCAGTCACGGTGTTCCATACGGAAACACTCCAATGGAATCACATTGTCGCTTTCTTGTTCATCATTGCAGCTGTTTTCTTTGCTTTCTTGAAGTAAACTTTCAAGTCAAATAAATCTAAACAACAAAAAGCACCGATTTTCATCGGTGCCTTTTACATTTTTATCAGTTACGATTTATTTGCTCGGGTTGCAGAGATCATCCGCACCAGAGATGTCCGAAATGTTAAACGGTTGCGTCCATTCACTCCAGTCGGTTTCTCCATTAACGTCCTTCCAGACAATACGGATTTGTACGTAGTAGTCGCAAATACCACGAACATAGTTAGGAATGCACATCGACATACCATATTCACTTTCTATGATCTTCTCCCATTCATCAGAAGGCGTGGATTCACTATACAATTTGGAATGATCTTTAGCTACATAATCATAACCGCTCTTGCAAGAAGCATAGATGGTCGTCTTCTTAGCAGCATCAGCATAATCGTTTTCATCAAATCGCTTCGTGATAGACGGTTCCTCGTACGGGAACGATTCTACCCAGTAGCAGCTGTCACACTTGTCGCCTTTCTTCTTTCCTTCGCAAGAACCCTTGTAGTAATTATACTGTTCAAGAGAAGTAAACCAACGAGCTTCGTAATAAGCCGTATCCGTATATTCCGATTCAACGATATACTTACTGATAAAATTATCCGTTATGGTATAAGTAGCCCTTGCATTAATAAAAGTGATATCATCCTTCGTTGCAGTGTCCTTATCCGCTTCGTATGCTGTGGTGTAGCCCAAAACAAATTTTTCAGACGGCACAGGAACTTCAAGAGCCATGTAATCGCGGTACTTGATTTCCGGAGTCAGCTGGATAACATCGCTATAGGCAGACGTATCACCGTCATTGACAACAGCCATACGGTAATAGCTTTCAATCTTGTCGCGTCCCTGAATATAGTAGTTACGCACATTGCCCTTGATGTTAGAAGCGACACTCACCCACTTGAAATCCTTAAGCTTTGAGCTCTGGATGATGAATTTACGATCCGGATTTTCATCGGATGCACTGTAGCTCCAGCTCAATTCCCAAACGCTCGGCGCAATACGAGTAAGAGCAATATCAGCCGGGGGTTCAGCAACGTTTGTTTTCTTGCTAATCTTAGGAATTTCTATTTCAGAGGAATATTTCGAAACGCCCTTGGAATCCTTAGCGGCAACACGAACATAGTAGCCACCCTTCTTCGTGGCATCGATAATAATCATGTACACGCCCTTGTTTGTCGAATCCATGACAGCCCAGGACGGTTTCTTGTCTTCCAAATTAAGGCTCTGCAACTTGAAACCGTTTTCAGGACGATTCGTATTGTCCGTATAGCTCCAAGAAAGTTTGTACTTACTAACATCGATAGAGTCCAGCTTCAGATTTGTGGGGACCGCCAGATCCATACTGTTCGAAGTACTTGTGCTATCGGAGACACGAGGAATCGTAATTTCTTCAGAGTATTCGGAAACACCCTTATCATCCTTAGCAGCCACATGGTAAAGCAAGCCGCCCTTCTTATTACCATCAATCTTTACGACATGAACTCCCTTGTTAGTCGTTCCGTCGTCAGACCACTTCGGGCTCTTGTCATCGAGATTCAAGCTCTGGAGCTTAAAACCCTGTTCCGGACGATTTTCATTATTTGTATAGCTCCAGGAGAGCTGCCACATGTTGTCGCCAAGGTTTTCAAGCTTAAGATTCGACGGGACTGCAAGGTTTGCGTTAGTCGTAGCCGTTGAGCTATCTCCAATAATTTCAACCATGTCGCTTGCCTTGGAAACGCCACATTCATCCATAGCAGATACGCGATAGTACTTATCGGCATTAGATGCACCAGACAAGTTATACATGACCACTTCTGCATTGGTTGAGTCAAAAGTTTTCCACTTAGGCTGCTTATCCGACATATTGAGAACTTCAATAAGGAAGCCGGACTCGAGACGTTCGTCATTGGGGGTATAATCCCAAATAAGGACCCACTTGTTTTCGCCGTTCTCGACCACCTGCAAATTTGTAGGTGCGGCTAAAGTTTCAGAAACAGACTTACAAATCTTAGAATTGGATGAGGAAGATTTTGCATCTTTGGAAAATCCTCCTGCGGACGAATATTCAGTATCGTCTTCTGCAGATGACGAAGACGAGCTAGAGCATGCGCCCAACGCAAAAAGAAACGCTGTCGCCAGACTTAATTTCCATTTTATGTTCATGATAAAACTCCACTAGAAAATTTTCTTTTACAATCAAATATATCATTTTTATGTCAAAAAGAATATAAAAAGTATAATTAAGCCCAAATAAAACTAAAAATTGGGAAAAAGCGTATTCTAGCTAGAGTTTTCTATGAAAATTACAGCCTAAAGCGCAGACCTTGGTTGCCGGAACGAATAAAATACAAACCACGAGGCATAGCATTTGCATGAATTTCGCGACCAAAACCAGACTTGATTACAACGCCGTTCATGTCAAACAGCGACCAAGGGGCATCCATCGAGAGATAAATCGTTTGGGAACCGCGATCAAAAGTGATGTTGAGTCCAGAATGCGCCGCAGAAGCTACGCGAGGATTGTCGTAAAGTCCGACTGAACTTGAGTCCGCCGCCTTCCCGAATTTGATGTTCCCGACGAGAGTTTCGCCACCGAGACCTTCCGCCGTAAGGTAAAAGTCCTGTACGCCTTTGAGCTTCGGCAAATTCGAACATTGCACGTCAGCCCACTTGGAATCGCCCGCGGAGGGCAATTCACATTTAGAAATCACGTCACCTTTTTTGCTTTCGGTGCGGAGCGAGAGAGTACCGCCAACGCTATTTTTCACCTGAACGCTGACGCCTACGCCAACAATGGAGTCGGTAATCACATTCTCGAAAATCGCATAGCCACCGTCCTTGATGGCAAATTCATCCTTATCAGTGAGGCGCACGCGGATGCCGTTATCAAAGCCGTTTGCCGGAATCGTATCGCGAATGATGCGCAAGAAATCGAGACGGTCGAGTTCTGCGTAATGTTTGCCCTTCGTGATTTCAATGAAGTTTGATCCGCGTTTAAGCTTTGTCGGGATGTACACGACGGACTTTTCAGGGAATTCGCTCCATGCGCCCGTCAGCGGGAGTTCGACTTCGCGCGTTTTGCCGTTGATGTCTACAAAATGCGAGCTGCCGTTTGCGCCGTTATCGGTCCAGTTATTGTCGTAACGATAACGGATAAGGTAATCACCCGCCTGCGGGATAATCATCGGCAAGCGAATCTTGCTGTCATCGTAGTTGATGTAAGCAACAAATTCACCGTTCGAAGCCTTGGAACTGCTCGAGATATCCACATGCGTGAGGATGCCGTGTTCCGCTTCGGCGCTCAAATAACGCCCCATAAACGGTTGACCAAGTTCCGGCCAATTGTCGTCGGTCCACACGATATCGCGCACTTGTATGTAAGAATTACCGCCATCATTCTTATCGTAATAGTGATTCACAAAGCGTTGGCGGTTCACGTCCTCAAAAGCTTCACCGCCCGCAGGCCCGTAGTAGCGTCCGTAACGGCTGAGGAGAATCGTACCACCGCCATTCAAGAGAGCCTTGCCGCTGCGGTCCACATATCCGCCATCAATGCGGTTGGAGCGCCCGACCGTTGTCTTGTAAGAATTATTTTCGAGGTCCGCACCTTTTTTACAGCAGTTGTCCCAAGCGGTAAAGAGGAAATATTTGCCATTGTGTTCAATGAGGCTTGCGCCTTCGACGCCTGCGCCACCGCGGTTTGCGATATTCTGCATTTTCGCGCCGTCTTTCACCTTACCCGTTTTTTCGTCCAGTTCGAGAATATGGATGCCCGTTCCCCACGAACCAAACGCCATCCAGACTTTTCCATCAAGGTCCTTGAGAACAGCCGCGTCAATGGCATTGTACGAATCACTCTTGACCGTGTGAATCACCTCGCCCATATCCGTCCAGCCGTAGCCAGGCTTTGTCGGGTCGATTTCCTTACTCGACATAAAGCCCATGCCCGACGAGCGGATGCCCATCTCGGAACCGCAATAGTACATGCGATATTCTCCGCCGATGTAATGAATATCCGGCGCCCAAATATCAATCATGTTCGGGGCGTATTTATAAAGCCATTTCGAGAACTCGGGCATGGCAGGCTCGCCATTTTTCCAGTTCAGCGCATCCTCGGAAAACTGCATGAGCATGTGGTTGTCCGTTGTCGCAAGAGCATAGCCATCCTCGTAGCGGATGATGTCCGGATCATGGCCCGCCCAACGGGTTTCCTTGGCGTACCAATCAGCGGCAAACGCGGCCTCAAACGAGAGGCCTGCAAAGAGGAATGCAGCGGTGCAAATTTTAGAACAACGAATCATAAGACTCCTTCAACCACACACCAGCATACACTATTTAATCTATATTCCGAAAGGATTTTTCGGTACAATTTATTTGCAAAAAAAACGCCATCCCAGAAAATCTAGGATAGCGCGATAATCTTATTTCACCTTGACAATGAATCTGCCTTTGGGAAGGTTATTAAATTCAATGTCAGTACCATTAGTTTTTTGGTGGGAGACAATTTGTCCCATCGGATTCAAGAGGTAAGCCTGATGAGCGCCGGCATTATCAAAGTGTACGCGGTAGCCGTTAGGAATTTTGGCAATCGAGTAGTTCAATGACGGACGGACAGCCGGGAGTGCCACGGAGGATTCGCTCGAACTGCTCACGACAATTTCGCTGGAGCTCGATTCCGCAACAGCACTGCTAGAACTTGATTCCGGCAAGGGGGCACTCTTGAAGAGAATGTTTCCGACAATCGCTTCGCCAGAGACGCCCGAAGCGGTCAAATAAAAGTCCTTGATGCCCGTTTTGCTTTTGAGCGTTCCGCAGTTTGCCTCAGACCAGCCATTGGCTGCAGCCTTAGCCGTTGAAAGGTCGCACTCAGCAAGGACGGTTCCGTTCTTTGCGCCATCGCGAATGGCGAGCTTGCCTGCGGCAGCATTTTTCACTTGTACAGAAACTTCGTCACTCTTGATGGAATCCGTCACGACGTTTTCAAAAATGGCGTAACCGCCGTCCTTGATAGCAAATTCATCCTTGTCCGTGAGGCGCACGCGAATGCCGTTGTCAAAGCCGTTCGCCGGGATCGTATCGCGAATCACGCGCAAGAAGTCGATACGGTCAAGTTCCGAGAAGAATCCGTTCGGTTGCGGTTCAATTTCGATGAAGTTGCCACCACGTTTGAGCGTTGCAGGAATCATCACGATAGACTTTTCCGGGAACGTGCCCCAAGAACCTGTCGGCGGGAGCGTCACGGTTTGCGACTTGCCATTGACGGTGACTTTGTGCGTAGCATCACCTTCACCACCGTTAGCATAGCGGTATCGCAACAAGTACTCGCCCGCTTGCATGATGTTCATCGGCAAGCGAATCTTGGAGCCAGCCGTGTTGATGTAAGCAAGATATTCGCCGTTCGAAGCCGTATTGCTGCGCGTAATTGCGAGGTCACCCGAAACTGCACGCGTCAAAGCGCCGTGTTCGACTTCGGCGCTCAAATAACGCCCGAGGAAGGGCTGCCCCATCTCAGCCCAGTTATCGTCCGTGAAGACAACATCGCGGATGTGAATGTGATTGTACTTATCGCCATTCAAATCGTAATAGTGATGCACAAAACGCACGCGGTTCAAGTCTTGGAAAGCTTCGCCGCCGCCCGGACCGACATAACGTCCGTAGCGTTCCATAAGGATTGTGCCACCGCCATTCGCCATATCGTAACCTGCGCGATCTTTGTACGGACCGGTTACTTTATCAGCACGACCATAAGCGGTCTTGTACGTTGTCTGTTCAATGGTCGGACCTTGCTGACAGCACTTGTCCCAAGCCGTAAAGAGGAAATACTTGCCCCCGTGTTCAATGAGACTCGGTCCTTCTTCGGCACCACCGCTTGCCTTGCTTGTACGGCGAGCAATGTTATAAACGGTCTTATCGTCACTCGCCTGATAGCCCGTCTTTGCATCCAACTTAATCAACTGGATTCCAAGACCGAACGAACCAAATGCCATCCAATAATTGCCTTCGGTATCGCGAACGACATCGGCGTCAATCGCATTGTACTTGTCCGACGCCACCGTATGGAAAACATGGCCATGATCCGTCCAGCCGTAGCCCGTTGTGCCAGGCATAATCGACTTTGTGGACTGATAGCCAATCGCAGATGTGCGCTTGCCGAAAACGGAAACGCAGTAATACACGCGGTATTCACCGTTCATGTAATAAATGTCAGGTGCCCAGATGCCCTCGGTCGTAGGCGCATAAGTGTAAGCCCACTGTGGGATTTTGCTCACCGTTGACTTGTGGTCGCGCCACGTGTAAGCATCTTCGGATGTCCACAGTTGCAAATTATTGTTCGTGCTCATGAGGGCGTAACCGTCCTCAAAGCGCACCATGCTCGGGTCATGACCCGGCTGCAAATTGTCCTTGGCATACCAATCGGCAGCCGACACAGCAGAGACGCCAAAGGCGCCAATTGTCGCGAGAACCGCGAGATTCACGCCGCTCACAAGATTTGCAAAATTCAAAACCTTCATTTCCATACTCCTTAAAATCAGTCTAATAAAAAATTACTGGATGACGAAAAGGCCTGCGGTCATTTCACAAACACCTTTGCGGTGGTGTGGGCGGTGCGGACAAAGTACATCCCCGAGCAAACGGAACGCACTTGGATTTCACGACCATAACCACGACGCACAACAACACCATTCACATCAAGCAAAACCCAAGACGCTTCTATGCCCAAACGAATTACGCGAGCACCATCGTCATAGCGAACCTGTTGCAAAGCCGGCGCATTCAAAATACCGCGTGCAATCCCCGTCGGCGGTTCAACTTTCGGCAGTTCCGCTTTTGCAAATTGCACTTTTTGATTATCCGTTCCTGTGCGCACCCACGTGATGACCGGCATCCCGACTTCCTTTGAAATGTTCAGCACATCGCCGAGGTAATCGCTATCGTAATCCGCGAACAAGAAGTAACCCTTCTTTGCAGATGCATTTTCAATGCGAATTTCACAAGCAGTCTCAGAAGTTTTCACCGTATCCAACAACGTCTTGAGCGGGCAATAGTAGCGGCCTGTTGCAAAATTCTTGAGCGTGTAATAACGTGCCGAATCGCCATGTGAAAGCACCCAAAGTTGCGTTTCGTTCTTTTCGTCCGCAACCTGCTGCACCACGATACCATCTTTATCTTCAAGAGCCAAATTGCTGTGCGAAACCGTCAAGCGGTAACCGCCTTCTTCGATAAGCGCATTGTTGACCGGATCCACGCCATCCGTATGCTTGATTTTCTGGATTAAGCCATCGCGGTCGTAATAGAGATAGTCGATGTTCACGGAACGGCGGTACGTCCAACCACCCGGAGAATTCGCACCGTGATACATGAAATACCAGTGCCCGAGATACTTGAAAATCGCCTGATGGTTCGTCTCGGAATTTTCCATTTTGTCGTTGATGACGCCTTTTTGTGTCCATGGTCCGTTCAGGCTCGGCGCCATGGAATAATTCGTCGTCGAGGGGTAACCCGAAGCATAGCTGAAGTAGTAATTGCCGCGGAAATAGTGCATCCACGGAGCTTCAAAGAAGTCCTTGATCTTGATATCTTCGGGCGTGCCCGCAAGTTCAATCATGTTTTCCTTGAGCTTGACGCGGCGGCCCGCACTCCACGAGCCCCAATACATCCAGATATCGTCGCCATCGTAGAAAATTGCGGGATCAATGTTCAATTTCACGTCATTCGGTGTATTATCGGTAATTAGCGCATGCCCAATCGCGTCCGTCCACGGACCGGACGGATGATCCGCGACGGCAACGCCAATCGCAAATCCTTCACTTCCATTTTCCTTGATAGTCCCATGATGGACCGCCACATACCAATAAAACTTGCCATTTCTGTATTCGCAGTGACCCGCAAAAGCGCTCGCATTCGCCCATTTGAACGTCTTGACACTCAAAACAGCGCCGTAATCATGATAATGTTCCATATCATCGGTCACTAGCACGTGCCAGTCGTTCATGATGAAGGCTTTATTGTTATTGCCCTGCGGCCCCTGTTCATCGTGACCCGCAAAAATAAAGAGCGAGTCGTTATGCACGAGGGCTGCGGCATCCGCAGAATAAAAGTCCGTCGTCAACGGATTTGCGGCAAAAGCCGATTGCGCCCCAAAAGCGCCAAATAGGCAAAAAAGGCAAAAAAAGGCCCATTCCAACGTCGTAAAAAATCCAGAACTCTTCGTTCCCATAAACATCTCCAAATCCACACCAACAACTGCTTTAAATATATATCAAAAATTATAAAAAGTCCACATATTTATTTATGACATCAAGTATTATTTAAAAGATAATCCACAAACAGCCCACATTTTCACGAATTAAAAGTCTACATTTCACAAAAGACGGTTCGACAACCTTCTCGTTTATGATAAAAAGGAGATTTCCGATCATCCCCGTCATCCCCGTCAAGCGAGGACAGGCGCGAGGACAGAATCGCAAATGACATTTTCTTTCGAAAATAACATTTCTTGTCTAATGACTATTGACCAAAGACCATTGACGAACGAATGATAATTGACCAACAACAGACAAAACGTATCATTAAGGTTGCATATGATTCAGCCGACAAAAAATTTCATTTATTTGAAAATTATTCATGGTAAACAAGCATAAAAGTACATATATTTTGTGTTGGATCTATTTGATTTAGGAGAGTGGATTATGAAAAGATCTTTGTTGGTCGCACTTTGCGCAACGTCAGTCATTTACGCAGGTTCATTCGAAACCTGGGATGCAGCCAAAATTTTTGAAGATTTCTATCTAAACTATCAAATTCATACAGGTCTCGGCAATGGACTCGAAACAGAAGGTTACTGGTATTCTTACAATGACAACAACAATTCGGGATCATCTGTAATCGTTTGGCCTGTATCGACAGATTTGTTTTACTCAAATCAATCTTTAGATCCCGTCATCGAGGAATGCAAAGGCCTTGCTGGCACAGCGATTCTAAGCAAAGAATCTTATGAACACGATCCGTATGTCGGTGTGGGCTTCAATGTTGTCGGCGAGACCTCAGAAACAAACCCAGCGCCAGATATTGGTGATGCATCAGCCTGGGGCGGACTCTGCGTGACCTACATGTCAGACACAGATATAGCCTTGGAACTCGGTCTTGGTGAAACCGTCGATTCAACAATCAATTACGCAAATCCAACAGTAACACTTCCCGCCGCAAAAGCTCCAAACATTCTATCGCCCAACGGAAAATACGGAAACAAAGTCGTCGTCAACTGGTCCGACTTTAAACAGCCTTCATGGTACGATGGAGCCGTTAAAACCGACGGCGAGACGGCAGCAAAACAGCTTGCCGCCGTACACTTTAAAATTCAGGCGGAACCAGGCGAATACAATTTCAACATCTGCGCCATCGGCCCGAAAGACGGAACATGCCCGGAAAAATGCGGAAAATCAGCAGCAACATCCGCAGGACCGTTTATCACATGGAACGGAGCCGATGAATATGCTAACGACCAAGTTCAAACAGGACTTGGCAACGAAACAGAAACGAGCGGATTCTGGTTCTCCTACGGAGACGATGGTGATGGAGGCGTGTCAGCAGTCCGTTGGGACACCTATACAGATCCTGAACCACCACATGTACTCGAACCCATCGTCTTGGAGTGCAAAGGAATATGCGGAACAGCCCAACTCAGAAAAGGTATTTTAACCTACACACCTTTCATAGGTTTAGGCTTCAGTGTTGTCGGACAAATTTCATATGAAGATTTTTCCTATGCCACAGGCGACGCCTCTTCTTGGGGTGGACTCTGCGTAACTTACACTTCCGATGCAGACATACAACTTGAACTCGGCCTTGGTAAAGCAACCGATTCCACAATCAATTACGCAAATCCGGCTGTCAATCTCCCCGCCTCCAAGACTAGCAATAGAATGGTTTTCAGTTGGTCCGACTTTAAGCAACCTTCGTCATACGACGGGGCCGTCAAAATCGAAGGTGAAGCCGCAGCAAAGCAACTCGCCATGGTCAAATTCAAGATACAGGCAGAGGATGGCGATTACCGTTTTAACATTTGCGCAGTCGGCCCGAAAGACGGGACATGCCCGGAACAATGCGGAACGCCAAGTGCAGGGATTCAAATTGCTCGTGGGACATCCGCAGTCAAAGCATTTTTAAACGGGCGCACGCTCGGATTCACGGGAATCAAGTCCACAGCCACCGTCGAAGTTTTGAATTCTCTTGGGCAAGTCGTGATGAAGGGCGCCATTAACAACGCAGCCACGCTTAACCTTACATCACTTAACGCAGGCATTTACATGGTGCGTGTGAGCGGGAAAAACGTGAATTTTGCAAAGAAAATAGTACTGAGGTAACGCAAATACGAGAAGGTGATTCCCGGTCATCCCCGTCAAGCGAGGACAGGCGCCGGGAATGACATGCAAGGGTATCAAGCGAGAGGTCACTTGTGAACTCGCATTTGATACCCGCAGCAGTCAAGCCCCGTTAGGGGAATGACATGGGAGTTTATGATGAAAAAATTTTTATTGACAGCACTTTGCGCAGCAACATCAACTTTTGCAGGGCCGTTTATCACATGGAACGGAGCAGACGAAAACGTAACCAGCCAAGTTGAGACTGGGCTCCGCAACGAAACAGATATAAGCGGATACTGGGTAGCCTATTCAGACGATAGCGATGGTGCCGAGTCCCAAATACTTTGGGACATTGATTTAAGCCCAGAATGGATACCCAATAAATATGACCCAATCATCGATTATTGCAAAGGAATGTGCGGAACAGCCCATCTCAGAAAAGCAACTTCATCCCACGTTCCTTCCGCAAATGTAGCCTTCTGCGTTGTCGGAACGATTTCAGAACACGATTTCTCTCTAGCCAAAGGCGACGCCTCTTCTTGGGGTGGACTCTGTGTAACCTACACATCGGATACAGACATAGCCCTAGAACTCGACATTGACGATACCGACGATCCCATAATAGATAATGCAAGTCCGGCAGTCAAATTGCCCACCTCCAAGACTGGCAATAGAATGATTTTCAGCTGGTCCGACTTTAAACAGCCTTCGTCGTACGACGGATCCATTAAAATCGATGGAGAAGCTGCAGCAAAGCAACTCACCGCGGTCAAATTCAAGATACAAGCAGAAGACGGCGATTACCGTTTTAACATTTGCGCGGTCGGCCCCAAAGACGGCACATGCCCAGAACAATGCGGAACGCCAAGTACAGGGATTCAAATCGCTCGCGGAACATCCACAGTCAACGCAGTTTTGAACGGGCGCACGCTCGGATTCACGGGAATCAAGTCCACCGCCACCGTCGAGGTTTTGAATTCGCTTGGGCAAGTCGTGATGAAGGGCGCCATCAACAACGCCACGAATAACGCGGCAACGCTTAACCTCGCCGCGCTCAATGCGGGAATTTATATGGTGCGCGTGAGCGGGAAAAACGTCCATTTTGCAAAGAAGATTGTACTGAGGTAAAACTGTTCAAGACGGAGATGCCCTCCCCATACGCGGATCATGCTCACGTAAGTGCTGAAGCACTAAGTGATCAAAGAGCTCAGTGGCGGACATGACATAGGAGTCGAAGGATTACAACATTTGGAGAGTAAATGATGAAAAAAATTATGTTGGCAGCACTTTGCGCTGCGTCAGCCATTTACGCAGGCACATTCGAAACCTGGATTGGAGCTGATTACGCCACAAGAGTAGAAACCGGACTAGGCAACGAAACCAATACCTACGGAATTTGGTACGACTTTAATGATTATTACGAAATAGAAACTTATGGAATAATAGGCGGGGAACTTAGACCAGGCTCCTGGTTATATACCATGTCCGAAGCATGTTATGATCACGAATACAACTGTGTCGAATATTTTTTTGATCCTGTCGTAGAATATTGCGCCGCAATTTGTGGAACAGCCCGTTTACGAGAAGGAGCGCCTACCGCACAACCGTTCGTGGGCGTCGCATTCAACGTTGTCGGCAAAGTATCAAAAGATAGCCCAATTCTAGCCACGGGTAACGCCTCTGCCTGGGGTGGACTCTGCGTAACCTACTCCTCTGATGCGGACATATACCTAGAACTTGGGCTTGGCAACACCATTGATTCAACGATGAATTACGCACTCCCTGCAGTAAAGCTCCCAGCCTCCAAAACGGACAATAGAATTATCGCCTCATGGTCCGACTTTAAACAACCTTCAGGGTACGATGGTTCTGTCAAATTTGACGGAGAAACAGCAGCAAAACAACTGGCTTCTATCAAATTTAAAATTCAGGCGGATTCCGGGGACTACGATTTCAATATTTGCGCGGTAGGTCCGAAAGACGGAACATGCCCAGAAAAATGCATCAAACCTTGGCTCGAACAAGAAAACAAGATTGCTCGCGGTGTTTCAGCAATCAAGACTAATTTGAACGGGCGCACGCTTGGATTCACGGGAATCAAGTCCACCGCCACCGTCGAGGTTTTAAATTCTCTTGGGCAGGTCGTGATGAAAAGAGCTATAGGCAACAGCGCCCAAACGCTCAACCTCGCCGCGCTCAAAGCAGGAGTTTATTTGATACATGTTGTTGGAAAATCAACAAACTTAGTTCGTAAAATTTTGTTAAAATAAATAGACAAAATATTTAATATTTTTTATCATTGGTACAAATCATATCAAACTAAGGAGAATCTAATGAAAAAAATTTTCTTGATTGCAACAACCGTGTTGGCTTTTGCAGCAAGTTCTTTTGCAACACCTTCCAAAACGTTTACCTCAGGCATTTCTCTCTCGGAAACAACTGAATTCGCCCGTGGCAGCGACGCTCCTGATTTCGACGCTTTGTTGGGATACAGAATCAACCTTACGCTTGCTTACAACGCCATGATTGGAATCATCCCCAATCTTTATGTCCACCCGGCACTCGGCGTGAGCCTCCGTCTCAGCTCCGAATCCGAAAACAAGAATACCGGCAGCGGCTTCAACATGTCCGTTTCTTCTAACGACGACAAGACGGTCTCTTCTTTGGACGTTTTGCTCCCTGTGACCGCCCGTTATTACATCACGAACAATTTCTTCGCTGAACTCGGCCTGGAATTCGACTTCAACATTTTGGAATCCTACAACACTGGTAGCCAAAAAGAAGACGATTATTACGAAAGCATGTATGAACCAAGCGCTGTTAATCTGGGCATTGTGGGTGGCATCGGTGCAACATTCAACTTCGGTCTCGAAATCAGCCTTACCTACACGCACGGTCTCACGGATCTTTACAAAGAAAAGAAGGTTGTTGATTTAAACATCATGGGCTACTCCATTGCACAGAAAAACGCAAACTGGTCTTACAGCCGCCTCAACTTCAACATTGGTTACTGGTTCGGCTACAGAAACTAATCTTAGTTAAAAGAACTCAAAAGCCTCCGATTAATCGGAGGCTTTTTTGTTTTAATAGAAAGCTTTGAGCACAAAACAAAAACGCCCACGGGTACTACCCGCGGGCTGTTTTGTTAAGAAGGAAATTCCCACTCGGTGGCGGGAATGACATTAAATGGAACCCGTGAACAACAAACGCCTCGTATTAACGAGGCGTGGTTGCGAGAGCGAGGCGAAGACGGAGTCCCCGCCATACATAAGAGCCGAGCGGTCTGATTACGTGTGAGCGAGAAACGCCTGGCATTAGCCAGGCGTTTTCGCGAGAGTGAGCGTCGCTCACATATTTCTATTTGATTCTGACGCGAACGGTTAGGTATGTGCGTCAACCCATTCAGCGTTCTTCTTGCAAGCTTCGACAGACTTGTCGAAAGCAGCCTTTTCTTCGGCGCTCATCTTGACTTCGAGAATCTTTTCGACACCGTTTGCACCAACGACAACCGGCACGCCGCAGTAGAGGCCGTTCACGCCGTATTCGCCATTGAGCTTAGCAGCGCAAGAGAACACGCTCTTCTTGTCGAGGAGGTAAGCTTCAGCCATGTGGATAGCAGAAGTTGCCGGGCTGTAGAAAGCAGAACCGCGACCGAGGAGGTTCACGATTTCGCCACCTGCACCAGCAGTACGCTTGGCGAGTTCAGCAAACTTTTCCTTGCTCATGAGCTGAGAAACCGGGATGCCACCGACAGAGACGCATTCCATGATGGAAACCATCGTGTCGCCGTGGCCGCCCATAACGAGAGCCTTGACGTCTTCGACGGAAACGCCGAGTTCGTCAGCGACAAAGCAAGCGAGACGAGCAGAGTCGAGCACGCCAGCCATACCGATAACCTTGTTAGCCGGGAGACCAGACTGCTTCTGCATGTTGTAGACCATGGCGTCGAGCGGGTTCGTAATAACGATCACGAATGCATCCGGAGCGTTTTCCTTGATAGCTTCAGCAACAGTCTTGATAACGCCGCAGTTCTTGTCGAGAAGGTCGTCACGGCTCATGCCCGGCATACGCGGGAAACCAGCGGTAACGATAACAACGTCAGCACCCTTAATAGCGGAGTAATCAGTAGAACCCTGAAGATCAACGGACGAATTGATGACGGAGCGGCCTTCCATAATGTCGAGAGCCTTACCCTTCGGCATGCCCTGAGTCATCGGGATGTCGATAAGCACGACGTCACCGAGGTTCTTCTGTGCGAGCACGAGAGCCATTGTACCACCAATTTGACCAGCACCAACGAGTGCAATCTTCTTTCTTGCCATGATTAACCTTCCTTTTAAGGTATTAAAAATTTTACGTGTCAAATATAGCAAAAGAAATGTAAAACCGGCAACGTTACAATGTTATTTCTTTGTCATACGAGAAGGAGTTTCCCGTTAAAGGCAAGAAGACAATGAGTGCACTGGAAACCGTCATTTTTGTAATAGCCAATAGCGACTAACTAGTAACTTTACTAAATTTGAGCCCACTATGAGTATTGCTATTCCTCAACTGCCCAAGGGCACACGCGATTTTTACCCGGAAGCCGAGCGCATCCAGAACTATATTTTTGACACATGGCGCAAAGTCGCCGAAAGCTTCGCCTACGAAGAATACGAAGGTCCGATGTTTGAGCATCTGGAACTTTACACCGGCAAGTCCGGCGAAGAAATCGTAAGCCAGCTCTACAACTTTAAGGACAAGGGCGACCGCGAAATCGCACTCCGCCCCGAAATGACGCCGACTCTCGCCCGCCTCGTGATCCAGAAGGCCCGCGAACTCAAGAAGCCGTTCAAGTGGTTCTCCATGCCGCGCTTGTTCCGTTACGAAAAGGCTCAGAAGGGTCGCCTCCGCGAATTCTTCCAGCTGAACATGGACATCATCGGCACCGAAAGCATCTACGCCGAAGCAGACTTGCTCGCCTCTATCGCAACGATGTTGCGCAAGTTCGGTCTCAAGGACTCAGACTTTGCGATTGGCGTTTCGAGCCGCAAGCTCCTCGCCACCTACCTCGAAGAAATTGGCGCCCCGAACCCAGCTCTCGTTTACCCGGTTCTTGACCGTCGTCTGAAAATCGGTCCGGAAGCATTTGCCAAGGCTCTTACCGAAGCAGGACTCTCCGAAGCACAGATCAAGCAACTCGACGATTTTATGAGCTGCAAGTCTATCGAAGAAGTGCGCGCCGCCGTGAAGAGCGAAAACGCAACCGCCGCCCTCAAGGAAATCGAAGACCTCTTTGCGACGCTTGCGGCCGCAGGCTTTAGCGAATGCGTGAACCTCGACCTTTCCATTGTACGTGGCCTCGCCTACTACACCGGCATCGTGTTTGAAGTGTTCGACAAGGGCAAATCCATGCGCGCTATCGCAGGCGGTGGACGTTATGACAGCCTCACCGAAAAGCTCGGTGGCGACCGCATCCCGGGTGTCGGCTTTGGCATGGGCGACGTTGTGCTCGCCGACCTCCTCCGCGAACGTGGACTTCTGCCGAGCCCGAAGCAGCATGTGGATTTCTACATCGCAAGCTTCACAAACGACATGAAGAAAATCTTCGAAACGGCCCAGGTGTTCCGCGCAAACGGCAACTCTGTTTCTCACCCGCTCGCCACAATGAAGATGGGCAAGCAGCTGGAACAGGCAAATTACCAGGGCGCAAGCATCGTCGTTTATGTCGATGGTGACAAGGCCCAAGCCGGTCAGTTCGAATTCAAGGACCTCCGCGACGGCACCATGCACGTTGGCGATGTCGCCGCGATTGTTGAACAGCTGAAAGCTTAACTATGACACCAGTAAAAGTATTACTCAGCATTATTTCTTTGTTCCTCGTCCTCGGGGTGATGGCTCTTGCCTACCCTGAAGACGGAATCCATGTTGGCGATACGACGCTCCGCTACCCGAAGCTTTCCCAGGTTTTCGAGAAGGCCGAAACAACGACGGACTCCGCTGGAAACACCGTCAAAGTCGAACAGGTAGATCCGGAAGAAGCCATCCGCCAAATGATGGAAGAGACCAAGGCAAAGCAATTTGCGGCGTACTCAGATTCTCTCAAGTACTACGAAGACTTCTTTAGAGAAGGTCGCACGCGCTTTGACCTGCCAGACAACGACCTCACGTGGTTTGATCGTTTCTTCGAAAACCTTCAAAAGGCACAAAAGGATTCTAGCGTTGTTCACATCATCCACTATGGCGACTCGCAGCTCGAAGAAGACCGCATTTCTTCGGCTATCCGTGAAGACTTGCAAACGGAATTTGGCGGTAATGGTCCGGGCATGCTCCCAGCCGTGATGCACATTCCGTCTCAATCGACTTCGCAGTGGAACAATGGCAACATGCAACGTTACATTGTCTTTGGCCCCAAGGAAGAACAGGCGACACACAACCGCTATGGTCCGTTAGCACAGGTGGGCGAACTCAATGGTTCTGCCGTCATCGGTGTCAAGAAACGCGAAAACAAAAAGGATATGTTCCCGCACGTCGGTAGCTATTCTACCATTAGGGTTCTCGCCGCCAAACGTGGCAACTTGAAGCTTCGCCTTACCTACGAACACATGGTAAACGAAGTCGTGGGACAAAATGCAGACGGAAGCCCCAAGTTCAAAATCAAGAACAAGAAAGAAACCGCCGCAGATCCGACTTTGGACGAATACACGAAGCTTAGAGTTTATACGTGGAAACTCCCGGACACGACATCGAACATCAAGCTTTACCTGAGCGGTCGCACGGAAATTTATGCAGTTTCTGTGGACGGTGCTTATGGTGTCGCTGTGGACAACGTAGCTATGCGCGGTAGCTCGGGTACAGTATTCCACAAGATCGATAGCCAGCTCCTTGCCGAATCTTACAAGGCAATGAATGCGAAGCTCATCATCATGGAATATGGCGGAAACATGGTTCCGAGCATGACGCCCAAGACTCTTGACTGGAGCAAAAAGCTCATTACCAGACAAATTCAGGCTGTCAAAAGGGCAAACCCGGATGCAGATATTTTGTTCATTGGTCCTGCCGACATGGCAAAACAAATTAATGGCAGATGGCAAACTTATCCGGGACTTGGCATTACCATCAAGATGCTTCGTGAAGTGGCTCTTGAAAACGGACTTGCTTACTGGGATATGCACCGCGTGATGGGTGGCGAAGGCGCCATGATCAAGTGGGTCAAGAAATCTCCGCCACTCGGTTTTACCGACCATGTCCACTTCACTCGCAAGGGTGCAGCTTACATGGGCGATCTGTTCTGTTCTTCGCTCCACATGTATTACGATTACTTCCAGTTCCGCGAAAGGCACAAGCTGAACGATTCGAAGCTTAAGGACATCCGAAAGTTCTCGGATAAAAAACAGGCTAGTGCCGACACGCCCAAAGTAATTGATTTGAACAAAGAAAAGCTAAATCCTTAAATACCGGAGGGGGTGTTAAGTGAAGAAAAAGCTTGCCGTCATTGCTGCCATACTTGGCATCGTTAGCATGGGATCCATGGTTTCTGCAAAGGACATGGAAATAACCCCAGGCTATTATGACGTTGACTTTACGAAATACGATTTTATCGATACGTCTTTGAATACCATCCAGTTCCCGCAAGGGAGCGCTAGTTTCGAGCCGTTCTTCAAGAAGCTCGACACGCTCGTTTTCGAGAACAGGGGCAAGGTGCGCATCCTCCACATTGGCGGTTCGCACTTGCAGGCAGACGTCATCTCGGGCCGCATCCGCGAACACTTGGTAAAAGAATATCCGGGCGCATCGGCAGGTCGCGGTTTCGTATTCCCGTATTCGGCAGCAAGGACAAACACCCCTGCAAGCTACGCAAGCTATTATAAAGGCATCTGGGACAAGAACAAGAACGTCCAGCACGAAATCACTAAACCGCTCGGACTTCTTGGCATTGCCATCAGCACTCGCGACCCACGTGCCGAAATCACGCTCCTTTTGGACAAGTACAATACCGAACCCATCTGGGGCGAAACGAGCTTTAGAGTTTTCGGCTATAGCGACAGCAACGACGTCGAACCGGTGCTCCGCATCGATTCCATGGACGTCTTTGGAACGTTCGATGCCTCTAGCCAGAGCTACGTTTTCACGAGCCCGCGTCCAATTGACACAATCCAGATTGCATTCCGCTGGGCAGATACGACCAAGCAGGCAGAAATCGCCGCATTCATCACGGACTCGCTCTACAAGGATTCCGTCGCCCGCGCAGACTCGCTCGCCCGCGTAGCCGACTCCTTGCGCATGGATTCGCTCGGCATTACGCCTCCGGCAAGTTCCGCACAGCAAATGGCACAGGCAGTTGCCGCAGACTCGATGTTCCAGGGCGACTGCGAAGACGTTCTCGATACAAACTGCCTGAACCGCGATGAAGACTTGCAAGCCGCACTAGATTCTGCCGCTGCAGATACGGTTCCGCCTCGCCCGCACTTTACGCTCACGGGCATCTTGGCCGAAAACAATGCACCAGGCATCACGTACACGAACGTCGGCATCAACGGTGCGAAGGTTTCGAACTACTTTGAAGAAACGTGCCCGCTCTTTGAAAAGGAAATGTCTTATTACAAACCGGACCTCGTGATTTTCGCCATCGGCATCAACGATGCCAACGTTGATGTCTTTAACGACAAGGCGTTCCGCGAAGATTACGACATGCTCATCAAGCGCATCCGCAAGGTGAGTCCCAAGACGGCTTTCATTTTCGAAACAAACAACGACTCCTACCGCAAGGTCCGCAAGAAAAAATACGTGCAGCACCCGAACGGTGAAGTCGCACGCAAGGCTTTCTTTATGCTCGCCGACAAGCACAAGGCAGGCGTCTGGGACAAGTTCTCCATCATGGGTGGCTTAGGTTCCATGGCCAAGTGGGAAAAGGCAGACCTCGCCAAGAAAGACAAGGTCCACTTCAAAACCGCTGGCTACCAGCTGCTCGGCGATATGTTCTACAAGGCTTTGATGCAGGCCTACTTCGACCACATTGCAAGCCTCCCTGCTGAAGCTCCGGTCGTTGCACAGGCAAAACCCGCAGCAACCCCGACTCCAGCCCCAGCACCAAAGACAATTCCGGCAGCATCGAGCGTAGCCCCAAAGACGCCAACACCGTCTGCCAAAACAGCTTCGAGCACAGCCACGGCATCTGCTACAGCTCCCGCTGCAGCCCCGGCAAATGCAAAGGCAGCCGCCGCAATTCAAGCTAAGGTCGCAGCCCCCGCTCCAACAGCAGCACCGGCAAAAAAAGAAGTAGCAGCCAAACAGCCTGCCGAAAAAACGGTTGCTCCACCGCAAATGCCAAAGCTAGCCGCCGCAGCTCATAAAGATGTTCCGATGCCTGAAGTTGTAAAACAAACCGCACAACCCGCGCAACCCAAAATTCAAATTCCGCTGAAACCTCAAGCTCAAGCAGCGGAATCGCCGACAACACCAACTCCCAGTGCGACGGACTCCAAATAATTTTCTAATTTACAAGCCCAAAAATCATGCTTGACTATATCATCCCCTACCTGACCCGCACATTCGCGTTTGACCCGAACTCCCCGTTACTCTTCACCCAGTTCTATTTCTGGGGTTTCTTCGCGGTCGTCTTCGCCATCTTCTCGTTAGTCCACAGCAAGCTTTTGCTCCGCAACGCATTCCTGTTTGCGACGAGCTTGTTCTTCTACTACAAGACGAGCGGCAGCTACGTGTGCATCCTCATCTTCTGCGTGATAGCAAACTTCTTCATCGGCAAGTGGATCGAGAAGTCCGAGGTCAAGTGGAAAAAGAAGCTTTTGATGATTATAGTCGTGATTATCGACTTGCTGGTGCTCTGCTATTACAAATACTCCTACTTCTTCCTGGACGCACTTTACGACTTTACGGGCATCGAGCTCCACGTGTACAACTTCTTTGCCGCCGCAAGCAATGCAATGTTCAACACGCACTCGCTCGTGGATACGATTATCCTCCCAGTGGGCATTTCGTTCTTCACGTTCCAGGCGATGAGCTACTGCATCGATATTTATCGCGGTAAGATTAAGGCTGTAGACAACATTTTGAACTTCGGCTTTTACCTCTCGTTCTTCCCGCAGCTCGTGGCGGGCCCGATTGTGCGTGCAGACAAGTTCGTGCCGCAGCTTTATAAGCCATATTTCCTCCCCCGCCGCGCCTTCGGCATGGCCGTGTTCTGGATTTTAAACGGGCTCGCCAAGAAAATCATCTTGAGCGACTACCTCGCCACAAACTTTGTGGACCGCGTTTTCGATACGCCGCTCCTCTTTACCGGCCTTGAAAACCTGATTGCCCTTTTTGCTTATTCGTTACAGGTTTACGCCGATTTCTCGGGTTACACGGATATCGCTATTGGCGTTGCTCTCCTCATGGGTTTCCGCCTGCCACAAAACTTCAACAGCCCGTACAAGGCAAAGAGCCCGACCGAATTCTGGCGTCGTTGGCACATTTCGCTTTCTAGCTGGTGGCGCGATTACTTGTACATCCCCCTTGGCGGTAACAGAAACGCAACCGTCGGTACATTCTTCTGGATGGGATTCTTGAGCCTTGTGGCGATCCTCCTTTCTGGCAGCATGTGGGTTGGCATCGCTCTTGGCGTGTTCTTCCTCTACATCGCGATTTTTGCTTACTTCAAGCCGGAATCCCGTAAGACGATTACCACGAACATGAACGCGATGGCAACGCAAATTGTCGGCGGTTGGTGGCATGGCGCTAGCTGGAACTTCATCATCTGGGGCGGTTTGAACGGTTTTGGTCAGGTGTTCAACAAGCTCTGGGTCAAGCGCAGCGCGACTGTCCGCGCATCGATTGCTCTTGGATTCTTTGCTCTGAGCGCGATTCTCTATAAGCACTACACAATTCCTATATGCGCCATTACTGCCGTGTGGTTCGGCGTGCTTTTCGTGGGCATCTACTCGACCATCATCTATCATTTGTTCTGCCAAAAGCAATTGCCTTGGCTTACGACCGCATGGAATGTGACGCTCACGTTTGTTTTCATCACGTTCACGCGTCTTTTCTTCCGCGCAGGCTCAAACCTCGACCCGGCAGAAGCAAACGAAGTTGCATGGAATACGGCTAAGAACATGGTGCACCAGATGGGTACCGCCTGGCGCTGGGACACGATTCTCCCGATTGCATGGGAACATATCAATATCATCCTCGTGTTCATCGCCGGTATGCTTATACACTGGATTCCGAAGCGCGTGAAGTCCCGCTACCGCATCACGTTTGCATCGCTCCCGATTCCGGGAATGGTGGCGGCGACGGCGTTCATCATCTTTGTGATTTATCAGTTCATGAGCGCAGACAGTTGCCCGTTCATTTACTTCCAGTTCTAGCGGCTTCGCCGCAGTAGGCGGTAGGAAGTAGACAGAAGGAAGTGGTTAGTGTCTTTCCCGCGAGATTCGCGGGATTTTTTTAAGACAAAATCCGACATTTTGACCATATTTATTGCAATTTGAGCACACGATAGTTTACTCAAATTTACAATAATGTTACACAAAGTTTTCTTGTTAATATCTAGTGAAAAAATATCCCAAATGTAGTGACAAAACGCAAAAAATTGAGTATTATTGAGTCCATATATATAGACCCCCTATTTTTATGAAAATTAAAACTATACTCATTGCAGGAGTCCTGCCTCTCGCACTTTTCGCAAAAGATGACGACATGGCCGGAAAAATTGTTCCTCGTCTCGTTGAATCCAGAAGTACAGAATTGAACCAGACTATCGATGGTATCAACGACTTCGCCACAGAAGCCGAAGCCCAAACCGTCGGAAAGTTCGTCATCAACGAAAGCAACTTTACTCATAAAAAATCCAAGTCCCGCAAGGCTAAAGCCGCTGCCAAAGCTGCCCCTGTCGTCAGCGTCAAAGAAGCAGTCACGGCAAATCTCGGGACCGAAGAAGGCATCAATAGCGATAGCCTCGACACTGAAGAAGCCGTACGCGAATATGCCGAAGCAGATGCCGATATCAAGGCAACAACAGACTCAGCCTCTACAGGCGCACCTGCTAAGCTATTTGTCCTCGACATGACGACTTCCATCATCCCGACGGAAAGTCGCCGCATCGCAGGTCACTATGGTCCGCGCAAGCACCGCATGCATCGCGGTGTAGACCTCGGTCTCTGCCATGGCGAAGACCGCACGATCGTTGCCGCTTTTGCAGGCAAGGTCGTCAAGGTTCGCAACCAGGGCCGCCGTAAGGGTTATGGTCGCTACGTGATTTTGGATCACGGCAATGGTCTTACCACGCTTTACGCGCACCTCGAACGCTGGAAGGTCAAGGTTGGCGATGAACTCCAGGCAGGCGATACGATTGGCGTTGGAGGCAACTCAGGCCGCTCGTTCGGCGCCCACTTGCACTTCGAAATGCGCTACAACGGCATCTACATCAATCCTGAAACTGTTTACGATTTCGCCGAAGGCACATTCAGAGATATTTCCGTCACGCTGGATACAGACAAGCTCCAGGAAATCGAAGCCGCCTACCAAAAGGAAATCGGCAAGAGCAAGTTTTACAAGGTCCGCCGCGGCGATTGCCTCGGAAAGATTGCCCACAAGTACGGCACATCTGTCGAACAAATCAAGCGCTTGAACAACCTCAAGTCTGAAAAGATCCGTCCGGGACAAGTGCTCCGCTGCTCATAAGGAAGTAGGAAGTAGACAGAAAGACAACTGCGTAAGGCGAGTGAAGCGCTTATGCTTGCATAGGCATTTCCGAGCCTAGCAGTTGGTACTTTAGCGAAGCTAAAGTACAATGTCGCGCGGGATTGCGCGACTTTTCTATTTCATATGGCAACCAACAGACTGCGCAGCCGAGAGGGCATCTCCTTTTTAAGCGAAATATTCTTTTCTAATGAGAAGGCTACAACAGCACACAAGCGGGCTTATTCCTTCGCAATCTTGTCGTACGCTTGAATCAATTCGCGGTCCATGTCACGACGGTGCGCCGGGGACGCAAACTTGTTAAGCACCTGGCTTTTGTAAATAGTCCAGTTGCGCGAGAACGCAATGTGCATCACAGAAGCAATCAAAAGTCCCGGCAACAGGCTGTAGCTACCCGTCATTTCACAGACCATCACGACGCCTGCAATCGGAGCCTTTGCAGCGCCCGCAAAAAATGACGCCATCCCCACAAGAATGAACATCTCAGGCATGCGAATAACTCCCGGGAACGCAAGTTCGCATATTCCTGCAAACATAGCGCCAATAACCCCACCAATAAATAGCGATGGTCCAAAGACACCCCCGGAACCGCCCGAACCGACCGTGAGCGCTGTAGCCACAATTTTTGCAAGCACGATGCCGAGAAAAAGCAACACCCCCCACAAAGAATGCGGCACTAGCCCCGCCATTAAGTTGTCTACAAAATCAAAGCCGCCACCCGAAACTTCCGGGTACGCAAAAACCAACAGAGAAATGAACGCACCGCCCAAAGCCGGCTTGAGCCAAACGGGGATTTTCCACTTGCTAAAACGGCGTTCCGACTCATAGTAAAAGCGCACATACAAATACGAGAATGGGAAACAGAGCACGCCAAGAAGCGCACATGCCAAAAGCTCGACGCCACCCGTAAACGGGAACGCAGGCACGCCACCGATCAAAGGAGAAGTCCCCACAAACGCTACGTAAACCGCAAATGACACCACCGAGGATACGATAGAAGTCGCAAAAGCGTTCGATTCAAAGTCCTCACGGTAAAGCATTTCGACCGATGTGAGCGCTCCCGCGAGCGGAGCCTTGAAAATAGCACCAAGCCCAGCCGCCGTGCCCGCCAGCAAGAACTGCCCACGCATCATGCGCGGCATCTTAAAAAACTTGCAAATCGTTGACGCAATGCCAGAGCCAATCTGCGAAATCGGTCCCTCGTACCCCGCCGAGCCGCCCGTCGCAAGCGTGATAATACTAGCAAAGAACTTGACCGGAGCCACGCGCGCACGAACATTCCCACCTTGATGATGGAAAGAATAAATCATCTTGTCGGTGCCCTGCCCCGCCGTCTCTGGCGCATGCGCCACCTTGTGGATGAAAAGCCCGACAACAAGTCCGCCAATCGCAGGCACTGCCGCAAAAGCGTACCACGGCAAAATTCCAAGCGTCCACGGCATGCGAACCCAATCCACCGCGTGGTCAAGCCCCCAATGGAACGCGACTGCGACAAGCCCCGTCACAAAACCGATTACCGCGGCAAGCCCAAGCTTCGGCAAGTAACCGTTTACCACGAGAAGTTTCGCAATTGTTCGATGAATCCGTTTCACGCGGCGCAAGATAGAAATTTTAAAAGTGCGCGACAAGGTTTCGCGCACATGTCAAAAACAACGAAAAATCAAGAGATCCTTCGACTCCACGATGTTTCGCTCAGGATGACAAAGCCTCGCTGTTATTTTTCGAGAACTTCAAGCACGAGCTTTTCAAGCATTTCAAAGCTCGGAGCGCCACTCCAGACGCGCTTGATGTAACCGTTCGAATCGAGAAGCATAAGCGTCGGGACCGCGTGGATTCCATAACGGCGCCAAAGTCCTTGATCCGCATCGCGGTAAAGCGGATACGGCGACGCATGCTGTTTCTTGTAGAACGCAAGGAGCGGCTTGGTCTGTTCAGACGAAATACCGATGACTTCGAGTCCCTGGCTAGAATACTTGTTATAGATTTTTTCGAGCACAGGGAGTGTCTGGCGGCAAGGACCACACCAAGTTGCCCAGAAATCGAGAAGCGTTGCCTTCGGAGCATCCTTTCTCTTTTCGCCGTTCTTGTAGAAGTTCTTGCCGAATTCTGCCATCTTGCTTCCAATTGCAGAACCCGTAAGGCTAGAAATATCGTCCGGGCGTTCCGTCAGCATCACCTTCAGCGGGATACGCTTTCCATCGCGGAAAATTTCAATCGCAACCTTCGAACCGACCTTAGCCTTTTTCAGAACATCCTGTATTTGCGCCACATTGACCAAGTCCTTGCCATCAAAACCGATGACCAAGTCACCCGAAACAATACCGGCCGAGAGGCAGCCCGATTCAGGATGCACGCCAGAAACAAGCAGCGCAAGGTGATTTTCATAGAGGGATTTTTTGTAAATGAGTCCAAGCCACGGTCCCGCAAACGCAGAAGCCGACAAGAGCAAGAGAACACAAATTGCACGAATGATTTTCGACATTTAATCCATCCTATAAATTACTATTTAAAAGAGATAAAAACCGATATTCAAAGCAGCAGTGAAATGAGTTTCACGGCTAAAAAGTTCATCATTCTTATCGACTAGCGCACGCCCCAAGATGTAACTTGCATCCAGCTCGATACGGCACAAGAAACTCGTATTCTTGAAGAACGTAATGTCGCGACCATAACCAAGAGTCAAGCGCGGCGGGAAATAGCTTTTGCCATATCGTTCGAAAGAAATAAACGAAACTCCCAAACGCACAAAATCATCTTCGCGAGTTCCTCGGAAAAAGAATCGCCAATCCGAGCCGACTTCAAGATAATCACCAGAGAACAAAGCTACACCAAACAAGTCGAGCGAATGGTGCTTATGGAAGCGATACTCGCCACTCAGCAAAATGCCTGGATGCACGGAACCCAAATAATAAACGAGTTCCAGTTCGCCGCCAAACGAGAGAGACGAAAGCGAATCTGACGCCGGAGCATCTTCGTAGGGTTGCTCGATAAAGTATCCAGCGAAAGACTGGACACTCACAAGCAAAAGCGCAACGAGGAATATTTTAACGCTCCGGAACTTCAATGTTCGTTAGCCCTTCGGGTTCTTAGCGTCGTAATCGGCGAGAGACTTGAAACCGTCTTTCAAGAGAGCTTCTTCAAGTTCCTTGCGCATCGCATGGGCTGCCATCCAACGGAAAGCCACTACAGAATAGCACTGCACCGCATCGACACCGAGCTTGATGAGGTCGTAAATTTTGTAACCGTGGTCAATGCCACCGCAAGCAATCACGCTCATCTGCGGGTAATGTTCACGAATAAACTTGACATTACGCACCGTATTTTCGTAAAGCGGTCGCCCAGACATGCCACCGCGATCGTTATCTGCACGAAGCGGCGTCAAATCGTCGTACTTCACATGGACAGGGAGATCCGTAACTTTCTTTGTCGGGTACGTGTTGCCCATGACAACGCCGTTCACGCCCACCTTCACCAGCATATCCATGATGGTTGCCGTGTGATTTTCGGGCATATCCGGGCTGAGTTTTGCATAAATTGCCTTGCGGACCGGCTGTTTATTGCGATAATCCGTGATGGCGGTAAAAATCTTATTGACAAGCGTCATGTCCAAATCGAGGCGGTTCTCCCCCGTATTCGGGCAGCTCAAGTTGATTTCAACGTAATCAGCCACGCGGTAAGCGATAGAGAAACTTTCGACGATGTCCTGAAGCTTTTCGTTTTCGTCCGTAATGCCCGGCGTTTCAGCAACAGAGATGCCCACGCACATGCCTGCCCTGTGAGCTGCAGTAATCTGGGTATCCACGCGACGAGTCACCGCATCAACGCCATCGTTGTTAAGACCCATGCTGTTATGAATCGCACGGTCATTCTCGATAAAACCGATACGCGGTCTGTGCGTGTTTCCTTCGCGGACGTGGCGAGTGGCAGTTCCCACTGAGATGCCGCCAAAACCCATGTTGGCAAAATCGCAAATGCGCTTCGCCGTCTTGTTTGCACCAGCCGCGAGCATAATTGGGCAACCGAAATGGAGCGGATTCGAACCATCCGCAAACGTTACCACGCGATTCAGAGTCTTGCTCAAGTCCGGGCGTGCGCCCATCAGCGGAATCACAGGAGCAAAACGCGCCACATGCTTCAAGGAATCATGGCGAAATTCAGGATTATTGTGGAAAATGCGGCGAATAAGCGCAAGAACACGGTCACTAGGACGCATGTAATATTCGTGGTTGATGCAATTATTACTCATGTGTAGTAAAATAGAAAAAAAAGACTCCCCTGACGAGGAGCCTTTAAGCTATAGACTTAATAAGGCTATCTAAACATCGCTACTTGAGAGCAAGCATCGTAGCAATGTTTTCTTCAGAAACACCAATTGAACGAAGATAATCCGCCCTCTTGGCATCTAGAGCCTCTTTTTCCGCTTCATACCTTTCGCGTTCCCGTTCAACCCCTTTACGAACACCTTCATTAAAAAAGTGTTCACCAAAGGATTCGTAGCCCTTATTTTTCAAAGCCTCTGGACTATCCATCTTGATTACCTCGCTTTTGTAAGGCCACTTCCAGAAAAAGTACGAAAGCGACTGTTTAATAAAATCCCTACCTTCATCGGTATTCTGCAGCCTAAGCAAGTGCGCAGCCGCCTCACGAAAAGATATGGAAAACTTCTCTACATCAAAAATATACTTCATCGCAGTCAGGGCGACAAGTGTGAACGGTGAAAATTCCTTCAGTTCAGCATCATCAATGGCATGTCCAACATCTAAAAATACAGCCTTGAAAGGATAGCCGATATCATGATAGAACTTGGGATATTCAGCATAATGAGTTTTCGCCAACGGATTCCATTCATCTTCACCATTATAGACAATGAAGGCAACCACAGGAACATCCTTCTTGCGTTCCAAGAACAAATGATGATAATATTCAGAAATTTGAAGAAGCACCTTATCCTTACTTGTAGACTTATGCTCTGCAATAATCCCTACATAGAGTCCCGTAACACCGCCATCCTTAAGATTGACCTCAAAAACTAGGTCTGCAGAGCCCGTATGCTTGTCGCTTGAAAAGTTTTCAGGAGTTCCACGAAGGGTTTTGAGATCTATGGTGTCCAAGAACTCTCTAAGCGAAGCGTTTCGCCGCGAAAAAAGCTTCAGCAGTTCAGCCATTCGCTCAGGATCCGCAAAAGCAAATCTAAAGTACCTATCATGAATAAAGTCGCTCTGTTCATCAACAGAATCCACGATTGCATTGAATTCGTGGGCAATGTCACGTGTCACAGAATCTGGAATTTCATTTTTAACCTGTTCATTCTCCAATGTCATAGCATGTCCTTTTTTACGGTCGAGAACATCTCAAACCGCTTTATTAACACGCTTTTTTCGCAATTTTATTCCAGGTTTATTTCGTAAAATCTTTTAAACAATACAAGAAATTATTTAAAGGCAGTATCTGTAGAAAGCCAACAAACCACCTATTGCCATGCCACGAAAAATTTTATAATTCTTACTAGACAAGAGAGTAAATTATGCAAAATCAAATCAAGAAAGATATTCACGAAAACACGCCGCGCTATATCGACATGCTTTCGAGCCTGGTTGCCATTCCGTCCATCAGTTTTGACAATTTCGACCAGAAGTACGTTTTGGACTCCGCGAACGCCGTCAAGGCGATGTTTGAAAAAGCGGGACTCACGAACATCCAGTTTTTGATGCCGCCGAGCGGGCGCCCGAGCGTTTACGCCGAAAGCCTTACAAGCCCCGACAAGCCGACCATCCTTTTGTACGCGCATCACGACGTGCAGCCGCCCATGCGAGAAGCTTTGTGGGACACGCCGCCGTTTACGGCCACGCAGAAAGGCGACCGTCTCTTTGGACGCGGCACCGCTGACGACAAGGCAGGCATCATCACGCATCTCGCCGCACTTGAACAGGTTCGCCGCGAGCTCAAAGGCAACGGTCCGAACCTCAAGTTTATCATTGAAGGTGAAGAAGAATCCGGAAGCGCAGGCTTCGAAAAGATTCTCACGGAACATGCAGAACTCTTGAAGAGCGACGCCGTCATTATCGCAGACCTCGGAAACTTCGCCAAAGGAACACCGTCCATCACGACGACGCTCCGCGGCATGAGCGCCATCAACGTCACGCTCCGCGCCACAAAGGCTCCGCTCCATTCCGGCTCATGGTCAGGTCCGATTCCCGACCCCGCCCAGGCGCTTTGCCGCATGATTGCAAGCCTCACCGACAAGGACGGCAAGATTCTCATCCCGCATTACGAAGATGACATTATCCCGCCGACAAAGGAAGAGCTTGAATCTTACAAGTCGCTCGGCATGACCGAAGAAATTTTCCGCAACGACGGCGGCGTTCTGGAACAAGTAAAGTTGAACGTGCCCGAAGAAGAAATTCTACTTTCGCTGTGGCGCCGCCCGAGTATCATCGTGAGCACGATTGAATCCGGCTCCCGCGTGAACGCCGGCAATGTGCTGCAAGATAGCGCCTATGCCCGAATCGGCATCCGCCTTGCTCCCGGCATGGACGCCGTGAAATGCACCGACATGCTCGCCGACTTCCTCAAGGCACAAGTTCCGAACAACATGGAAATTACCATCGACAAGGAAGACGGCGCCAATCCGTTCACGACCGACACGAATCACCCGTTCTTCAAAAAGATGAGTGAAGCCATGGCGGACGCTTACGCCTCCCCCACCAAGTTCATCGGCTGCGGCGCAAGCATCCCAGGCGCAGAACTTTTCCGCAACACGCTCGGTAACGTCCCGATTTTGCTCACGGGCCTCGAAGACCCGGAATGCAACGCCCATGGCGAAAACGAAAGCCTTTACCTGCCCGATTTCGAAAGCGGAATCGTTACAGAAGCGCTTTTCTTTGCATCCATTTCGTAAGGAGGATCTATGAAACGTAAAAGACTCGTCGTACTGACAGGCGCTGGAATCAGCGCAGAATCTGGTCTCCGCACATTCCGCGGAAACGACGGCATGTGGGAACACGAAAACATCGAAGACGTCTGCACACCGGACGCCCTCCGTCGTGACCCGAAGCGCGTCAAGGACTTTTACAACTTCTTGCGAAAGGGACTCCCCGAACACCAGCCAAACGCAGCCCACATCGCACTTGCAAAACTTGAAGAACGCCTCGGCGATGCATTCTTGCTCGTGACGCAGAACGTCGACGACCTCCACGAACGTGGAGGAAGCAAGCGCGTTTTGCACATGCACGGCGACTTGATGAAACTCCGTTGCACAAAGAACGAGCACGAATTCGAATTCACGGGCGAAGAAACATTGGACACAAAATGCCCGATTTGCGGAAGCCCCGTGCGCCCGGACATCGTGTTCTTTGGAGAAACGCCTTTGTACATGGACGAAATTCAGGAAGCTCTCATGAACTGCGACGAATTCGCCTACATCGGCACTAGCAGCGTCGTGTATCCGGCAGCAGGGTTCAAGAGCTTTGCGAAATCCTACGGAGCAAAAGTCACTTGCTTAAATCTTGAAGCACCCTATGGCGACCCGTACACGGACGTCGTCATTCAAGGGAAAGCAACAGAAATCGTTCCCAAGTGGTGCGAAGAATTCAAGTAGTCATTAGTTTTTAGTCATTAGTTTTTAGTTAATAGTTTGACGAATTTCACGATTATAATTCTATCGACTATTGACCAAAGACTATTGACTATTTTTATTCAGCACAAAGTTTGCCGAGTTCATCCCTCTTGGCGAGAAGCTTCGCCAAGAGTTCGCTATAATCCATCTGCGTGCGATTACGCAAAAGTTCAGTAATCTCGACCGCAATCGTATAAAGCGGCGTCAGCGAGAGATTTCCGAGAACGCCCTTCAGCGCATGAGCGGCATCAAACGCACCATCCAGATTTTTAGCATCGAGACTCTGCTTGAGTCTGTCAAACACAGCATCATCGGGAATGGTCATCACGAGCTTCAAGAAGAGCGCTTCGTTTCCAAAGCAACGAGCAAGCCCTTCAGCGGTATTTGCACCAAACGAATTGAGTTTTTCAATAGTAATCACGATTTACTTCCTAGTTACGGCTTCACCTTCGAAGAACGAGACAAAGTCTTTGGGTGGAACGGGTTTTGAGAAATAAAAACCTTGAATAATTTCACATCCCATTTTTTTCAAAGTTTCTAATTGCGATTCTGTTTCAACACCTTCAGCAATCGAAGGCACATTCAGGAATTTTGCAATATCAATAATGAGCTTGACGAGCTTGAGATTACGTTCATCCTTTTCCATATTACGGATAAAGGACATATCAATTTTCAAGATATCCACAGGGATCGACGTAATCATATTCAGCGAGGAATACCCTGCACCAAAGTCATCAATTTCAATGCGGAAGCCCTTCCGACGCAGGTTTTCGACAACTTCAATAAGCCTTCCCGTATTTTCGGAATAAGCGCTTTCCGTCACTTCGAGCATCAATTCTTCTGGCGAAAGACCATTTTCAGCGCGAATGTTTTCTAGCTTGCTTTCCAGTTCCGGATCGAGAATATTGATGCGGGAAACATTCACAGATACGGGAATCGATGTTCCATGTTCTTCTTTCCAGCGACGAATTTGCGCGGCAGCTTCGTGCCATACGTAATTATCCACTTTCTGGATAAGACCGTTCGATTCAAACAAAGGAATAAAATCACCCGGACTGATAAAACCTAACTTCGGGTGGATCCAACGCACAAGCGCTTCGGCACTTGCAAGGCGTGGCGTCGAGCCCACAACATTGTACTTCGGTTGGTAATAAACTTTCAAGTCCTTATTGGCGATAGCATCATCTAAATCATGAATGAGAGTTTCTTCGAACAGATACCTTGCATGCAATTCGTTATTATAATGGGCAAAAGATTTTGTAAAATCGCCACGATTTGTATTGCATGCTATTTTTGCACGGTCAAACCAGTCTTCAATTTCGTATTCACGACTGACATTTTCCCAAATTCCATAGCGGAGGCGGATATTATTCATCTGGAAGAACTTGGAAATCACAGCATCGAGTTCTTCACGGAATTTTGAGTAATCTTCTTGGTGAGTGGCAAATACGTAGAACGTATCGGCATCGGCGCGGCAAGCAATCGCATTCATCGGAGCCAGCAGCGCTTTCATAGTTTTACCAATTTTCGAAAGAACAAAGTTACCATAGGGGCGGCCACAAAACTCGTTTACCAAATGGAATTGTTCGATATCAATGACAAGGGCATCTCGAGGAATCAGCTTGCCCCAGCGTTCCATTTGACGGATGTATTCAAAGAAGTAGTCCTTGACAAAAAGCCCCGAGACACCATCGCGTTCCGTATGACGAATAAGATTTTTATCTTCGAAGAGCTCGACAATTCTTTCGCAGCGAGCAATCACAACTTCGGGAAGGCTGAAAGGTTTCTTAATAAAATCTGCGGCACCTAGCTTAAGACATCTTATTTCATAATCATTTTCCGATGTCATCACCACAACAGGGATTCGCTTTAACCGGTCACTAACAACTCGGCGTTCCAAAAACTCAATCCCGCCCATCACCGGCATCATCAAGTCGAGAAGTACAAGCGAATAGACCGCGTCGGGTTCCATCAGCTTATCTAGGGCAATCTGCGCATTTTCCGCGTAATCAACGGCATAAGCCTTTGAAAGCATATTGCCCAGTATTTCTCGGTTAATGAATTCGTCATCTACTACAAGTACACGACGTCTAATAGCTTCATCCTCTCTTATGGTATTCATTTGTAACCACACTCCATTTTTTTATTGTCAAATTTAAACAATAGTTGACTAAATTCAATACGTTATTTTCATTACATTTGTAATTATTACACATGACATATTGTGTCATCGATATTTTTTTTGTTACAATTTAATGCTTTTGCTGACTTTTTTCTTACTACGCCAGTTTTCGTCACGACCTTATTTATATTTGCCGCGTGTTGGGATGAAAAACCTGCAAAGCGCAGGGAGGATAATATGGTGTGGAAAAAAAGAAATGGAGTCAAGGAAACAGCCATTGGCAACATCGCCATGGCACTAGCCGTAATCGCAGGGTTCATAGCCTTAGCCTATATTGCGGTACAAAATATCAGCTCAATGTTCATGGAGGAACTTGCCGGTCGTCGTGAACAGTTTGTGGAGTCCAAACTTACAGACTATGTAAACAGTCTAAACTTCGCCGTCAACCACCTTACCCCAGAAGATCTCGCCAGCGAAGCGAATTTCCAGTCCTACCAATACCGCTTAAAGCATGTGTATGGACTTGAGAGATTCGCCTTTGTCGATTCCAGAGGCGTTATTTACACCTCAAACGGCACACGCGACGACATCGACCTTTACAAATTCGACTATAAGACTCTTTCCAAACCTGAAATTTCACTCAAGAAAGTTGAAGGCGAACACAAGACAATCATCGTCGCCATCCCAATCAACAAGCTTCACTACAACGGCCAAACACTTGTCGTTTCCTTCATGGAAATCAACATCAGCCGTTTGCTCGAAGGCGTCTCTCTACAGCTTGATACGAACAGTGCAGTATCTTGCAACATCTACACAAAAGACGGTCAGTCGCTTTTAAGCATGGTGCTTGGCGGATTCGCAAGTGACGAGAATCTTTTTACAGCCATGGAGAAGGCAGCATTCGACGAAGGCTACTCCGTTGAAACAATTCGCACAGATTTTTCAGCACATCAAGAAGGAACGGCAACATTCACGCTTAACGGAATGCGAGAAACCGTCCATTACATTCCTGTGAAATCTACTGACTGGATGCTCACCTACCTCGTTCGAGACAACGTTTTCTCGGAACAGTTTACCGCATTCTCCGAAGGCATTGTTGAGCGTAACTTGATTATTTCCGTCATCGTCCTCTTCGCTATAGTTCTGCTTTCAATCTTTTTTATCGTGCAAACACGCCGAAATGCAAAATACAGAATCGAGCAAGAAATCATCGAAGCCGAAAACCGCGTAAAACAGAAAAAACTCGAAGAACAGCTCAAGCTCCAGGAAAAGCTTGTAGAACAGGAACGCCAGAGGAGCGAGCAAAGCTACATGATTAACGCGCTTTCTTCGGAATACAAGAGCGTGTTCTACGTAGACTTGGAAAATGACACATCCATTTGCTACCGCAAAGTCATGGACGAAGACATTCCGTTTGATATCGGCGAAAAAATCCAGTACTGGAAAATATTCTCGACATACGCCAAGATGTTCATTTTGCCGGAATACCAAGAAAAATTCATTGAATTTATCAAACCAGAACACATCCGCGAAGCCCTTCAGAAAGAAACGCTCATCTCATTGCGTTACAAATCCATGCACAAAGGAAAAGAAACCTATGAAATGGTCCGCATGGCAACCGCTAATACAAATGAAGACGGGACCATCCGCATTGTGGGTGTCGGTTTTTCGAACATCGACGAAGAAATGCGCGAATCCATGGCCAAGAACCAAACGCTCATCGATGCTTTGAAAGCCGCAGAAGAAGCTAACAAGGCAAAGACCGTATTCCTCTCGAACATGAGCCATGAAATTCGCACACCGATGAACGCCATTATCGGCCTTGACAACCTTGCGCTCCATGAAAAAGATATTTCGCCCAAGATGCGTGAATATCTTGAAAAGATAGGATCCTCAGCCGAGCACCTGTTGAGCCTCATCAACGAAATTTTGGACATGAGCCGAATCGAAAGCGGACGCATGACTATCCATAGCGAAGAATTCTCGTCGGCAAAGATGCTCGAACAAGTGAACACAATTTTCAGCGGGCAGTGCAGTGAAAGAGGCTTGAATTACGTTTGTAATATTTCCGACAACATAGATGACTACTACATTGGCGACGACATGAAAATCCGCCAGGTGCTCATCAACATTCTCGGAAACGCCGTCAAGTTTACCCCGCAAGGAGGATCAGTCACATTCAGCATCAATAAAGCAACGACGTACGACAACAAGTCTACACTCGTCTTTAAGATTAGCGATACCGGCATCGGCATGAGCAAGGAATACTTGCCGAAACTCTTTGAACCGTTCAGCCAAGAAGATCCGAACACAACGATTAAGTACGGCAGTAGCGGCCTTGGACTTGCCATTACCAAGGGTATTGTCGACATGATGAACGGAAAGATTGAAGTCGAAAGCGAAAAGGGCAAGGGAACGACATTTACCATTTCGCTAACGCTTTTGAACTCCGACCGCTCCGACAAGGATACAAGCGATATCCAGATTCAGACAAGCGAAATGAGCGTCCTCGTGGTAGATGATGACGAAGTTGCCATGAACCACGCCAAGCTCGTTCTCGAAAAGTCGGGTATTTCGACAGAAGTCGCCAATTCCGGAAAAGAAGCTGTCGAGATGGTGAAGCTCCGCCACGCCAGATGCAATCCATACAGCCTCATCGTTTTGGACTGGCAGATGCACGAAATGGACGGCGTGGAAACCGCAAGGCAAATCCGCGCAGTCACCGGCGACGATACCGCCATCATCGTGCTCACTGCCTACAACTGGGACGACGTTCTGGACGAAGCGCTTGCCGCTGGTGTGGATTGCTTTATCGCAAAACCAATCTTCACAAAGAACATCTTGGATGAACTCAAGAATATTCTCAAGAAGAAACGTCAACATATTGCGCCGATGAAAAAGAAGGCAGAACTTTCAGGCCGTCAGTTGCTCCTTGCTGAAGACATGGAAGTGAACGCCCAAATCATGATTGAAATCTTGAAGATGCGCAATATCCAGACGGATCACGCCGAGAACGGAAAGATTGCTCTCGAGATGTTCAGCAAGAGTCCTATCGGGTACTACGACGCCATTCTCATGGACATGCGTATGCCCGAGATGGACGGCTTGGAAGCAACGGCTGCCATTCGCAAGCTCGACCGCCCCGATGCAAAGGTCATCCCGATTATTGCACTCACGGCAAACGCCTTTGACGAAGACGTACAGCGCAGCTTACAAGCAGGCCTTAACGCTCACTTGAGCAAGCCGGTACAACCGGAAGTGTTGTTCGAAACGCTCGAAGGAATGCTGTAATAACTATCCTATCTCTAAAAGGAAGGCTGCTCGTTTTTGAGCAGCCTTTTCTTTACTTTTCAATTTTTGTTTCGGCAGTATCATCTTTTATCAATCGGACAAAAGACTGCGAATGCGTACTGAAAGTCACACGGCCGGGGAAAATTTCAAAACAGAATTTATCCTCAGATGTCCAGAAATGACTAAAGAAATTATTGCTGATGCCAGTGCTGCATTTGACCGGAGTCGCCTCAAAACCCAGGTTATCGGTCGGGGTCACGTTGCATTTTTCCCAACCCTTGCGAGACATGAGCACGCTCGACGGATCACCAAGCCCTAAATTTGTAGCGGTCTTGATCAAGGTTTCAAAATCCTTTTTGCTAGGAACGCGCCAGCCCCTTACGGCACAGTACTTGTTCACGGAATTCCATTCGTACAGCCCCTCGCCCGTATAGCCCACGCACTTGTACTTTAAGGGTTCCTTCATCCACACTTGTTCGCCAATCCTTACGGTCTTGTAAACCTGACCATCGCGAGGGTCGACAAACTGCGATTCAAAAAGATTCGGGGAAAGCGAGAATCTTTTTTGCCAAATGTATTCCTGCATGATATCGAGCATTTGCGCGCACGGTTCAAAAGACAACCCCAACTCCACGCAAAGCCGTCTTTGGCAAGCTTCCAAAACTTCCTGCTGTTCGCCATCCGAAAAACTTCTGACCTCGTACATGCTTGACGGGATTTTCTTTAAAACAAGCAGGAACAAACGATCCTTGGCATCTGCAAATTCGGGGGCATCCAAATCGCGCAGTTCTTTTTCTAAAGTCGATTCGTTTGCGAAAATAGAATCACCGACTTTTTGTACAAGAACCTCACATAAAGCCTTAACATCTTTTTGCGCTACCTTGACTGCGGGGCGCACCAATTTGGCGCCGCAGAACGGGCAATTTTCCATTTTATCCATTAAAGCATCAAAATCTTTTAGATTCTTATGACATTGGTTGCAAAACATATGTTTCCTAGAAAATATTTAGAAGATTCAACCTTTAAAAAATAATATTAAAACAACTAATCTTGCAAGCATCGAACGGAATAAGTTGCTTCCATATTCATATAATTTTGAAGAGCACGACTATATTCGGGGCGAAACCAAATAAGTTTCGCAAACCCCGCATAATCGGCTTTATAATCAAATTCACTCCCCGTAGAAGTCCAAAAAAAAGCGGCTCCGTCTTTCCTTAAATTAAAGTCGGAAACATCTCCCCCATAACCAGCAGGAAGCACCGAAAAGCTGAAATCATCAGTGCCATTAAATCCAAGATTCCAACCAGTAACAGATTTGAGTTTTGTCGCAACAGAGGATAAATCACCAACAGCATCAAACAACAAATACCATTCATCTAATGAAGGTAAATGCCAACCGAAAGGACAAGATATCATCGCCTCTTTCCATGGATATAAGCGACCATATATGTTGCAATTATTCGTATCATTCTTTAAGCATTCGGTATTACTTGTCTCATAATTCAAATTTTCGGCCATCCAAGTCTGATTACCTATAGTTACAGTTTTTAAACTAGACCATCACGGGAATCAATAAAAGTCCCTTTCGTTGTCTCATTAGGATCAACAAACATTCTGTGAGAAGAAGAATCGAAATTCACCGAAGTAGCCTCTCCTTTAAGACAACGTACACTCATTCCTGAATATTTATTAAGGGTTCCTGAATAAACACCATAACGACCATCGTAGTTCAAATTTTCTGCATAAGCATTAAGAAAATCGTATTCCGAAGAGCTCCAAAATGAAGTTTCTTCATAAGATAAACCAAAGGAACCATTAAAAGTGATATATCCCGCAGGAATAACCGAAAATCCATAATTATCCGAACATTTTACACGACGTCCACAACTAATCGAGGTGGATGTTAGAGCATCGGGCCCACCAGAAACAGAATTAATTAAAACGCTAAATTCATCTATTGTTGGTAAATGCCATCCTTCAGGGCAAGCGCTCAATGCTGCAGACCAAATGTAAATTCGTCCATACATAGCGCATTTAGCAACATCATCATCTAAACAATAACTATTAACTGATTCAAAATTCAGATTTTCAGCCATCCACCACTGAGAGCCAATTTTTACAGTCTTATAGGATTGACCATCTCTAGAATCTGTTAGCACCCCATATTCACAAGAATCTTCTTTTTCCGTCTTGCATCGAATTGCATGAATTGGAGAGTCAGATGATTTAAAAGAATTTGTATCATCAGCACACGCAGTCAACGTAATCATACAAATTAATAAACAAAGCAAGAATTTTTTCATTGTCACCTCCATTTTTTTACAAGCCTAAACAACGCTTATTTCTTAACATTAAAGCAATAGGCGAAATGGTCCGCTTCGGCTATTTTCGTCGGGAGTTCGGCGGAAAGGCATTTTTCGCGAACATCGGCGGAAGCCTTGGCACATTTGCAGCAGCGGTCAGCAAAGCGACAACCCTTAGCAAAGTCCTTGGGATGCGGCACAGAGCCCGGAATAGACGCAAGCGTGCGCAAGTCGCTATGGCTTTCTGGAATCGCGGCAAGGAGCCCTTGCGTGTACGGGTGCATCGGATGATTGATGACTTCGCGGACAGGACCTTCTTCAACAATGCGACCAGCATACATCACGGCAACACGGTGGGCATACTGCGAAACGATACCCATGTTGTGCGTAATGAGGAGAACAGCTGTTCCCGTTTTTTCCGCCATTTCCTTGAGTACGGCAAGAACTTGAGCTTGCACGGTAACATCCAAAGCGGTTGTCGGTTCATCGGCGATGATCAATTTGGGCTTTGGCAAAAGCGCCATCACAATGCACACGCGCTGGAGCATGCCACCCGAAAGTTCATGCGGATAGGAATTCAAAACGCGATCGGGATCGGTGAAACCGGCCAAGCGAAGCTGCTCGCGAATAAGGTCGAGGGGATCGTTCTGCGCATTTTGAGACTGCGCATTCCGAGATGTCGCGGGATCTTGTTTAGACTGCGCGCTTTTCAAAGTAGCACCCTTCGAGATTGCGCTGAACTTAAAGACTTCAAGAAGCTGCTTTTTGATGGTGACGACAGGGTTCAGCGCTTGCATCGGTTCCTGGAAAATGCACGCGATTTCGGAACCACGAACAGATTGCAAATCCTTGAACGGGAGTTTCACGAGGTCGTGGGCATCTTGAGATTGCGCATCATACGCCCCCACATCAAACAAAATCTCGCCGTTCACAATCTTTGCGCTTGGCCACGGCAACAAGCGCAAAATGCTCATCGCAGTCACGCTCTTTCCGCAACCGGACTCGCCCACCAACGCAAAAAATTCGCCGGGGAAAATATCGAACGAGACGCGATCCGTCACTTGCAACGGTTGCTTGCCGTCACGCGAGTTGCCGTTCTTGTCAAACCCGAACGCCACCGAAACATCTTTAACACGCAAAACGGGAAAAGCAGTATTAGACATATCTATCTCCCGACTTCGGATCCATAGCATCTCGCACGCCTTCGCCAACAAATGTCGTAAGGAGGAGCGTTACAAACAACGCAGCAACAGTGCTCACGGAAATCCACGGTGCGTAGAGGTTGTTGAGTCCCTGGCTCATCAGTTCACCCCAGCTCGGCGTCGGCGGCTGGAGTCCAAAGCCCAAGAAGTCGAGCGACGTGAGACTTCCGATTCCACCGATAAGCGTGAACGGGAAAAGCGTCACCACGGGTGTCATCGCGTTCGGTAATATTTCCTTGAAAAAGATATGGCGATGCCCAAGTCCAAGCACCTTCGCAGACATCACGTACGTCATGCTGCGGAGCTTCAGGAATTCCGCACGCATGTAATAGCTGAGCGAAAGCCAGTTGAACGCCGCCATAATCAAAATCAAAAGCCAGAAACTGCGGCCGTAAATACAGCCGATGAGAATCACCACGTAAAGCATCGGGAGCGACGACCAGATTTCAATCATACGCTGCATGCCCGTATCCCAGAACTTTCCGAGATAGCCCTGAATACCGCCAATGACAATGCCGAGGAACGTCCCGAGCACAGTCAAGAGCAAACTAAAGCTGATGCAAATGCGGAACCCGTGAATCAAGCGAGAAAGAACGTCTCGCCCATTGCTATCGGTCCCGAGCCAGTGCTTTGCGCTCGGCGCAAATGGAGGGGTTCCCTCCTCGCTCAGATCCGCCTTCAGCGGATCGTGCGGCACTGGCGGCATGATCGTCCACATCTCGGGGCAGCCTCCAGCACGCGGGAATCCATCTTCTTCATCCTGCTTACATTCTTCGACATCAGCAAAAAGCTTTGCGTAATCCTGTTCCGTCTTGTATTCGCCGCCAAAGTCCGCTTCGCTGTAACGCGCAAACGCCGGAAAATAGCTCTTGCCGTTGTAACGCAAATAGAACGGTTCATCGTTCACCGTCCACGGACTCGTGAGAGAAAGCAAGTACGCTACCACCAAAATTACAAGCGACCAAAAGGCGCGCTTGTTCTTGCGGAAGCGCTTTAAGCGATTCAAAGTTTCTGTCGAAAGTCTAAGTTTCATAGATTAAACAAGGCTCGGCAACAAGGCTCGGCGCATTTTCGCATTTTCGCGGCAGTTCCAACAACCATTAAATACTCGACTCGATAAATTCCTTGCGGAACGTCCCATTGCCAAGCAAAATATCAATCGGCAGCTTGTGGAACTCGTACTCGTACGGAGGCTGTTTCCACGCAAAATCCTTCGGGTACTCGTTGAAAATATACTGCAACAACTTCACCGCCATTTCAAAACTGCGGAACGAATTGCGGTCGGTCACATGGATCTGCGCACCGCCACAAATCTGCCCCGCCCCCTTGTGGAACGTCGGCTGGAAGTAGTTTTCGCGGAAATACACGCCCGGAAGCTTGAGCCCGTTCATGTACTTGCAAAGCTTGACCGCATCGATAAACGGCGCACCAAAAATTTCGAACGGGCGCGTCGTGCCACGACCTTCGCTCACATTGGTAGCCTCGAACAAACACATGCCCGGATACACAATTGCAGTATCGAGCGTCGGCATGTTCGGGCTAGGCAAAATCCACGGGAGTCCCGTTTCGTCAAACCACATGCGCTTATCATAGCCGTCCATGTGCATCACGTAAAGTTCGCACTTCGGGAAACGTTCAACCTTGAACTGTTCGGCAAGTTCGCCAATCGTCTTTGCATGACGCGTGCGAATGCTATGAAGCCCAACAAAGCTCGTGTAATTGAGGTCAAGCACCGGACCTTCCTCGTCCACGCAGTTGATCGGATTCGGACGATCCACCACGACCACCGGGATTCCCGCCTTTTCGCATGCCTTCATGCAGAGGAACAGCGTCCAGATGAACGTATAGTAACGGGCGCCCACATCCTGCAAATCGACAAGCATCGCATCCACGTGCGAAAGCATTTCTGCGGTCGGTTCGCGATGTTCGCCATAAAGGCTGTAAACCGGAATATGCAATTCCGGATCTTCGTAGCCTTCCCATTCAATCATGTTGTCTTGCGTGTGCCCCTTGATGCCGTGCTGCGGGCCAAACAAAGCCGAAAGCTTAAAGAGTTTGCCGTCCAAATCCTTGAGCAAGTCAAGCGTATAACTCAAATCGGCACAGACCGAAGCCGGATGGAGAACCGCACCCAGGCGCTTACCACGAAGCGCTGCCGGGAAACTTTTTTCAAAATGAGAAAGAGCTAACGTAACCATGGATTTAAAGGTAGTAAAACCACCTTTAAACGCCAGCCGCTTCAAGCCGTTTCACATGGCAATAGGCGAGTTCTTTTGTCCGTTCATCACGCAAATGCAGACTAGAGCCTTCACAATAGCGCCAATATTCACATTCCTTGCAATCGCCCGTTTTAGCCCATTCGCGGTCACGCATGACCTGATAACGGTTCTGCCATACATCCCAAAGGTCATCTCTATAAATATTCCCTTGAATGTAATCGCCACGCAAGCTAGGGCACGCCGAAATGCTTCCGTCACAAAGCACAGACGAAATATTCACGCCCGCCCAGCAAAAGAACGGATTATCTCGAACCACCTTTTCATAACTTCCGAGGAATCCTTCGCAATCGTAATTCACGTTGATGATTTTCTTTGTTTTCGCTTCACGAATAAATTCAAAGACCTGTCGAAATTTCTCATTCGAAAGTTGAAATAGCGGATTATCTTTCGCGCGACCTTTCGGGAACACGTTCGAAACGCGCCAACGCTTCACGCCAAGATTTACAAGCAAATTAAAAACTTGCGGCAATTCCTTGAGATTCTTGCGATTCACGCAAGTCATCACGTCAAACATCAAGCCATCCGTATGCGCAGCCATGTTAATGGCTCGCACAGCACGTTCAAAGCTATGTGGATTTCCACGAAAATGATTGTGATTCTCTTCAAGCCCATCCAAGCTAATCGTAAGCGATTTGAGCCCAGCGTTCATAAGCCGAGCGAACCGATCAGGCGTCAAAGCGAGCGCATTTGTCACCATGCCCCATGCATATCCGCGCTTTTTAATTTCCTTACCGCATTCCTCAAGATCAGGGCGCATCAAAGGCTCGCCACCCGTAATCACCACCGCAAAATCATTCGGATCAATGTGCGGAGCAAGCCCATCCAAAACACGCAAAAAATCTTCACGCGGCATATCTGGAATCGCCTCCACCAAGCAATCACTACCGCAATGCAAGCAGTGCAGATTACAACGCAAAGTACATTCCCAGAACAAGTATGTCAACTTGTGGGATTTTATTTCACTATGGCGGTAAAGACGGTGCGCCTCAAGCGCTAAGGTTTTCTTAAGACCCAGATGCATGAATTCTAGAAACCAGCAATTCAGAGTTCATCGCTCAAAATTACTTTTCCTCGCCGCAAGAATTATTGAATACGCAGGGAGGACCATAAAGAGCAATTGCACGTTCCAAAAGCATGTACTTATCAAAAAATTCATCTTCGCTCAGATTAGCTTGTCCATTGCTATATACAGTATTTCCTTTATCATCAGTACTTACAACAAAGGACTGACCATCCTCGCACTCAAATGAATTATCATCCACTCGTTCACAGGGAATTTTTTCATCAGGTTTCACTTCGGTAAAAACATTATAATGAGCCAAGAAATCCGCTTCGTTATAGACCTTGCCATCATCACATGTATAAGTCTTATCTCTCACAATAACAACGCCGTATTTGGCAGTAACCTCAGGACGATTACGTATAGAAACTTGTTCTTCATCAACGATAGATTCAACACAGGTCACGCCATCAGAGCAAGTAAGTTTCGAATCGCCCTCGATTCTGCTGCAGACATCCCCCATAAAAACACCATACAATGGCTGAGGAACAACATCCATGCTGCTAGAACTTTGGACAACAGGATTTGAGCTAGACGATTGAGCTTCAGAACTTGAAGAATTTACCTCAGAACTGGAGCTTGCAATTTCAGCCGACGAACTGGAACTTTCGCTATTTGAAGTTGCACTTGAACTGGAATCCGAGCCCTCAAACGTCGGAGATGTAGAACTATTATCGCAAGCATTCCAGAAGAACGTTGTCAATGCCAGCAAAAGCTTTTTCCAGTGATTGTACATCATATCAAATTCCCTAAAAATGTTGCCCCATACACATCTAATATAAACAAACCAAGAAAAAATCACAATCTTGGAAAAGCTCGTTTCAAGAGTTTTTCAGCGTTTTTCAAAAGCAAATTCCACTTTTTCACAACAAATGTATTATATGCGACTTTTGAGCAACAAAAAAGACTGCCGTTAAGCAGTCTTCTTTGTTTTTTTGAAAGTTCAAGTAGATTGCTTCGCTACGACACGAGCATCATCGAGAACACCATAACGAACAGTGCGACCGTTTCGCCAACACCGAGCACCATGAGGTAGTTCACGAGGCCCTTGCCCGTTTCGCCAAGAGCGTTGCAAGCGTCAGCAGCGGACTTACCCACATACCAAGCGCTAGCCATCATACCGATGCCACCGAAGATGCCTACGCCAAGGTAAGCAGCCCAGTTGCCCGGAGCAGCCTGCGACTTGTTCAAGATGTACATCATCAGGAGCATGCCGTAAATCGTCTGCGCAATCGGCGCACCCACGAAGATGAGCAGCGTAAAGAGCGCGTTCTTACCCTTGAGATACGCCTTCTTCCAGGCACCGATGGCCGCCATGCCGGCAGTCCCGCAGCCCAGCGCAGAACCCACTGCGGCAAGGCCAAGAGCCGCCACCGCACCGAGCTTTGCGAGCGTCAAAAATTGTGTTTGATCCATACGTGCGACCTCACTGGATTAATTAAGCACCATCATGGAGAACACGAGCACGAACAAAGCGACAGTTTCGACGATACCGAGAACCATCAAGTAGTTCACCATGCCCTTGCCGGTTTCACCGAGAGCATCGCAAGCTACAGCAGCGGACTTGCCCTGGTACCATGCAGAAGCCATCATGCCGAGGCCACCGAAGATACCAGCACCAAGGCAACCACCCCAGTTCGTAAAGTCACTTGCCTTTGCTGCATCCAAGATGAAGTTCATCAGGAGCATGCCATAAATCGTCTGGGAAATCGGAGCACCCACGAACACGAGAAGCGTGAAGAGAGCAGACTTGCCCTGGGCGTAAGCCTTCTTCCACATCGTGATAGCAGACATACCGGCCGTTCCGCAACCAAGGGCAGAGCCCATAGCCGCAATGCCAAGCGCAGCTGCAGCACCCATTTTAGCGAGAGTCACCATTGTATTCG
>Ga0256407_10001322_pt1 | contig 52819 bp, 42 predicted proteins | sample RumenRJG_04DNA_FD_193489 | JGI IMG/M metagenome (GOLD analysis project Ga0256407, IMG submission 193489) | Bovine rumen microbial communities from Lethbridge, Alberta, Canada - RJG_04 | ecosystem: Host-associated > Mammals > Digestive system > Stomach > Rumen | place: Canada: Alberta... | reverse complement strand
CGCCAGCGGCGAAACGAGCAGCGTGCCGTCGGAGAACGTCAGCGCGTATTTCGTCGTCAGGGACTCGTATTCACCGTGGTAAACGGTCGCCTCAAAAATATAATGGTAGATTTTATTGTTCGCGTCGTAAAGCACCGACGTCGGCTGCCCGTAATTCTCCGTCCTGGCAAGGATATCGGGAACAGACGTGCCGTCGAGCGCGACTTCCCCGATCAGGCTGCGTCCGTCCTCGCCAAGTTCTTTCACGGCCAGCAGGGGGCCGCCCTCGGCCCAGCCGCGCCGCACCTTCAGGACTTCCAGCCTGCCGTTGCGGTCGAGGTCGGTAATCGCGTATGTCCAAAGGTCCGAATTCTTGTCGCGCTCCGGCAGGACGAACCAGCCGTCGTACACCATGGCGCTGTTCGTCAGGATCTCGATCTGTCGATCCGGCGTCGGCGCGGCGGACGCAACGGCGGAAACTGCCAGGGCGGCGCAAAGAACGGCGGTTTTCTTGAACAAATTCATATGATATTCCCTCCTATGATTATGGTGACACTTTTCTCTACCGCTCTATTCGACATAAAACGATTTTTTCCTTTCGCCCGCCGCACAAAGTTGACAATGAAAGACGGATTTCCTACAATATCCATGATAGAGGGACACGATAGGAAAAATTTTTCGGAAACAATCGCAAAAAGGAGCTTCCCATGCTGGAACTGAAAAACATCTCGTTCTCCGTCGAGGAGGACGGCAAAAAAATCGACATCCTGAAGGACGTCAGCCTGACCGTCGAGGACAGGAAATTCGTCGTCATCACCGGGCCGAACGGCAGCGGCAAATCGACGCTGGCGCGCATCGTCGCGGGCATAGAAAAACCCACCGCCGGACGCATCCTCTTAGACGGCGAGGACGTCACCGAAAAGAGCATCACCGAGCGGGCGCGCATGGGCGTCGCCTTCGCCTTTCAGCAGCCCGTCCGCTTCAAAGGACTGGAGGTCATCGACCTGCTGCGCCTCGCCACGGGCAAGACGATTTCCGTGGACGCGGCCTGCGACTACCTCTCCGAGGTGGGGCTCTGCGCCCGGGACTACATCCGCCGCGAAGTCAACGCCTCCCTTTCCGGCGGCGAGCTGAAGCGCATCGAGATTGCCACCGTCATGGCGCGCAAAGCGCGGCTCACCCTCTTCGACGAGCCGGAGGCGGGCATCGACCTCTGGAGCTTCCAAAACCTGATCCGCATCTTCCAGAAGCTGCGGGACGAAATCGCCGACAGCTCGATTCTGATGATTTCCCATCAGGAGCGCATCCTCTCCATCGCCGACGAGATCGTCGTGCTGACCAACGGGCGGATCGAAAAGCACGGCCCGGCAAAGGACGTCCTGAAGGAAATCACCGGCACGCAGTACGCGGTGGCGCCCTGCGGGAAAATGGAACAAATGTAACGGGGGAACGATCATGGTAAAAATGGACGCGGTACAGAAGCGGCTGATCGCCGAAGTCGCGGGACTCCACGACGTGCCGATGGGCGCCTACAACTTTCGCGCCAACAGCCAGTTAGCGGGGCGGAACACCACCGCTAACATCGACATCCAATCGAAGAAAGACGGCACGGGCATCGACATCTTCGTAAAGGCCGGCACGAAAAACGAAAGCGTGCATATCCCGGTGGTGCTAAGCGCCAGCGGCATCAAAGAGACGGTTTACAACGACTTTTACATCGGCGAAGGCGCCGACGTGGTCATCGTCGCGGGCTGCGGCATCGACAACTGCGGCACGCAGGACTCCGAGCACGACGGCGTCCACCGTTTCTTCCTCGAAAAGGGCGCGAAAGTCAAGTACGTAGAGAAGCATTACGGCTCCGGCACCGGCGACGGCAAGCGGATCCTGAACCCCGTCACCGAGGCCACGCTGGCCGAGGACAGCTCCATGGAAATGGAGATGGTGCAGATCAAGGGCGTCGATTCCACCAACCGCATGACCACCGCGAAATTGGCGGCGGGCGCGCGTCTCGTCGTGCGGGAGCGGCTGATGACCCACGGCGCGCAAGTCGCGACCTCCGGCTACAAAGTCGCCCTCGACGGCGAAGGGGCCAACGCCGACGTCGTGTCCCGCTCGGTGGCGCGGAACACCTCCTTCCAGAAATTCGACGCCTGCATCATCGGCAACGCCCCCGGCCACGGCCACACCGAATGCGACTCCATCATCATGGACAAGGGCAAGATCCTGGCCGTCCCTTCCCTCGAAGCGAACCACGTGGACGCCGAGCTGATCCACGAGGCCGCCATCGGCAAGATCGCCGGCGACCAGCTCATCAAGCTGATGACGCTGGGCCTCACCGAGCAGGAGGCCGAAGAGCAGATCATCAACGGCTTTTTGAAATAGCTTTGCGAAAAAAATCCATATAAAAAGCTGAGGCAAGAATTTCCTGTTCCTTGCCTCAGCTTTTTTGCTGCGTTATTTCAACGATCCATGCATTTCCACATCGCTCACGGGTGTTTATTCCTGGCCTTTATCATCTTCTTGCACTCGTACATTTTTTGGTCCGCCCGCTCAAACACGGCCGCCACGCAGGAATCGTCCGCGAATTTCGACATACCGCAGGCGATGATGATGCCGCCGCTGTGCGCCGCCTCTTCGTTGTGGTCATGCACGCTCCCGACCAGATCGTCAATGTACATATAATCGCCGCTCTGCGCGATCACGGCGAATTCGTCGCCGCCGACGCGGAAAACGGGGCTGTGCTTGAAAATGTCGCAGATGATCTTGCAGGCGCCCTGGATATGCGCGTCGCCCGCGTGATGGCCCTGGGTATCGTTGACTTCCTTCAGGTCGTTCACGTCCAGGACGACGATGGCAAACTCCGGCGCGCGGTTCTCGCCGATCTGGCGATCCAGCTGCTCCTCCGCCGCCAGATAGGCGTGCCTGTTTTTCACGCCCGTCAGCGCGTCGCGGTTGGCCTCCCGCTGGGCATTGGCCAGGCGTTTCGCGTATTCCTCTTCCTGCCGGACCTGCGCGTCCACGTCGTTGATGCCGACGATCAGACGGCGCCCTTCCGCCTCCTCGACCATATTCGCCTTGAGCCGTATATAGGTGGGTTTGTCGTGAATCATCAGGCGATACGTCATCGCAAAGAGGCCGCTGCGTACGATCTCGGCCAAGACGTTTTCTTTTGTGAACGTCGCCTCGACGCGTTCCCGATCCTCCGGATAGATAATATCCCGCCCGTTTTTCCTTGCGTTCGCGAAGAAATCCGTGCCCCCCTTCGGGATCGCGAATTTCTCGAATTTCGACGTCGTGATGTATTCCACATATTCTTCCGTCGCGGGATCGACGACGTAGATGCAGATGTAATCCCCCGCCAGCGCGTTGATGCGGGAGAACGCCGTGCGCTCCTCCCTCATCTGTTCCTCCGCCTGGCGCCGTTTCACCTGCTCGTCGATATCCGTCACGCCGAGGATGATGGCGCGGTCGTCGTCCTCCATGCGCGAGACACGCAGATTGACGTAAACCGAGCCTTTTCTTGGAGTCAGCCGATAGGGCATCATAAAGGTGCGGTCCCGGTCAAGGGCGTCCAAAAGGTTTTTGCGCTCCAGCGCCTTCAAGACGGCGTCCCGATCATCGCGGTGCACATACCGGCTGATTTCCGTCCTGCACGCTTCAAAGAACTTCTCTCCGCGCCGCGTCTCCACGATCTCGCCGCTCGCCTCGTCGTTCTTGTATTCGATAAACGCCTCGGTGTCAAGGTTCACATAGTAAAAATCGGTGTAGCCGCGGGCGAGGGTCTTGGCGATATGGGTAAAGACGACGCTGACGCTCTTCACCTTTTCATAGGCTTCCTTCGTGGCGGCGTTTTCCCGCTGGATCCGCACCTTGTCCGTCATATCCTGGCAGATGCCCAGGATGCAGAGCCGTCCGGCGGCATCGATGAATTTCAGCTTCGTCGTCTGGAACTGCCGCTCGTTTCTGGCAGCGTCCAGCACGTCCTCCAGAAAAATATACGGGCCGTCCGTGGACAGGGCTTTTTGGTCGTCTTCCACGAAATGGGCCGCCGTCTCCGCGTCGAAAAGCTCCGCGTCGGTATGGCCAATGACGCCCTCCGGCCCCGGCTTCTGCGCGTAGTCCGCGAACGCCTGGTTGCAGGCCAGATAGACGCCGGTCTTCGCGTCCTTGGAAAAGTTCAGCCCCGGCATGTTGTCCAGGAGGGACGTCAGGGACTGCTTCAGCTCGGCCACCTTTTCGGCTTCCTTCAGCAGCCGCTGCTGCTCGTTGGCCTTCCGCTCCGCCTTCAGCTTCTGCAGCAAGAGGAGGACGATAACGAGAAACACCGCCGAGAGGGCGGCTATGACGCCGAGCCAGTGTTCCCTGAGGAACTGCATGAAGGAGACCTTACGGCTGTCATGGGCATAGGAAGCAAGGGAGGAATCCATATCCTCGCTCTTTGTCAGGACCACTGTCTTGTTCAATATGAAATACAGCTCCCGGTTCGCCCGGTCAACCGCAAAGGAAAGCGGCAGGACTTCACCGGTGGGCACGGAAAAGAGCCCTCCCTTATCCAAGTCCTCCTCGACGTCATTGAGACGGTAATTGCTGACGAGGATGCAGTCCGCCCGGCCGGAGGTAATCGCCTCGAAACGCGCCCCGGCGTCCGGGCAGCGGACCATCCTGCAGTCGGGATAGTAGTCCTTGATGAACGTCTCGATATTCACATTGCCTTCATTGATGGCGAAAATGATATTGCTGTCCCGGGAAATGTGGCGGTGATCCGAGGCGCGCATGACGGCCTGTATTTCCGTTTTCATCGCCGGGGCGGTCAGGCGCAGCCCCATCTCGTCCGCGTCATAGGAGCCGAGGCTGACCGGGAACACGCAATCCACTTCCCCGGCTTTCATGGCATTGATCGCCGCCTCCGTCGAGGGATAGGGCACCGCCTCAAAACGAATGCCCGACGCCTTCAGGTTGTTCTCGGCATGAGCGAGGTAATCCTTGAGCGCGCCCGTCAATTCGCCCGTCTTCGGGTCTGTCCCGCAGAACGGCAGATAATTCTCCCGATACCCGACGCGGATCGTGCCGTGCTTCGCGATCCAGTCCTCCTGCCCCGCCGTCAGGAACGCGTTCGTCTTCGTGACGGAAAGATATTCTTCCGACATCCGCTTGTTGAAGTTAGGGTCCTCCCCCTGAATGGCGGTCAGCGCCCAATTCAGCTCCGCCAGCAGGTCCGGCCGGTTCTTGTTGACGGCATAGAAGTAATCCGACGCGCCGATGCGGCAGACAGGAACGACTTTCGCCTTGGTCCTGAAAGCGCTCACGGTGGCGTAGCCGTCGATCTCCCCCCGGTTCAGCATGGCCGCGGAATCGGTTTCCTCCGTCGAAAGCGGGATGATTTCAATCGAAATATTATTTCTCTGCGCCCAGCGTCTCAGGAACTCTTCCTGCACAGCCCCCTTGTTGACGCCGATGCGCGTTCCGTTGAAGGACGCCGGATTTTCCGAGGAAAGCTTTTTGTTGTCCGCGTCGATATAAATATAGTAAGACTCCGTCCCCACAGGCAGATCGGGATAGAGCAGGGTTGCCGTGCGCGCTTCCGTATAGGAAACGTCGCCCAGAAGGTCGATCTCTCCCGCCATCAGCTTCTGCAGGAGATTCGCCCAGCTGTCCTCTACATAATATTCGTAAGTCCAGCCCGTGTACGTGGCAATCTTGTGCTGGTATTCATAGTCGATGCCGCGCCGCCGCCCGAAGCGGTCCCGATAACAGTAGTTCGATTCATACCAGCCGACGCGGACGACCTTGGGCGCCGCTTCCTGCGCATCCGCCGCCAGAGGCGACGCCGTGCAGAGCGCAAGCAGCAGGACAAGCAGCCATATCCGTTTCAAACCTTTCCGCAGGTTGTCCATAATTTCCCCCGAATTATGCTTCGTGTTTCATTTGTCGTACTCATACTATATTCTATTACATATTCGATTCATTTCACAAATTTCCTGCAAGGAAGGGAATAAAATCGAACCGCGGTTCCATGGGAAACCTATTGCAATCGCCCCCGAAAAAATTTATGATAATATATTATAGTGAGTATAGTGTAAAAAACGCGGCGCCGTTCCCACACGCGCGCCAAGCGGAAACGAGGAGCCCTATGCAACCTTCCACGATCAGCAATACCGACGTTTGTTTTGTCTCGATGCCGATTTCCGACGTGTCGATGCCGTCGATGGCCCTTTCGCTGATGAAGTCGTGCCTGACGCGGGCCGGCATTTCCAGCGTCATCGAATACGAGCATTTGCAGTACGCCTATCGGCAGGGACTGGAGCTTTATCATCTTGTGGCGCTGGCCCGCAGCGATTTCCTCGTGGGCGAGATGGTCTTTGCCCGGGCCGCCCACGGCGAAAAGACCCTTCGCCCGCTGTCCGAGTATCTCCGCTGGATGCAGGAAATCCGTATACCGCAAGGCGGCGGGACCCCGTCGGAAGTCTTGACGGCGAGAACCAACTGGCTGGAAAAGCTCCCGGATTGGCAAGTGGACGCGGAGGCTTACATCGAGGAAGCCGCCGCCCGGGTCCTGGCCCGTCACCCGAAGATCGTCGCCTTCGCGTCCATGTTCCAGCAGACGAACGCGAATATCGCCCTCGCCCGGCGGCTGAAAAAAGAGCCAGACCCGCCCGTCATCGTCATAGGCGGCGCGAACTGCATGGGCGACCTCGGCGCGGCGCTGATCGAGCACATCGAGGCCTATGATTACGTCTTCATCGGCGAAGCGGACGAGGTTTTCGCCGACGTCTGCGGCCGCATACTGAAAGACGGCGAAATCCCGCCCGAGGAACTGCCTTACGGCGTGATGTCCCGCCGCTCGCCCCGGCCCAAGACGACGATGCACCGGGTCACGAAGGAAGTGGAATCGCTTCCGATTCCCGACTTCGACGATTATTTCAACACATATAAGAAGCTTTTTCCAAAAGAGAAGCATAAGAACATGCTGGTGGAAGGCTCCCGGGGCTGCTGGTGGGGCCGGAACAAGCCCTGCACCTTCTGCGGGCTGAACGGCCCGGCGCGAAACTATAGGGAGAAGACGACGGAGCGGCTGGCGGACGAGATCCAGACGCTGTCGGCGCGCTATCCCGAAGCGAAAATATGCGTATTCACCGACAGTATCCTGAGCCACACGCAGATGAAGGAGCTGCCCGCCGCCCTGAAAGCGCGAAATATCAAGCTGCAATTCTTCTCCGAGATCAAGGCGAACATCACCGAGGACGACGTGCGGTCCCTTTCGGAAGCTGGATTTATCCAGCTCCAGCCCGGCATCGAGAGCCTTCAGGACGATATCCTGAAAATCATGAACAAGGGCTGCCGCGCCATCCGGCAGATCGAGACGCTGAAAAGCTGCCGCACCTACAACATGCAGGTGGCCTGGAATCTCCTCTGCGGCTTCCCCGACGAGACGGAGGCGCAGTTCGCCGAGCTGGCGGAACTCCTGCCGAAGGTCATGCACCTGCCGTCGCCGAACCAGCTCATCCATATCGTGTACCAGCGGTACGGCGAATATACGGACCACCCGGAAAAATACGGGCTGAATCTCCAGCCCGCCGAATCCTATTCTTTTGCTTACGCGGACGAGGAATTCATCCGGCGGTCTGCGTACATCTTCGAGCCGGTCGACCGGTCGGAGCGCCGTCTTTGCTGGGACGTGCGGACGAAAGGCGAAAGCTACCGCAAGGTACAGCAGATTGTCACGGACTGGGTCGCCCACCGCTGGAACCTCCAGCGCCTTGATATGTACGACAACGGCGCCGCCATCGACATTTACGATATGCGGAAAATCGCCAGGCACGCCGTTTACACCCTCGACGGAGCGAAAGCCGACCTTTACCGCGCCGCGCGCTCCGTGCGGCAGGAGGACTCGCTCCTCGCGGAGCTTTCGCCGAGATACGGGGAAGACGAGCTTCGCGCCGCGCTGGACTGGCTTTGCGGGGAAAACCTGATGGTGCATATCGCCCATGAGTATTTGGCGCTGGCCGTGGACATGAACGCGAAGAAGTAGAGTGAAAAGTGGAGAGTGAGAACTGCATGAGCGATATGGAAATCAAGAACGTCATCAGCCCCGCCTGCGACGATGCGGAATATGTCCGGGAGGTGACGGAGGCGAAACGGGCGCTGGAACTTTGGACGATGGAACCGGACTTTCAGGAAAAATTCCTCGCCGCGCCGGAAGAGACGCTGGCCGCCAACGGGCTGCACATCGACGCCCTGTCGGTGAAAATCCTCTGCGACACCAAGACGGCAATCGAATACCAGCAGCGGCCGCCCGAGGAGCTTCCCCGCGTCGTCCGGCGCTATCGGGGCTTCCTCCGGGAAAAGATCGCGGAGCGGAACCGCATGGCGCAGGAATACTGCGTGCCGTCCCATCCCTCCTTCCGCGCGTGGCGCAGCCGCCAGCAAAATCGCTGCTGGGCGGAATTCGGCACGAGAAACAGCTCTCTGATCCATGTGCCGATGACCTACGAGCTGGATTTAGGCTGCTCCGTGGGCTGCCCGTTCTGCGGCGTCATGGCGGGACGCCTCCAAAAGGTCAGCCGCTACGACGAGGACGCCGAACTCTGGAAAGGCATCCTCGCTTTCGCCAGGGAAACCATCGGCGACGCGGCGGGCGAGGGCACCTGCTACTATGCAACGGAACCCCTGGACAATCCCGATTATGAGAAATTCACAAACGACTTTTTCGAGCTTTTCGGTCATGTGCCCCAGCTGACCTCAGCGGCCTCCATGAGGAACCCGGCGCGCACCCGGAAATATCTTTCCGACGCGCTGAAAAAAGAGCGGCGCGTTCATCGTTTCTCAGTATTGAGCCTCGACATCCTGCACAAGATCTTCGAGACCTTCACGATGGAGGAGCTGCTTTGCGTCGAGCTGCTGCCCCAGTTCGCCGACGCGCCGCACAACAAATTTGCCAAGGCCGGGCGCGCAAGGGAGAATCAGATGGAGCATGTGGAGGAAGAAGACGGCAACACCATCGCCTGCATCAGCGGCTTCATCGTCAACCTCGCGGAACGCTCGATCCGGCTCATCACGCCCTGCGGCTCCTCGGCCAAGCATCCCACCGGGGAAATCATCGTGGCGAAGGAGAGCTTCGCCGACTTAGAGGATTTCAAGCGCGTCCTCCTCGGCATGATCGACCGCTATATGCAGCAGGAATTTCCCAAGACGCATCCGCTCTATCTCCGGCCCGGTATTTCCTTTACGGAAGCGGAGGAGGGCATCACCTTTTCCCACTCGGACAAATTCCGGCTGAAATTCCGCGGAGCGGACGACCTTTCCCCGAAGCTCTACCACGACGTACTGGAAAAACTGCGGGCAGGCGGAAAGACCGCCTACGACGTGGCCGAAGAACTGATGGAGGAACAGGACGCGTTCCCCGCCAACGTGTTCTTCATCCTGAAAAAATTCGAGCAGGCGGGGCTGTTCCTGGAGCCTTACGAACTCCCCTCCGCTTGAGGAAACCCACAAGGCCAAACATTGACGGATACAGTGTTTCCCGAATTATCCACAACAGTTTCCACAACTGTTGATAACTTTTTCCCTCGGCAGACAGGCATGCGCGTAAAACGCAGGCTGTTATGAGTATAGGAGCAAATATTCATATATGAAAGGATGGTATCCATGGCAGACAAAAACCAAAACCTTGTGAAGTACGGCGAGGTCATCGCCAAATGCTGGGAGGACGAAGCGTACAGAAAGCGCTTCATCGAAGACCCGGAAAGCGTACTCTCCGAAGCCGGATTCGTCGTCGAAGAGGGCGTGACCTACAAGGTCGTCGAGCAGCCGAAGAACGTCAAATACATCGTGCTGCCCTGCGAAGAAGTGAAAGGCGCCGTGCAGGCCGTCGCCAAAGGCTTGCTCGCGGCGGCGGAAGCGAAAAGCGTTCTCATCCCCGAGGGCGCGGAAGCGCGCATCATCCAAAACACCGAAGACATCCGCTACATGGTTCTCCCGGCGTCGCCAAAGACCCTGTCGAAACAAGAGCTTTCCATGGCTGCGGGCGGCAACGGCGCGACAATCGTGGAGAGCACGTCGGTCGTGACGGTTGCGGACGTATCTACAGCGGTGACGCAGGTCGACCAAGTCGTCCTGGACATCGCGAGCCAAAATGCCGTCTGCGTGGAGCCGACGACCGCCTCCGCGTTGATCGGCACGATCGTCGCCACCGTCATCTGACGCGCAGGAAACGGCGTCTGTCGTCGTGGTTCGAAAAATATCCATAAAGGCTTGCTAAATTTTTTGCAAGCCTTTATGATTTTTCCTGAAATACAAACTCGATTCTGTCGGAAAGGGTGTCGTCAATGGCGGACAAAAAGCAGAATGCCGTGAAATATGGCGAAGTCGTCGCAAAGTGCTGGGAGGACGAAGCGTACAAGAAACGCTTCATCGAAGACCCGGAGAGCGTGCTCTCCGAGGCCGGATTCGTCGTCGAAGAGGGCGTGAACTACAAGGTCGTCGAGCAGCCGAAGCTGGTCAAATATGTCGTGTTGCCCCACGCAGACGCGAAGGACGCCGTTCAGGGCCTCTCCAAGGCATTCTTGAACCAGGTGGAGAGAAAAGACGTCGTGATTCCGGACGGTACGGAAGTCCGCATCATCCAAAACACCGACGATACGCGCTACATGATTCTCCCAGCCTCGCCGAAGTCCCTGACAAAGGCAGAGATGGCGATGGTCGCAGGCGGCGGCTCGGTGGAAACGGTGGAATACGCGGAAACGATGACAACCTTGGTGAGCCACGCCGAAGTCGCGACGGGAGCCGTCGAGATACAGACGGTCGCCACTTCGACAACGGCGGGCGCAGAGGCCGAGGTCGGCGTCGTCGTAGTCGCCGTCGGCGTCCTGGTCTGATTTGCATAATATTCACATAAAGGCTTGCAAAAAATCTTGCAAACCTTTATGATGGGAATGTAAAGTTTCGTTTTTTTATTTCGGAAAGGATGGGTCCCATGGCAGACAAGAAACAAAATCTCGTGAAATACGGCGAGGTCGTCGCCAAGTGCTGGGAGGACGAAGCGTACAAGAAGCGCTTCATTGAAGACCCGGAAAGCGTACTCTCCGAGGCCGGCTTCGTCGTCGAAGAGGGCGTGACCTACAAGGTCGTCGAGCAGCCGAAGAACGTCAAGTACCTCGTGCTGCCTCACGCGGACGCGAAGGACGCCGTGCAGAACCTCACCAAAGCATTTTTGAACCAGGTCGAGCAGAGAGACGTTATCATCCCGGACGGCGCGGAAGTCCGCATCATCCAGAACACCGACGACACGCGCTACATGGTTCTCCCGGCATCGCCGAAGTCCCTGACAAAGAGCGAGCTTGCCGCTGCCGCGGGCGGCGACAGCGTATCGACCTATTCCAACGCAGTGACCATGACGAACGCCGTGCAGACCGGCGAAGTCGCCACCACCGTCGTCGAGGTCCAGACGGCCTCCACCACTACCACCGTGGAATTCGAGGCCGAAGTCGGCGTCGTGGCGGTTGCCGTAGCGGTTTTAGTTTGATTCGTTGATACGACAGAGAAAATAGCGGAGATAACGTGCGATTATCTCCGCTATTTTTTTGCGAAAAATTTTCGCAAAAGCAGGAATACAACGGCATTGCGGCGAATATTTTTATGATATGCAAATATGCGAGCGGGAAACCGAAGGGAAGAGCTATCCGCGCAAAGCGGAAGCAGGCGTTTCTTCCCGCAAAAATTCGGGAGCTGCGCATCGACTGCAAAAACGCAAACAGGACATTGAAACTTAAAAACAGGACATTGACTTTGGGAAGGATAATCATCAATAAATTCGGGAGGCGAGTCCGTGGACGCGCAAAAGTATTTGAAAATAGCCATCATCGGCGTCATCTGCGTCGTCGTTTCCGTCGTGACCTACGGCATTTACATCAACGACGCCAGCCGCCGCCATATCGAGAAGATGGAGGCGGCCCAATATACGGTGCTGCCCGTGGCGCGCACCGGCTATCGGGATTTCCACGCCTTCGCCGACGACATCAACTTCACCGTGCGCGCGCCCTGGACCATCGACGTCTCCGCGCAGTACGAGGGCGTGCTGAGCGACGTCCGCGTCGTGAAGAGCCAGCGCGTGGAAGAGGGCGAAGTGCTGGCCACGATGACGAACAACGACCTTCTGGCGCAGACCGCTTCGGCGGAGGCGGACATCGAAGCGGCGCGGGCGCAGTTCATCAACGCGGAGCAGACCGCGAACCGCTATAAGCAGCTGGTCGAGCACAACGCCATTTCCCTGCAGGAATACGACAGCGCCGTGGCCCAGCGGGACGCCGCCCTCGCCCAGATGGAGAGCCGCATATCCAAGCGCGACCTGATGCTCTCCGAGCAGAGCAAGATGACGATCACCGCGCCGCGCGCCGCGAACATCATACAGGTTTACCGGGAGGCGGGCCGATACGTCCGCGCCGGCGAAGGGATCTTCATGCTGTCGGACCTCCACAATCTGATGGGGCGTTCCGTGATTGCCCACGATAAATTCCAGCAGCTTCTGTCGGTGGGGGACCGGTTCATCCTGGAAATCCAGCCCCACCGGCTGACGAACAAGGCGTACCCTTTCGGCGAGACGTCGCTGCCGAAAACGACGCTGAAGCTCAACCAGTTTTACATGGAACTTGTTTCGGTGGTGCCGGACGCAAACGCCGACACCGATTTCCACGAGGTGGTCTGGCGGGTGGAAAATCCCACCGGCGTCCTGGAGCCGACCTATTACGACAGCGTGCGGATCATGTCGATGGATACGATCCGCAAGCTGGCGATTCCGGGCAGGGCCGTCCAAAAGGACTTGAAGACAGGGAACCATTTCGTCTACACCCTGAGCGACGAGTCCCGCCTCGTGCGGCGGGAGATAACCTGCGGCATCGAGGGAGACGGACTGACGGAAATCGTCTCCGGGCTGTCCGAGGACGAGCCGGTGGTGGTGGCCGACCCGTCGATCTACACCGAGGGCATGAAAGTGGGAGCGAAGGAATATGAGTTCTAACCAGATTTTCCAGCAGAAAGCACTGGACAAGCTGAAACGGCCGGAAAAAGCCGGCGCAGTCTTTTCCATCACCAACTCGACGGGCTGGATTGCCTTGTCGGCGGTGGGTATCGCACTGTTCTCGGTGCTGGTCTGGGCCTTCTTCGGCGTGATGGCGGAACAGGTGACGGGCTATGGCCTTATCACCGACGACACCGGCGTCACCAACATTTCCTCCATCGGCAGCGGGCGCATCCTGGAGATGAATTGCAAAATCGGGGATGTAGTGAAGAAGGGCGACGTGGTGGCGGTCATCGAGCAGACCGAGCTGGAGCAGCAGGTCTATCTGAACGCCGAGCAGGCGCACACCGCCACCAGCTACGACGATATGCGTGCGCGTACGGCCCAGCTCGCTTCATCAAAGGAAGAGCTGCAGCACCAGGGGCAGGTCATCAGCCCCTACGACGGCGTCATTACGTCCCAGCGTATGCGCGAAGGGCAGATCATACAGGCGGGCTCGCCGCTTTACGACGTGGACGTATGGGAAGCCCAGGACCTGACCGCCGTCATTTTCGTGCCGGCGCTGACGGGCAATAAGCTGAAGCCCGGTTCCATGATCCAGGTCTCCCCCGGCGCCATCGACTCGTCGCTGTACGGCTCGCTGGTCGGCAAGGTCATCGAGCTCTCGCCTTATCCGGTGAACAGCGACCGCGTGGTCTACTGGACGGGCAACAAGGAGTTTGCCAACTGGGTCCTGCAGAAGTGCGGCGGCGCCATCATGGAAGTCCGCGTAGAGCTGACCCGGGACGACGACACGAAATCCGGGTATCTCTGGACGACGCTGCTGGGCCCGAAAGAAGACATCCACGAGGGCATGACCTGCACCGCCACGGCCATCGTGGACAGGAAGTCCCCGTTCGCCTATGCGTTCGACAAGATGGGGCAGTGGCTGAGGACCGATTGAAACTTATACATACTGCTTGTCTGAATTCGCCAAGGCTGCGTTGTCGTCGGTCAGCGCAGCACCGCTGCGCTTCCCTCCTCCGCCTTGCCTTGACGGATTTATCCTGCGCATTATGCACAAGTTTTCCGATAGTATGGAGAGCCGATTGATATGATCAGCAAACTGAAATCGCTTTGGGACCGCCTGCCGGATTTAGATTCCTTCATTTACGGCAGGAAACGCAGGAAGACTCCCGTCGTCCTGCAAATGGAGGCGGCGGAGTGCGGCGCGGCTTCCCTCGGCATCATCCTGGGCTATTACAAAAAATATATGCCGCTGGAACAGCTTCGCGAGCTTTGCGGCGTCAGCCGCAACGGCAGCAATGCGAGCAACGTGATGGCGGCGGCGGAATCCCTCGGCATGAAAGCGGAGGGCTTTTCCTATGCGCCGGAAGACTTGAAAAAGCTGATCCCGCCGTTCATCATCCATTGGGAGTTCCATCATTTCCTCGTCTTCGAGGGATATAACGAAAAGACCGGAGAGGTCTTCCTGAACGACCCGGCGGTCGGCCACCGTTCGGTGGCCTGGAACGAATTCGAGGAAAGCTTCACCGGAATTACCCTGATACTGCGGCCCGACGAAGGCTTCGTGCAGGACGGCGAGCCGGAAAGCGTCTGGCTGACGCTGCTCTCCGACATCCTGGAAGACCGCCGCACCCTCGCCTTCATCCTCGGCGTCGGCCTTTGCCTGTCCCTGGTCAATTTGGGCGTGCCGCTGATCTCCCAGACCTTCCTGGACGACGTGCTGACCTACAAGCACAGGGACTGGCTCTTCGACGTGCTGCTGTCTCTCTTTATCGCGCTCGTGCTGACGCTGACGCTGACCTTCCTGCGCTCCTGGTGTCTGCTCCGTTGGCAGGGGCAGATGACGATACAGAATTCCTCATCGTTCCTCGCCTATGTGCTGAAGCTGCCCGTCTCGTTCTTCCAGACGCGCTATTCGGGCGAGATCGCGTCCCGCGTGCAGTTCCACGAATCCATCGCGAATTTTGTCACGGGAAATCTCGCCACCACCGTGCTGGATATAGGCATCGCCGCATTCTATCTGTTCCTGCTGGTGCTTTACAACGTGAAGCTGACCGTCATCGGCGTCGTCTTCACCGCCCTGAATATCTTCGTGACTTACGCCAGCTACCAGTGGCTGAAAGAGCAGCGCATGAAGCTCACGCAGGAACAGGGCAAGCTCTACGGCATCAGCGTTTCGGGCATCTCCACCATCGAGACGCTGAAGGCCAACGGCAACGAGGACGACTTCTTCGTCAAATGGGCCGACGCCAACGCGCGCTTTTTGACCATGTCGCAAAAACAGGAATATTACAGCCAGTTCATCAACTTCGTCCCGGCGGCTCTCAGCGGCGTCAACGGCGCCGTCGTCATGTCGGAGGGCGGCTTCTCGATCATGGACGGCCTGATGTCCGTAGGTATCTTCGTCGCGTTCCAAAATCTGATGTCCAATTTCCAGGCGCCGGTCAACCGCATCACCTCCATGTCGCAGGACATCCAGCAGGCCAGCTCCCAGATGATGAAGATCAACGACGTCTACCGCTACCCCCTCGACGAGGAAAAAGAGCTGACCGAGGACGTCATGAAGACCCTGCCGCCGAAGCTCACGGGCCGGCTGGAGCTGCAGAAGGTGAACTTCGGCTATTCCCACACGCTGCCCACGCTGATCAAGAAGCTGAACCTGAAGCTGGAGCCGGGACGCCGCGTGGCCATCGTCGGCAAGAGCGGCAGCGGCAAATCCACGCTGGCGAAGCTGGTCTCCGGCCTCTACCAGCCCTGGTCCGGCGAGATCCTGTTCGACGGCGTCTCGTCGAAGGATATTCCCCGGGAAGTCTTCGCCCAGTCCGTGGCGGTCGTCGAGCAGGAAATCTTCCTGCTCGAAGGGACGGTGGCCGAGAATATCGCGCTGTTCAACCCGAACGTGCCGCGAAGGGACATCATCCAGGCGGCCAAGGACGCCATGATCCACGAGGACATCTCGCTGATGCGCGGCGGCTACGACGCCATGCTGGAAGAGGGCGGCTACAACCTGTCCGGCGGCCAGCGGCAGCGCATGGAAATCGCGAGAGCCTTGGCGGCGAACCCGTCGCTCCTGATCCTCGACGAAGCCACCAGCGCCCTCGACCCAATCACCGAGCAGGAAATCATGAAAAACGTGCGGCGGCGCGGCTGCGCCTGCCTCATCGTAGCCCACCGCCTCTCCACCATCCGCGACTGCGACGAGAGCATCGTGCTGCAGAAAGGCCGCGTCGTACAGCGCGGCACCCACGAGACGCTGATGGAAGAGGACGGGTACTATAAGAAACTGATTCAGAGCTACTGACAGGTCATATCTTTCTCCTAAAGGTTTGTTTATCTCCTAAAAAAGAGTGTAATTTAGGAGAAAAACAAACTGTCCATACATTTTTGTCAAACAAGAAGGTTTCACTATGACGACGACGAACGCGAAAATCGGCGAATGGATCGAACTGAACGACGGCGGGCGCAGCGTGCTGGAAATCGTTTCCGGCAAGGTTGAGCTTTACGTCGTCTACAAGTCTGTCCGCCGCGTTTTCCTCTGGGAGGAGGAAATGGGGGACTTCCTGTATGGGATTCCGGCGCACATCAACGCACCGGAGCTTTGCCTCGTCGCCATCGCCGTCGAAGAAACGACGCTGCGCTCGATACCGCTGGAGGACTTTCGGACGTCGGAACGCGCCTTGCGGGTCGACGCCCTGGAGGACGCGCTGACGTCGTTTTTCCACCGCCCCGATCGTCACCTGCTGCCCCGGGTCTGTCGTGAAATCCTGCCGGGGGAAAAAGAGACGCTGCCCGCCGGAACGCGGATCGCCGCGCCGAAAGGACGGCCTCTCGCCTGGCTGGAGCTCCCAAGAGAAGCCTTGAAGCAAGACGCCTCCGTGCGGTTCCTGGGCGACAGCAACATCCTGCTGCTTCCCGCCACGGAAACCGTCGCTCTCGAAACAGAGGCGGAGATCGCTTCGCTCTCCACGGAAGCCGTCATCGAACAATTCGGAGTGAATATTTTCCCGCTGGCGCTCGCCGCGGAAATCAAGCGCTTCTGCAGCGCCTATCTCGAATTTTTCCGCGCCGAGGAGACCCGCGCCGGAGAAAACCTTTCGGAATTTGCCCGGACCAAGGAACTCCTGGTCGCCAATTCCTACAGCGAGCTCCTGCGGAACCTGATTCCCAATCTGCCCTTCGTCAGCCGCGCCGAGGACAAGAACCAGCCGTCGGCGATTCACGCCCTGCGGGAGATCGGCGAGTATTTCGGCATTCCCCGCAGCCGCTTCCGTCTGCCCGAAGAGGCCGCGCACCTGACCGATACGCGGGAAATCCTGCGGACGATCGGCAGCCGGGAACTCCACGCCCGGGAGATCGAGCTCGTCCCCGACTGGTACAGGCAGGACATCGGCCCGATCCTGGTTACCAGGGGCGGCAAACCTTACGCAGCTTTGCCCGCGGCGCCCGACCGCTACGAGCTCATTGACCACGAAACCGGGACCCGGACCGCCATCGACGAAAAGGAAGCCGATTCCTTCGATTCCCGGGGCTTCTGCTTCACGCAGGCCATGCCGGAGGACGTGGACAGCCTGTGGAAGTGGTTCCGATGGACGACGCGGCTCTGCTGGGAGCGCGACTATTGGCTGCTCCTGTTCTGCTGCTTCATCGCGGGACTGATTCCCGTCGTCACGCCGCTCGTCACCCAGACCATCTTCAGCGACATCATTCCGACCTATGACAAGCAGGCGCTTCTGCTCGTCGTGCAGGTCATGTTCGTGACCTCGATTTCCGGCGCGCTGATTTCCCTCGTGCGCAGCCTGACCGTGATGCGTCTCAAGAATCATGTGCGGGTGACGGCGGAATCCGCGCTTTGGATCAAGCTCCTGTCGCTGCCCGCCGCGTTCTTCCGCAAATATCAGATCGGCGACCTGTCGCTCCGTATGCAGGGCGTCGCCCTGCTGTCCCACCAGCTTTCCTCCACCGTCGCCAACGGCATCTTCAACGGCATCTTCTGCTTCTGGAACCTGCTCGTCATGTTCTATTACAGCCCGAAGATGGCAATCCTCTCGGTCTTCATCTGGGCTGTCTTTTTCGTGCTCTCGATGATCTTCTCCTGGCGCAAGGTCGGTTTCCAGCGGGAAAAGGCCGACGCCTCGGGCCGTGTTTCGGGCCAGCTCCTCCAGCTGTTAGCCGGCCTGAACAAATTCCGGCTGCGGGCCGCCGAGGAACGCGCCTTCTACCTCTGGACCCAGCGCTTCGGCGACGAATGGAAATGGAACCGCAAATCCCGCTGGCAGGACACCTGGATCGGCCTCATCATGTCGGCCCAGCCCATCGTGCTGAATTTCTGCATCTTCTATTATGCGATGTCGCTGATGGACGATTCCCAGACCTCCGGCATCGCCTTCATGACTACCGCGCAGTTCCTGAGTTTCAACTCCGCCATGGGCAGCTTCGGCAGCGCCCTTTCCGGCCTCCGCAGCGGCATCGTGAGCATTTGGGGCGTCATGCCGGCGCTGGAACGTATCCTGCCGATCCTGGAGGAAAAGAGCGAGGTCTCCGAGAGCAAGCTGCCGGCGGGCGAGCTGACCGGCGAGATCGACGCGGCGGAGATCCGGTTCCGTTACAAGCCCGACGCGCCTTTGGTCTTAAAAGACATCAACCTTTCCATCCGCCCCGGCGCCTTCGTCGCCATCGTCGGCAGCTCCGGCAGCGGCAAATCTACGCTGCTTCGCGTGCTGCTCGGCCTCGAGAAGCCGGAGAGCGGCGCGGTGCTTTACGACGGCATGGACATCTCCGAGCTGGACGTCTCGTCGGTGCGCCGCCAGATCGGCGTCGTCATGCAGCACGGGCAGCTGATGGAAGGCAGCATCTTCTCGAACATCGTCGGCTCCCTGCCGCTGACCATGGACGACGCATGGGAAGTCGCGCGGCTCGTGGGCCTCGAGGCCGACATCAAGGACCTGCCCATGGGCATGCACACCATCGTCAACGAGGGCGGCACCACCTTCTCCGGCGGCCAGCGGCAGCGGCTGCTGATCGCCCGCTCCCTCGTTCATCATCCGCGCATCATCGTGTTCGACGAGGCCACCAGCTCCCTCGACAACGAGACCCAGGCCATCGTCTCGAAGACGCTGGACGCCATGCGCTCGACGCGGATCGTGGTGGCCCACCGCCTCTCCACCATCGAGCACGCCGACCGCATCCTCGTCATGGACCGGGGCGAGATCGTCGAGGACGGCACGTACAGCGAGCTGATGGAGAAAAAAGGCCTGTTCGCGGAGCTGGCGGCGAGACAGATCGCATAGAAATTTTTGCGGGATGCGTCAATGATTTGAAAGCTGAATTGTATTATAGTATGATGGAATAAAGCGATGTTCCTTCGCTTTTTCAGCATGATTTGCAACACGGCATGCTCCATAACAATAACCAGAAAAGGAGTTTTCAGCATGGGAAACAACCGGAAAATGATGATCGCGGTGGCCGTCCTGATCGTGCTCGTTGGAGGATGGTTCTATTTCCAGCACGAGCAGCGCGAGAAGGAGCAGTCCGCCCGTGAGCTGCGCCTGTCGGGCAACGTGGATATCCGCGAGGTCTCGCTGGCGTTCCGTGGCAGCGACCGATTGGGCGAGCTCCTCGTCGCGGAAGGGGACTCGGTGAAGAAAGGGCAGGTCCTGGCGCGGCTGGAGACGAAGGAGCTCCGGCTGACGATGGCGAAGACCCGGGCCGAAATCCAGGCGCAGGAAAGCGTCGTAGAGCTGCTGCACAACGGCACGCGCCCCGAGGAAATCCATCGGGCGGAGGAAGCCCTGAACGCGGCCCGCGCCAAGTCGGAATTCGCGGAAGGCGTCATGGTCCGCCGTCAGCAGATTTATGACGAGGTGGAAGGCGTCAGCGTCCAGGAACTCGACAATGCGATTTCCCAGGCGGCGGCAGCGGCGGCAGAGACAGCGGCCGCGGAACAGGCTTACGCGGAAGCGGTGGCCGGTCCCCGCGTCGAGGAGATTGCCCAGGCGGAAGCGAAGCTGGACTCCCTGCGGCAGGAACTGGCCCGGCAGGAATACCTTTTGAAGGAAACGGAACTGATCGCCCCGTCGGACGGCGTGATCCGCTCCCGGCTGCTGGAGGTCGGCGACATGGCGTCGCCGCAGCTGGCCGTCTTCAAGCTGTCCCTGAACGACAAGAAATGGGTGCGCGCCTATGTCCGCGAGACCGATCTCGGCAAGGTCCACGAGGGACAGAAGGCCACGGTCACCATCGACAGCTTCCCAAAGGACCCCATCGAGGGACAGGTAGGCTATATCTCCGGCACGGCGGAATTCACGCCGAAGACAGTGCAGACCGACGAGCTCCGCACCTCGCTTCTCTATGAGATCCGCGTGTACGTCAGCGACCCGGACAACCGCCTCCGGCTCGGCATGCCCGCCACCGTCCGAGTGGAACTCTGATATGAACGAAGAAACGATCGTCGAGGCGAAAGGCCTCGTCAAACAGTTCGCGCCCAAGGGCGCGCCCCCCGTCACGGCGCTCAGCGGCATCGACATTTCCCTGCAAACGGGCTGTCTGACCGCCGTCATCGGGCCGGACGGCGCGGGAAAGACGACGCTGATGCGGCTGATCGCGGGCCTGCTGTCCCCCACCTCCGGCGAGCTCCGCGTCTTGGGCATGGAGGTGCAGGGCCACGAGCAGGACGTCCAGAACCGGCTCAGCTATATGCCGCAGAAATTCGGCCTCTATGAGGACCTGACCATCGCGGAGAACATGACGCTCTATGCGAATCTTCACGGCGTACCGGAAGAGACGCGCAAGACCCGCTTTCCCCATCTCCTGGAAATGACGGGACTGACAAAATTCACGGAACGGCTGGCGGGAAAGCTTTCCGGCGGCATGAAGCAGAAGCTGGGACTGGCCTGCACCCTCGTGCGCTCCCCCGACCTGCTGCTGCTGGACGAGCCGACGGTGGGCGTCGACCCGCTGTCCCGCCGCGAGCTTTGGGACATCCTGCAAAAGCTGTCCCGGGAGGAGCGGCTTTCCATCTTCGTCAGCACCGCCTACATGGATGAGGCGGAGCTTTGCCGCCGCGTCTATGTGATGAACCATGGCCGCATCTTGGCCACCGGCTCCCCCGAGGAGCTGCGCGGACTGGCCCGGGGCCGCTGCTATCGCATGACGCCGCCCGAAGGGCTGCCCATGCGCGTCCTGCAGGGCGCCTTGTTGGACGACAAGGACGCCGTCGTGGACGCGGTGCCGGACCGCGGCACCGTTCATTTCATCCGGCGGGAGAACGTCGCGGAGGATAAGATCCGCGACCTCGCGCCGTTTCCCTTCGCGCCCTCCGAGGAACAGCTGGAGGACGGCTTCATGTGCCTGCTGCGCGAAGACGAGGAAAAGAACGCCGAGGGCAAAACGGAGGACCTCGACCTCGCGCCCCTCGACATCCACGGGAATCACACCCTCGGCACCGATATCGACATCGAGGTCAGGGAACTGGTGCGCAAGTTCGGCGACTTCACCGCCGTGGACAAGACCTCCTTCGAGGTGCGGCGCGGGGAAGTCTTCGGTCTGTTGGGACCGAACGGCGCGGGCAAGACCACGACCTTCCGGATGCTCTGCGGTCTCCTGCCGCTGACCAGCGGCCACCTCAGCGTCGCCGGCGTGAATCTCCGGGACGCCCGCACAGAGGCCCGGGCCAATATCGGCTACGTAGCCCAGAAATTTTCCCTGTACGGGAACCTGACCGTGGAGCAGAACCTGTCCTTTTTCGGCGGCGCTTACGGCCTTTCCCGGAAAGATATCGCGCGGCGGCTGGAAGAGACGCTGCAGGAATTCCATCTGGAAGAATACCGCAAATCGCCGGCAGAGTCCCTGCCCGGCGGCTACAAGCAACGACTCTCGATGGCGGCGGCGCTGCTCCACAAGCCGAAAATCCTGTTCCTCGACGAGCCCACCAGCGGCATCGACCCGCTGGCGCGGCGGGATTTCTGGCGGCAGATCACCGACCTTTCCGTGAAAGGCACCACCATCATCGTGACGACGCATTTCATGGAGGAAGCCGAGTATTGCGACCGCATCATGATCCAGGACCAGGGCAAGCTCCTCGCCATCGGCACGCCCGCCGACCTGCGGGCGCAATACGGCGATGAATCCTCGACCATGAACGAGGTCTTCATCCGCATCGTGGAAACGGCGCGAGGGAAAGGAGGCGCGGCCTGATGGAAGGAAACGGATTTTTCCGGCGCCTTGTGGCGCTCTGCCGCAAGGAATTCGTGCAGCTCTGGCGGGACAGCAGCAGCCTCCTGATCGGGACGGTGCTGCCGATCCTGCTGATCATCATCATCGGCTCCGGCATCAACTTAGACGTGAAGAACGCGCCGGTTGCCGTGGTACTGGAGGACGCCTCGCCCACGGCGCAGGACGCGGTCAGCTTCCTGTCCGGCTCCGCCTATTTCTCGCCGCGGTACGTGACCTCCCGCGCGGAGGCCGTGCGGCTGATGGACGACCGGAAGGTCAACGCGATCCTCGTGGTCCCCGCGGACTTCTCATCGAAGCTGGGCCGGCGCGAAGCGAAGCTCCAGCTCATCGCCTACGGCGCCGACCCCACCACGGCCACCTCCATCAACGGCTACGTCGAAGCGGGCGTCGCCGCCTTCAACGCGTCCCGCGTCGCCGGGTATGCGCCGCAGGGCATGGTGACGGTGGAAAACCGCATGTGGTTCAACGACGCCCATTCCAGCACATGGTATTTCGTGCCGGGCCTGATGATGCTGATCACGACCATCGTGGGCGTATTCCTGACCTCGCTGGTCATGGCGCGGGAATGGGAGCGCGGGACGCTGGAGTCCATCTTCGTGACGCCCGTGCGGAAGGAAGAGCTGCTGCTGGCGAAGATGATCCCCTATTTCTGCATCGCGATGCTGGGATTCTTCCTTTGCCTGCTGGCGTCCCGCTACCTTTACGGCGTGCCGCTCCACGGCTCCTTCATCATGCTGGTGGTCTCGTCGGTGCTGTATCTGTTCGTGGCCCTCGGCATCGGGCTCCTGATCTCCGCCGCCACGAAGAGCCAGTTCCTGGCCAGCCAGGTCTCTCTCGTACTGAGCCTGCTGCCCGCCATGATGCTCTCAGGCTTCCTTTTCGACCTGCGGAGCGTCCCGGCGTGGGTGGCGGCGGTAGGGCACGCGCTGCCTTCCACCTATTATCTGGAGCTGCTGAAATCCCTGTTCTTAGCAGGCAACAACTGGCCGCTGATCGGAAAGAACTGCGTGATTCTCGCCGGTTACGCCGTGCTGCTTCTGGGACTGGCGTTCCTCGCCACACGAAAGAAGGTGGAATGATTGGACGCGTGGAAAAGTTACATCGAAAAAGTGCGCTGGATGATACGGAAAGAGCTTCTGGCCACTCTCAGCGATCCCCGCACGAAGTTCATCCTGATCGTGCCGGTACTGATGCAGACGATGCTCTTCGGCTACACGGCGACCTACGATCTGGATTTAGCGCCTTACGTCGTCTTGGATATGAGCCACAGCTCGGCGGCGGCGGACTTCGAGACGGACATCGACGGCTCCCCCGCCTTCCGGCGCGTGCGGACGCTGTCCAATTCCAACGAGATCGCGGACGCCATCGACAGCGGCGAGGCCATGCTGGCCATCTCCATCCCGTCAGACTTCGAGAGCAAGCTGAACCGGGGCGAAGCCTCGCCCATCCAGGTCATCACCGACGGGCGGAACACCATGACCGCCAACGCCGCCAGCAGCTACGTCGAGCGCATCGCCGCCGCGTTCAACGCGGAGCGGAACCCGAAGGCTTCGGCCGTGTCATTGGAAACCATCTCCTGGTACAACCCGAACCTGATCACCCGCTGGACGTTCCTGCCGTCGCTGATCGCCATGCTGGCCTTCAACCAGGTGCTGATCCTGAGCGGCCTGTCCGTGGCGCGGGAACGGGAGCAGGGCACCTTCGACCAGCTCCTGGTGACGCCCATTTCGCCTTCGATCATCCTGATCGGCAAAGCGGCGGTGCCGGTGCTGATGGGCATGATTCAGTCCACGCTGGTACTCTTGATATGCAGGTTCTGGTTCCAGGTTCCGATGGCGGGCTACCCGCTGACGCTCTGGACGGTGATTTTCGTCTTCACGCTGAGCTGCACGGGTATCGGCCTTTCCATTTCCGCCATCTCGTCCACCATGCAGCAGGTCATGGTCTACTGCTTCCTGCTGCTGATGCCGATGATTCTGCTTTCCGGCATCGCGACGCCGGTGGCGAACATGCCCGAGATTTTGCAGATCCTGACCTACGCCGACCCGCTCCGCTTCGCCCTCGATTCGGTGTGGAGGGTGTATCTCGAAGGCGTCGGACTGTCCGCCATCGCGTGGAATTTCGTGCCAATGCTGGCCGTCGCCGCCGTGGCCTTCCCGATAGCAGGCTGGCTCTTCCGGCATAATCTGGGGTAGTGTAATAAACTTGGCGGGGCTTTGCCCCCGTCACAGTCCAGTGGACTGTGACGAACCTCCCCACACAAGGGGAGAGCCCCTTGCGAATCCCCCGAAAAGGCCCTGCGGGGCCAAGAATCCGCGGTCAAAGGAAAGTATGACTTTCGGATTTGATCATCCCGCGAGAAAGCTCTTAATAACTTTGACTTTAGCCCATTTTTGCGGGAGTGGGCTTCGCGGCGCAAACATTTAACTCTGTAAAATGGGCTGAACTTTAAGCCGCCGAGAGGCTGAATCGCGGGATGAACTGCCCGCTAAGCTGTTATGAACTTTCACCGCGGAATACCGGCTCCGCAGAGCCTTTCAGGGGTGTCCAGCGGGGACGCAGTCCCTGCTGGTGGGGAAGTTTGAAGGGGCGAAGCCCAGTCAAATCGATTGCACGATGGTGAACAGTCATAATCGTATAAGCCAACGAAAAAACTCTCGTCATAATCGCCTACGAGCAACACAGGCGCTATGAAATATCATTCTCAATCCAACCAAGAAAGGATGGTACAAATGGCAGACAGAAAGAACAATCCGGTGAAATACGGCGAGGTCGTCGTCAAGTGCTGGGAAGACGAAGCATATAAGAAACGCTTCCTCGAGGACCCGGAGAGCGTTCTCTCCGAGGCGGGCTTCGTCGTGGAGGAAGGCGTGACCTACAAGGTCATCGAACAGCCGAAGCAGGTCAGGTACTTGGTGCTTCCCCACGAGAAGACGAAAGCGGCCGTGCAGGACATGGCCAAGCGCTTCCTGAACCGTGCGGAGGCAGACGACGCCCTGCTTCCGGAGGGAACCGAGGTCCGTATCATCCAGAACACCGACGATATCCGCTATATCATTCTCCCCGCTTCGCCGCAGTCCCTGTCGCAGACCGAGCTGAAAATGGTAGCGGGCGGCGACTCATGCGAGACGTACACGGATACGGCAACCGCCGTTTACGGAGTGGAGGCTGCGGTTACGGGCACCACCGCAGCGGCTGAGGCTGAGGTCGCGGTTGCCGCCGTGGGCGTGGCCGTATTGGTTTGATGCTGTCGGAATCGGAAAAAGCGGCGGCGGCAATTTTCGCCGTCGCTGCTTTTCTTATTTCACCCACAGGAAACAGCCATGAGCAATCAGGAGATTGATCTGCCCATGAATCCGCAGACCGGAAATATCCGCGAGGCGGCGGAGACGAAACGGCGGGGCTTGAAACGCCCGCCAACGGGGGAGGCACGCGCATGACGGAAAAGGAAGCGCTTAGGCGGCAGATTGACGCGGCGGCGGGGCGGACGAAGGCGGATCTCGTAGTGAAGAACTGCCGGATCGTCAACGTCTTTTCCGGGGAAATCGAATCGGGCGAGATTGCCGTCCTGGACGGCGTGATCGTCGGCACGGAGGCGGGCTTCGAGGGACGCGTGACCGTCGACGCGGAGGGCCGCTTTGCCGCGCCGGGTTTCATCGACGCCCATACCCATATCGAATCGTCCTTCCTCAGTCCGGAGCAGGCGGGGCGCATGCTCGTCCCCCGCGGAACCGCCACCATCGTCGCCGACCCTCATGAGATTGCCAACGTCTGCGGCCTCGACGGCGTCCGCTACATGATGGAAGCGGCGAAAGGCACGAAGCTCAGCATCCTGTTCGCGATGCCCTCCTGCGTGCCCGCCACGCCCTTCGAGGACGCGGGCGCGAAATTAGATGCGGCGGACATGGAAGAGCTGCTCGCGGACAGGCGCATCTTCGGGCTGGGAGAATTCATGAATACCCCCGGCGTCTTCCGCGCCGACGACGCGGTACTGGACAAACTGACGCTGGCCCGCCGCGCGGAAAAGATCGTGGACGGCCACGCGCCGGAGCTCTCCGGCCGGGAACTGAACGCCTACGCCTGCGCCGGCATCCTCGGCGATCACGAATGCCGGACGGCGGAAGAAATCCGCGCGCGCATCGCGAAAGGCATGTACGCCATGCTGCGGGAAGGCTCCGCCTGTCACGACCTGCGCAATCTCCTTGCGGGCGTCACCGAGGCCAGCAGCCGCCGCGCGCTGTTCTGCTCCGACGATTGCCAGCCGAAGACCATCCTGACCGAAGGACATATAGACCGCCATCTGCGCATCTGCGTGGAGGAAGGCTTCGATCCGGTGACGGCCATCCGCATGGCGACGCTGAACGCGGCGGAGGCGTTCCGCCTCTGTGACCGGGGCGCCATCGCGCCGGGCCGCCGGGCGGATATCGTACTGCTGGACGACTTGAAGGATTTCCATGTGCATCGCGTATTCCTCGGCGGCGAGCTGGTCGCCGAGGAGGGCCGCTATCTGCCGGAGCTTTCCCTTGCCGACGTCTCCGCCGTGCGCGGCAGCGTCAAGGTCAGGGATTTCTCGGCGGACCGGCTCAAAGTGAAGCTCAAAGGAAACAGGGCCCGCGTCATCGGCTTGCAGAAGAACAGCATCGTGACGACGAAGGAGATCGTCACGATCCAAACGGACAGCGGCGGCGACTTCGTGTTCGACCCCGCCCGGGACGTCTGCAAGCTGGCGGTCGTCGAGCGTCACCGCGGCACGGGACGGGTCGGCGTCGGGCTCCTGGGCGGTTACGGCATAAAAGCAGGGGCCGTCGCCGTGTCGGTGGCCCACGATTCCCACAACCTGATCGTGGCGGGCGTCAGCAACGAGGAAATGGCCTTCGCCGTGGAAACATTGATCGGGATGGAGGGCGGCATGGTCGTCGTCAAAGGCGGCAAAGTGCTGGCCTCCATGCCGCTTCCCATCGCGGGCCTAATGACCACGGAAAGCGCCGAATGGGTCGCCGAGCGGCTGGACGCGATCCACGAGAAAGCGCAGACGGAACTGGGCGTCAGTCCGGACATGGAGCCGATCATGCTGCTGACCTTCATGGCGCTGCCCGTCATTCCGGCGCTGAAGCTCACCGCCCGCGGACTTTTCGACACCGGGCTGTTTGACTTCGTGCCGCTGGAAGCGTGAAGACGCCCCTTCCGCCGGCAGCGGCGGGCGCCGTTTTCCTTTTTTCCCGTCGGGTAAAGACTTCATGCAAACCGCCTGCGAATGTGATATGATATATATAATCCTTCAATCTTAGGAGGCAATCAAAATGCTTGCAAAAGACGTAATGAAAACAGAACTTGTGACGGTCGGCGAGGACACGCCCGTCAAGGAAATCGCCAGGAAGATGCTGGATCACGACATCTCGGGCCTTCCCGTGGTGAACGGGCAGGGAGAGATCCTCGGCGTCATCAGCGAGCTGGACCTGATGCGGAAGCAGATCAAACCCAACGAGCCCAGCATTTGGACGATGATTTGGGGCATGGACCCCGAACGGGAGAAGCAGCATCGGGACGCGATCCGGAAATACATGGGCAAGACCGCGGGAGACGTCATGACCGCGCCCGCAATGACCGTCGAGGCTTCGGACAGCTTGGAAAAAGTGGGAAACCTGATGTTCAACAAGAAGATCAAGCGCGTATTCGTCACGGAGGGCGGAAAGCTCGTCGGCGTTATCAGCCGCTCCGCTTTCACGAAGCTGCTGCTGAACGACGAAAAATAACTGATCTCTTCCGACGCCCGCCCGGAATACACGGGCGGGAATATCGAAACGCAGGGAGGCAAGGAATATGACAACATTTTTGATAGCGCTTGCGGCGCTTGTGATCGGGTACGCGGTTTACAGCAAGATCGTGGATGCCGCCTTCGGCCCGACGGACAGGGAGACGCCGGCGGTCAGGCTCAATGACGGCGTGGATTATATGCCGCTGCCGACGTGGAAGGTCTCCATGATCCAGCTCCTCAACATCGCGGGGCTCGGCCCCATATTCGGGGCCTTGGGCGGCGCGCTTTGGGGGCCGACCGTTTACTTCTGAATCGTGCTCGGGACGATCTTCGCGGGCGGCGTCCACGACTATCTTTCCGGCATGATTTCCGTCCGGGAGGACGGCAAGAGCATTTCCGAGGTAGTCGGCATCTACATGGGGCCGGCGATGCTCGCCGTCATGCGCGTCTTTTCCGTCGTGCTGCTGGTGCTGGTCGGCACGGTGTTCATGACGGGACCCGCCATGCTCCTCACGAAGCTCACGGCCATGGATTTCAAGGTATGGCTCTTCATCGTGCTCGCGTATTACTTTCTCGCGACGCTGCTCCCGATCGACGCGATCATCGCGCGGTTCTATCCGCTCTTCGGCGCATGCCTCATCCTCATGGCCCTTGGCATCATGTTCGGCATGTTCACCGGCGTGGGCGGCCATGTGATGCCGGAAATGGTGTTGGCCAATCTCCACCCGAAGGCGGAGACCATGCCCATCTGGCCGCTGATGTTTATCACCGTCGCCTGCGGCGCGATCTCGGGCTTTCACGCCACCCAGTCCCCCATCATGTCGCGCTGCCTGAAAGACGAGCGGCTGGGGCGGCCCGTATTTTACGGCGCCATGGTCGCCGAAGGCATCATCGCCCTGATCTGGGCGGCGGCGGGCATGACCTTCTACGACGGGACGGCTGGCCTCGCGGCGTCGCTCGCGAAGGGCGGCCCCGGCGGAGCGGTCTACGACATCTGCGTCGGCTTCCTCGGAACGGGCGTCGGCGCGACCCTTGCGATGCTGGGCGTCATTGCCTGCCCGATCACCTCCGGCGACACGGCCTTCCGCTCCGCACGGCTGACGCTGGCAGACTGGTTCGGCATACCGCAGAAGGAATGGGGCAAGCGGCTCGCCTTCGCGATTCCCCTGCTCGCCGTCGGCGGCGCGCTTTCGCAGATCAATTTCAACATCGTATGGCGCTATTTCTCCTGGACGAACCAGACGCTGGCCATGATCGTGCTCTGGACGGGCGCCATCTATCTCTACCGCAAGATGGACAACAAGATGATCTCGCTCATCGCGGCGGTCCCGGCCACCTTCATGTCGGCGGTCACCACCACGTATATCCTGCAGGCGGGAGAAGGGCTCCGGCTCCCCCCCAGCGTGAGCTACCCCGCCGGCGTGGTGTTTGCCGCAGTGTTCCTGCTGCTGTACCTGAAATCCACATATTGGAGCAAATCGCAGGACTGACAGGTATTGAGGGCAAAAAAAGTACGGTTTCCAAATCGGAAACCGTACTTTTTTTGTTTGCAAAATATAATAATAAACTTTTAGAGAAAGGTTTTGATGTTGACTTGTACGACTGCAACTGTTCATCGTCGTGGAATAGACTTGGCGGGGCTTCGCCCCTCCAAACTTCCCCACACAAGGGGAGAGCCCCTTGTGCATCCCCCAGAAAGGCTCTGCGGAGCCGGTATTCCGCGGTGAAAGTTCATAACAGCTTAACGGGCAGTTCGTCCCGCGATTCACCCTCTTGACAGCTTAAAGTTTAGCCCATTTTTGCAGGAGTAGGTTTCAAGGCGCCAAATTCTTTGCTTTCCCCTTGAGGGGCAAGATAGTCCGGTGGACTGTTGAAGACATCCCGCAGGCAGGCGTCGCCCTTTCCTTGCCTTCCCCTTGAGGCGTGACAGTCCAGTGGACTGTCACGGGTGGCAGCCCGCAGGGCTGACGGATGAGGTGGTTGCCATACCGATGAACGAAAGCATAACGTCACTGACACCTCACCCACCGCCTACGGCGGTCCCCCCTCCCCTCAAGGGGAGGGCTTGGGTTCGTTCACTCTCCACAGCCGCTTCGCGGCATAAGCGACCGCTAAGGCGCGTTTCCTCGCTACGCTCGGTCCACGCCTAAGCGTCTGCTTATCTCCACTCTTCACTCCTCACTCTCAAAACATAAACGCCACGCTGACCCCGCCTGTCATTCCCCGTTTCTTTCCTGCGAAGCCGGAGAGGTTCAGGTCGAGCTTCCACGGGCTCTTTGCGTCCGGTTCCATGGTCGCGCCCAGTTCCATGCGGACGCTGCCGCCGCTGGGGTCGGTGCCCCGGATCGCGAAGCCGTCCGCCGTGCCCGTCGCCTTGCCGTCGAATTCATGCTCATAGGCCGCGCCCGCGTAATAGTTCCATCTGCCGCCGCGCTTTATCGTGTAGCGTGCGCCCACTCTCAGCACTTTGCTCGTCAGCGCGTCGAGCTCGTACTGGCCGCCGAAGTCGAAGCTGGTGCTGTTCCGGCGGTTCAGGAAATATTTTCCGTAGACGTCTACGCTGTCGCCGTTTTTCAGCGCGATTTCCTTGCCGACGCCGATATGCGCGCCCAAGTACGGCGCGTCCAGTTCGCAGTCGTACGGTTCGTCGTTCTCGTCGAGCATGATGCTCTGCGTTTCCCCGTGGACGCTGCCCGCCCGGAGGCTCCCTTCGACGTACGCGCCGCCTTTCGCCGTATATTTCGCGAGAAGCCCGCCGCCCGTGTAGTAGGTGAAGCCGTCGCCCCGCAGGTCGCCGTTGTGGGTGGTGTAGTTGCCGCGCCCGTATTCGAAGAACGCGCCGTATTCAAACGTGCCGCGCGGTTTCTCATTTTTCCGCCCGAGGGCGAGGACCGCGTTCCAGGACTTGACGTCGATGTGGCTGCCCGTTTCCTGCCGGATGGAGCCGCCGCCCATCTGCGCGTAAGCGGAAACGCCGTCCGCGCCGGCGTTCGCCGCCTGTCCCAGCCCTTCCGTCGCCGCGCCGATGAAGTCGTTGCCGGCGGAGAGCGTCGCCATGCCGGCCCCAGCTCCCATCAGTACGTTGTGGGTCTCCTCCTGTACCTCCACGTCGGGCGTGCCGTCCGGCTTCGTATTCACAGTAAAGATCAGGTCGTCTCCGTCCTTCTTCGTCGTGCCTGTGCCTTTCAGCGTCGTGCCGAAGCGAAAGGAAACATTTTGGTCCGGATAAACCACCGCCGTCATCGCATTTTTGATCAACGTCGTCCCCATGTTCACCCGCACTCTGGGCACGTTGCTAAATATGATACCGTCCGCGTTGATGTTGGGTGTGCTGCCATCTGCGTTCTTGATAGCGTTCGCGGGCCCTCTCAGCGCGGGTCTTCCCCATATTGCGCTCCGAATATTGATGGTCTTGAAATTGTCCACCGTGGCTCTTACTATATTCGCGCCCAAAAGGTTCAGCGTATTGCCCGTAGCATCATTGCCGTTACCGCCGTAAACATGACGGACCGTCGAGTTGACCAGACGGACCATATTATTCCCGGTGTTGCCCGAATTTCCTACAACGAAACCGCCGTAAACATCATCGGCTTCCACATTTTCCAACACCACCTTATTGTTCGTGGCGTTGCCGTCACCGGTATATCCGCCATAAACAGGCACCCCCACGCCCGCCGTGCGTGTCAGCGTTACGGTATTGCCCGTAGCGTCGCCATTTTCGGTATATCCGCCGGCAATCTGCCCGGATTTCACATGAGATCTCTTCATCGACACCGTGTTGCCGATAGCGCTGCCGTCGACGGTATATCCGCCATACACGGAATTCACCACGGTCGTGTTCGTCAGTTGGACGACATTGCCTCTGACTGTTCCGGATCCGACATGGCCGCCTTCTACGGAATGTCCGACCAATGAGTTAAGCATGGTAACTGTATTGCCTACAGCGTTTCCCGTGTCAACATGCCCACCGTAAACGCTCTCGCCCACGCTCGAATTATTCACGATAACCGTATTGTCCGCGCCACCCTCGCCGTAAACACTACCCCTGACGACCTCACCGTTAATGACTTTATTCTCCGCCGACGCAATCCCGCCGTTCGCCATCCACAGCGATACGGCCAGAACGAGAGCGGTTTGCGCTTTCCTGCGGGAGAAAAGTTTAGTTATCATTGAGATTGGCTTCCTTTCATATACATAAAATATAAACGCGACGGAGAGCATTGCCCCACTCTTTGAGGAGCGACATGCCAGTGGCATGTCGCTTGGCGCGAAGGGCGAAGGGAATATTTGCCGCCGAAGTTTTGCGAACTCTCCCCCCGGCGGCTACGCCGCCACCCCCCTCCCAGAGGGGGGCAGGAGAGCGCGACGAAGGGCATCGCCTCCCTCTTTGAGGGAGGTGGCGCGAAGCGCCGGAGGGAGTTATCAGAACATAAACGCCACGCTGACTCCGCCCGTGAAGCCCTGCTTCTTCCCCGCAAAGCCGCTTACGTTCAGGTCGATGTTCCACGGGCTGTTCTCGCCCGGCTTTACCGTCGCACCGAGCTCGCCCCGGAAGCTGCCGCCCGAAGTGTCCGCGCCCCGGATGGCCACACCGTCCGCCGTGCCGTTGGCCTTGCCGTCGAATTCGTGCTCGTAGGCCGCGCCCGCGTAAAAGTTCCATTTATTTCGCTTCAGGATGTACCGTGCGCCTACCCGAAGCACGCTGCTGGTCACCGCGTCCAGGTCGTAGTGACCGCCCGCGTCGAACGATACGCCGTTCCTGCGGTTGTAGAAATATTTGCCGTAAACGTCCACCGCGTTGCCGCCCGCCACGGCGATTTCCCTGCCCACGCCGAGGTGGAAGCCCATGTAAGGCGCGTTCGTGTCGTAGCTGTAGGGATTTCCGAAACCGTCGCTGAGCACGTTCCGGGCGTCGTCGTGGACGCTGCCCGCCCGCAGGCTACCCTCGACGTAGACGTCGTTCTTCATCGTGTATTTCGCTAAAAGTCCGCCGCCGGTGTAGCGGGCCGAGCCGTCGCCCCGCAGTCCGTTGTCGGCGTGGGTGGTGTAGTTGCCCGTGCCGTACTCGAAGAACGCGCCGTATTCCATCGTGCCGCGTTCTTTCTTGTTCTGATGGCCGAGGGCCAGGATCGCGTTCCAGGTGTGGGTGTCCACATGGCTGCCCGTTTCCTGCCGCATGCTGCCGCCGCCCATCTGCGCGAAGGACGACACGCCGTCCGCGCCGACGTTGGCCGGAGCCGCCAGCCCTTCCGTGGCCGCGCCGACGAATTCGTTGCCCATGGACAGCGCCGTCATGCTCACGCTTGCGCCCATAACCGTGTTGTGGGTCTGCTCCCGGGCAGTCATGCCCGCGCCCGTATCAATCGTATAGATCAGGTCTTTTTGTTGGTAAGTTCCGTTTAAATCATCTGTATATATATCGCCGTCCACAACCGACGCTTTGCCCGTGCCTTCCAATGTCGTACCGATCTTGTATTTGCCGGATTTGATTTTGTCCGACAGGTATCCAGGCGTTTTTATATTTTCACTATTAGTGTATGCTATATTTTTTATCAGCACCGTAGTTTGTCCCGCCGACAGCGCGTCCACGCCGGAAAAAGCGATGTTGCTGGCGTCGATGGTTGCCCATGAGCCTTCCGATTCGCCGAGCTTTTTGAAGTTCTGCACGATGCCGTAGGCGTCTTTGTCGAACTTCAGCACCGGCGTGCCCCATTTCACATTCTCGATGAAGATGGTCTGGAAGTTTTGTACCGTGCCGGGTTTATCGGAGTTAATATAAATGACGGTGTTCTCGCCGGAAAGATGCAGTTCGTTGCCCGTGACGAGATCCGGACAGTTGTTTGTCCCGAATCCGCCACAGATGAACGTTGCCTTGCTGTCCGTCATGAACACTTTATTGTCTGTAGCATTGCCATTCCGTGAATATCCGCCATAGACTGAACTTGTCTTGCTGTCCGTCATGGACACGAAATTGTTTGTGGCATCGCCATTTACAGAATATCCGCCGTAAACAAACGCTGGAAAACTTTTGTCCTTCAAAAACACCTTATTGTTTGTGGCATCGCCTGCCTCTGCATATCCGCCCCAAGCAGAATATGCCGTGACATTTTCAAGCACCAGCGAATACCCTTCGACGCCGGTTGCCGCCTTCGAGTACCCGCCGTAGAAATACCACTCCTGTCCTCCCAGCGTGGCATTCGACCAATCGCCTGTGACGGTGAACTGCGTGGCAGAGTTTCTTGTCGGCTCCGTCACGCTTGCGGGATAGGGAACATCAATACTGTGGTTGTCGAAGTCTTTATGCTGGATATCTTGTGTGTTGTCGTCCGCGTTGATATAAACGGCATTATACGACACCGCCGACGCCACGCCGCCGGTCGCCGTCCACAGCGATACGGCGAGGGCGAGGGCGGCCTGTGCTTTCCTGCTTGTGAGGCGGTCAACGCGGTGCGTTGTCCCACCCCCGTGGACATTTCGTGTTTTCATTGGTAATGGGCTCCTTTCAGGATAGGGAATGTGTTTGCGGGTACGCAGATCATGGCATACAACATCAGGCCATTTTTTTCCTATAATATTTTATAACAAAAAAAGTGAAATTCAATATTTAGGGAGTAGACAGTAAATTTATGCCGTGAATGAGACTTTTTTTGTCATTCACGGCATAAATTTACCATTCACGGCATAAATTTGCTCATTTTGAGCAGAAAAGTTTTCAGGTTTTGTTTGGTTTTTGTTCGATTGTTTTCTTTTTTGTTTTTTCTTTGGAAAAAGGTTTTTTGGCGAGGGGTTTTATTGTTTGGGTTTCTTTGGCGAAGGGTTTTGATATTGGCTTATACGACTTTTTACATTCATCTTCATCTAATGATACCAGGGGCGCCGCCCCCGTCACAGTCCAGTGGACTGTGACGCCCACAAAGGGAGTTCCTCCCTTTGAAACCCTCCTTAGGGCCCTGCGGGGCCGGGAATCCGCGGTCAATGGAAAGAATAACTTTAGGATTCGTTCATCCCGCGAGCAAGCTCTTGATAACTTTGACTTTAGCCCATTTTTGCGGGTTAGAGTTTCGCGGCGCAAACATTTAACTTTGTAAAATGGGCTAAACGTTAAGCCGCCAAGAGGAATAGTTGCGGGATGAACTGTCCGATAAGCTGTTATGAACTTTCACCGCGGAATATCGGCTCCGCAGAGCCTTTCCGGGGGATTCACAAGGGGCTCTCCCCTTGTGTGGGGAGGATTGGAGGGGCAAAGCCCCGCCAAGACAATTACACGACGATGAATATGTGTAATCGTACAAGCCACGGTCAGAGTCTTTCGTTAAAGATTATTATTATCATAAAGGATGAAACATTGAAACTTGTGTTCGGTTTTTGTTCGTAAAAAAAATCTCCCCCTCCCCTTCTCCCTAAATTTCTTTCCTCCTTTTTACAAATCTCTTTCCCGAAGTGCGGAGGAAGTAGTATAATACCTGTGACGGAAGATGTACGGGGAAAGGCTTCCTTTCTGCATCCTACAAAACGGAGGGAACGAATATGCTGGCAAAAGACGTAATGAACACGAATGTGATCACGGTCCGCGAGGACACCCCGGTCAAAGAGATTGCAAGGATCATGCTGGAAAAGGATATATCGGGGCTCCCCGTGGTGGACCGGAACGAGAACGTGGTCGGCGTGGTGAGCGAGCTGGACCTGATGCGGAAGCAGATCGCGCCGGACGCGCCGAGCATTTGGACGACGCTCTGGGGAAAGAACAACGACGGCATGCAGAAGTACGTGGACGATCTCCGCAAGTATATGGGCAAGACCGCCGAGGAGGTCATGACCGCCCCCGCGCTGACGGTGGACGTGGCGGACAGTCTGGAAAAGATTGGCCACCTGATGTTCAACAAGCAGATCAAGCGCGTCTTCGTCACGAAAGACGGCAGGCTCGCGGGCGTGGTGAGCCGCTCCGCGTTCCTGAAGCTGCTGCTGGAAGAGGACCAGAATCCATAAAGAAGCGCAAACAAAAAACCGCTGCTTTCGCAGCGGTTTTTTTCTGTCCGTTTATATATCGAGGTTCCGCACTTTTTTCGCGTTCTCTTCGATGAACTGCCGTCTCGGCTCGACTTTCTCCCCCATCAGGATGGTGAAGAGCTCGTCGGCTTCCTCGGCGTCCTGCAGGTCCACGCGGAGCATGGTGCGGGTCTCCGGGTCCATGGTGGTCTCCCAGAGCTGCTCCGGGTTCATTTCGCCAAGGCCCTTGTACCGCTGGACGTTGATGTTGTCGCGGCCGATCTCGTTCAGCTTCTCCGCCAGCTCTTCGTCGCTGAAGGTGTACCAGTGCTTCTGTCCCTTCCGGATCTGATAGAGGGGCGGCTGGGCGATGTAGACGCGGCCGTGCTCGATCAGCGGGCGCATATAGCGATAGAAGAAGGTCAGGAGCAGCGTGCGGATGTGCGCGCCGTCCACGTCGGCATCCGTCATGATGATGATCTTGCCGTAGCGGCTCTTCGCCAGGTCGAAGTCCTCGGATATGCCGCTGCCGAAGGCGGTGATCATGGTGCGGATCTCGGCGTTGGCAAAAATCTTGTCGAGACGCGCTTTTTCCACGTTCAATATCTTGCCGCGCAGCGGAAGGATGGCCTGGAAGCGGCGGTCGCGGCCCTGCTTAGCGGAGCCGCCGGCGCTGTCGCCCTCGACGAGGTAGATTTCCGCCTGCTCCGGGTCTTTCACCGAGCAGTCGGCCAGCTTGCCGGGCAGGCCGAGGTTCAGCTCCAGCGCGTTCTTGCGGCGCGTCAGCTCACGGGCCTTGCGGGCGGCGACGCGGGCGCGGGCCGCCAGCACGGATTTTTCCAGAATCCGCTTCGTGACGACGGGATTTTCCTCGAAGTATTCGTTGAGGCCCTCGGTGACGATGGAGTCCACGATGCCGCGGGCTTCGGAGTTGCCCAGCTTCGTCTTGGTCTGACCCTCGAACTGCGGATCGGGCACTTTGAGGCTGATGACGCAGACGAGGCCTTCGCGGATGTCCTCGCCGGTGAGGTTCTCGTCCTTCTCCTTCAGCACGTTCAGCTTGCGCGCGTAGTCGTTGGCGGAACGGGTCAGGGCCAGCTTCAGGCCCGCCATGTGGGTGCCGCCTTCCTCGGTGTTGATGTTGTTGACGAAGCTGTAGATCGTTTCCTGATAGCTCTCGTTGTACTGCAGGGCGATCTCGACGATGATGTCGTCCTTGGTGCCGTTGAAGTAGATGACGTCGGGATTGATCTTTTCCTTCTTGTTGCCCAGATGCTCGACGAAGGATTTGATGCCGCCGTCAAAATGGAAGGTCTCGCTCTTCGGCTCCTCTCCCCGCTCGTCGGTCAGGACGATGGTGATGCTGGGGTTCAGGAAGGCCAGCTCCCGCAGACGGTGGCGCAGGATCTCGTATTTGTAGACGGTCTCGGTGAAGATGTCGGCGTCGGGCAGGAAATGCACTTTCGTGCCGGTCTTCTCGGCGTCCCCGATCTTCGTCAGCGGCTTCGTGACTTCGCCGCGAGAAAACTCGATCTCGTACCGGCTGCCGTCGCGCATGACTTCGACTTCCATGGAGGTGGAAAGGGCGTTGACGACGGAAACGCCGACGCCGTGCAGACCGCCGGAGACCTTATAGCCGCCGTCGCCGAATTTGCCGCCGGCGTGGAGCACGGTCAGGACGACTTCCACGGCGGGTTTCCCGCTTTCATGCATGTCCACGGGGATGCCGCGGCCGTTGTCCACGACGGTGATGCTGTTGTCCCTGTGGATGGTCACTTCCACATGGTTGCAGTAGCCCGCCAGCGCCTCGTCGATGGAGTTGTCCACCACCTCGTAAACGAGATGGTGCAGGCCGCGCTCGGAGGTGCTGCCGATATACATGCCCGGCCGCATACGAACGGCCTCCAGGCCCTCGAGGACCTGGATCTGATTGGCGTCATAGGGGCCGGCCACCTGGGAGACCTCGGGGTCCACCACGTCCGAATGGATCGTGATGCCCGTGGTGTCCAGATCGGCGTCTTCCAGATTTTCCTGTTCCGGCTTTTCCTCCGCCTCGATTTTGATTTCGTCTTCCGTCATAATGATCCTCCGTTTCCAAGGAGTTATTCCCATACGATATATAATGCTTTCTCTCTTTCCTCCGCCCTCTTCTTCAGGGTGCCGGGGGAAAGCGCGGAAAGATAGATGTTCCTGTCGGTCACGACGGCGGATTTCGGCCGCCCGTCGGAAATGTCGACCAGGGTTCTTTCCCGTTTCCTCAAAAAGGCCCGCCCGGCCTCCGACGCTTTCATGGCGTCGTAGTCATAGATGGAAAGAATTTCCCCGACGCGAACCGAGAAATCGCCGCCGATGTGAAGAAACACTTTCATGCCTCCCTCTTGGGAATCCTCCGTTTCCGGCTCTTCTCCCGCTTCCCGGAATCCTCGTCGGGAAGCAGGTCGAAGCGCAGGCTGTCCAGACATTTTCTCATGATCTCTTCCGTCAGGTCTTCCGGCTTGACGGAAGCGAAGAGCATCACGAGGGTCTCGGCGTCCTTTCCTTTCTCTTCTCCCTTTTTGACTCTGGAGGCAAATTTCCGGATCAATGCGTCCCGGGCCTCCAGCACCGTTTCCACGGAGCAGCCGATGATCTCCCGCGCCTCGCGGATCCGAAGCCACGGTTCCCGCAGCAGGAGGCTGGTCACGGCGGCCCGTTCCTTGTCCTTCTTTTCCCGCCGGCAGACGGGGCAAAGTCTCTCGTCCGGCGGGACGAGCCTGCCACAGGCAGCGCAGGGACGCCATTTATCCTCTATCCTTCTCCTTCGCAGGGCCAGATTCTGCGCCAAGGCCCGGGCGGCCGCTTTGCGGAGCTCCTCGTCCCGGACACCGGACACGGCGGATTCCGCTTTCTCCACGTCCTCCCGGACGGGGACGACGGCTTCCTCCGGGGCGGGCGCTTCCTCTTCCGCCCGCGGGGCCTTGAAATATTCGGAACGGGGCGCGCAGAACGCGATGGACGTGACCAGCTCGTCGCAGACGAAAGCGTTGATCTTGTCGATCATCTGCCGTTCCATATAGCGAAGCTCGTTGGCCCAGACCGGCGCGTCCGCCGCCAGGAAGAGCTTCCGGAAGTCCATGCGGACCGGCCTGACGTGAGCCGCCACCGTTTCGCCCACGATGTCTTCCCATCGGTTGATCAGGAGCTGGTAACGGTAGTTTTTTTCCTTGTCCTTTCCCATGGAGGAAAAGAGCCGGGGCAATACCTGCGTCAAACCCTCCGTCCGTTTGGAACGGGCTTCCCGTTGGACTTTATATCCCCTCTTCATCCGGCGGTCACCGTCCCGTTTTTTACATGAAAGACCGTACCGAAGCCGCCGGACGGGAAATAGGCTTCGTCCGTGGCCGTTATCAGAGCCTGCAGTTCTTCTCCCCGTATGAAGGAGAGCAGTTTTTCCCTCCGCTCCCGGTCCAGCTCGCTCATCACGTCGTCCAGCAGCAGCACCGGATATTCGCCGGTCTCCTCGCGGAAGAAAGCCAGCTCCGCCAGCTTCAAGGCCAGGGCTCCGGTCCGCTGCTGCCCCTGGGAGCCGTAAGCCCGCAAATCCACGTCGTTGACGAAGAAGGCCAGATCGTCCCTGTGGGGACCGTAGCGGGTCGCGCCCCGCAGTATATCCGTCCGCACGGAATCCGTCAGCTTCTCATTATACCATGAAAAAAGCCAGCTTTCCAAGCCGTCGTCATCTTCCGCTTCCCTGCCGCTGATCTCATAGCGGAGCAGGAGTCTTTCCCTGCCGCCTGAAATCTCATGCTGGGTTTGGGCGGCCAGCAGGCTCATCTTCCGGACGGCCTCCCGCCGCTTCTTCACGACGGAAACGGCTTTCGGGACGAGCTGGGCGTCCCAAAGGGGCAGCTCGTCCTCCGACGCCTGCCCTTCCCTTATCCGTTTGAGAAGGGAGTTCCTGTGATTCAGCAGCTTCGTATACACTGCCAGGTCATGGAAATAAGCGGGATCGACCTGGGATATTTCCATGTCCAGGAAGCGCCTCCGGCCGGAAGGCGCGCCTTTTATCAGGAACAGGTCTTCCGGGGAGAAGAGGACGGCGTTGACGGAGCCGATCAGGTCCTTCATGCGGATGGCCGCACCGTTTTGCCGCATCTGACGTCCTTTTTCCCGGGAAAACAGGAATTCCAGCTTGTTTTCCACGTCGCGGCGCACAAAATCCACGGAGAGCTTCGCTTCCCCCTCGTCCCAGCGGATGAGCTCCGCGTCCGAGGAGGTGCGGTGAGAACGGCCGAGAGCCGCGTAATAGACGGCTTCCAATATGTTCGTCTTGCCTTGTGCGTTGGGACCGATGAAGATATTGGAGCCGGGCTCGAAATCCACCGTTTCTTCCGTGTAATTCCTGTAATTCTTCATGACGACGCGACGGATCTTCATGGCCTATTCCTCGCGAACCGCTTGATATTCCTCTTCTCCCCCATCCAGCCGCAACGTCACCACGTCAAGGGGAGAAAGCTTTTTTCGCCGGGCCGTTTCCGGCACGCCGTTCACCAATATCCGATTCTCCAGCATCAGCTGCTTGACGGCTCCTCCCGTGGGAACGGCCCCCGCCAGCTTCAGGAACTGGTCGAGCTGGATCGTGTCCGTCCTGATTCCGATTCGCTCCATGGACGCCCCCATCAGGTCCGCGTCTGGACCGGCGTGATGATGTAGATGAAGTCTTCCTTTTCCGGATCGCGGACGGCGGCGGGCTTCAGCGTGCCGTTCAGGGAAATGACGATATTCTCGCCGTTCAGGATCTTCAATACGTCGATCAGGTAGGAAGCGTTCAGGGCGATCTTGATGTCCTCGCCGTCGATGACGGCGGGCACCGTTTCCTCCGCTTTGCCCACGATGGGATTGTCGGAGGAGATATGGACCTGCCCCATATTGAAGATCAGCTTGATGATGTTGTAGTCCGAAGCGCGGGCGATCAGACCCACGCGGGTGACGGCGGCGGCAAAGTCGGCCGTCTTCAAGGTCACACGGGTGACGAATTCCGGCGGGATGACGCGGCGGTAATCGGGGAACTGTCCGTCGATGAGACGCGTGGTCATATAGACGCCGCCCGTCTCGAAGCTCATCTCGCTGCGCGTGCAGCGCACGGTGACTTCTTCAGGAACCTCCCCGTTGTTGATATGACGGATTTCCTCCAGCGCCCGTTTCGGTACGATGAAATAATCTTTCCCCTTCAGCTCGTCCTCGATGGTTTCCCTGCTCAGCGCCAGACGATGGATGTCGGTGGCCGCCATGCTGAGGGTGTTCCCCTCCACTTCCATCAGGGTTCCCGTGAAGACGGGACGGGATTCGTTGGTGGCGCAGGCAAAGGTGGTGCGCCGGATCAGCTCGTTCAGTACGGCGCTGGAGACCTTGAAGGTCTTTCCTTCCTTTATCTTCGTGATTTGCGGATAGTCCTGGGCCTTCATGCTGAGAAGGTTGAAATTGGAACGGCCGGAGGTGATGGTGCAGATATTCGTGTCTCTGTCGTAAGCGATGGACACTTCGTCGTCCGGCAGCGTGCGCACCACTTCCTGCAGGTAACGGCCGGAAACCACGGCTTCTCCCGCAGCCTCGACCTCCGCCGGCAGATGGATGATGACGCCAATCTCGTAGTCGGTGGCCTGTATTTCCAGGATATTATCGTACGCGTGCATATAAATGCCAGACATGATGGGCGTCTGCGGCTTGCTTGCGATGGATCTTCCCGCAATCTGTATGGCTTGCGCGAGTTCCTGCTTCGAGCATGTGAATTTCAAGATTATGCACCTCCGGTTTTATTTTTATGATTATATATTATTCTTTAGTAGACGTAGTAATAGGGACTGTGAACATGTGGAAAATGGTCCGGAGCCTTTCAGCCGTCTGCTTTCCGTCGTGTGGGTAAGGCTGTCGAAAGACGGGGAACGGTATCCACATCATGCACATGGAAAATGAAAAGGGAAAGTTTTTCACATTCTTTTTACAGTTTGTAGACCGTTTCTTCCACAAAAAAGATTTCCTAATAAATTAAATATGGCGAATCCGGTCGACCAGCTCGCCCAGCTTCTGGTTGAAATGGGAGTCCCCGTCCTTTTTCTTGGCGATCTTTTCACAGGCGTGCAGGACGGTGGTGTGGTCCTTGCCGCCGAAGACGTCTCCGATTTTCGTGGTGGAGGTGTCCGTCAGGGTCCGGCAGAGATACATGGCCACCTGCCGGGGGAACGCCACGTCCTGGCTCCGCTTTTTTGAAAGAAGGTCTTCCGTGGAAATATTGAAGTAGGAAGCGGTGACGTCCTGGATCAGCTCCAGCGTGATCTCCTGCTTGCGTTCCGTCGGATAGCTGCCGCTCATGGCGCGGCTGGCCAAATCCACGGTGATGCTCTGATGGTCGAGGGAGGATTGGGCCTTGACGCGGGTCAGCGCGCCTTCCAGCTCGCGGATGTTGCTGTCGATGCGGCTGGCGATGAAATAGAGCACGTCGTCGGGGATTTCCAGATTGTCCGACAGCGCCTTCTTTTGAAGGATGGCGATGCGCGTCTCAAGATCCGGCGCCTGGATGTCGGTGATGAGGCCCCACTCGAAGCGCGAACGAAGACGGTCCTCCAGGCTCTTGATGTCCCGGGGATGACGGTCGGCGGAAAGGATGATGGCCTTGTCGGCGTCGTACAGGGAATTGAAGGTGTGGAAGAATTCTTCCTGGGTCCTTTCCTTTGTATATAGGAATTGGATGTCGTCGACGAGAAGCACGTCGATGTTCCTGTATTTGTTCTGGAATTCCCGCGGCTTGCCTTCGCGGATCGAGGCGATGAAGTCGTTCAGGAATCTTTCGCTGGAGATGTAGAGCACGCGCATGTCGGGATTGGTCTTTAAAATCTCGTTGCCGATGGCGTGCATCAGATGCGTCTTGCCGAGGCCGACGCCGCCGTACAGGAACAGAGGATTATAGACCTTGCCCGGGGATTTGACCACGGCGAGGGCCGCCGCATGGGCAAACCGGTTGGACGGACCCATGACGAAATTCTCGAAGGTGTATTTCTCTTTCAGGGAAGAATTGTCCCCCGGCGCGACGGGCGTGAAATGGGAAATCGACGAATAGGAAGGGGACGCCGCAGCTTCCGAAGGAAAGAGCGAAGGCTGGGAAGAGACGGGAATTTCCTCCGTTTCCACTTTCGGGGAAAGAGGTTCCTTTTCTTCCGGCTCATCATGCAGCGTCTCGATGAAGATCTCGATTTTCTTCCCGGTCACGGCTTTTGCCGCGTCTATGAGGAAGGGTATATAGTGGTCTTTTATGTAGTCCCGGGAAAATTCGTTCTTTGTCCCGAGGGTCAGCGTCGTCTCTGTCAGGGAGGTCGGAGTCATGGGAAGGAGCCAGCGCTGATGCTCTGATTCCGTCGTCGTATCCAGGAGCTTGTCCAGCATTTCTCCCCATACGGATTGCATTTCTTTTTGTTCCATGAAGCATTACACCTGCCAAAAATAGGTCAAAAAAATCCGTTATCCACAAAGTTGTCAACAAATGTGGATAACTTTAATAAGGAAAACGGATTTTTTGTTCATGGGATATTTTATCAGACGACAGGAAATGAATCAACATTTTTTGGAGGAAAATTAAATTGACACGGTTCCCCCCGTAGTCTATAATCTATAAAGCGATTTCGTGACCGCCTCCTTCAAAAAGGGCGGCATTTCACGGAACATTAAAAGATTGAGAGAGAGAGGAGGAGCGACATTGAAGCGTACTTATCAGCCGAACAAGCACTATCGTAAAGTCACGCACGGTTTTCGTACCCGCATGAAGACGAAGGGCGGCCGTCTCGTATTGAAGAAGCGCCGTCAGAAGGGCAGAAAGAAGATTTCTGCGTAACATTTGAAGAGGTTCCGACGTTTATGCTGAAACTGCCAAAGCGAAGGATCCTGCGAAGCAAGCGGATGTTCCAGGAGGTTTACCTCCACGGGCGTTCGTGGGCGGATCGTTATTTGGTCCTTTATGTTTTTCCGGCAATCGGGCCGGAAAAAAAAGTCGGCTTCGCCGCGGGAAAGAAGCTGGGAAACGCCGTCACGCGCAACCGTATGAAACGGCTGATGCGTGAGAGCTACCGGCTGCATCAGACGAGACTCGCCGAGGGATTTTATTATCTCATGGTCGCGAGAAAGTCTGCCGTCGGCGTCAAGGAGACAGAAATGGAACGGGCCTTCCTGAAATTGGCCGGGCGGGCCGGCGTTCTGAAAAAAGCAGGGCATGGGGAAACGTGAAATGGCGAAGAATATCGTTCTTCTATTGATACGTTTTTATCGCGCGTTCATCTCTCCTTTGTATCTCCCCTGCTGCCGCTATGTTCCGACATGCTCGGAGTATGCGATGACGGCGGTGGAGAAATATGGAGCATGGAAAGGCGGCTGGCTGGCCGTGAAGAGGATCTTCCGCTGTCACCCGTTCGCGGGAAGCGGATACGACCCCGTGCCGTAAGGATTTGTGAAATGCCCGGATCAGCCGGGCATTTTTGGAAGCGAGAGTTTTCTTTCATTTAGGATGTGATACATTGGATTTTTTCGGTTCTTTGCTGAACCCTTTCGTTCATTTGTTCCAGACGGGCATCAACGTTCTCTATGAATTTCTGTCCGGCCTGGGCTTCCCGAATTACGGGTTCGCCATCATCCTGTTGACGATCATTATCAAGATGGCGCTCTATCCGCTGACGGTGAAGCAGATCAAGTCCATGAAGGGACTGCAGGAGCTGCAGCCGAAGATGAAGAAGCTGCAGGACCAGTACAAGAACAATCCCCAGGTCCTCCAGCAGGAAATGGCGAAGCTTTACGAGAGCGCCGGCGTCAATCCGCTGGCCGGCTGCCTGCCCCTCCTGGTGCAGATGCCGATATTGATGGCGATTTACTATGCGCTCCGGGATATGACGTATGAAGGCGATCCTTCGTTTTTCTGGATCGCGTCCCTTTCCGAGGCTGATCCGCTGCATATCCTGCCGATCGTTTCCGCGCTGACGACCTATGTGGTGTCCGCGCAGACCACGCCTAAGGACGGCGGCGGCCAGGCCAAGATGATGATGTACATGATGCCGGTCTTTATCGGCTGGATCAGCTGGAATTTTGCGGCGGGTCTCGTGCTGTACTGGATCACCATGAATTTCGTGCAGGGACTCCAGCAGTGGTGGATGTACTGCGGGGAAAACAAGAACGAAAGCCAAAAGCCCTCGAACAAGGAAAAAGACAACGGGAAGGGCAAGAAGAAAGGAAAGTAGGAGGCAGCCGTATGGCTTTATTTGTGGAAAAAACCGGGAAGACCGTAGAGGAAGCGAAGCAGGCGGCGCTGGAAGCGCTGGGCGTCCGCGAGGAAGAAGCCGTCATCGAGGTCGTCGAGGAGCCTTCCAAAGGATTTTTGGGACTGATCGGCGGCCATGACGCGAAGGTCCGCGCGACGATGCGCACGGGACTGGAGGAAGCGCCGAAGCAGGAAGGCATGCCCGAGATCATCGAGACTTCCGTGACGGTGGGCGAGCGGGCGAAACAGGCCGACGAAGCCGCCGAGAGGAAGACCGGGGAACGGGAAGAGCGGGTCCGCCCGCCGCTGCCCGCCGAGGAGGACTGCGTCGTTCCTTTGGAGAAAGCGGAAAATTTCCTGCAGCAGATTTTCGCGTCGATGCATCTGGAAGTTTCCATCGAGAAGGTGCGCGGGAAGGAAGCCTATGTGCTGAACCTGTCCGGGGAGAGCCTCGGCATCCTGATCGGCAAGCACGGGCAGACGCTGGATTCCCTCCAGTATCTGACGAATCTGGCGGCCAATCACGGCCTGTCGGAGAAGCGGGTCCATATCGTGCTGGACGTGGAGCATTACCGCGACCGCCGGGAAGAGACGCTGCGCCGTCTGGCGACGCGCCTGGCTGAGAAGGCCTCCCGCACTCGCCAGCGGATCATGCTGGAGCCGATGAACCGGCACGAGCGGAAAGTGATTCACATGGCGCTGCAGAACAATCGCCGCGTGACGACTTTCAGCTCCGGCGAAGAGCCGTACCGCAAGGTCGTCATCGAGCCGAGCCGGGAACGGCGCGGCGGCTATCGCGAGCGCCGGGCGGCGGAGGAATGACGAACAAACAGTGAGAGAAAGCCGTCGCGGTTCCAGCGGCGGCTTTTTTTGCGGGAATTTTTGCAGAAAGGGGGAGCGTCATGCGTCAGGAGGATACGATCAGCGCGATTTCTACGCCGCCGGGTTCGGGAGGCATCGGGATCGTGCGCATGAGCGGGGAAGAGGCGATCGCCATCGCCGGCGCGATGTTCCGCGCAAAGAACGGGAAAAAGGCGGAAGACCTGAACGCGGCTTCCGTGACTTATGGCGATTTGGTGGACGGGAACGGCGATATCATAGATGAAGCGCTGATGCTGATGATGAAGATGCCCCATTCCTACACGAAGGAGGACGTGGTGGAGTTCCAGTGCCACGGCGGGCCGGTGGCGCTGCGGGCGGTGCTGGAGCGCACCTATGCGCTGGGGGCGCGTCCGGCGGAGCGGGGAGAGTTCACGAAGCGCGCGTTCCTGAACGGGCGGCTCAATCTTTCCGAGGCGCAGGGCGTCATGGAAGTGGTGGGCGCGAAAACGGAGGCGTCCCTGCGCATGGCCGTGGGACGGCTTTCCGGCCGTTTCTCCGGGAAAATCAAGGAGCTTCGGGCGAAGGCGCTGGACCTCATCGCCCATCTGGAGGCGTCCATCGACTTCCCCGAGGAGGAGATCGACGACGTGGTCATCGACGACGTCCGGCTGCAGACGGTGGCGATGAAGCAGGCCGTCGACGATATGCTGAAGACGGCCCACGCGGGCAAGATCCTGAGCGGCGGCCTGAAGACCGCCATCATCGGGAAGCCGAACGTGGGAAAGTCCAGCCTCCTGAACGCGCTGCTGTCCGAGGAGCGGGCCATCGTCACCGACATCCCGGGCACGACGCGGGACAGCATCGAGGCGTATTCCGACGTGGGGGGCATTCCCCTCTGCCTGATCGACACGGCGGGCATCCGGAACGCCAAGGACGCGGTGGAAAAGATCGGCGTGAAGCGCGCCCGGGCCTGCGTGGAGGAAGCGGCGCTGGTGCTGGCGATTTTCGACGGGGCCGCGCCGATGACGGCGGAGGACCGGGAGATATTGGCGCTGACGAAAGGGAAGGACGCGGTCTTCCTTCTGAATAAATCCGATAAAGAGAGCGCGCCGGAGGCGGCGAGCGAGGAAGAGATCCGGAGAGAGGTCCCGGGGGCCGTGACGCTTCGGATTTCCGCGAAGACGGGCGAAGGGCTGGAGGCGCTGGAGAAGATCATCCGGGAAAAGGTGTATGGCAGCGACCTGAACGGGGACGAGGCGTCCTTCGTCCACGACGTCCGGGAGGAGAATATCCTGCGCCGGGCGTCCGGCTATCTGACCGACACGCTGCAGACGATCGAGAACGGTATGAGCGCCGATTTCATCGTCATCGACCTCCGGTCCGTCTGGGAGACGCTGGGGGAGATCACCGGCGAGACGGCCGGGGAAGGAATCATCGACGCGATTTTCAGTAAGTTTTGCTTGGGGAAATAAAGGAGAATCATTGTGTTTGTTGCCGGAGAATATGACGTTGTGGTAATCGGCGCGGGCCACGCCGGGGTGGAGGCGGCGCTGGCGGCGGCGCGGATCGGCAGGAAGACCCTGCTCGCCACGCTTTCCATGGACAATATCGCCCTGATGCCCTGCAACCCTTCTATCGGAGGTCCCGCGAAGGGTCATCTGGTGCGGGAGGTGGACGCCCTCGGCGGCGAGATGGGACTGAACATCGACAAGACCGCGATCCAGTCCCGGCTGCTGAATACGGGCAAAGGCCCGGCGGTTCACGCGCTGCGGGCGCAGGCGGACAAGAAGCTGTACCAGTTCACGATGAAGGAGACCTGCGAGAAGCAGGAAAATCTCGACGTGAAGCAGCTCCTGATCGAGGACGTGCAGGTGGAGGACGGCGAAGTCAAAGGCGTCGTGGCGGAGACGGGAGAGGTCTACCGCTGCCGGGCGGTGATACTGGCTACGGGCACGTATCTGCGGGGGCGCATCATCATCGGCGAGACGACCTACGACGCCGGCCCGAACGGGCAGCGGGCGGCGATGAAGCTGACCGGTTCGCTGCAGCGCATCGGCATCAGGCTCATGCGGTTCAAGACCGGGACCCCCGCCCGGGTGGACGCCCGTTCCCTCGATTACGACGAGATGGAGATGCAGCCGGGGGATGACGAGGCGGCGGCCTTTTCCTTCATGACCGACGAGCCGACGCGGAGCGTGGCGCCCTGCTGGCTTTCCTATACGAACGAGGAGACCCACAAGGTCATCCGCGACAACATCCACCGCGCGCCGATGGCCAACGGCGTCATCAAGGGCATCGGGCCGCGGTACTGCCCGTCCATCGAGACGAAGATCGTGCGCTTTCCCGACAAGGAGCGCCATCAGCTCTTCATCGAGCCGGAGGGCGTCCACACGCAGGAAATGTACGTGCAGGGCATGTCCACGAGCCTGCCCGTGGACGTGCAGATCGAGTTCCTCCATACGATACCGGGGCTTCGCCATTGCCGCGTGATGCGGGCGGGCTACGCCATCGAGTACGACTGCATCGACCCGACGCAGCTTTCCCCGACGCTGGAGCTGAAGCATATCCGCGGCTTCTTCTCGGCGGGCCAGTCCAACGGTACCTCCGGCTACGAGGAGGCGGCGGCCCAGGGGCTGATCGCCGGGATCAACGCGGCGATGTACGTCTCGCGCGGCGAGCCGCTGGTGCTGAAGCGGTCGGAGGCCTATATCGGCGTCCTGATCGACGACCTGGTGACGAAGGGCACCAACGAGCCCTACCGCATGATGACGTCCCGGGCCGAGTACCGGCTGATCCTGCGGCAGGACAACGCCGACCTGCGGCTCACCGAGTACGGCCGACGGGTGGGGCTGGTGACGGACGAGCGGTACGCCCGGTATCAGAAGAAGAAAGAGGAAATCGAAGCGGTACTGAAGATACTGCGGGAGACGACGCTGACGCCCAGCGCCGAGACGAACGAGAAGCTGACGGCGGCGGGCATGGGAGAGATCCGCACGGTGACGTCGCTGTTCGACCTCCTGCGCCGGCCCGAGGCTGATTACGGGAAAGCGCGGGCGCTGTTCGATCTGCCGGAGGTCTCCGGGGAGGCGGCGCGGCAGATCGACATCACGGTCCGGTACGAGGGCTATATCCGCCGCCAGCAGGAGCAGATCGAGCGCATGGAGCGGCTGGAGTCGAAGCTGCTGCCGCCGGATATGGACTATGAGAAGGTGCCGAGCCTCCGGGAGGAAGCGAGGGAGAAGCTGATGGCCGTGCGTCCCCGCTCCGTGGGGCAGGCGGGCCGCATCTCCGGCGTGTCCCCGGCGGACGTGTCCGTGCTCCTGGTGTGGCTGGAAAAGGAACGGAGAAGCAAAACGGAATAAGAACCAAAGACCCCGTCGGCTTCCGAAAGCGGAAACCGGCGGGGTTTTTTGACGCAGGGAGCTTTGGGCGCGGGCAAGCCGCCGCCGGGAAAGTTGGCAAGCGGTTTTCCGTGTGGTATAATGCGTTTAGGCGTTGTTTGACAAGGAGGAAGCGGCATGGAATTTCGCGGCGAGTTGCAAAGAGCGGCGGCGGAATTCGGGACGCCGCTGACGGAGGAGCAGGCGGAGCAGTTTTCGCTCTATTATGATCTGCTGCTGGAATGGAATGGGAAGATGAATCTCACCGCGATCACGGAACCGCGGGAAGTGGCGGCCAAGCACGTCGTGGATTCCCTCTCGGCGTTTGACGGGACGCTGTTCCGGGAAGGAGTCCGGGTCGTCGACGTGGGGTCGGGCGCCGGGTTTCCGGGGCTGGCGCTGAAAATCTATTTTCCGTCGATGGAGATCGTATTGCTGGATTCGCTGCAGAAGCGCGTGAAGTTCCTGGAGACGGTGGTCTCGGCGCTGGGGCTTTCCGGCGTTTCCTGCGTCCACGGCCGGGCGGAGGAGGCGGCGCGCCGGAAGGAGTACCGGGAACAGTTCGATCTGGCTTTGGCGCGGGCGGTGGCGCGGCTTTCCGTATTGGCGGAGTACACGCTGCCTTTCGTGCGCGTCGGGGGTTCGCTGCTGGCGCTGAAGGGCGCGCGGTACGCCGAGGAGATGGCGGAGGCGGAACAGGCGGCGAAGATATTGGGCGGCGGCAAACCCGCGGCGAAGGCGGTGAAGCTGCCGGGGCTCGACGACGGCCGGGCGGTGGTCCGCATTACGAAGGAGAGGCCGACGCCGAAGGCGTACCCGAGGAAATCCGGTACGCCGGAGAAGAAACCGCTGGGCGGCGACGTGAGAATCAAGGAGGCTGAAGCATGAAGCCGGACAGGATTTGGTGGGTCGTCATAGGGCTGTTTGCGGTGATGGTCGCCATCGTGGTCGGCATGGTGGCGACGCTGGAGCCGTCGAGGGGCACGCTGCCCGTCCGCGAGGAAACGCCCGCGCCGAAGAAGGAGGACCGGAGCCCGCAGGTGGCGGACAGCCGGGAGAACGACCTGAGTTTCGAGAAGATGCTGGACAGCGCGAAGGAGACGTTTTTCTCCGTGTCCCGCAAGGAAGAAGGAGAGAAGCAGCAGACCCGGGCCTACGCGCGGGAACAGGCGGCCCGGGCACAGAGCCTGGCGAGGACGAAGGACCAGCGGTTTCGCGTCCTATTCCTGACGTCGGTGCTGGCCGAGGAAGGCGAGCGGGCGCAGAAGCTGCCGGAGAACGGGCAGAAGCTTTTGGAATTGGCGGAGAGCGACGCCCAGAAGGGGCGCGCTTATTTTATCATAGCCGAGGGCTGCAAGGCGACGCAAAAGAATAAAGAGGCATTGGCGGCGTATCAAAAATCGGCGGCGTTACTCCTGGGCGACAAAGTCACGTCGAAGACGGATCGGGTTTTCGGCGTGTGGCAGCTCGGACACGCCGCCGATGTCGTACATTCCCGCCTGAAGGAAAAAGAACGGGCGGAAGCGATGTATAAGGAAGCGCTCCGGCGGCTGGACGCGGAGCAGTCGTCTCCCGGCCTTGACGGGCCGATCCGGGAGGCGATTCTTTTGAATATGACGAGCATGTACGTGAAAGACGGGGAGCCCCTGCCGGGCTATGAGGAGCTGCACCAGAGGCAGCAGGAAGTCATGATGGCGATCAAGAAATTTCACCCGGAGCGCACCAGCGCGTATATCTCGGAGCAGTGGGAACGGATCAAGCTGAACAAGATCTGAGCCGCGGCGCTTCCGTGCGCGTGCGGAAACGGGAATAGTATGATAGAATATGGGAAAGTCACGTCGGGAGGGATGACGATGCGAAACGGTTTGTGGATGGCGCTGGCCATGGCGTTCATGGTGGGCTTCCTGCCTTCGGGGGCGCTGGCCCGGTCCTCGGACCCGCCGGAGCCGGTCCTTTGGGAGGACCCCGCGATAGTCAACAATTCATCGGGCATCGATGAGAATTCGTCTTCGGACGTTTCGACGTCGGACGAATACGGGCCGCGGTTCATCGAAGTCCTGCGGGACGATTCCTTCATCTATTTGATGGACCGGAAGACCGCCCACTACAGGAAGGTGCCCCATCTGGCCAAGGAGCGGATGATCGACGTCTGGATCAAGCTGGAGCCGCTGGAGTTCCTGGAGGGGGATTATACCTATCCCTCCAAGTATTATCTCGAACATTATCTGATCCGGCCTAAGACGCAGCAGGTCATGTTCCTGGCCGAGCTGGAAGTGGCGGGCCGTCCGAGCAACGAGCTGAAGGAAATGCCCTACGATCCGCGTCGTTGGGAGCGGCTGGTGCCCGGCAGCATCGAGGATTCCGTGTTCCACGCGGTGATGCTCAACGAAGGACAGGTGAAGGATGAGGCTGCGAACGGCGGCGCGTCCGTCCGCGATTATGTGGAGAATATATTCAATATTTCGCTGTGAGAACGCAGCAAGAAAGACTGCCGTCAACTAAGTTAAGAAGTTCAGGGCAAAAAAAGTCCTCCGCTTATTATGGTAAGCGGAGGACTTTCTGTTTCGACATGTACCCGTATAAATTGAAATTTGACATACTTACATATAAGCAGGACAACTTAACCTACATTTATATAACCGGGACAAGCTTTCCCGTAATTCTCGCATATATTATAGCCGCCTGCAACCTTTTCCAGCGCTTCTTCTTCCAGCTCAAAATCGTCTATCTCGGCCAAATAGGCTTCAGCCTCCTCTTTTGTCAGTTCACGGTCTTCCGATTTGGCTAACGCCATCAGTTCTTCCGCGGTATGGCATTGCATAGCTTTTACAAGCATTTCTTTCGTGATTTCGTTCCTGTTGATCGACATGGTAGCATCCTCCCTTAACTGTTGATATTTAATTGCCTTTTATTATATATACAAAACAGGGTCATCAAAATTGACGCTGCCGGAAAAATTTTTTTAAATTTTATCATACTCGTTTTCGCAAAGCAAAGCTGAAATTGACGTACTAAGTAAAACAGCCGTGGAAGTTCCACGACTGTTAAAGAAAACTGGAATTTTACTTAACTGAATGACATTGCCGTCAAAGGCAGTTTTTTTGCGTTTTTTGTTCATGCGAAAGGTTTTGGTGTTGGCTTGTACGAGTACATTCGTTTATCGTCGTTTAATAAACTTGACGGGGCTTCGCCCCTTCAAACTTCCCCACACAAGGGGAGAGCCCCTTGTGAATCCCCCGGAAGGGCTCTGTGTACTGGTCAACAAAAATTGGACACGAAAATTAAAAATTAGTACCTCTCGCATCAGAATTCAAACATGTAACTTCTCCCAATAAGACTCCTTGTACTGCTTGGGCGTTAGATAACTCAACGCATAC